>Ga0315290_10000131_pt1 | contig 44241 bp, 29 predicted proteins | sample YL17G12_0_MG_FD_203627 | JGI IMG/M metagenome (GOLD analysis project Ga0315290, IMG submission 203627) | Sediment microbial communities from Yellowstone Lake, YNP, Wyoming, USA - YL17G12_0 | ecosystem: Environmental > Aquatic > Freshwater > Lake > Sediment | place: USA: Wyoming | collected... | reverse complement strand
CCGACACCATTACCGAACTCGCGAACGAGGGGACCGACACCGTTCAGTCGTTGGTCACGATCACGGCGTTGGCGGCGAATGTCGAAAACCTGACCCTCACCGGCAGCAGCGCAATCAACGCCACCGGCAATACGCTGAACAACGTGCTCACCGGCAACAGCGCGGCGAACACACTCACCGGCGGAACCGGCAACGACACGCTGCTTGGCGGGTTGGGCAATGACATCTATGTCCTGGATGTGGCCACCGACGTGGTGATTGAATTTGCGGGCGAAGGCACGGATACGGTTCAGATCGGTGTCACCTATGCCCTGGCCGCCAACGTCGAGAACCTGACGCTGACGGGCACATCCGCGATCAACGGCACGGGCAATGCGCTGAACAACGTGCTCACCGGCAACAGCGCGGCCAATGTTCTGGCAGGCGGCGCCGGTGACGACACCTACGTCGTGGCCTTGGGTGACAGCGTGGTCGAGAACGCCGGCGAAGGCGTCGACACCGTGCAGTCGGCGATTGCGTGGACGATCGCCGCCGCGGCCAATGTCGAGAATCTGACGCTGACGGGCACGGCCGTGGTCAGCGCCACCGGCAACAGCCTGGACAACGTTCTCACCGGCAACAGCGCCAACAACACGCTCACCGGCGGGGCCGGGAACGACACGCTGAACGGCGGGGCGGGCACCGACACGCTGGTCGGCGGTACCGGCAACGACACCTACATCGTCGATTCGACGACCGACATCATTACCGAACTCGCCAACGAGGGCACCGACACCGTTCAGTCGTCGGTCACGATCACGGTGTTGGCGGCGAATGTCGAAAACCTGACCCTCACCGGCAGCGGTGCAATCAACGCCACCGGCAATACGCTGAACAACGTGCTCACCGGCAACAGCGCGGCGAACACGCTCACCGGGGGAACCGGCGACGACACGCTGCTCGGCGGGTTGGGCGATGACATCTATGTCCTGGATGTGGCCACCGACGTGGTCACTGAATTGGCGGGCGAAGGTACGGATACGGTTCAGATCGGTGTGACCTATGCCTTGGCCGCCAACGTCGAGAACCTGACGCTGACGGGAACAACCGCGATCAACGGCACGGGCAATGCGCTCAACAACGTGCTCACCGGCAACAGCGCAGCCAATGTTCTGGCAGGCAGCGCCGGTGATGACACCTACGTCGTGACCTTGGGCGACAGCGTGATCGAGAACGCCGGCGAAGGCATCGACACCGTGCAGTCGGCCATCACGTGGACGATTGCCGCAGCGGCCAATGTCGAGAATCTGACGCTGACCGGCACGTCCGCGGTCAGCGCCACCGGCAACAGCCTGGACAACGTTCTCACCGGCAACAGCGCCAACAACACGCTCACCGGCGGTGCCGGCAACGACACGCTGAACGGCGGGGCGGGCACCGACACGCTGGTCGGCGGTACCGGCAACGACACCTACATCGTCGATTCGACGACCGACATCATTACCGAACTGAGCAACGAGGGCACCGACACCGTTCAGTCGTCGGTCACGATCACGGTGTTGGCAGCGAATGTCGAAAACCTGACCCTCACCGGCACCAGTGCAATCAAGGGCACCGGCAATACGCTGAACAACGTGCTCACCGGCAACAGCGCGGCGAACACACTCAGCGGCGGGCTGGGAAATGACTGGCTCGACGGCGGCGCCGGCGCCGACACCCTGGTCGGGGGCGCCGGGGACGATACCTATGTCGTGGACATCGCGACCGATATCGTGACCGAGCTTGCCGCGGAAGGTTCGGACACGGTCCGATCGAGCGTGACCTGGGCACTGGGCGCCACGCTGGAGAACCTGACTCTGACCGGTACGGCCGCGCTGAACGGCACGGGCAATGCGTCCAACAACGTGCTCACGGGCAACAGTGCGGCGAACACGCTCGCCGGCGGCGGCGGCAGCGACAGGTTGATCGGTGGCCTGGGTGACGACATCTATGTGGTGGACGACCCGACCGACGTGATCGTCGAAAACCTTGGGGAAGGAACCGATCTCGCGCAATCGTCCGCGACGAACTACACGCTGGGCGCGAACCTCGAAAACCTCGCGCTCACGGGTACCGCCGCGATCAACGGCACCGGCAATGAACTGGACAACACGCTCACCGGGAACACGGCCGCCAACACGCTGACCGGCGGCGCGGGCAACGACACGCTCAACGGCGGCACGGGAACGGACACGATGCTGGGCGGGCTGGGCAACGACACCTACGTGGTGGACAACGCCGGCGATGTGGTGACCGAGAATCCGAGTGAAGGCACCGACCTGGTCCAGTCTTCGCTGACCTACACGCTATCGGCCAACGTCGAGAATCTGACGTTGACGGGCACCACCGCGATCAACGCCACAGGCAACGCTCTCGACAACGTGCTGACCGGCAACACGGCCAACAACACGCTCAGCGGCGGCGCCGGCAACGACACCATGATCGGCGGTGGTGGCGTCGACACCATGATCGGCGGCACAGGCAATGACACCTATACGGTGGCGGCTGCGACGGATGTCGTGACCGAACTCGCCGGCGAAGGCACGGACCTGATCCAATCGTCGATCACGCTGACGCTCGTGGCGAACGTCGAGAACCTGACCCTGACCGGCACGAGCGCGATCAACGCCACCGGCAATGCGCTCGACAACGTGCTGACCGGCAACAGTGCGGCGAACACGCTCACCGGCGGCGCCGGCAATGACACGCTGATCGGCGGGGCCGGAACCGACACCTTGATCGGCGGCACCGGCGACGACTTGTTCGCGGTCGATGCCAGCACCGACGTGGTCACGGAGAACGCCGCGGAAGGCAACGACACCGTGCAGTCGAGCGTGGCCTGGACACTCGCCACCAACTTCGAAAACCTGGTCCTCACCGGCTCGGACGCGATCGACGGCACCGGCAACGCGGTTGCCAACTTGCTGGTGGGTAATTCAGGGAACAACACCCTCACGGGCGCGGCGGGGAACGATACGCTCGATGGCGGCGCCGGCAACGACACGTTGATCGGTGGCACGGGCAACGATATCTACCTGTTCGGCAATGGATCGGGGCGGGACACCATTGGCGAGAACGACGCCACGGCGGGCAATCTCGACACAGTGCGCGTGGCATCGGGGATCGCGCCCGCGGCCGTGACGGCAACGCGCGACGATTCTCACCTTTATCTAAGCCTGAATGGGGGAGCCGATCTCCTTACCCTGCAGAACTGGTTTGTGAGCGACACACAGAAAGTGGAGCGGGTCGAATTCGCCAACGGAACGGTTTGGGATGTGGCGCAGTTGAGCGCGATCACGAACCATGCGCCGACGGTGGCGAATGCGATCGCGGACCAGAGCGCGAACGAAGATGCGGCGTTCAGCTTCGAGGTTCCTGTGAGCGCGTTTGCCGACGTCGATTTCGGCGATACGCTCACCTACCAAGCGACGTTGTCGAATGGCTCGGCGCTGCCATCGTGGCTGAGCTTCAACGCGGCCACGCGCAGCTTCAGCGGCACGCCGCTCAATGCCGATGTCGGCATGCTTGGCGTGACGGTCACGGCGACGGATGCGGTGAGCGCGGCGGTGTCGGATCGGTTCGACATCGTGGTGGCGAACATTAATGATGCGCCCACAGTCGCCAAGGCAATCGCCGACCAGAGCGCGATCGAAGATACGGCCTTCAGCTTCGTGGTGCCGGCAGACAGCTTCGCGGACGTGGACGTGGGTGACGCGCTCACCTACGAAGCGACGCTTGCAGACGGCTCGGCGTTGCCGTCGTGGTTGAGCTTCGACGCGACCACCCGCACCTTCAGCGGCACGCCGGTGAATGCCGACGTCGGCACGCTCAGAGTGACAGTCACCGCCACGGACGTGGCCAGCACGGCGGTGTCGGACGGGTTCGACATCATCGTGGCCAACACCAACGATGCGCCCACAGTGGACAACACGGTTGCGGACCAGAGTGCCACAGAGGATTCGGCCTTCAGCTTCGTGGTGCCGACCGACAGCTTTGCGGACGTGGACGTGGGTGACGAGCTCACCTACGGAGCGACGCTTGCGGACGGCTCATCGCTGCCGTCCTGGTTGAGCTTCGATGCGGCCACTCGCACCTTCAGCGGCACGCCGGTCAATGCCGACGTCGGTACGCTCGGCGTGAAAGTCACCGCCACGGACGCGGCCAGTGCGGCGGTGTCGGATGTGTTCGATATCGTGGTGGCCAACACCAACGATGCGCCGGTAGTGGCGAATGCGATTGCAGACCAGAGCGCCACAGAGGATTCGGTTTTCAGCTTCGTCGTGCCGGCGCAAAGCTTTGCCGATGTCGACCTCGGCGACACTCTGAGCTATGGGGCGACGCTTGCAGACGGCTCAGCGCTGCCGTCCTGGTTGAGCTTCGATACCGCCACCCGCACCTTCAGCGGCACGCCGGTCAACGCCGATGTCGGCACGCTCAGCGTGACGGTCACCGCCACGGATGCGGCCAGCACGCCGGTGTCGGATGTCTTCGACATCGTGGTGGCCAACACCAATGACGCGCCGGTGGTGGCGAATGCGATCGCGGACCAGAGCGCGATCGAAGATTCGGCCTTCAGCTTCGTGGTGCCGGCCGACAGCTTTGCGGACGTGGACCTGGGAGACGCTCTCAGCTATAGGGCGACGCTTGCAGACGGCTCGGCGCTGCCGTCGTGGCTGAGCTTCGATATCGCCACCCGCACCTTCAGCGGCACGCCGGTCAACGCCGACGTCGGCACGCTCAGCGTGACGGTCACCGCCACGGATGCGGCCAGCGCGCCGGTGTCGGATGTGTTCGATATCGTGGTGGCGAACACCAACGATGCGCCCACGGTTGCCAATGCGATCGCGGACCAGAACGCCACAGAGGATTCGGCTTTCAGCTTCGTGGTGCCGGGGGAAAGCTTTGCCGATGTCGACCTGGGAGACAGCCTCAGCTACGGAGCGACGCGTGTAGACGGATCGACGCTGCCGTCGTGGTTGAGCTTCGACACGACCACCCGCACCTTCAGCGGCACGCCGGTCAACGCCGATGTCGGTACGCTCAGCGTGACGGTCACCGCCACGGACGCCGCCAGCGCCGCGGTGTCGGATCGGTTCGACATCGTGGTGACCAACACCAACGACGGACCCACAGTCGCCAATGCAATCGCCGACCAGAGCGCGATCGAAGATTCGGCGTTCAGATTCCAGGTTCCTGTGAACTCGTTTGCCGACGTCGATGCTGGCGATACGCTTACCTACGAAGCGGCGCTGTCGGACGGCTCGGTGCTGCCCGCCTGGCTCAACTTCGATGCCGCCACGCGCACCTTCAGCGGGAATGCTACGTTTGCAAACGCGGGTGCCGTAAGTCTGCGCGTCACCGCGTCCGATGACGCCGGATTGAGTGCGGCCGATAATTTTGACCTGACTGTCAATCTGTATTCCGATCTCGCTGTTGAGGGCACCTCAGCCAATGATTCGCTGGTCGGGCATTCAGGCAACGATCTGATCAACGGCAATGCCGGAGCCGACACGATGGCAGGGGCGCGGGGAAACGACACCTACGTTGTAGATGACATCGACGACGTGGTGACCGAACTCGCGAATGAAGGCGCCGACCTTGTTCAATCTTCGGTGACATACACGCTCGCCGCCAACGTCGAGAACCTGACGCTGCTAGGCAGCAGCGAGCTCGACGCCATCGGCAACGATCTGAACAACGTGCTCACCGGCAACGCCGGGGCGAATGTGCTTACCGATGCCGCCGGCGACGACACCTACGACGGCGCAGCCGGCGATGACACCTTCACCGACACCTCGACCACCTCGAACGACAGCTACTTCTGGGGCACCGGCTCGGGCCTGGACACACTCACTGATTCAGGGGGTGACCTGGACCATGTGGACCTGTTCGGCGGCATCACCGCGGCGCAGCTGGAGTTCACGCGCAACGGCAACAACCTGGAGCTGAGCATCCTCGGCAACGCCGCCGACAAGCTGACGATCAACGGCTGGTACGCCTCGAGCGCGAACCAGATCGAAGAGTTCCGCCTGGCCGACGGCAGCACGGTGTTGGCGAGTCAGGTGAATTCGCTGGTCAGCGCGATGGCGTCGTTCGGCGGCAGTGCGTCCACCGGGCTGGCCGGGCCGACGATCGGCGTGATGCAGCTGCGGCCGGCGGTGGACTTCGCGATGCCCTGGGCGGCTTAGGGCGCGGAGCAGGGCCACCAGGGCCATGCAGCCAGGGCGTGAACCTTCTCGGCGAATGGTTGACGCTGGTCGCGCCTGCACCCAGCTTCGGGCTCTCGATTTCTTTTGCGAATGAGCGTTCAATGAAAGGGCGCCCATCTTCGTCCAATCGATAGCTGGACCCGAAGCGCAGACCCGCGCGCCGCGCCAAGGGTAACGGCAGGCCTATGCCGCGAGCGCCAGGGCCTCACCCTGCATCCGGCGGAACTGCGCCACCGAGACGATCTTGCGCTGCTCGGTGTCCCAGAGTATGAATTTGAAGGACTGCGCGACGTCGCGCAGGCGGATGCGCTTCACCGCGCCGAACAGGTGCGCATATTCCCGATGGCAGGCCGCCAGGCGGTAATTGGGGATCCCTGCCGAAAGATGGTGGACGTGGTGATACGCGATGTCGGCTGAAAACCAGTTCGCGATGGCTGGCAGCGTCAGATAGCTGGTGCCCTCCAGCGCGGCTCGGTAGTAGTCCCAGTGCGCATCGTCGCTGGCGTAGGACGACTCGAAGTTATGCTGGATCGTGAAGATGATGATCCCCACGGCACCGCCCAGGATCAGGCTCGCCAGGTACACCGTAAAGAACGCGGCGGCGCCGAAGTGGGCCGATGCCGCCCACCATATTCCCAGCAGCACCACGTTGTTGCCGAACATATGCCAGTACTCTGTGCCGCTCTTCCAGTAGGGCGTGGTGAAGTCGCAGGCGATCGCCCGCACCGGCGTGCGCGGATGCCGCAGCTTGGTCTTGATCATGTGCAGCATGAACTTCACGCTGCCCAGCGCCCAGTTCAGGCGCGGGTTGAGAATGAAGTACATGAAAGCACCGGGCAAGGTGAAAAAGATGTTGCGCAAGATTTGATACCGCTTCTGACCCCGGGGCGAGAGCCTGGCGAAAGCCTCGACCGAGATCGTTCCCAGCGGGCCGGTGTACTTGCTCCAGTTGCCGTTGGTGGGTAAGCGTTTCGCAAACACACCTTGCGCCGTCGATGACGGCCTGATGAAGCTTGTTTACGCGGCGATGGCGGCGAGTGCTGGCGCGGGCGTGGTGCAGTGGCTGGCAGGGCGCCAGTCGTGCTGCAGCAATTGCGCGAGGTCGCGCTCACATGAAGTCAATCGCGACCGAGGTCGATCTGGTCGCGGTGGCCGAACCCTTGGCTGTTGTCGATAAAGTGCAGCCGCTCGGCGTGCAGCCGGTACCAGCGCACCTTCGCCATCGCCTCGACGATCGACGCGGGAGCGCTTGCCAGCCGCGCAACGAGAGGAAACTTGTCGCCATAGCACTGTCGTGCGCGCAGTTCCTCTTCGCCCTGGATTTCACTCGCCTGCCCTTCCAACTGGACACCCTTGATCTTCGCCCAATCGCTGTAGTCTTCCTGGATCGTCGCGGCGCAGCGCGGGTCTTGCGCCAGATTGCGGCAGTGGCGGCTGGAAGGGGACGAGATGAAGAACAGCGTGTGGCCGGCGTTGGCGTAGAAGACCGCTGCGGCCCACGGGCCGGCCGGGCCGCAGGTGGCGAGCGTCATGACGTGGTGGCGATCGAGATACTCGGCCACCGTATGCGGCATCGCCGGCGGCTGGGTCGGCGCCATCAGGGCCGGCCGGGTTGCGTGTCCGGCGGAGCGGCGTGCTGCTGCGCGTTCAGGGTCGCTTCGGCTTCATGCGGGCGCTTGAGCCGGTAGGCGAGTTGCGGGCGTGTCAGGCCAAGCATTCGCGCAGCCGCCGAAAGATTGCCGTGCGCCTTGTCGACGGCGGTGTCGATCAGCATGGTTTCGAGCTGATCCAGGGTCATGACCCCGTTGAAGACCGCTTCGCACAGCGCCGCCGCCGGAGCACCGTGATGCAGGTCGAGGCTGCCGTTCATGTCGAGCCCGAACTCGCGGGCCTGCTCTTCGGCGCAGGCGGAGAACAGGTGGTTTACTTCGATGCGCGTGCCACTCGGGGCCAGGATCACGCCGCGCTCGATCATGTTCTGCAGTTCACGGGTGTTGCCCGGCCAGGGGTAGGTCAGCAGCGCGCGCTTGGCCTTGTCGGTGAAGCCGCGCAGCTTCTTGGCATGCACGGCGCTGTACTTTTCGAGGAAACGCTTGGCCAGCAGCGAGATGTCCTGCCGGCGCTCGCGCAAGGGCGGGATGTTGATCTGATAGGCGTTGAGCCGGTAGTACAGGTCGGCGCGAAAGCGCCCTTCCTTGACGCGCCGGTGCAGCTCATCGTTTGTGGCCGCGATGATTCTCACGTTCACCTTGCGCGTCTTGTGGTCGCCCAGGCGCTCGATCTCGCCCTCCTGCAGCACGCGCAGCAACTTGCTCTGCGCCGGCAGCGGCAGCTCGCCAATCTCGTCGAGGAACAGGCTGCCGCCGTCGGCGCGTTCGAAGCGCCCTGCGCGCGCCACCAGCGCTCCGGTGTAGGCACCCTTCTCGACGCCGAAGAGTTCGGACTCGACCAGCTCGTTCGGGATCGCCGCGCAGTTGACGGCGACGAATGGCCGGTCACGGCGCGCTCCCATGGCGTGCAGCGTGCGCGCGAAGAGTTCCTTGCCGACACCGGTTTCACCCAGCAGCAGCACCGTGATCTGGTTGTTGGCGGCCTGCACCAGCAAGTCGTAGGCGGCGCGAAACCCCGGCGATTCGCAGCCCAGGTCGGCCGGCGGCTTTTCCTTTTCGCTGATCGTCGAGCGCAGTTGCACGACCTGGCTTTGCAGCTCGATGAGCTGGTCAGCGATCGACTCCGGCGTGAGGAAGCGCATGTGTGCAGCCGCATCGTCCCATTCTTCGACCGGCTTGCCGATGATGCGGCAGTTGCTGTGCCCCATGCCCACGCACTCGACTTCCTTGTAGAGGATAGGCCGGCCCATGAACGCCGAGGTGTAGCCGCAGGCGTAGCCAATCTGCGTCCAGCAAACCGGCTCGGAGTGCACGCCGTAGTGGTGCCGATGCCACTGCCCTTCCCATGAGTTCTCCCACAAGAATTCGCCGTAGAACATGCCCTTGGCGCGGTCCAGTTCGAGCTTGACCGGAGTGACGTGCACGATGCCCTCGAGCGTGTGCAGCTGCGGCCCGGTCATGAAGGCTTCGATGTCGCTGCAATTTTCGGCCCGCGTGCGCGCCAGCTCGGCGTCGCGCAGGCCCGAGGCGTAGCCCATGCGCGTGAGCAGGCCGCGGGCGCGGTCCATGCCAAGCGAGTCGATCAGCTCTTTGCGAAGCAATGCCTGTGCCTCGGCGTGCACCAGCAGCATGCGGTGCTCGTGCAGCCAGATCTGGCCCGTCTCGGGGCAAAAATGCACCCGCGCGCGCAGGTCGTCGTTCGCCGCGCGCGCGATGCTGTGCAACTTGGTCATGGGCTGGGCATCGTCCCGAAAAGTGATCGCTTGTAGTCCCGGGCGCGCCGGGCCGCCTTGATGTGGGGCAAGGATTTGGCGATCCGGCCTTTCGGCGCGACGGCTCGGCCGATGCAACGGGATTCAGCAAATGATCAATTCGCGCAGATCGGGCCGAGAAAAATCACGAAATGATGAAGCGTTGATCGGACCGCGAAGTCGCGCGCTGCGCGAGCGCCACAGCCCGCGACCGCAGGTGTGGTGCAGGGAAGAAGGCCTCGGCGCCGATCGTTGCGAGCAGCCCGCGAAGGCCGCCTGGCACGGCCTATGCATTGGAAGGGTGACGACTGCCGGCGCCAGCGTTGCCTCGCCATACGGTGGCAGCCACCCACCACTCCAAGGAGACACTCCATGAAGTTTCCCGTTCCACACGACGTGAAAGCCAAGACGATCCCCGGCACCGAAGGTTGGGAGAGGATGTATCCGTACCAGTACCAGTTCGTCAGCGACGATCCGGTGCGCAACGCCTATGAGAAGGAAACGTTCTGGTTCTACGACGGGCTGCACTACCCCGAGCCGCTCTATCCCTTCGACACGATCTGGGACGAGGCGTGGTACCTCGCGCTGTCGCAGTTCAACAACCGCATCTTCATGGTGCCGCCGGTGCGCGGCGTGGACCACCGCATCATCAATGGCTACGTCTACATCTCGCCGGTGCCGGTAAAGGACCCCGCGGAAATCGGCAAGCGTGTGCCCAACTTCATGGAGCGTGCAGGTTACTACTACAAGAACTGGGACGCGCTCGAAGCGAAGTGGAAAGTCAAGATGGAGGCCACGATCCGCGAACTCGAGGCGCTGAAGATCCCGCGCCTGGCCGAGATGGAAGACATGGCGGTCGTGACCGACGCGGTCGGCGAGTCGCAGGGCTACCACCTGCTGAAGAACTACGACGACCTGATCAATCTGGGCATCAAGTGCTGGCAGTACCACTTCGAGTTCCTGAACCTGGGCTATGCGGCCTACGTGTTCTTCCTCGATTTCGTGCAAAAACTCTTCCCCAACATTCCGCCGCAGCGCGTGACGCAGATGATCTCGGGCATCGACGTCATCATGTACCAGCCCGACGAGCAGCTGAAGAAGCTCGCGCGCAAGGCGGTCGAGCTCGGCGTCGACCCGGTCATCACGTTCAGCCCGGAATGGACGGTGGTGGAGGCCGCGCTGAAAAAGCTTCCGAAGGGCGTGGAATGGCTGACCTCGCTGGACCTGGCGAAGGAGCCCTGGTTCAACATCTCCACCGGCACCGGTTGGTTCCACCACGACCGGTCCTGGAACGACCAGATGAACGTGCCGCTGTCGGGCATCGCGACCTACATCGGCAAGATCAAGCAAGGCGTGTCGATCGACCGGCCGACCGCCAAGGTGCGCGCCGAGCGCGACCGCATCACCGCCGAGTACCGGGGTCTGATCAGCAACGACGCCGACCGCAAGCAGTTCGATGAATTGCTCGGTTGTGCCAAGACCGTATTCCCGTACGTCGAGAACCACCTGTTCTACGTCGAGCACTGGTTCCACTCGGTGTTCTGGAACAAGATGCGCGAAGTCGCCGCGATCATGAAGGAGCACGGCGTGATCGAAGACGTCGAGGACGTCTGGCTGCTGCGCCGCGACGAGGTCAAGTCGGCGCTGTGGGACATCGTCACCGCCTGGGCCACCGGCGTCACGCCGCGCGGCACGAAGACCTGGCCGGCGGAGATCAGTTGGCGCAAGGGCGTGATGAGCAAGTTCAAGGAATGGAGTGCGCCGCCGGCCATCGGCATTGCGCCGGAAGTCATCAATGAGCCGTTCACCATCGTGCTCTGGGGTGTGACCAACAAGTCGCTGATGGATTGGGCCGCGGTGCAGGAAGTCAAGGACCCGACGCGCATCAACGAACTCAAGGGGTTCGCCGGCAGCCCCGGCATCGTCGAAGGCAAAGCCCGCGTCTGCCGCACGGTGAGCGAGGTCGGCCAACTGCAGGAAGGCGAGATCCTGGTCGCACCCACCACCTCGCCGTCTTGGGCACCGGCGTTCGCCAAGATCGGCGCCTGCGTCACCGATGTCGGCGGTGTCATGAGCCACGCCGCGATTGTCTGCCGCGAGTACGGCATGCCCGCGGTGGTGGGCACCGGGCACGCGACGAAGATCATCAAGACCGGCATGATGCTGCGCGTGGACGGTTCGACCGGCGCGGTCACCATCGCGCGCTGAGATGACCGCGCCCAAGCTTGCGGCTTCGTCGCCGTGCGGCGTCCATGGCCCACGACGCGGCCCACGGCTGTGGCCCGCGGGGCGCTCAGCCGCTTTGAGGCGGCTCGGCGCCGGCTGAGGGCGGGCCATGGGCAGCGCTGTATCGGCGATGCAACTGCAGCCGGGGCAGCCCCGCGACGCGGGCCTGCCGCTGGTGTGCTGGTTCGAGGACTGCCTCAAGGAGTCGGTGCCCCTGGTGGGGGGCAAGTGCGCGTCGCTCGGCGAACTGATCAACGCCGGCGTACGCGTGCCGCCCGGTTTTGCCCTGACCACCGAAGGCTATCGGCACTTCATGGCAGGGGCCGGATTGAGCCCGCACATCGGCTCGGTTCTGGCGCGCCTCGATACCCAGGATCTTGACGCACTGGGGCCGGCCAGCGCCGAGATTCGGGCGCTGATCGAGGCCCAGCCGTTCGCCGAAGAGATCGAGGACGCGGTTGCCGAGTACTACCGCAGGCTGGCGTTGCGCGCGTGCATGCCCGCCGTGCCGGTGGCGGTGCGATCGAGCGCCACCGCGGAGGACCTGGCCGGCGCGAGCTTCGCCGGCCAGCAGGACACGTATCTGTGGATCCGCGGTGTCGACGAGGTGCTGCATCACATGCGCCGCTGCATCTCCAGCCTGTACACCGGCCGCGCCATCGCCTACCGGGCGAACAAGGGCTTCGGCGATGAAACGCTCGCGATCAGCGTCGGTGTGCAGAAGATGGCGAATGCCTACGCTGCGGGCGTGATGTTCACCATCCATCCGTCCAGCGGCGACCGTTCGGTGATCGTGATCGATTCCAACTTCGGCTTCGGTGAATCGGTGGTCTCGGGTGAAGTGACGCCCGACCACTTCGTGGTCAACAAGATCACGCTGGACATCATCGAACGCGTCATCTCGCGCAAGGAGATCTGCTACACGGTCGATGCGAAGACACAGCGCTCGCTGGCCATGGAAGTGCCTTTCGAGCGGCAGACGGTGCAGTCGTTGATCGACGACGAGGTCACCGAACTGGCCTGGATGGGCAAGAGAATCGAAAAGCACTACGGCCGCCCGATGGACATCGAATGGGCTGTCGACAAGGACCTGCCCGCCGGCGGCAACATCTTCATCCTGCAGGCACGACCTGAAACCGTTTGGAGCGAACGCAGCAAGCCCTGCGTGGCGAGTTCCGGCGGGTCTGCCATGGACTACATCCTCTCCAGTTTCCTCGCTGGAAAGAAGGTCGGCTAGTGCTGCGAGGCAGCAATTTCAACCCCTTGACCCTCAATCAATCGGAGCCAACATGAATGCACGCACTGAAGTGAGACCCATCGACGATCTGCGCAGCTACGTTGCGGCGCTGGAGGCAAACGGGCAGTTGCACCGTATCCGGACCGAGGTCGACTGGAAGTTCGAGCTGTGCCACGTCTCGAAGGTGAACGAGGAGCAGAAGGGCCCGGCCCTGCTGTACGAAAACGTCAAGGGCTACGACATCCCGGTGTTCACCAGCGCGTTCACGACGTCGCAGCGCCTGGCCATCGCGTTGGAGCAGGACCCCTCGTTGTCGATGAGCCAACTCTCCAAGACGTGGATGCAGCTCACCACCAAGCAGATGATCAAGCCGATCTACGCCGACCGGCCATCGGTGAAGGAAAACATCATCCAGGGCGACGCGGTGGACATCGAGATGTTTCCATCACCCTGGTTCTACCCGGACGATGGCGGGCGCTTTTTCGTCACCTCGGGTTTCCTCGTCACGCGGGATCCCGACACCGGCTGGACCAACCTGGGGACCTACCGTGCCCAGGTGCTGGGGAAGAACATCCTCGGCTCGCAGATCATCAAGGGCAAGCATGGCGACATGCACATGAAGAAGTACCAGGAGCGCGGCGAATTGATGCCCGCGGCCTACGTCGTCGGCTGCGACCCGGTGCTGTTCCTTGCCGCGTCGACGCTGGTCAGCGCGCAAGTCGACGAGTACGACATCGCTGGCTCTCTGCGCGGGCGCCCGGTGCCGGTGTTCGAGTCTGAACTCACCGGCCTGAAGCTGCCGGCGAACGCCGAGATCATCGCCGAGGGCTTCATCGACCCGAACGAGCTGATGGACGAAGGCCCGTTCGGCGAATACACGGGCTACTACTCGGGCAACAAGGGCAAGGACTATCCGAAGCCGGTGTTGCGGATCAAGCGCATTCTGCACCGCAACAAGCCGATCATGTGGGCCACCACGGTGGGCAAGCCGATCAACGACATCCACATGATCCAGTCGCTGAACCGCACCGCCACGCTCTGGCACGACCTGGAGACGATGAAGGTGCCGGGTATCCAGAGCGTGTACATCCCGCCCGAGGCCTGCGGCCGATTCTGGGTCGTGGTGTCGGTCAAGCAGATGTACCCCGGCCACTCGAACCACGTCGGCAACGCGGTGATCGCGAGCACCACCGGGCACTATGGCGTCAAGGGCGTGATCACGGTAGACCACGACATCGAGGCCGACGACTGGGACCGCGTCTGGTGGGCCCTGGCGACGCGCTTCGATCCGAAGCGCTCAGCGCAGATCATCGACCGTGGCCGCTCGACGCCGCTCGATCCCGGCCTGCCGATCGATGCGCGCGACATCACCAGCCGCATCATTCTGGACGCTTGCACGCCGTTCGAGTGGACCAACAAGCCGAACGAGATCTTCATGGACCGGGCCGTGCTGCAGAAGGTCTCCGACCGCTGGAACGAATACGGCTTCGTCGGCACCAGCCCGGTGGCCGGGATGATCAACCGGCTGACGCGCCCGGAGGTGAAGAAGGCCAAGGCGAACCAGTAGGCAGGGCCGAGAGGCCGAGCACTTCAAGCACTTCAAGCACTTCAAACAGTCAGGCACAGCGCGCCATGGCCTCCAAGAAAGGCATCGTCATCGTCTGCAATCTCGACACGCGCGGCGAGGACATCGTCTTCGTCAAGCGGCTGATCGCGGACCGGGGGCATGACCCCATCCTGCTCGACTTCAGCATGGAGGAGGCGCCGCCGTTTCCCGGCGACATCCGCACTGAAGACGTGGCGCTGCGCGGCGGGCTGCCGATCGAGGTGGTGCGCGAGAAATACCGCAGCGATCGCGACACCGCCACCAACAACCAGATCGCCGGCGCCGCTCAAATCGTCGACGATCTGGTCAAACAAGGCCGCGTGCACGGCATCATCGGCATCGGCGGTGGCACCGCCACCCTGGTGGCCACCTCCATCATGAAGCGGCTGCCGTTCGGCATGCCCAAGCTGATGGCCTCACCGATGGCGGCGCACCCCGCCTACATCGACAGTTATGTCGGCACGCGCGACATCACGATGCACCATACGGTGCTCGACATCGTGAAGATGAACCCGCTGCTGAAGGCGCAGATCATCAACGCGGTCGGCGCCATCTGCGGCATGGTGGAGATGACCCAGGGGCCGAACATCAGATTCGACAAACCCTGCGTCGCCGTCTCGTCGTTCGGCTTCGCCGAGATGGCGGTGCAGACGGCGCTTGGCATGCTCGAGCAGGCCGGTTTCACCCCCATCGTCTGCCACGCCCAGGGCAAGGGCGACAAGGCGATGGAGGAGATGATCCGCGACGGCGCCTTCCATGGCGTGCTCGACATCTGCATCGGCGGCGTTATCGAGCACCTGTTCAAGGGCAATCGCGATCCGGGGCCGGACCGGCTGATGGCCGCCGTCGAGACCGGGATCCCGATGGTGCTCGCTCCCTGCGGCCTGGATATCCTCTCCTACGGCGGCCGCGCCGACATGCTGGAGCGTACCAAGGATCGTGTGCAGTACGTGCAGGATGCGCTGCGCGTCCAGGTGCGCACAACCGCCGACGAACTGCGCCAGGCGGCCGACGTGATCGCCTCGCGCCTGAACCGCGCCAAGGGCGAATGGAGCTTTGTGATCCCGCGCAAGGGCTGGTCCTCGCTCGACAAGGAGGGCAGGCCCATGCACGACCCGATCGCCGACGCGGCCTTCGTTGCCAGGTTGAAGCAAGAGCTCGTCGATCCGCAACGCGTCAAGGAGGTCGACCTGCATCTGTACACGCCCGAGTTCGCGCGGGTGGCGGTCGACGAGTTCCTGCGGCTCTTCGAGGCCGCGCGGGCGCGCGCGCCAATCCTGGAAATGCAGCCATGATCGTGCGCCACTGGATGCAGGCGGACCCGCTGGTCATCAGCAGCGACATGCTCGTCTCCGAGGCGAATCGCATCCTCAGCGAGGGCAGCCTGCACGCATTGCCGGTGGTGGATGGCGGCCGCTTGCGCGGTCTGGTGACGCGGGCCAATCTGCTGCGCATGGGGCACTATGTGCAGCGCACGCAAAACAGCGATGAGTTCAACTACTTCGTGACACGCCTCAAGGTGCGCGACGTGATGGTGCGCAACCCTGCCACCGTGCAGGCAGACGACACCATGCAGCAGTGCCTGCTCAAGGGACAGGCGTTGGGTGTGGCGCAGTTCCCGGTGCTCGATGCCGAGCGCGTGGTGGGTGTCATTTCGGCGAACGAGATCTTCCAGCTCGCGGCCCACTGCCTGGGTGCGTGGGATCGACGCAGCGGCCTGACGCTGGCGCCTGTCCTGCTCGGCCCCGGCGTGCTGGGGCGCATCGCCGACGTGGCCGAGGCTGCGGGCGCGGTGCTTCACGGGCTGTACCCGATCGGCCCTGCGCACGAAGACCTGCGCTGCGGACCGTTAGAGAAGAAGGTCGTGATCCGCTTCCATGCTCGGGCGGTGGACGACGTGGTATCGGCGCTCGAGGCCGCGGGGTTCCCGGTGCTCGAATCGACCGAGACGCCAAGCACGGCCCTGGCCGTGTGAATAACGACAGGACGAGGTCATGAGCCTGCCCTTGGTGGTCGCAATCACCGGCGCAACCGGTGTCATCTATGGCGTGGAGTTGCTGCGCGTGCTGAAGCAGCTCGGCCAGCCCACGCATCTGATTGTGAGCGAGGCGGCCGGCATGAACCTGGCCATCGAAACCGACGTCTCGCTCGACGAAGTCCGCTCACTCGCCGACGTCGTCTACAGCAACAAGGACGTCGGCGCGGCGGTTGCCAGCGGATCGTTTCGAACCTGCGGCATGATCGTGGCGCCGTGTACCGTGAAGACGCTGTCGGCGATCGCGAACTCGTTCACCTACAACCTGGTCGTGCGTGCCGCCGACGTGCAGCTCAAGGAAGGGCGCAAGCTGGTGCTGATGGTGCGCGAGACACCGCTGCACAAAGGCCACCTCGACCTGATGGCGCGCGCTGCCGACTGCGGCGCGGTGATCCTGCCGCCGATGCCGGCCTTCTACCACCGGCCGCAATCGATCATGGACCTGATCCACCAAAGCCTGGGAAAGGCACTTGACCAAGTCGGCATCGAGCACAACCTGTTCAAGCGCTGGACGGGGCACGGCCGCGATGAACAAGCGCATGAAGCGCTGCGCGCCGTCTGAGGTTTGCGCCATCGGGCCGCCGGCCGCGGACTTGGTGCGCCGCGAGGCCAACGCCTTCTGGCGCTTTTCGCTGCACACCTACCGCTTGCCGGGTATCGAAGCAGCCTGCCTGGCGCTACAGGATCGATGGGGAACGGATACGAATCTGATTCTGTATTGCTGCTGGCTCGGCACGAGCGGGCGCTCGCTCGACAGGCGCGAGTTGCGCCGCGCCATGGCTGCGCTGGCGCGCTGGCAGGCCGAGGTGATCCTGCCCCTGAGACAGGCGCGGCGGGCGCTCAAGGTCGCACCACTGGACTTGCCCGATGGCTGGGCGGCCGACTTGAGGAAACGCATCGGCGCCGTGGAACTCGACCTCGAGTACCTCGAACAGTGCGTCTTGGCAGAGCAGGCGCAGAACCTGCCGCCACAGGTGCGCCGGCAAGCGCCGCGTGTGGCCGCGCAAGCAAGCCTCGCGCGCTACCTGACGCTGATGCTGTTGCCCCCCACGGCGGTCGACCGGCAGCACGCCGAGACCGTGCTCGATGCCTGTTGCCCGCCGCCGCCCATGGTGCGGAAACAGCAGGCTCAGGCGCAGTAGCTGCGCGGCGCAGAGCTCGAGTGCCCGCTTCGTGACGATCGACGGCACCCCCTCGGTGCAGGCTGGCGCGGTCGGTGAGCCGGCGTATCTCGATTCCCCTTGCGAAGGAGCGTTCCATCAATGGGCGCCTATCTGCGTCCAAGGGGTACCTGCAGCCGCAGCGCAGACCCGCGCGCCGCGCCAAGGGTAACGGCAGGCCTATGCCGCGTGCGCCAGCGCCGCACCCTGCATCCGGCGGAACTGCGCCACCGAGACGATCTTGCGCTGGTCGGTGTCCCAAAGTATGAACTTGAAGGACTGCGCAACGTCCCGCAGGCGGATGCGTTTCACCGCGTCGAACAGGTGCGCATATTCCCGATGGCAGGCCGCCAGGCGGTAATTGGGGATCCCTGCCGACAGATGGTGGACGTGGTGATACGCGATGTCGGCTGAAAACCAGTTCGCGATGGCTGGAAGTGTCAGATAGCTGGTGCCCTCCAGGGCGGCCTGGTAGTAGTCCCAGTGCGCGTCGTCGCTGGCGTAGGACGACTCGAAGTTATGCTGGATCGTGAAAATGATGATCCCCACGGCACCGCCCAGGATCAGGCTCGTCAGGTACACGGTGAAGAAGGCGGCGGCGCCGAAGTGGGCCGATGCCGCCCACCATATTCCCAGCAGCACCACGTTGTTGCCGAACATATGCCAGTACTCTGTGCCGCTCTTCCAGTAGGGCGTGGTGAAGTCGCAGGCGATCGCCCGCACCGGCGTGCGCGGATGCCGCAGCTTGGCCTTGATCAGGTGCAGCATGAATTTCACGCTGCCCAGCGCCCAGTTCAGGCGCGGGTTGAGAATGAAGTACATGAACGCCCCGGGCAGGGTGAAGAAGATGTTGCGCAGGAGTTGATACCGCTTCTGACCCCCGGGCGAGAGCTTGGCGAAAGCCTCCACCGAGATCGTTCCCAGCGGGCCGGTGTACTTGCTCCAGTTGCCGTTGGTGGCATGGTGATGGTTGTGGTGCTGCGACCAGACATATTGCGGCATGCCGCACAAGACGCCGGTGACGAAACCGAAGAGCTGGTTCAGGGCCTGAGTCCGGAACAGGCTGCGGTGGCCGCAGTCGTGCATCATCATGAAGATGCGAACGATGAACAGCGCGGCCAGGACGATGCAGGCCGCCGCGAGGACGGCGGAAACCGCGAGGCACTGCAGCGCGAGATAGAACAGGACCAGGAAGGGGAGGCAGGTATTGAGGATCTGAATCGCTGCGCGTGTGTCGCTGCGCCGCGCGTACCTGGCGACGATCTTGGGAACCTCGGCCTTGATGCTTTCTCTGGGTGTCATGGACAAGGGGGGCAAAGGCAAGGTTCCGCGCTCTTGCGCTGTGCTGCGTTGCTGGGCCGCGTATCCGCGACGCGGTCTGGCGCGCGGATGGCGCGGCGGGTCGTGCGGTCACCCGGCGCGCCGCGTCAAGCACGGCGCGCCGGGTGTCGATTGTGGTGCAGCAGCGTGCCGCGGCCCAGACTTGCGGCCACGCCATCGATGCGAAAGTTTCTGACTTTCTTCACGCTGCTGTGCGCCGCGCCGTGTTCGGCGGCGGCGCCAGGCGCAGTGGTTCATACCGAGCAGGTTCGGGCCGAACTCCTGGCCTACGCGCCGCGCGGGCTGGCTGCGGGTGAGCCGGCGTGGCTCGGTCTGGCGATCAAGCACCAACCGCATTGGCACAGCTACTGGAAGAACCCGGGCGACTCCGGCATGGCGACGACGCTGCGCTGGGCGTTACCCGCCGGCGTGACGGTGGGTGAGATCGAGTGGCCGACGCCGCAGCGCCTGGCGCTCGGTCCGCTCGTGAATCATGGGTATGAGGGCGAGCTGCTGCTGCCGGTGGCGCTGACGCTGGCGCCCGGATTTCGCGAAACGACGCTGCAAGTGCAACTGCACGCCGAGTGGCTGGTTTGCAAAGACGTCTGCATTGCGCAATCGGGTGACTTTGCGCTCAGCATTCCGGTCGGGGCCTTGCGGCCGGTGCATCTCAAACACGCACCGGTGTTTGCGCGGGCGCGCGCGGCAATGCCGCAGGCAATTGCCGGGGCGAGCGCAGTGGCACGCGTTGACGCTTCTGCGCTCGCGATCAGCGTGACGGGCCTGCCGCAAGGGTGGCGAGGCCGGGCCGTCGAATTCTTTGCGGAAGATGCCGGCGTGTTCGATCACGCCGCCGCGATCGAACAGCGCTGGGCAGGCTCGCAGCTGGCTTTGCGCGTACCCCTATCGGCGCAGCGCAGCGAAAGTCCGCCGACCCTGGGTGCCGTGCTGGTCGCGGCCGCTGCGCAGCGCGACCGGGCTGGCGTTGCGTTGAGCATCAGGCTGCAAGGCGGCTGGCCCATGCCCGGCCTGGCGCAAGCGCCGGAGTCGGTGCAGCCGAGCGCAGCGCCACGGCCGGTCCAGCCGTGGCCGGGGTCTATGGGAGCCAGCGCCACAGGGCTGGTGTTGCTCGGGGGGGCGGCGCTGGCGCTGGGCCTGGGCTTGGCGCTGCTGTGGGCGCACCACGCTAGGAGCCTGGGCGGCTTCTGCCGCGCAGGCTCCGAGGAACCTGTGGCGCTCGCCACCGGGAAGCCCTTGCCCAACCCGGCGCGTTGCGAGTACCCTTGGCGCGTACCGCAGGCGGCAGGGTTCGGTGCGCAGACCTGGCCCGCGCGAACGACGAAGGACTGGTCCATGAAAACCTGGCTCAAACTCACGCTGCTGACTGGCGCATTGCTGACCGCCACGAGCGCCGCGGCGCAGGCCGGCGTGGGGCAGCTGGCGCCGGCATTTGTGGTCGGCGACACGCAGGGCCGACCCGTCGCACTCGGCGACTTCAAGGGCAGACATGTCGTGCTTGAGTGGGTCAACCCAGGTTGCCCCTATGTGCAGAAGCACTACAACAGCGGCAACATGCCGGCGACGCAAAAGGCCGCGCGCGCCAAGGATGTGGTGTGGCTGACGATCAACTCCACCGCGCCGGACCACCACGACTATCGCAAACCGAATGATCTTGATGCGTGGCTCAAGGGCAAGGGTTCAGCCATGAATGCAACATTGATGGACGTCGACGGCAAGGTCGGCCGGGCCTACGGCGCCCGCACCACGCCGCACATGGTTGTGATCGACCCGCTGGGCAGGCTCGTTTACGCCGGCGCGATCGACAGCATTCCCAGCGCGAACACGGCAGACATCGCAAGCGCGACCAACTATGTGAACCAGGCGCTCGGCGAGTTGCTCGCCGGCAAGGCGGTGAGCAAGCCGACTTCGAATGCCTATGGCTGTTCGATCAAGTATCCGAATGCGGGCTGAATCGGTGAAGCGTTGCGCCCGTGACTGCGGCGCATGGCGCGAGCCACCGCGCGCAAGGCGCTGCGGATCCAGGCCCCGTGACAAGCACGCGGCGGCGTTTCGCCGGGATCACAGGTAGCCGGCGATGAACCGCGAACAAAACGAACTCCTCACACGCATCGGCCCGGGCACTGCCTGCGGCGCGCTGCTGCGCCAGTACTGGCAACCCGCGGCACTGGTCGACGAATTCAATGGCGCCATCGTGCCGGCAATGGCGCAGCGCCCGGTCAAGGCGGTGCGGCTGCTCGGCCAGGACTTCGTGCTGTTTCGCGACGGTGCAGGGCGCTGGGGAATGCTCGACCGCGACTGTCCGCACCGTGGCGCCGACTTGTCGTTCGCGCGGCATGAAGCCGATGGCCTGCGCTGCCCGTTCCATGGCTGGAAGTTTGCGGTCGACGGCCGCTGCCTGGAGACGCCGGCCGAAGGCGCGGGCTCGACGCTTTGCGAGCGCGTGCGTCAGCGCAGCTACCCGGTGCTCGAGCAATCGGGTGTGTTGTTCGCCTGGCTTGGCGAAGAGGCAAGCTCACCCCCGGCGTTGCCGCGCTTCGATTGTTTCACGGCGCCTGCCAGCCACAGCTTCGCGTTCAAGGGGCTGTGGAACTGCAACTGGCTGCAGGCGTTCGAGGTCGGCATCGACCCGGCGCACCCGTCGTTCCTGCACCGCTACCTGCAGGATGAATCGCTCGAAGGCGCCTATGGCCGGCAGTTCCGCGCCGCGAGCGTGGGCGAGGTCGCGGGCGAGCGCTGGCCGATGACGCGCGTGATGCGCGAGTTCTGTTCGCCGCAGATTCGCCACGAGCAGGTCGCCGAAGGGCTGACCCGTTTGACGACGCTGCGCGTGATGTCGGATTCGCTGACGCATGTGCGGGTCACGCACGCCGCGTTCCCGGCGACGTTCGTGATTCCGCTGTCGGAGTCGATCACGATCACCCAACTCCATGTTGCCGTGGATGACACCCACACCTATTGGTATTCGTTCTTCACGGGTTTCGACGCGCCGCTGGACAAGGAAGAAATGCGCCGCCAACGCCTGCAAGGCGTGAGCCTGCCCGACTATCTGCCGCTGAAGGGCCGGCACAATGACTGGGGCTTCGACCCCGAAGAACAGCGCACCCGCACCTTCCTCGGCATGGGCGAGAACGACATCAACCTGCACGACCAATGGGCGGTGGAGAGCATGGGCGCGATCCAGGATCGCACGCGCGAGCATCTGGGCTCAAGCGACAAGGTCATCATGAGCCATCGCCGCGCGCTGCTGCAGGCGATCGAAACCGTGCGCGCCGGTGGCCGCCCGCCGCTGGCGCTGACCAGCGACGCCGCGGCGCGATGCACCGGGCCCGACACGATCGACTGCATTGCTCCGGCGCAGGGCTGGGAAGCGCATTGGACGCAAGCTGCGGCGGCCAAGCGCGCCGGCGCCGGCTGGTTGCGCGGCGCGAACCCACCGAAGGTGGCGGGCACGCCAGCCGCTTCATCGGCCGAGGCCGACGCGTGAGCCACTTCGCCCACGCCTGCGGCGTGCACGATGCGCCGCGTACGGCAGCGTGCGAGGCGGTGCACCGCAAGATCGGCGAACTCGGCCTGGAGCGGGTGCGCATCGCCTGGTGCGACATGCACGGTGCGCTGCGGGGCAAGACGCTGATGCCGGCTGCCACCATGCAGGCCTTGACGCACGGAGTCAGCATGGTCAGCTCGATCTTGTTGAAAGACACTTCGGACCGCACCGCCTACAACGTATTCGAGCCCGGCGCGTTGAGCGCACTGCCGGGTTTTGGCGCGGCGAACAACCTGATGCTGCTGCCCGATCCCACCAGCCTGTGCCTCCTGCCCTGGGCCAGCGGCACCGGCTGGATGCGGGCCCAGGCCTGGTTTGCCGACGCGACGCCGTTGACGGTTGAGCCGCGCTTCGTGCTGCAGGCGGCCCTGGCCACACTTGCCGATGCCGGTTACCGCCTGCGCTGTGGCCTGGAAGTCGAGTTCCACATCTACCGCATCGTGCGCGAAAACCTCGACCCGCAACTCGCCGACTGGCCGGGCGAGCCGCCCGAAGTCGAAATGATCCACCCCGGCTACAACCTGCTGAGCGAGGCAAATGCCGACATGGCCGAGCCGGCGCTGCGCATCGTGCAAAGCACGGCGCGCGCGCTGGGCCTGCCACTGCGTTCGCTGGAGATCGAGCTCGGCCCGAGCCAGGTGGAAGCCGTGTTCGACCCTGGCGACGCACTCACTGTCGCCGACCAGATGGTGTTGTTCCGCAATGGCGTGCGCCAGGCATTGCGACGCGCGGGGTTCTACGCGAGTTTCGTCTGCCGGCCGCCGTTTCCGAACGTCATGGCCAGTGGCTGGCACCTGCATCAATCAGTCATCGCACTGGCCGATGGCGGCAACGCGTTCATGCGCGCTGCGCCCGCGCCCGGCACGACGCCGGCCGATGCGCAACACACGCTGTCGAGCACGGGCGCGCACTGGCTCGGTGGTTTGCTGGCGCATGCAGGCGGCGCCGCCATCTTCGGCACGCCCACGATCAACGGCTTCACCCGCTTCAAGCCCCACTCGATGGCGCCGCTGTCGATTCTGTGGGGCCGCGACAACCGCGGTGCAATGCTGCGCGTGCTCGGTGGCAGCGGCGACGCCGCGACGCGCATCGAAAACCGCGTCGGCGAGCCCATGGCCAATCCTTACCTCTACATCGCCTCGCAAATCCATAGCGGCTTGAGCGGCCTGCGCCGGCAGTCCGATCCGGGCCCGGCGAGCGACGCGCCCTACGCCCAGGGCGCGGCCCTGCCCAGGAATCTGGAGCAGGCGCTTGCGGCGTTGCAGGCCGATGCCACCCTGTGCGAAGCATTCGGCGCACAGCTGGTTGACCTGTACAACCGCATCAAGCGCAGCGAACTGGAGCGCCATCGCGCTGCCACCGACGCCGACGTATGGATGCGGCGCGAGTACTTCAGCCGTTATTGAGCGCCCCCAGGCCGACGACATACGTCGTCCGCCATCGGGCTTGCAGGCCCGATGGCCTTCGCCAGCCACTCGTGAGCGCGCAGGCGCTCACTCGGTGCGGGCTCAGCCCCCCAAGGGGGTCAAGGAAACTTGGGGCGGCCCGGCGTTTCCTTGTGAGCGCGCCAATGGCGCCGCGCCAGTCCAGCGACAATCACCGCACAAGAACAGCGCAAGGAGACATGGTGAGACTGCTGCAGTGGCTGGCGAGGTTTTGCGCCGTGCTCGCCGGAGTGCTGATGACCGTGATCACGCTGATGACCTGCGTCAGCCTGATCGGGCGCAACACGACCGGCTGGACCATCGTCGGTGACATCGAGCTCACGGCTTCGGCGGCAGGTGCGGCGATCGCACTCTTCCTGCCCTGGTGCCAGCTGCGTCGCGCCAACATCATGGTCGATTTCTTCACCGTGCGCGCCGCCGAGTCGACCCAGCGCCTGCTCGATCGCTTCGGCGCATTCCTGATGGCCGTGGTGATGGCGCTGATGTGCTGGCGCAGCGCCATCGGCGGCGCGAGTGCGTGGGTCAGCCATTCGGGTTCGATGATGCTGGGCTTCCCGGAGTGGATCGTCTACAGCCTGATCGTGCCGCCGCTGGCGCTGTGTGCCGCGATCGCGCTGGTCCAGGCGCTGCGCGGTTTTGACGTGGAGGTCGCGCCGTGACGCCCGTCACCCTGGCGTTGCTGATCTTCGGCGTGATGCTGCTGCTGATGGCGATGCGCACGCCGATTGCGGTGGCGATGTTCGTCGCCGGCTCGGTCGGTTACCTGCTGCAAGGGGGCTGGCATCCCTACTCGAGTTTTCTCAACACCCAGGCCTTCGCGCGTTTTGCGAGTTACGACCTGAGCGTGATCCCACTCTTCATCCTGATGGGAAATTTTGCGTCCCAGGGCGGTATCTCGAAGGCGCTTTTCGGCTTCGCCGCGGCGGTGATGGGGCGCTTTCGCGGCGGGCTGGCGATGGCCGCGGTGCTGGCTTGCGCGGCGTTCGGCGCGATTTGCGGTTCATCCGTCGCCACCGCGGCGACGATCACGTCGGTGGCGCTGCCGGAGATGCGCAAACACGGCTACTCGGGTCGCCTGGCCACGGGCACATTGGCGGCGGGCGGAACGCTCGGGATCCTGATTCCGCCGTCGGTGCCGCTCGTGATCTACGCCATCCTGGCCGAACAGAACATCGCCAAGCTGTTTGCCGCAGCCATGGTGCCAGGCGTGATTGCGATGCTCGGCTACATGATCGCGATTGCGATCTATGTGCGTCTCGTTCCCGGCCACGCGCCCGAACATGAAGAATCACCGCGCGTCACGTTGCAGGCCTTGGCCGGCATCCTCCCGATCGCGATCATTTTTCTGGTCGTCTTCGTCGGCATCTACAGCGGCAAGTTCACGCCCACGGAAGGTGCCGCGGTCGGTGCCGCGGCGACCTTCGTCGCAGCCCTGCTGCGCCGCGAAATCACGTGGAAGGGATTCAAGACCTGCTTCTATGCCACGGCGGAGGCGTCGGCCATGATCTTCATGATCTTCCTCGGCGCCGACATCATGAACGCGGCACTGGCGCAGACGCAGGTGCCCTCGCAGCTCGCCGCGCAGGTGCTGTCGTGGGGGTTTTCACCGGTGGCGATCGTCGCCGCGATCATGTTGCTGTACGTCATTCTCGGCTCGGTGATGGACGAGTTGTCGATGATCCTGCTCACGATCCCGATCTTCTTCCCGATGGTGATCGGCCTGGACTTCGGCATGCCCAAGGAGAGTGTGGCGATCTGGTTCGGCATCATGGTCCTGATGACGGTGGGCTTTGGCATGCTTGCGCCACCCGTGGGGCTGAACGTCTATGTCGTCAACTCGATGGCGCGAGACGTTCCGATTGCCGAGAGCTACCGCGGCGTGATGCCGTTTCTGATCAGCGATACGCTGCGAACGCTGTTGCTCCTGTTCTTCCCGCCGATTTCGCTGTGGCTCGTCAAGTATGTAGGGTAAACCTGAGGCGTCATGCGCTCGTCTTGCCGTTAAGTTCATGCATGTCTTTGTCCCCAAGGAGAGTCTCGATGAAACGCCGTTCCCTACTGCAAGGCGCCGCTGCGTCCGCGCTCGGTGTGCCGCACCTGATCGGCCTGGCGCAGCAAAGCGTCACGCTCAAGTTCCACACCTTCATGGCGCCGATGTCGAACGTCTGGCTGTCGATGCACAAGCCGTGGATGGAAAAGGTCGAAAAAGACTCCGGCGGGCGCATCAAGTTCGAGGCCTACCCGGCGATGCAACTCGGCGGCACACCGGTTCAGCTGTACGACCAGGCACGCGACGGCGTCGTCGATGTCGTGTGGACGCTGCCGGCCAACACCGCAGGGCGCTTCCCGCGCATCGAGGTCTTCGAGTTGCCCTTCGTCATGAACAACGCCGAGGCGACGTCCAAGGCGTACTGGGAGTATTTCCAGACGCAATGCCCTGACGAGTTCAAGGAAACCCAGGTGCTCGCGCTGCATGTGCACGGCCCGGGAATGTTCCACAGCGTGAACAAGCAGATCAAGAGCGCTGCCGACCTGAAGGGAATGAAGGTGCGCGGCCCGACGCGCCAGGTGACGAAGCTGCTCAGCTCGATCGGCGCCACCCCGGTGGGCATGCCGCTGCCGCAGATTCCCGATGCGTTGTCCAAGGGCACGGTCGAAGCCTGTGTCATCCCCTGGGAAGTCGTGCCTTCGGTGAAGGTACACGAACTCACCAAGTTCCACAGCGAGTTCCCGGCAGACAGCCCGGCGTTCTACACGACGACGTTCGTGATGGCGATGAACCGGGCGAAGTACGACTCGCTCGCGCCCGATCTGAAGAAGGTGATCGACGCCAATTCGGGTTTGGCCACCTCGGCCTGGCTGGGCAAGACGCAACAGGGCAATGACGCGAATGGCCGCAAGTCGGCGAGCGACCGCGGCAATACGATCTACACCTTCTCCGCTGCCGAAACTGCCGAGTTCGTGAAATTGTCGAGCCATGTCGACGACGAATGGGTCGCCGACATGGACAAGCGCGGCTTCAAGGGGGCGGCGCTGCTCGCGTCGGCAAAGGCGCTGATCGCGAAGCACGGGCGCGGGTGAATCCGCGCGCCTTCGGCGCAATCTCCAGAAAAGGGCCGCAATCGCGGCCCTTTTCACGTCTTGAGCGCTGACCCGACGCCGCCCCAGCGGCGTCCGCCTCAAGTGCGCAGGCGTTTGCGCCGCTATCCATGGTGTCGCTACGTCAGGGCCAGGTTGCCCTGCTCGCCGGAGGTGCGCCATGAATCTTTGCCTGAGGCTCGTTACAGCGATCGGACTGAGTCTTGGCGCATGCGCTGCGCAGTCCCAGGCCAGCGCCGAAGAGTTCTGCGCGCAGGGCCCGGTTCTTTACGGCGCGGGCGAGCCGAAGCTGGCGTTTCGCATCTTCATGGCGTGCGCGATCGACGGCGATTCATCGTCGCAGTACAGCGCGGCGATGATGATGCGCTCGGGTGAGTCCACCGAAGACGGAACGCCGAATCTGTTTGGTGCGCGCGTATTCCTCGAACAATCGGCGTCGCAGGGCTACGCGCAGGCGATCTACGCGTTGGGCAAGGAATACGACGTCGGCAGCCCGGCATTCCCGCACGACCTTGTGCGTGCCACCGAAATGTTCCGCAAGGCGGCCCTGCTCGGTCACGTCGATGCCCAAGTCGACCTCGCAACCCAATACCTGCTCGGCCGCGGCGGCGTGCCGCAAGATGACGAGGCGGCCGCGCATTGGTATGAACGCGCGGCGCGTGCCGGACATTGGGGCGCGCAGTACTTGATCGCTTCGATGTACGAAAACGGCAATGGTGTCGGGCGCGATGAACAGGTGGCCCTGCAGTGGTACGAGCGCGCCGGTCAGGGCGGCGACGAAGTCGCGCCGCTGAAGGTGGAGCAACTCCGATTGCGGCTCGCCGCCAGGGCGCGGCAGGCGTGGGCCGACTGAAAGGCTGCGAAGCTATCGGTTGCAGCCGATTGCCTCTCGGCCGCTGAGCTGCTGAGCGCTATCCTTGCAGCGGCGATGCCGCGCCGACGCTCGCGCAGGCTCCTGGGGCGCTGCCATCGCCGAGAATGCGCGCGAAACGCGGCGCGCTCAGGCCCATGCATGAGAAACGCTCCTGGTGATAACCTGTCCGCAGCGCGCCGCGAATCAGGTCTGCGTCGGGGCAGCCTGGCCTTGCTTGAGCGCCAGGTTCCGGCAGAAGCGCTCGAACACGAATTGAGAGCTTTCGAAATCCGCGGCGCGCCGCGAGCATGGGAGATCGAGCGTGAGTGAATCCGAGGTGCAGGCCGGTGCCATCGTCATCGTCGGCGGTGGCCACAGCGCAGCGGCACTGTGCTCAGGCCTGGTTGCGGCCGGGCGCGGCGCTCAGGTGCACCTGGTGTGTGAAGAGGCCGAACTGCCGTATCAGCGACCGCCCCTGTCCAAGTCGTTCTTGAAGGGCCCGCTGGAGGCCTTGCAGCCGCTGCGCAGCGAGGCCTGGTACGCCGAAGCCGGCATCACGTTGCACCGTGCCGACCCTGGCGTTGCCATCGATCGCCAGCGCCGCGTGCTGCGCTTGCGCTCGAAGCGCGAACTGGGTTACGCGGGGCTCGTGCTGGCCACCGGCGCCCGGGCGCGCAGCTTGCCGCAATTCGCTGCGACGATTGCAGGGCTGAGCAACGTGGCAATGTTGCGCGGTGCGGCAGATGCGGCGCGCCTGCGAGGCCAGTTGCATGCAGCGCAGCACCTCACGGTTCTGGGCGGTGGCTTCATCGGTCTGGAAATCGCGGCGACCGCGCGCGCCCTGGGCAAGCGCGTCACCGTGCTCGAATCCGCGCCGCGGCTGTTGCAACGTTCGGTGTCGGGCGAACTCGCGATGCATGTGCTGCAAACGCACCGCGCGAGTGGCATCGACCTGCGACTGGGCGTTGCCGCAGGCGAATTCGTGATCGAAGGTGGGCGCCTCGCATCGCTCACGGTCGAGGGCAAGGGCGAGGCGGTCGAGTTGCTGGTGCTGGCCATCGGCGCCGCACCCGAGCAGGCTCTGGCGCTTGCTGCCGGTCTGGAATGCGACAACGGCGTGATCGTCGATGCCTGCCAGCGCAGTTCGGACCCGAGCATCCTCGCGATCGGCGACTGTGCCAGTTTTCCGTTGCACGGCAGCGGCCGGCGCACGCGGCTCGAATCGGTGCAAAACGCGAACGACCAGGCGCGCACCGCGCTCGCCACGTTGCTCGGCCGCGACGAGCCTTACCGTGCGCTGCCATGGTTCTGGTCGGAGCAGGGCGGCATGCGGCTGCAGATGGCGGGCCTGATGCCGTTGGATGGCGTGCGCCATCGGCGCGCGGGGCCCAGCCCGGGCAGCTTTTCGATCCTGCACTACGTGGGCGAGCAGCTGCTGTGCGTGGAAAGCGTCAACGCGCCGCTCGATCACATGGCGGCGCGCAAGCTGCTCGAGGCCGCAGCCAGCCCCGCGCCGGCGCTCGCCTGCGACCCGGCAGTCCCGCTCAAAGCCCATCTTTGACGAGCAGCGTATGCTGGAGCGGGCCTGGTGGCACCCGGTGGCGGACGCGGCGGCGTTGGGCGATGCGCCGCAGGCCGTCACGTTGCTCGGCGAAGAACTTGTGCTGTGGCGCGACCACGCGGGACAGCCGCGCGCCTTTGCCGACCGCTGCCCGCATCGCGGCACGCGCTTGTCGCTCGGGCGCGTCTGCGAAGGTCGGTTGGAATGCGCGTACCACGGCTGGCAGTTCGGGCCCGACGGCGGATGTGCGCATGTTCCCGCGAGCCCGGGTTTCGTGCCGCCTGCTTCGCACCGCGCGACGCCATCTGCGGCTTGCATTGCATACGGTTTGATCTGGGTCCGGCTCGACGCCGCGGGGCGCAATGCGCCGCCGCCGTTTCACGCCGAGACCGACCCGCGGCTGCGCAAGCTGCTGGTCGGCCCCTACGACGTGGCGACGAGCGCGCCACGCATCGTCGAGAATTTTCTGGACATGGCGCATTTCGGCTTCGTGCATGAGGGCGTGCTCGGCGACCGGGCGCACACTGCGGTGCCGGCGTATGAGGTGCAGCTCGATGCGAACGGCCTGCGTGCCACAGGCTGCATGGCGTGGCAACCGCGCAGCCACAGCCAGGCGACGCAAGGTTCATGGGTCGCCTACGACTACGCCGTGCCCGCGCCGTACACGGCGCTGCTGAGCAAGGCCGCGACCGATGCAGGCCGGCGCGACACGATCGCCCTGTTCGTGTGCCCGATCGAACCCGAGCGCAGCCGCGTCTGGTTTCGCCTGGCGCTGTGCGATTTCGAATCGAGCGATGAAGCGCTGCGTGCGTTCCAGGACCAGATCTTCCTGCAAGACCGGCCCGTGCTCGAATCGCAGACGCCGAAGCGTTTGCCGCTCACGGCGGGCGAAATGCATAGCGCCGCCGACCGCGCTTGCGCAGCCTATCGGCGCTGGTTGCTCGACCTGAAGATCGGCTTCGGGACGGTTTGATCCGCGTGCGCGGACAGGCTCAACGCACGCTCTGCAGCCGCAGACGCCGCGCTGCGTCTTCGGCGCGTGCGGCGTCGATCTCGCGCATCACGGCGTTCACATCGGCCGGCGCCGCATCGCGCCGGAAGCGGCCGCTGAGCGTCACGGCCGGGTGCAGCACGCCGCGCCGGAACAGGTCCCAGATTTCGTCGCCATGCTCGCTGCGCAGCAGCTCGGGGGCAAAGCGGCCGAAGAAGTGGTTCAGGTTCTGCACGTCGCGCAGCAGCATGCGCTGCGCGTGGTTGTTGCCGGCAGCGTCCACCGCCTGCGGCAGGTCGATGATCACCGGGCCGTCCGCTGCCAGCAGCACGTTGAATTCGGACAGGTCGCCATGCACGACGCCGGCGCACAACATGCGCACCACCTCCGCCAGCAGCGTCGCGTGGTGCGCGCGCGCCTGCTCGGGCGTGAACTGCACGTCGTTCAGGCGCGGCGCGGCGTCGCCGTTCGCATCGACCACCAACTCCATCAGCAACACGCCGTCGTGAAAGTTGTAGGGCCTGGGTACGCGCACCCCGGCGCTGGCCACGCGGTACAGCGCATCGACTTCGGCGCTTTGCCAGGCGGCCTCTTGCGATTCACGCCCGAACTTCGTTCCCTTGGCCATGGCGCGCGCCTGGCGCGTGTTCTTCACCTTGCGGTTTTCGGTGTAGTCCACGGCCTGGCGAAAGCTGCGCTGCGTCGCCTCCTTGTAGACCTTGGCGCAGCGCGTCTCGCCTGCGCAGCGCACCACGTAGACCTGCGCCTCCTTGCCGCTCATGAGCTGGCGCACGACGCCGTCGATCAGGCCTTCTTCAAGCAGCGACCGAAGGCGCGCGGGTGCTTTCAAGCGCGTGCTTTCGAGCGCTGCCGGTGCATCTGCGCGAGCGGCCGCTTGCCCTTGAGCTGGCGTTCGATGCCATCGTTGAGCTGGCCGCGCAACGCGTGCACCGCTTCCACATGACCGTAGGCGCCGGGAAAGCGCAGGTCCAGCCACAGCCACAGCGTGCAAGCGCGCAGCGCCTGCTCCATGCGTTCGAGCCGGCTGTGGCCGTCGACCTGGTCCAGGAACCACGGCGTACCGGCCTTGCCGGCGAGCGCGTGGCGGCTGCTCCAGTCGAGAAACTCCTGCAGCTGCGATTCGGTGCGCGTGTCCACCGGCGCCTGGGCGTAGATGAAGCGCTCTTTCAACGTCAGTTTCGCTGCGCTGCGGTCCAGCGCTTCGGCGAGTACGAGCATCTGCTCCAGCTCGGCGACGGCAAAGTGCGCGTTGTCGAGTTTGAGTTGCTGCATGAAGACGTCGAGCACGTCGCGCAAACTCGACTTGTGCAGGCGCGACGAGATCGTGTCGATGTGCCAGCCGTTCGGCGCGACCGGCGCCTTGAACGGATTCGGCGCGCGCGGCGTCTTCGCCAGCAGCTCCTTCAAGACGCGCAGCGCCGATGTTTCGGCTTCCTGGAGGACGCCGACGAAGCCCTCTTCATGGATGCCGAAGCGCCCGGCGCGGCCCGCGATCTGGTGCACTTCCGCCTCGTTCAGTTGGCGGTCATCCAGGCCGTCGAACTTGGTCATGGTGCTGAACAGCACACGGCGGATCGGCAGGTTCAGGCCCATGCCGATGGCATCGGTCGCCACCAGGATATGCGACTCGCCGCTCGCAAAGCGCTCCGCCTCGCGCTTGCGCACCTCGGGCGGCAATGCACCGTAGATCACCGACACCGGATGCCCGCTGGCGGCGATTCTGTCGCGCAACATCAACACGTCGCGCCGGCTGAACGCGACGACGGCGTCGCCGAGCTTCAGCGCCGACACCGGCACCGGTGCGCCAAGCAACTCGACATGCTGCTTGCGCTCGAAGTGGCGCACCTCGCAGCGCTCGCCGCACAGGCCGAGCAGGTTTTCGATCGCCGGCACGGCGTAGGTCGAGCAGATGATGATCACTTCATTCGCCGGCACGGCGACGATCGCCTGGGTCCAGGCCCAGCCGCGCGATGCGTCGAAGATCATCTGCGCTTCGTCGATCACGGCGACGTCGATGGCTTTGTTCGTGCCCACCATCTCGATCGTGCTCGAAATCACGCGCGCCTCGGGCGCCGGGACGTTCTCTTCACCGGTGAGCAGCGAACACGCAACGCCACGCGCCGCGAGGCGGTCGCGCCCTTCCAATGCCAACAGCCGCAGCGGCGCGAGGTAAGCGCCGTCGAACGCTTGCGCCAGGCGCTCGAACGCGGCGTGCGTCTTGCCGCTGTTGGGCGGGCCGACGTAGAGCGTAACGCTGCGTTGCAGGCGACGCGCCTTCTCGAACGTATCGGGGTAGCCCTGGAACGCGAGTTCGCTGTTCAGGCCTTCCAGCGTTTCGAGCTCGGCGACGCGGTGTTCCCAGCGATCCTGTGCGCGCGAGCACGCGGCCTTCAGTTCGGCCAGCGTCTGCGGCGCTGCGCATTCAGTCTGCAGGCGCGGCAGCAGCGAATCGAGCTGGCGCGGCTTGTAGTCGCGGCTGCGCGCGATCAGGGCTTCGAGCTGCGCTGTCAGTTCTGCGGCATGCACATAGGCCGGCGGCGGGCCCAGCGCGCCGAGCAGGGCGGCTTTGTCGCCATCGCGGAAGTAGGCCCAGACCGGCGCCTGCGGCACGTCGACGCGAAACGCCACCGGCACGCGCCATCCGGGCTCCGACAACACCAGCTCTTGACTGACAAGGCGCGACCATTGGCCCAGCTGGCGCGTCACGTCCAGCGATTCGAGCACAATGTTTCGCTCGCGCATCAGCGGCAGAGCCGTCGGCCCGCTGCCCAGGGCGTCGAGGTGGGCGATGGCGCTGTCCATCAACTCGGGCGCGATCCAGCGGCTCGGCCGCGCCCCGGCGACCGGCTTTTGCAGCAGCACAAGGCCCAGCTTGTCGAGATACTGTTCGAAGCCCTTGCTGTGTTCGGTGATGAAGTCCGCCGGCTTGACGATCTGCGGCAAGGTGTACGCTGCCTCGCAGATGCGCGCGAGTTGCGCTTCGTCGATGTGAAGGGGGACGCGTTTCGAGTGGCGAGGGTTCGGCAGAGTCAGTGGCACGGGCTGGATTATCGGTCGGACGGGGTTCAAACCCCACAGGTGGGCGCGGATTGCAGGGAATCAAGCCGCGTTGCGACTCGCCCCACGATAATCGCGCATGAACGTGATTGAGCTTTCCGAAGCCGCAGCGGCCGAGGCCGACGCGCCGAACCGCACGCCGCAGCGCCCGCCTTTCAGCAACCTGGCGCTGCCGCCCGCCACGCTCGAAAACCTGCAACGCCTGGGTTACCTGCGCATGACGCCGGTTCAGGCGGCTTGCTTGCCGCTCGCGCTTTCCGGCCGCGACCTGATCGCCCAGGCCAAGACCGGCAGCGGCAAGACCGCTGCATTCGCGCTCGTGTTGCTGGCGAACCTGAACCAGCGCCGCTTCGCGCTTCAAGCCCTGGTCCTGTGCCCAACGCGTGAGCTCGCCGAACAGGTGACGCAGGAAGTGCGGCGGCTGGCGCGCGCCGAAGACCACATCAAGGTGCTCACGCTGTGCGGCGGCGTGCCCGTGCGCGCGCAACTCGCGAGCCTGGAGCATGGGGCGCACATCGTCGTCGGAACGCCGGGGCGCATTATCGACCACCTGGAGCGGGGCACATTGAAGTTGGACGCGCTGAACACGCTGGTGCTGGACGAAGCCGACCGCATGCTCGACATGGGTTTCTTCGACGACATCGCGACGGTGGTGAAGCAATGCCCGGCGCAGCGCCAGACTTTGTTGTTCTCGGCCACCTACCCGGTGGGCATCGCGAAACTTGCCGCGTCGTTCATGCGCGAACCGAGCGAGGTGAAGCTGCTTGAAACGCATGCCACCGGCCAGATCCGCCAGCTCTTCATCGAAGTGCGTGAAGAGCAGCGCCTGCATGCGGTGGCGCAGCTGCTGAACCACTACCGGCCGCTGAGCACGCTCGCGTTTTGCAACACCAAGCAGCAATGCCGCGACCTGGCGCAGGTGCTGCGCGGCTCGGGCTTCGCCGCGCTCGAGCTGCACGGCGACCTGGAGCAGCGCGAACGCGACCAGGTGCTGGTTCGTTTCGCGAACCGAAGCGCGAGCGTGCTCGTCGCGACCGACATTGCGGCGCGCGGGCTCGACATCGCGCAGCTCGAGGCGGTGATCAACGTCGACATGACACCCGACCCCGCCACGCACACGCATCGCATCGGCCGCACCGGGCGCGTCGACGAAGCCGGCTGGGCCTTCAGCCTGGTCAGCCTGGAGGAGATGGGGTACGTCGGGCAGATCGAACAGGCGCTGGGTTTCACCACCCAATGGCGCTCACTTGGCGAACTGCACGCCACGCAAGCCGAGGCACTGCGCCCGCCGATGGCGACGCTGCAGATACTGGGCGGGCGCAAGGAAAAGATCCGACCCGGCGATGTGCTGGGCGCGCTGACCAAGGACATGGGCTTTGACGGCGCGCAGATCGGCAAGATCAACGTCAACGAGTTTTCAACCTACGTCGCGGTGCAGCGCGAGATTGCGCAACAGGTGCTGAAGCGCCTGAACGCAGGCAAGGTCAAGGGACGCAGCGTGAAGGTTCGCCTGTTGCAGGAGTGAGACCCGGCCCGGTACGGCAAAGATTCGCGATCTGCGAGGCCGCAGCAGCGCTGCGATCAGCGGCCGCAGCAGAAGATGCTCGCGGGCGCGGGGCACCGGCGCCACGGGGCGACGCGGGGCAGGGCGTGATCGCCCTGCGCTGACTACTTCTTTGCTTGCGATGCCGCCCGCGAAGGAGCCTTTGCCTTCGTTGCAGCCGGCCGTGCCGCGCTGCCGGCAGCTTTTGCTCGACGTTGCGCTTCGCTTGCCTTGGCCTTGGCCTCGCGGTCAGCGCGGTCGGCAGCCTGCCTTGCATCGGGTTCGTTGGCCTTCGTCGTACGATGGAGGAGCCCGGTGGCCGACTCCGAGCCACGGACGACCGCCCTCTGCATTCGTTGCACGACTCCCGGCTCCTCGGTCGTGGACGTGCGGGATGAGCCGGCTGTCTGGGCAGCGACGCTGCTGCCCAGCACGAGCAGAAGCGATAGCAATGATGCGATGTGAGACTTGGACATGGTCGGTGTGAATAGCGTTGAAACAGCATAAGCGTTAGCGCTCGATCCTGCCCGTTCAGTTACAGGAAATTACGACCCGGCGCCGTGTCTGATTTCTCGCTGTGAGCGTCCTCAGTGTGCGAGCGTGAAGGCTGGCACAGGGCGAACCCGGCCCCGGCGAACAAGATCGCTCGCATCGCTACGGTCGAGGCGGCGATCAACATCGACGTGACCCCCAACCCCGCCACGCATACGCATCGCATCGGCCGCACCGGGCGCGTCGACGCAGCCAGCTGGGCCTTCAGCCTGCTCAGCCTGGAGGAGATGGGGTAGGTCGGGCAGATCGAACAGGCGCTGGGTTGCACCACCCAATGGCGCCCACTTCACAGCAAGTGCTGAAGCGCCTGAACACAGGCAAAGTCAAGGGACGCAGCGTGAAGGTTCGCCCTTTGCTGGAGTGACGCCCAGCCAGGGACTGCACGGTTCGCAATCGCCGAGGCGGCGGCGATTCTGTTCAGCAGCCGCAGCAGAAAGTGACCGCTGGCCCGGGGCACCGCGAGGATGGGCGTCATTGCCTTGCCCGGACTACCTGTTTGGTTGCGATGCCGCCGACGAAGGAGCCCCTGCCTTTGCTGCGAGCGACTTCGCCGCGTTGCCGGCAGCTTGTGCTCCATGCTGCACTGCGATTGCCGCGGCCTTGGCGCCGCGCGCAATAGCGTTGGCAGCAGCCTTTGCACCGTGTTCGGTGGCCTTCACCCCACGCTTGAAGCCGGCTGCGGCCGCCTCCGAGCCGCGGGCGACGGCCTTTTGCAGTTGTTCCAAGACTCCTGGCTCCGCGGCCGCGGATGTGCGCGACGAGCCGGCTGTTTGGGCGGCCACGCTGCTGCCCACCACGAGCAGGAGCGATAGCAATGATGCGATGTGGTGCTTGGACATTGGCGGTGTGAATAGGGGTGAATCAGCATAAGTGATAGCGCTCGATCCTGCCCGTTCAGTTACCGGAAATTACCACGCGGCGCAGTGTCTGATTTGTCCTTTTGAGCGTCCGACCTGTGCGACCGTGATGGTTGACACAAGGCGAGCGCGGCCCCGGCGAACAAGATCGCTCGTATCGCTACGAGTCCCAGTGGAACTTGTGAAGGACGCGGTGAACGATGGGCGTGAAGATGAGAGCTGCAGTCACGATGAAGACCAGGCCCGCATACAGTGCGTACCAGCCCGCGAACAGCTTGCCTGAAGTCGTGATCGGCGCGTTCACGGGCCCCATGCCTCCAAGAAGCATGGCCGCGTTCAGGAAAGCGTCCACGACCGACAGGTTCTCCAGCTCCATGTAACCCAGCATCCCGAATCCAAGAGACGCGCCGAGCAAGCCGAGCGCTGCCGCCAGGTGCATGGCCAAGCGCGAGGCAAATGCACGCGACGAGAGCGGCTTGTGCTTGCGGGACTCGTACATGGATTGAGAGTTGGGTCAGGCCGTTTTCCGCGCTCGCGCACGACGTCGATGAAGCAGGGCATGCAGCATCAGCCAGACGACCGCGCCGTTGACTGCAAAGACGACGACGCGAAACCACGAGGGTTGCTTGAACCACTCGTAGGCTTCGATGGGCATGTAGATTGCGCCGCTCGCTGCCGCCAGAACCTCGGCCCAGGCTCTCTCGCGGTACAAGCCGTACGCCTCCAACAGACGTATGAGCGAATAGGCTATTGCTCCCAATGCCAGCATGACCAGCCTTGTGTCTTGCAGCCGTGAGGCGGCATCCACCAGGATCAGCGGGTACTTCGAGGCCGGATTCAGATGGGAGTGTTCGATGAGCCGGGCAGCCAATGCCTCGAGATCCTTGTGCACGAGGCTGAGCAGGCCCGCAGCCGCCGCAAGGACAAGCACGCCCTTGAACGCTTCGAGATAGGCAACGAGCCGAATCGCTCGGTGTTCGTTCACGACCATGGAGTGCGCTGCGCCTTCATTGGGTCGTGGTGCTGCAAGGTCCATCCGGCCTGCGTCTGAGCTGAGCCGCGGCCGGAGCCTGCAGGCCGGAAGTTGTCAGCTCGACCGAATGGTTAGAGCGCCTTCGCGTAGATGCCGAGTGACTTGCCTTCATGCACGGTGCTCTCAGTCAGGCTCCATTGTGAGCGAAGTAGAAGTGTGCCGGCAGTTGCCGAGGCACAGAAGATGTGCTGGAATCCTTGTGTCTTCGCTTCTGCTTCAAGGGCGTACAGAAGACGCTGGCCGATGCCTTGACCACGATGTGAGGGGACGACAAAGCCCGCCGCCGCCCAGGGACTGAGGTGTTCATGTCCAGGTATCGAGCGCTCTTTCAAAGCCGCCACACCACAGGGTGAACCGTTGAGCAAAGCGATCACCCCGGTGGGCAGGCCGCGCTCAGCTGAGAATTCCTGCAGGTCGCGCTCCGCGCTGCCGCGGCCTCCTGGTCCGTACCAGGCCGGCCATTCGGCCTTGAACCATTGGGCGAGCAGGGGCAATGCATCGAGATGCCGAGAAAGACGCTCGACGGTCACTCCGCCCGGCATGTTTTGTGCGCTCTAGACAAGTTGGCTTCGTGACCCAGGCTGGCCCGACCCCGTGCCACACTAGGTTGCGCGCCAGGGGCTTGGCGAGCTACACCCATGCACCGGACCGATGGGCGCTCGGGTGATTGAGAATTCAGCAGGGGTCGGACCATGCAGGAATCTAGCACCGCGTACGTTGCGCCGACCCTGGCACCCCTGGTGCGAGCCGGCGTGCGCCGCAGCAGCAGCCGCGCCGCTTGTCGACGATCAAGCCCGATAGCGCCTGGCACCCCACACTTGGTGCCTGCACCGAACCATTGCCTGCAATGACTCCTGCCGCCGCACCAGCCACTGACGTCGCCGAGGTCGTGTTCCGCGCGCGCGGGCTGGCCAAGACCTACCGCACCGGCGAAGTCGATGTGCTGGCGTTGCGCGAGGTCGATCTCGATATCGCGCGTGGCGAGTTCGTCGTGCTGCTCGGTGCTTCAGGCAGCGGCAAGTCGACGCTGCTCAACATCCTCGGCGGCCTGGACGTGCCGACGCACGGCGAGGTGCGCTTCGGCGACCACATGTTGAGCGGCGCGAGCGAGGCCGAGCTCACCACCTACCGGCGCGAGCACGTCGGCTTCGTCTTCCAGTTCTACAACCTGATCCCGAGCCTGACGGTGCGCGAGAACCTCGCGCTCGTGACCGACATCTGCGCCAATCCGATGCCGATCGACGAGGCCATCGACCTCGTGGGCCTGACGCCGCGGCGCGACCACTTTCCGGCGCAACTGTCGGGCGGCGAACAGCAACGCGTGGCGATCGCGCGCGCGATCGTGAAGCGCCCGGAGGTGTTGCTCTGCGACGAACCCACCGGCGCGCTCGACTACACCACCGGCAAGCTCGTGCTCGAGGTGATCGCGCGCATCAACCGCGAGCTCGGCACGACGGCGGTTGTGATCACGCACAACGCGGCGATCGCGGGCATGGCCGATCGCGTGATCTACCTCAGCGACGGGCGCATCCAGCGTATCGAGACCAATGCGCGCAAGCTGACGCCGTCGGAGTTGTCATGGTGAACGCCGACACCCGCTTGCACAGTGCCGCGCCCGGCATCACGGCGCGGGCGCGCTCCAGGCTTGGGCGGCGGTGCCGGCACGGCCGATGAAAGCCCTCGACCGCAAGTTGCTGCGCGACATGCGCCTGATGTGGAGCCAGGCGCTGACGATCGCGCTCGTCGTCGCCAGCGGCGTCGGTGGCTTCATCACGACGCTGTCGGCGGTCGATTCGTTGGCGCTGGCGCGCGACCGGTTCTATGCGCAGGGGCGCTTCGCCGACGTCTTTGCCAGCGTCAAGCGCGCGCCGAACGCGCTCACGCAGAGCCTGCGCGAGACAGCCGGCGTCGCCGACGTGCAGACCACGATCGAGCAGATCGTTCGCGTCGAACTGCCCGGCGTCGTCGACCCGATCATCGGCCTGTTGATCGGCATCGATGCGCGCGAGGCGCCGCGCATGAACCTTGTGGTGCTGCACGCCGGCCGGCCGCTCGACGCGGTGGCGCGCGCCGGCGGCGCGGTGCCGGTGCTGGTGTCGGCGGCGTTCGCGCAGGCGCGTGGCTTGAGCCCGGGCTCGCGCCTGGTCGCCACGCTCAACGGCAAACGCCGCACGCTCGAGGTGACCGGCATCGCGCTCTCGCCGGAGTTCATCTTCGCCGGCATGTTCGGCATGCCCGACATGCGCGGCTTCGGCGTGTTCTGGGTCGACCGCGACGTGCTCGCGGCAGCCTACGACATGATCGGTGCATTCAACCGCATCGCCGTCAAGCTCGCGCCGCTCGCCGACGAACGCGCGGCGATTGCGGCGCTGTCGCGGCAACTCGCGCGCTACGGTGCGCGCGAGGCCTACGGCCGCGAAGACCAGACGTCGCACGCGATGCTCGACAACGAGATCAAGGAGCAGCGCGTGCTCGGCACCGTGTTGCCGTCGATCTTTCTCGGCGTCGCGGCGTTCCTGCTCAACGTCGTCGTGTCGCGCCTGGTCGCGACGCAGCGCGAGCAGATCGCCGCGCTGAAGGCGCTGGGCTACCCGAACCGAAGCATATCGCTGCACTACCTCAAGTTCGTGCTCGCGATCGTGTGCGTCGGCCTGGTGCTGGGCGTGGTGCTGGGCGACTCGCTGGGCACGCTGTTGACCGGTCTGTATGCCGAGTTCTTCCGCTTTCCGGAGTTCGAGCACCGCATCGCGCCCTGGCTGCTGCTGGTGGGCGTCGGCATCACGCTGCTGACGGCGGTGGTCGGAACGCTGAACGCGATCATCGCGACCGCGCGCCTCGCGCCGGCCGAGGCGATGCGCCCGCCGGCGCCGGGGCGCTACCGCACGACGCTGGTCGAGCGCTTCGGCCTGACCCGCATCGGCCCGCAACTCAGGATGATCCTGCGCAACATGGAGCGCCGGCCGCTGCGCAGCGCGCTGTCGATCGGCGGCGTCGCGGCGGCGGTCGCGATCGTCGTCATGGGCAACTTCTTTCGCGATGCGATCGACACAGTCGTCGACTCGCAATTCACGGTCTCGATGCGCAGCGACGTCATCGCCTGGTTGACGCAGGCCGGCGCCGACAGCGCCATTCACGAGATGGCGCGCCTGCCCGGCGTGACTGCGGCCGAGTCGGGGCGCGATGTGCCGGTGCGTTTCGTCAACGGCCACCTGAGTCATCGCGGCGCGATCCGGGGCATGGCGCGGCACCCCCAGCTGAACCGCATCGTCGATGTCGACAACCGCGAAGTCAGCCGGCTCGACGACGACGGCCTGGTGCTGACCGACCGCCTCGCCGACAAGCTCGGTCTTCGCATCGGCGACACGGTTCGGATCGAGGTGCTCGAAGGCCGGCAGCGCACGCTCGAGGTGCGGCTGAGCGCCACCGCGCGCGAGATGATGGGCCTGAATGCCTACATCGAACGCCGCGCGCTGAACCGCTTGTTGCAGGAGGGCGATGAATCGACCTGGTTTGCGCTGTCGCTCGAGCACGGCAGCGAATCGGCGCTGCTGCAAGCGAGCAAGGAGCTGCCGCGCGTGGTCGGTGTTTTCAGCAAGGCGACGCTGCTGCGCAACATGCAGGAGGTCAGCGCGCGCAACGTTCGCATCATGAGCACGATCCTGACGTTGTTTGCGGCCGTGATCGCGGTCGGCGTGGTCTACAACAACGCGCGCATCGCGCTCTCCGAGCGCACCTGGGAACTCGCCAGCCTGCGCGTGCTCGGCTTCACGCGTGCCGAGGTTTCGGGGCTGCTGCTCGGCGAGATGGCGATCGCGATCTCGATCGCGCTGCCGCTGGGCATGGCGCTGGGTTTCGGGCTCGTGCACCTGATTTCGGGCCTGCTCGCGTCCGACCAGTTCTTCTTTCCGGTGGTGATCCTGCCGCGCACCTATGCCTGGGCCGCCATCGTCGTCGTGGCCGCGGGCCTGGCCAGCGCCCTGGTGGTGCGCAGGCGCATCGACAGGCTCGACATGGTGGCGGCACTGAAGACGCGAGAATGAGGGCATTGAGGCACACATGAAGCGCAAGACACTTCTATACGTTGTCAGCGTCGTCTTGGCGCTGGTGCTCGCGCTCGCCTGGGCCTTTGCGCCGCGGGCCGTCGAAGTCGAATTGGCGCCGGTGACGCAGGGCCGGTTCGAAATCACGATCGAAGAAGACGGCAAGACGCGACTCGCCGACCGCTACGTGGTGTCGGCGCCGCTCGCCGGGCAGTTGCAGCGCAGCACCCTGCGCGAAGGTGACGCGGTGGCTGCCGGCGCCACCGTCGCCATGCTCACGCCGGTGCTGCCCACGATGCTCGACTCCCGCACGCTGCGCGAGCTGGCGGCGCGCGTCGATGCTGCGCAGGCGAATGTCGAGCGCGCCGGCGCGCGCATCGCACGCGCCCAGGTCGGTCTGGCACAGGCGAACAACGAACTGAGCCAAAGCGAAAAGCTCGCGCAGCAGGGCTTTGTCGCGGCAACCAAACTCGAAACCGACCGGCTCACGGTGCTGGCCGCGCAAAGGGAAATCGACGCGGCGATTGCCGATCGGCATGTGGCCACGCACGACCTGGAGCAGGCGCGCGCTGCACAAAGCGCAGTGCGCGAGCCGCAGGGCGGCGCAGCGCAACGCAGCTTCGCGCTGCGCGCTCCCGTCGCCGGCCGGGTGCTGCGCGTGCTGCAAAGCAGCGAGGCCACGGTGGCGTTGGGAACACCGCTGCTGGAGCTGGGCGACATCAGCCGGCTCGAAGTCGTGGCCGAACTGCTCACCGCCGATGCCATTGCTGCGCAGCCGGGCTGCCGCGTCTTCATCGAGCGCTGGGGTGGACCGGGCACCCTCGAAGGGCGCGTCGTGCGCGTCGAGCCGGGCGCGTTCACCAAGGTCTCGGCGCTCGGTGTCGAAGAACAGCGGGTGCGGGTCCTGATCGAGATCACCAGCCCGGCGCAGCAGTGGCGGTTGCTCGGCGACGGTTATCACGTCAGCGTGCGCATCGTGACGCTGGCGCAGGACAACGCGCTCCAGGTTCCGGTCAGTGCCGTTTTTCCGTTACCGGCGCAGGCCTCGGCCGATGCCTCGGGCTCTGCCGAGGGCGGCAACGAGGCGGCGCCGCGCCACGCCGTATTCGTCGCCGACGGCGGCCGCGCGCGCCTCGTGCCGGTGGCCCTCGGTGGCCGCAACGGCAATATGGCGTGGCTGCGCAGCACGCTCGCCCCGGGCACGCTGGTCATCGTCTATCCGCCGCCCGGCGCGCGTGACGGCGTGCGGATCTCGGCGCGCAAGTTGTAGCGCTGCCGGACTTGCGGCGCCCCACAGCGGTGGGGGTGATGAAACCTGGGGCGGCCTTGCGCTGGCTCAAGTGCGCTGTCGCGAAGGCAGTTCAACGACGAACGCCCGACGCAAAGAGAATTCCTTGTAGACGGGTCAGGCGGCGCTGTTCGCCCTGTCCTGGGCCTCGATGAAGGCCTTGCGAAAAGCAGCCGGCTCGGCGATGCCGGCGAGCGGAGCGTGAGACGTGCCTGTGCCGGAAACGATCAGCGTGCCGAAGTTGAAGAGTCGGCCCAGCACGCCTTGTTCAACCTGAATGCTCTCGACCTTGTTCAGGTTCATCTCGACTGTCTGGCGGCTGATGAAGCCATGCTTCACGATGACGCGCTTCGTCGTCACTGCCAACTCCACGGACCTGTAGCGCACGTAGGCCACTGCAAGGAAGATCAGGCCGATGCCAAAGGCGGGAAGCAGAAGCACACCTGCGGCGATCAGGTGCCAGAGCGACCACAGGCTGATGTAGCCAAAGTGGACGATCCTCTCGTCCTTGACCAACGCACCCTCAACATAGCTGGACATCCGGACACCTCAAGGCTGCAGAGCAGGGAGTGTATGAAACCGTACAGGCTGGCGCATGGCGCAGGTGCGGATTGCTCAGAGCGGGGGGAAACAGTTTGCAGGCGCACCACCTGCTGCCCCGCCCGGGGTCCGAGCGCGATGCGACAGGTGCACGAGGCCGCCTGCACAGGGGTGAGTGCGCTGTGCGCATCGACCTCGGCGAGGTCGGTCAGGCCATCGTCTTCAACGAGCGTGCCCAGGCCGATCAGCCACTAGTACTGCGACCCAGATGTTTCGGGACAGAATGAAAGTGATGGATTCGGCCCGAGGGCTAGGCGCAAACCGCAGCGATACCCAGTGGTATCGCGAGGCCGAGCCCGGACGCGAACAGTCCCTGCGGACTGTTCGCGCCTGACGAGGGGCTGGGCCTCAGGCCCAGCGCGGCCTGCAAGGCTTGCAACGACGCCATCGGGTCGAAGACGCGCTTTCATGTCTCAAAATATCTGGGTCGCAGTACTAGGTTCAGGGGCGCAAGGCGTCTCAGCCAAAGCGGACCACATTGATGACGCGATGGCCGGAATTCCAGATTTCTTCCAGCAATTCGTCGACTCCCTCGCCGGCGAGGCGCACCACGCACACCGGCAC
>Ga0315290_10000129_pt1 | contig 44367 bp, 49 predicted proteins | sample YL17G12_0_MG_FD_203627 | JGI IMG/M metagenome (GOLD analysis project Ga0315290, IMG submission 203627) | Sediment microbial communities from Yellowstone Lake, YNP, Wyoming, USA - YL17G12_0 | ecosystem: Environmental > Aquatic > Freshwater > Lake > Sediment | place: USA: Wyoming | collected... | reverse complement strand
TGGAACGCGTGTTTGGCTCGCTGCGGCGCGACTGCCTCGACCACGTCATCGTGTGGAACGAACGCTCGCTGCGCCGCCACCTCCGGCAGTACCTCGTCTACTATCACGAGTGGCGAACGCACCTCTCGCTGGACAAGGATGCGCCCGTCCCACGGGAGGCGCAGCCGCCGACCTGCGGCACGATCGTCCAGATCCCGCATCTCGGCGGCCTACATCATCACTACGAACGTCGCGCCGCCTGACTGTCGCCTTCGGCGGCATCGACAGCTCGCCGCCACCCGGCGTGGTCCGGTGTGGTACGTCTACCTCGGACGGCGGCCGTCCCAGACGTGACCACCACCGCTCGGCAAGGGTTCTCGGATTCGCGTGACGGCGCCCCTGGTCGCCCATCGGGAGTTCTTTCTCAGGCCGATGGAATTTCTGGTAGGGACAGCTCCTGCGCTTGGACGCAGGGCGCCTTGACATGTGACGTCATGCGTAATACCCTGCTTCCATGATCAGGTCCTTCAGGAGCAAGGACGCAGAGGCCCTGTTCCGGGACATGCCGGTTCGGCGATTCCAGGCAATCGAGCGGCCTGCGCGGCGAAAGCTGCTCTATCTCCACCGGGCTCGCGTGCTTGAAGATCTGAAAGCACCGCCGGGCAATCAACTTGAGGCGCTCAAAGGCGACCGCAGGGGCCAACACAGTATTCGCATCAATGACCAGTGGCGCATCTGCTTCACGTGGAGGAGCGGTGATGCCCACGACGTTGAAATCGTGGACTACCACTGAGAGGTATCTTATGGCGTCAAGACCAAAGCTGCTCGAACCCATTCCCCCTGGCGAAATCCTCATGGAGGAATTCATGCGCCCGCTGGGACTCAGCATCAACGCGCTGGCGCGGGCACTCGCGGTGCCCGCGAACCGCGTCAGTGGCATCGTCAACGGCAGCCGAGCGATTTCGGCTGACACGGCCCTGCGACTAGGCAAGTACTTCAGCACGTCTCCCGAGATTTGGCTCGATCTCCAGTCGGACTTCGAGCTTCGCGTCGCCCGGCAGACGACGTGGCGCCGCATCGAACCAACGGTGCAGAGCCGAGTCGCGTGAGCGGACGCTGGGCGTCATACCTGATCGGCACTTGCCGGTTCGTTGTCTTCTTCCTCGTCGTCAACTTCGTCTTCAGCACCGTCTACGGCAATCAGCCGCTCTGATGCCATGAACAGTGCGACTTCGTCGGCGCAGAACCAGAACACTTCGCCGGCGTTGTCGGTGATGGCAAAGGTGGTCGAGTCATCGGAAAGCAACTCGAGCACGTAGAAGATATCGTTCAGCGGCCCCTTGTCATGATAGTGGTCGGAACCGTCGACATCCGCATCGATGTCAACGGGCGAAGTTCCGTCGGTAAACCACAACCAGACGATCTCTGTGGGGTCAGGTGTCTCCTGTTGTGCGGCACCCCCGGCATCGAATGAACGCGATCACCGGTCACTGGGGCCGGAGGTCGTGATCCCCAGTTACCGGCGCCGGTGGTCACGATCCGCGTCGATCGTTAGGATCGGCGATCGCGCTGCCCAGTTCTTGGCGCCGACGCGATCTGTCCGGCGCTAGCGTCTCGAGAATCTGGTCATTGACGCGACGCTGCCCCCCCGCTGGAAGTCATTGATTCAGGGCTGATTCCAACCACCCAGTAGGGTTGTTGAGACGTCCGCCGCATCGCGAGCCAGACACACCGCAGAGGGTTGGCTCCGTCCAGCCAATTCGTCAATTTCTGACTCTTGCCGCCGGCGGGCTCTCGTGGTTCCGGTTCCGTTGGAGCCGCGAAACTCCAACGTTCGAATGTACTTGCGCGTCGCCAGCCTGCCCAAGACAATGCGCACAGCAGGCGCTTTGGGCACCTGCTGCGGTGGTGAGTTTCCGCGCAGGAACCACTAAATGCCGTTGTCTACCTATTGGATGTTGAACTAAACCGCTTCGCGGCAGTCTCACTCACAGACAGGCAGTACCCGCCGACCCTCCCAGTCTTCGGCCGCTCGTGTTCCCTCTGACCGATCACGATTCCTCCCGCCGCACGCGCATGATGCCTGCTGACGACCGCCACATGTGGCGCGTCGCTTTCCAGGAGGTGTGTCATGACGGCGTTGCGTCGGCAGATGGACAACGACATGGTGGTGCGGGGCATGGCGATGAAGACGCGGGAGGCGTACCTCGCGGCGGTGGTGGGGCTCGTGCGCTTCTACCGGCGATCGCCCGATCAGCTTTCGGATGCGGAGGTGCAGACGTACTTGTTGCATCTCATCCAGGACCGGAAGCGGGCGTGGAGTACGTGCAACATCGCGGTCCACGGTCTGCGGTTCTTCTATCACGTGACACTGAAGCGGGACCGCGCGACGTTTGCGATTCCGGCGTCGCGGCAGCCCGCCAAGGTCCCACACATCCTCAGCACGGACGATGTGCGGCGCATCTTGGCGGCCACGGCCAACCCCAAGCACCACGCGATGCTGGCCACGGCCTACGCGGCGGGCCTGCGCGTCAACGAGTTGGTGCATCTCCGGGTGACCGACATCGACTCGACGCGGATGACGATTCGGGTCGAGCAGGGCAAGGGCGCGAAGGACCGGTACACGCTGCTGTCGGTGCGCCTGCTCGACGAGTTGCGGATCTACTGGCGCCAGGAGCGGCCGCGCACCTGGCTCTTTTCGTCGCAGGACACCGACCAGCCACCGGACCCGTCCAGCATTCAAAAGGTGTACACGGTCGTCAAGCGGCGCGCGGGGATCACCAAGCCCGGCGGGATTCACGGGCTTCGACACGCCTTTGCCACACATCTGTTGGAAGCGGGTGTGGACGTCCATACCATTCAGCGCCTCCTGGGGCATCGCGCCCTCAGCACGACGTCGCGGTATTTCCACTTGGCGCATCCGACGCTGTTGGCCCACCGGTCACCGCTGGATCTGCTGGACGTTCCCGCCGCGACGGCCGGGCAGACGACGGCCCAGGCGTGAGCCGTGTGCGTCGCAGCGGCGGACACCCGCCCACGGGTGACGCTGGCAGAGATCGTGCGCGTGTGTGGAGAGGCGTTCGCGCGGACCCATGGCCTGGCCAAGGTCCAGCAGGTGGCCCTACGGGCGATCGCCGCGTGCCGCACGGCCGTGCTGGGCGGCCACCGCGACACGTGTGATCGCTGCGGCGCGACGCGGACCACGTACAACTCGTGTCGCAATCGCCACTGCCCGACGTGTCAGACGGTTGCCCGCGACCGCTGGCTCGCGGCGCGCCGGGCCGAGTTGCTCCCGATCCCGTACTTTCACGTCGTCTTCACGCTCCCGCATGCGCTCAATCCGCTCGCCCAAGGGAATCCGCGCATCATCTACGACCTCCTGTTTCGCGCCGTGACCGACACCCTTCTGACCTTCGGGCGCGACCCCCGCCACCTCGGTGGGGCCATCGGCATCACGGCCATCCTCCACACCTGGAGCCAAACGCTCTCCCAGCACATCCACCTCCACTGTGTCGTGACGGGCGGCGCCCTCAGCCCCGACGGCACACGATGGATCCCGGGCCGGTCGGCGTTTCTCTTCCCCGTGCGGGCCCTCTCGATCGTGTGTCGCGCGAAGTTCCTCGACGGCCTCCGACGCGCCCATGATGGCCACCGTCTCTCGTTTGCCGGCGCCACCGCGCCCCTGACGGATCCCGCGACCTGGCGCCGCTTCCTCGACACGCTCCACGAGCAGGCGTGGGTCGTGTACGCCAAGCCGCCGTTTGGCGGGCCCGTGCGCGTCCTGGCGTACCTGGCGCGCTACACGCATCGCGTCGCGATCACGAATCACCGTCTCGTCGATGTCGTCGACGGGGTCGTGCGCTTCCGTTGGAAAGACTATGCGGACCACGACCGCGTGAAGGTGATGGCGCTCGTCGGCGACGAGTTTCTCCGGCGGTTCTTGCTCCACGTATTGCCGAGGCGCTTCGTCCGCATTCGGCACGCCGGTCTCTTCGGCAATCACGGTCGCCATGCTCGACTCGATCGATGCCGCACCCTCCTCGGCGTCTCGCCGACCACGCCTCCCGCCACCGAGCCGAGTCCACTCCCAACCGCCCCCGACCGCGATCGGTGCCCACTCTGCCAGCAAGGCACGATGCACGTCACGGCCGTCCTCCCGTCCGTGGTGCACGTCCGCCTCGCGCCACGAGCCCCTGACCCGCCATGACCAGCACCCGTCGCCTCCCGCGTACCCGTCTCGCCCGACGCCCCGGAGGGGTCGCCTTCACCGACGTCTGCCCGCGACCCTCGCCAACGCGCCAACATCGGACGTCCACCATGCCCCACGCCTGCGTCGCGAGCGACCGCAGATGCACGCTCGCGCTCGAACCACACCGAATCCCGCAGCGCGTGGCCGAACATTTCCGTTTGGTCTGAGGGCGGTGGCTTTACAATCCCCATAGTCGCAGGCGACCAACGCGGTTCAGTTCAACGGGCCTTATTCGCGCGCGATCACAGCGGCCTCAATCTCGAACGGGCATCGCGCGCGGATAAAACCCTATCTGTTAGGAGGCTCGTGGACCGGCCCGAAACTCGAGGTGGCCATGAAGATCGCGGAAATCTGGCGATATCCGGTCAAGACGATGGCTGGAGAGGAACTAGAACGGGCAGCCGTAGGGTCCCTCGGTATCGAAGGTGATCGGGTCGTGCATGTCGAGAACGCCAAGGGCAGGGTAATCACCTCCCGTTCGCATCCGCGCTTTCTGGGCCATAAGGGCTCGTTGAGCCCGCATGGCGAGATCATGGTGGATGGCCGGCCATGGGACAGTCCGGAGGTTGCCGCCGAGGTTGTGGATATTGTCGGGCCGGGCGCAAAGCTCGTGCGCTACGACGGTGCCGAGCGCTTCGACGTGCTGCCGTTGCTGGTGGCCACCGACGGCGCGATCGCCGTCTTCGGCCACGACCGTCGCCGCTTGCGGCCGAACATCGTGGTCGGCGACGTCGAGGGCCTGACCGAAAGCGAGTGGCCGGGCGCGTGCCTGCGAATCGGCAAAGTCCTCATCGGCGTCCAAAATATGCGTCTGCGCTGCATCATGACTTCATACGACCCTGACACTCTCGTCCAGGACAAGGAAGTCACGCGAGGCATCTACCAGCGGTTCGGGGGTAAGCTAGCGCTCAACTGCTTCGTGATCGAAGGCGGCGAGATCGCCGTTGGCGACGATGTGCGATTGGTGCGGGGGCGTGCTTGCGCAGAACCCGCGGCGTTCATCGAGTAGACCAGTCAGGGCCGCCGGTGTTTGATGTTCGGCCGCCTAACCCCTCGTTGCAGCGGACTCGCTGCGCTCGCCGCTGATGCCAGACGTTAGGCCCTGGAACTACAGCGAGGAGAGCACGATGAGCAACGAACAGGTCGCACCTGAAACGAAAGGTGTTACGGTGAAGTTACTTGCAGCGGTTGACCTTGGCCCTGAGATCGAGGGCATGGCAGGGCGCCAACTTCGAATGCGGATGGTGACCATCGAGCCTGGCGGCGTCTTCGGCCCGGTTCACGACCATAAAGGCAGACCATGCACCGTCTACATCCTGCAAGGAACGATCACTGACCATCGAAATGGAGTCGCTACGGACTATGGACCGGGAGTGGGCTGGCCCGAGGATAGGCACACCACACACTGGCTTGAGAACAGAGGGACGATTCCGGCGGTGGAGATCTCGGTCGATATCGTCAGGCAAGAGTGAGCTCGGGCCCGACATCTAGCACGGTCTGGCCTAACACGCGGCTCAACCGGACGCGGCTCAACCGGACGCGCTTCAGTCGGCTTCGCCTCTTTTCGCGCGCCGGTCAGCCGCAACGTTCGGTCCACCCTTCGACTGGCAGCGTACCGAAATCAAGTGACTATTAAGACAACCTAGCGTTCTGGTGGGAACCGCGGATTGGGCCGAATCGAGGGCGAAGCCGGATCGCTCTTCACGCAGGCTTTCCGGTACGGGGAAGAATGCACTTCACCCCCGTCGCCACCTGATCACCGGCTCAAGAGGTCTGAAGGCTCGAGCCGATTGAGATTCCGTTCAGCCCAAGCGTGTTACCCATGTCTCCGGAATGATCTGTTACCTGGGTCCCCGGAATAGACCAGCGGAGGCTGGCGCGCCCGCCCGCCTTCGCAACTTCGTTGCTTCGGCGGACTGTTGGCCCAGTCAGCCATAGCTCCACCGAGATTAGCGGCACGTCGAGGTGGAGCGTAGGCTGGCGCGCCCGCCGCGACTCGAACGCGGGACCCCCGGCTTAGAAGGCCCGTCGTCTGAGACCCTCAAGAACAGGCCAGTATTTGCGGATTCTGCGAACGCAATCGGTTATCTCAAGACGGTTATGTCTTGCTGCTCGCCCGGCGGCCCCCGATGCGAACATGGGCCTGATTCGGCGAATTGCAGGCCGATTCGGACCAGAAGGCGATAACCGATCGGCACGGCGCGATCGAATCTACACGAGACTCCGAGCGTGGCCCGGCGAGGCGGCTGAGCCGCCTCCAGAAGACTCCTGCCCCCGGCTGCGCCGGGTGCTCAAGCGCTCAAGAGGTTCAGGAACGCTCGGGGCGTAATGATGCGGACGCCTTCGTACTCGCCGACCGTCAAGAGGTGAGGATCACCACTCACCACGAGCGAGGCGCGGCCAGCGATGGCTGCGGCCAAGTACTTGTCATCATCAGGATCCTTGCTCACACCAGGCACCTGAATGGGATCCAGCACGAAATCGGCCAGGACGACCAAGTCCTCCATCCAGAGTCCGGGGTCGAGGCCCCTGCGCACGTACCGGCGGACTTTGGGGTATGCGAGCGCCCGCATCACCTCGTCGACAATGGTCTCAGACAGGACCAGTGTAAACGCATCTGTACGAAGGAATCGTTCGATGATGCGGCCCGGCGGTCCGTCCGGATGAATAGCCGCGCTCACGAACACGTTGGCGTCAAGGACAGCTCGGAACACGGTCGTTACGCCGACTTCGCCCGCTGTTTCGCAGACCTACGGGCCCAGCGCTGTGCCTCCAACGCCGCCTCGGACGCCTGCTTGTCCGTCAGTGCGCTGCCCTGCTGCTGCGCGAGGAACTCCAACGCGTGTCGGCGCGCGAAGCGTCGCATCTGTTCCAATCGCTCGACTGGCACCAGTGCGGCGAGCGCCTTCCCCTTACGTTCGATGATGAACTCGTCGTTCCGCAGCGCCACCCGGTTGAGCATGTCGCCGAGCCTCTGCCGCACGTCGATGGTGGAGACCTTGTCCGTCATGTGCACCTCTCGCAACCATTATAGTTGCTCTAGCAGGAACAGCAAGCGCCAGATTGACAGCGCCAGATTGACAATGTCTTCGGCAGATGAGGGACGTGCACGAGGGTAGAGTTCAGTGACTGCGGCACATGGCGCCAGCGCTTGCGCGCGCCTGCGCCATGTTTCATATTCTGCGGATGAGCATCACCCGCGACAAGCTGTATGAGGAAGTCTGGGCGGAGCCGATGACCAAGGTCGCGGCCCGCTTCAAGGTGTCCTCGAACTACCTGGCCCGAGTCTGCCACTACCTGAACGTCCCGTTTCCGCATCGGGGCTACTGGGCGAAGCGGCAGTTCGGAAAGACGCCGACGCGTCCACCGCTGCCTGACCCGTGTCCCGGCGAAGTGCACGAATGGGAGAAGGGCGACGCTGTGCCGCGTCCCATGCCGGGGGTCGCGCCCCTTGGCCGCGAGGGCCATTCGCGCCGCACGCCTTCGCTCCCTGGGCGCCCAGTTCGCCATCAGCTTGTGATCGGCGTCCGCGAGTCGTTCGAAAAGGCTCGACTGTCCGAGGTGGGATACCTGCGACCGTTCAAGCAGAACCTCGTCGACATCCTTGTGACCAAGGAGACGCTGGCCTACGCTCTGGAGACGGCCAACGACTGGTTCCTTCGGCTCAAGGCGCGCGGCCATCGTGCCACGATGGCGACAGACCGCCATTTCAGCCGCCCTGAACTGCGTGTGTTCGACGGGCAGAAGTTCGACTACTACAATCGAGAGCCCTGGCGCCCCGGACGAAAGACCGTGGCCTACGTCGGTGCCGTGGCGTTCGGCCTTACGCTGTACGAGCTCACGGAGTACGTCGACGTGACCTACCACTGGGATCGCACGATCCGTTACGTGCGAGCGAGTCCGGCGCCCGTCAAGCGCAAAGCCGCGTGGGAAGTGGATAGGACCACAAAGCAGCACATGCCGTGCGGTCGGCTTGGCATCCGCGCGTATTCGCCCTACGGGCGAGTGCCCTGGGAAAAGACGTGGGTAGAATCCCAGATCGGCGGCTTGTCCCACAGGCTCAACGCCATCGTTCAGGAGCTTGAGGCAGAAGTCCCCTCAATCGCGAAGCGGTGCGACGAAGCTCGGAAGCAGGCCGAAATTGAACATCAACGATGGCTGGCGAAGTGTCGCGAGCGCGAGCGGGAGGAGCAGGAACAACGGCGAGCGGAGGCGCTGAGGGACAGTCGGAAGCAGTTGCTGGCAATTGTCGAAGAGTGGAATCAAGCCCGCAGGATTGAGTTCTTCTTTGAGGACGCCGCCCGGTCCGCTGCGGCCTTGCCCATGAAGGAGGCATCCGCATTGGTGGCAAGACTGGATCGCGCACGCGAACTGCTCGGCGGCATTGGCTCGCTCCGCCACGTCGATGCCTGGCAATCGCCTGAAGACCGTGTGCCTGGTGGGCGGGAGGACGATGAGGAAGACGAGGACGACTACGAATGAACCCCTACCGACAAGAAGTCTGCCACAGAGCCGCACATTCTCTGGCGGTTTCGGGGTCTCAGATCGCTGCAATTGCTCGCCTGCTACTGAGGCAGGCGATCGCGATCACCGGACGTACCGGTCGGTGCCCACGGTCACCAGACGTACCGGCCGGAGGGCTTGATCGAGCTATTGTCAAATGTCGTGTTTGAGGCATCGAGTTAGGCGGCTTGTTTCTTGATCCCATCCTCGAACGTTTCACCCTTGATCACATCGGCTAACAACGTCGCTCCATTCAGCACGCGCCAGCGCTGCTGGGCGGACAGCGCGAGCTTGAAGACCATCGTCAAGCACGCGATGCGACTCCCGGCGCCCTTCGTCTTGGCCGTCCGCAACCGCACGGTGGCGAAGGTCGACTCGATCGGGTTCGTGGTCCGCAGGTGTCGCCAGTGCTCGGCTGGGAAATCGTAGAACGCGAGCAGGGCGTCGCGGTCTTTCTCGAGACACGCGACCGCCCCCTCGTACTTCGCCCGGAAGGTCTCGAGGAACAGACCAAACGCCCGCTGCGCCTCGACGCGCGTCTCGGCCATCCAGATCGCATGCAGCATCTGCGTCGCCTTCGGTTGCACGCTCTTCGGCAACTTGTTCAGCACGTTCGCTGTTTTATGGACCCAACACCGCTGCGCCCGCGTCGCGGGGAACACCGTGGCCACGGCGGCCCAGAAGCCCAGCGCCCCGTCGCCCGTCGCCAACGCGGGATCGACGGTGAGGCCGCGCGTGCGCACATCCAACAGCAGCTCGCGCCACGACTGTTCACTTTCGCGATACCCGTCCTGCACCGTGATGAGTTCCTTCTTCCCGTCCGCCGTCGCACCCATCAGCACCAGGATGCACTGGCGCGTATTGGCCGTGTCCTCGAGCCGGACATTGAAGTGGATCCCATCCGCCCAGAGATAGACGTAGCGACGATCCGCCAACGACCGCTGCTGCCACGTCGCGAACTCCTGCTCCCAGATCGTCTTCAGACGCACGATGGTCGACGCCGACAAGCCCGGCGCGTCTGGCCCGAGCAGCGACGCCAACGCTTCGCTGAACCCGCCCGTGCTCACGCCCTTCAGATACAGCCAGGGCAACAAGGCCTCCAACGCTTTCGTCTTCCGCAGATAGGGCGGCAAGATCGTCGATCGGAAGGACTCGCGGGTCTCGTCGGGCCGCCGATCGCGGAGTCGCGGCTGTTTGACGGCCACGTCCCCCAACGGCGTTTGGATCGTTCGCTCGGGCAGATGGCCGTTGCGAACGACGAGCCGATGGCCGGTGGCATCGACCAGGTCGGCGCGTGCCGCCACGTACACTTGAATCTCGGCCTCGATCGCCGTCGCCAACATCTTTCGCGCACCCTCGCGCAACACGGTCGTCAACACGTCCTCGCCGGTCTCCTGTGGGAAGGCGAGCACTTTTGCAGTAGGCTGGTCCACGGTGGCGTACCTCCTGGCCCCTCGGGGCCGAAATGGATGCTTTGACACACCCATGGTACGCCGCCTCTCTCAACCCCTCATCCACAACTTTCGGTTATAACTCGGCTTGATCCTCGGACACTGAGAAGCGTGGTCGTGATCACCAGTCAGTAGGGCCCGTCGTCTGGTGATCATCGCCCCGTAAGACCGGAGGTCGCGATCCTCAGTCAGTAGGGCCGATACTCGTGATCACCGATACCACAGACCGCACGTCGCGATCGCGGAATCGGGAGGCCGAAGGTCATGCCCACGGCTTCAGGCGACATAGCGCAGGGGCCTCTCTCATTCTCGACCAATGACGGTGTGCCAGTTCGAGGGAGCGGTGGGTCCTCTGGATAGCCGCCAGTCAACCGAAGGCGTTCTCGATTGGCCAGCTCCGCCATCGTCGCGGGATTGAGTGTCTTCCGAACCATCCTCACGTGCGGTAGGACTGGCGAACACGCGCGCAAGAGGCAACCGTCCAGTCGCGAGACGGGCTACCCCGTCCATCCTGATGATCGAGCGATCGAACCGTTCTATGGAACGAGGGTTCGCCACAACCTAGGCATCTTGAGCTCGCCGAGGAATCTCGAGCCGACGGAACTCGAGTTCCGCGGGGCCGGAACAGAACGCTGCGCCGCCGCAGCGCTACACCGGTTGCCCTTCACACCGAGTCACAGGCTCAGCCGCTTCGTGCCACGCGGGATGCCAGTTGCTCTCGATCCATGCACTCTCTGCCTCACCGAGGTCAGCCATGAAGATCCACTCCTCGCCCGACTTGCGCACCTTCTGCAGCACGGACGCTTCGCCTGCTGACTTGATTTCGAAGAACCGTCTTCCGATAGAACCCAGGCCGGGTGTGTACTCGCTGATCAGCTTGCCTATCGCCTTCTTGATCTCCCCGCCGGAACCCTGCACTGCTACTTCCGGTGCCGCTCCGGTGACGACCAGTGCAACCTCCTCAAAGGCCCGCTCGCTCAGTTCCTCGGCGTCCTCCCGCGAGAGGCGCTTTCGTCCGTCGCCACTCTGATTGGTGAGCCTCGTCTTCTCAGCAATCGGCATCGCGAATAGTTCCTGCACCGCCGGAAGGTGCTTGGCTGCGGCTTGGGCGACCGCCCTTTCAGCCACGCCTTCCACCACCGCCCCTGGCAATTCAGTCCGCGGATTCGCCAACCGTCTGCTCTGAGGTGGATACAGACGGATCATGGTGACAGTGACCACCACTTCCGGCTGAATCTGGACGATCCCCGTGAAGGCACCCCAGACGTCCAGGTTTGGGTCAGCGTTGAGCTGGCGCAGAGAGCACACTAGCATTTCGCGCAGCAGCTTCTCGGGAATTCGAATATCCAACCTTTTGTTCTGCCTGGCACCCGTAAAGCCTTTCGCCTCCACAAAAGCGAAGATGTTACCGGTCCCCTGAATGATGAAGTCGGGCCAGCGCCGAATGCACCGCACTAGCATCTGTGGCCCCACGTATGCCTGCGAAAAGAGGCCCGCCAGCACCTCGCCGAGAACACCTACGCTGGATGGACTTGAGGTCTTCTGCTCTTGATGAGTCAGGCCCAGCTGGTTGAATCGACCTTTGTAGGGGAACCGCCTAGATCCATTGCACCATTCATCCCACACTCGCAAATCCGCTATTGGATCCGCCAACGCGGCTTCAGGGTACGCTTCATTGGCACATAGAATATGGCTCTCCAGAAAGCGGACTTGCTGGCGTGTTGTGTTTGTCGCTCCACTCAGTAGTCTTGGTAGGACTGCCTTGCCGGCTTCATTGTCGGAGAAGTGGGGACTGCCGTAGCGGGAAAGCAGATCACTCCCGACTTCAAAGTCCCAGTGCTGAAAGTCGACTGGCATCTTGGCCTCCCACCCGCGAGGGCGGTCGCATGATTCCGGACGACCTGCTTGAGCTTGATCCGAATTGGCGGACACCATACGAGGGTCCGACACGATGTCGAACCAGTCGTTGGGGGCGGTTGAGTATACCCCCACTGGTATGACAGGCGGGGTCACGATGCCGGGAGGCACTCACCTTCCGGGACTGTGACGACTCGGGGGCAGCCGGGTTGGCAACTACCGACGACGAGCAGACCGTACAAGAACAGGTTGCTTAGCGTCAACACGCGGGGATAGTTCGCCTCACAGTCCGTCCTCGTCGATCAGCACGCGGCCGTGGCCTTGCTGTTCCAGCCACCAATAGGTGAAGTGCTTTGAGAGCCAGCTCGCGGCGCGCTCCGTTGCGAGGTCCCGGTCTGCGGACGTGTAGATGATGGGGATGCCGAACTTCGCTTCGATCGCGTCCAGGGTGCCGCAGACGGCGTTGGGATGGACTTCCGAAGGGATGTCGTAGCGCGCGAAGCCCCCTTTGATATCCTCCAACGTCGCTTCGACCAGGATGGCCTTCCAGGGGAATCTGGCGAGTCGACTGCAGGCAGCGAGAAACCGCCGCCGGTAGCTCACCGTGCACGCCACGACATCAGCGAGGCTCTTGCGTTCCAGACGAAGGAGCAGCTCCATTCCCTCCAGGGTGTAGTCGCCCGTCTTGAGGGCGACCCGCCGCTCCCCGCCAATCCAGTTCGGGTGGTTCGCGTGGAGGGGCCACGGTTCCCGCTCGCGCGTGTCTACCAGCACCACGGGCTTAGGGATGCGTGCGGTCCGGATGATGTTGTGCCCATCACGCATCACTCTCAGCCGGCTGGTGCTGGATGCGACGAATGGACCATCCAGGTTGCTCATAGCCAAACCTCCATCTCTTGAATTGTTCAGTGGCGCAACGTTCTGGCCGGTGCGGGACTGGTCCCACCTGTTGCTCAGAAGGATATGTCCAAGCTGTGACAGGCGGTGTCACGCTGGCGGTCAGCGTGGTCGGATGGCGTTGGGCAAGACGTGCGGCGCCTGACACCGCTCGATTGTGCTGGCGGCCGCGATCACGACCAGGTGAGCGCGGGCCCGGCTCAGGGCCACGTAGAGCATGCCGTTCTCGTCCTCGGGCGCGAGGTCGTCGATTCCGGCGACGATGACAACCTGGCGTTCAAGTCCCTTGAACCTCCTGATAGATTCGAGCAGGACCTTCCCGGGCTCGGCGTTCTGGTCGCCGGTGAGTTCGAACGCCCCGACGACAGAGTCCTTCTTCAGGGGGCCCGTTCGGGAGGAACTGACGAGGACGACGATATCGGCGGGCGCGACAGATTCGTCTCGAACCAGCCGGTGCAGAACGCGGCTCACCGCCTGCTCGATCTCGAGCGTGGACCCCGCGGCGATCCACTCGACGTCCCGCCCTTCCGGTCCGACGGCTCGCAGCGGCTCACCCCGGTAGAACCTCGAGATGGCGGCGTGGATGCACTGGGTGTTGCGCAAGTTGTCGTGCAGGACGATCTCGAACAAGTCGCGAGGGAAGGTCGGGACACGGTGATAGAGTTGCTGGTTGTCGTCGTGAAACACGTACAGCACGCCGCGGTCCTGGTCGGCCAGACAGAGCTGGAGCGGGTCCCACCAAGTGTCCAAAAAGTCCTGTCCCTCATCGACGACGATGGCATCAAAGCGGTCGTCGATCCGGTCGAGGGCATCGAGCAACGCGTTCGGCAGAGTGCTCGTAAACAGCTCAGGCGGCACAGGGACAGCATGCGGATCTGGCAACGGGATTCCCGCTTGCTCCGCCAGTTCCCAGCAGAGTTGATGGAAGTTCAGGATCCGCAGGCGTTCGACCGGCCCGGCGCTCCGGCGGAGGTACTCGGCCAGTGGGCGGTTGTAGCAGGTCAGCAGGACCCGGAAGCCTTCGTCAGCGAGGCGCCGCGCTTTCTCCATCGCCAGCACGGTCTTGCCCGTGCCCGCGCCGCCCACTACCGAGACGCGACGCTGGCGGCCGAGCATATCCAGGACGGCGAATTGCTGCTCGGTGAGGCGCAGGAGTTGCCGGTCCTCCTCAGCCATCACTGGGCCGAGAGGCTGCCTGAGTTCAAATCTCGGGGCCAGCAACTGCGTCAGGGTCTCAAGAAAACGGGGCGCCTGAAGGTGGGTCGCTTCGCCCTTGCCGCTCCAGTAGTCGAACATCCCGTCCACGCGAGTGGCGAGCCTGCCCATGTCCTCGGCGTAGACCGTGATCTCGGCTGGCGCATCTGGAGCAAGCGGCCTGTGCGGATCGGCGGAGTCGGGCAGCACGACACCATGGCCGATGCCAACCCACGAGTGGCCGATTGCGGGATGTTCCTTGAGCTTGTGGAGGAGGGCGTGTTTGGAGGATCGGACCTGCGCGTAGGGATCGGCAATCTCGTTGGCATATCCAGTCCGGTCCACGCTGACCCATCGTCCCGTCACGTCATCCCGAGCGACGCCTCCGCCCTTCACTTCCAGCAGCAGTGCGCCTTTGTCATGGTGAGCGATCACGAAATCGACTTCTCCGTCGCGCGCCGCTCCGGCTGGCGCGCGCGCCAGCCAGGAGACGCCGTAGAAGACGGAGTGCTTCGGTCCCAGCCCTTCCCTCAGCGCCTCGTAGACCCGGCGCTCGGAACCGCGGAGCGGGTCCATTCGGACTGACATCGGAAGCGGGCTCGGGTACATCGTTGCCATGGCAGTTGGACTATCGCCCAGAGTGGAACGCCGGCACTGAGTTGCAGCCTCGGACCCTGGGACGCGGCACGGCGTCGGAGCCTTCGGCGTCGGGGCTGCAAGGGATGATAGTCGAAGACGGGTCCTCCGACACGAATCTGATGGCTGGAAGGTGGTACCATGGCGCGCGATGGACGCGCCCTGCCCGCTCTGCGTGGCCACTGAAAGCCGCGACGTTCTGGCCGCCAACGACTACGCTGTCGCGTTCTTGGACGCCTACCCTGTCAGCCGTGGCCATGCGCTCATTGTGTCGGGCCGCCATGTCGCCGATTTGTTCGATTTGTCCGTCGATGAACAAGCCGCTCTGTGGGAGCTCCTTTCCGTCGTCAAGCGCGTCCTCGAAGAGCAGTATTCGCCCGCTGGCTACAACGTCGGCGCGAACGTGGGCCTTGCCGCCGGACAGACCGTCGGCCATGTCCACATCCACGTCATCCCACGCTACGAGGGCGACGTCGATGACCCCCGAGGGGGTGTGCGGTGGGTGCTACCAGACCGCGCGGACTACTGGAGTTCGCGGTGATGGCTAGTGACGCGGGTGCGATTGCGCTCGCCGAACGCGTGCTGGGAATTCTCGACGAGGGTGGCTTCTCGGCCACCTATAAGTTCGCGCTGTTCACCGCCATTCTCGATCTGTGTATCGAGAAGACGACGATCCACGGTGCACCGCCAGAGACCTTAACCACTCGCCAGCTCGCCGAGAAGGTCGTGGAGCTCTACTGGAATCACGTCACTCCCTACGGCACCTGCGGGACGCTTCGCCAAGGGGGAGGCCACGGAGAGCAAGCGACGATCGTGCGGCGTATCGAGGAGGCCCGGACAAGATGGGCGGATGGCCAGACTGAGACGCTGCATAGGGCGCGACAGAAGCATGAGCTCGAGTTCGGCCGACTCGTAACCGATGTTGAGTGGACCTTGATCCAAATGCCTATCCCCAGGCTGCAGAAGCTCGGCCGTGACGAGGACCGGTTCCTCTACGAATACAACTGGACGGAGGATATCCGCCGGTCCACCGTGACAGGCTGCGCAGGGACAACCGCATCGGAGTTCGACAACAGGCTGCTGCTCCGACCGGGGGTCGCCGAGCAACTCGTCCGACTCAATGGCATCCTGCGCCCGCTCTTCTACCGGGAATGGGCCGCCATGGTTGCGCGGATGAACCAGTTGCCAGAAGCTGAACTCGAACGGTTCTTGTTCGGTTCAGAACGGACGCCGCTCAATGCCGTCCGCAACCCTCTGCGCGACCTGCAGGACAACCGCTGCTTCTATTGTGAAGAGCGGATCACTGGCCCCGCCGACGTGGATCACTTCATCCCGTGGTCGCGTTATCCGGACGACGGCCTGGATAACCTCGTGGCGGCGCATCCCAAATGCAACAACAGCAAACGCGATTTCCTGGCGGCCGCGGACCATGTGGAGCACTGGAAAGCACGCGGGAGGAGGCGCGCGACAGAGTTCGCGGCGCTGGCCACCGATGCCTGCTGGCCCCGAGACACTGACCGCACGAAAGCCGTCGCCAAAGCGATCTACTCTCGTCTGCCTGATGGCGCCAAGCTGTGGATTGCTCCGTCCTCATTCGGCCCGAATGACCGCAGTCGGATCTTGGATCTGCTGCAAGACTGGTAGTTCTGGCAACTCATCTCCGCCGCCCTGTGTCATCGCTTCGATGGCCAACAGCACGAGTTCGGGAGCGAGGCGAAGCGCCCCCTGCATTTCCCCTTGGTTGTATGGATGGGCCAGCAACAAGGACTTTGTGTTCGGCGAGACAGCGCAAGCGTCCACAATATTCCCTGGGTAGTCATCGACAAACACGTCGGCCCCGAGTGCCTTAAGGAGCTCGCCCTTCGGTCCGTTGACAATCAGGGCGGTACGAGGGGGCAGCACCCCGGCCTCTTTCAACCACAGGTCGGTTTGCCGCCGGACGTCCTTTCCAAGGGAACGATTCGTCACGAAGACGATGTCGTGCCCCTGGGAGGCCCATCTATTCATGTGCGCGACGAACTGGTGCGTGTGCGGCAGGTGTGGTAGGTTCGCCCAGAAGTCAGCGCTCTCCCCCACGGCCTTCCATACGGCTTCATCTTCAGCCTCTGTGAGCCCACCGGCTTCCGTCAACCAATTCCGGCACGGCGCGGGATACAAGGGCTGCTTCCCCGTCAACTGTCCAGCAAGAGCATTCATGCCGGACACGAAGTCAGCCACGACTCCGTCAATATCGAAGACGATCCTCATGCCGTCATCACTTCCTCTGTCTTGTTGAACAGAAAGCCTCGCGCCAACTAGAGCGTCTGGGAGTGTCCACGAAGGCAGAACTTGACACCGGTTGGCTCAACCATCGGGCCGGTCCCAATGCTGCTATCGCGAGGCGAGATTCTCGTTCGTCGCGAGAACGCGGCCACCTCCGGAGTAGCCGAAGAAGCTCTCGCCCGAGGGCGAGACGCTCGATTACCTTTGCAGCCGGAACATCACCGACCAGACGTCGTGCAGCGCTCGCTCGTAGGCTTCTTCGGCGCGTCCTTGGTGGCGGGCTACCTCGGACTTGAAGTTGTCGTAGTCGGTGTCTTGAGCCAGTGCGGCGAGTACTTCCGACCACACACGCTTGGCGACGAAGATACGGAACGCATAGTCGGTTCCCGCAAACTCCCGCACGTCGCTATCACCGAGCATGCTCGGAAACCGCTCCTTCAGGGCTTCGAGATGTCCTCGCAGTCTCGCCCGAACCATCATGCGGTCCGGGTCGACAGGTTGGCCGTGCGTGCCATCCCCCGTCCGGGCGCACACCGCGCTGAAGAAGCCGTGCTTGGTGAACACCCACATGGGACCATCCTCCAGTTGTTAGTAGAAACCTACTTCGCCGGTGCCCATTCGGACGCCTTGGGGCCACCGCTGGATATTCTCGAACACGGACACTCGCGGAGGTCGCATCCCCCGGGCGAGTCGGCGTGGCCGAAGCTTGGTCTAAGCGTCAGGTTTCTTCTCGCCGGACGTCAAGCTGAAGGGTTTGTAGTTCCACGGCGCAACCGACTCTAGGGAGTCGACTCTGGGCGTTGGCATAGCAGCCGTGCCAACATTGGAACTCGAGTTGGCAAGCGCCAACAGCTTCGTGTCCAGTTTCTCGCGAAGGTGCGCTGGAACAAACAACCAAGGCTGAACATCCCACTCCTTGGGTATCGAGAGGTCGCGCACTATCGCGGCGCGCAGTCTCGGCCACTCCTTAGACCATTCTTCGAGCCGCTTGGCCAACGCGTGCAAAGTGTTGGAGTAGGAGACTTCGCACAGATACGCCTTGTGCTCCCTGAGGTTGACTGCCAACGCATCGCAAATCCAGGACGTCCCCTTCGGCGGGATCTTGCCCTCGTCGAGCTGAATCGGGCACTCGGCCTTGATAAACATGGCCCCATCAACTTGCTGAAGGTAGTCATATACAACGCCTTGGTAGTAGTCCATCTTTCTCTCCCGTGCTGTGAAGTTCGTGAACGACATGAAACAAGGAGTGGTCGGCGCTCGCCTGGCCGGTGGATTGTCGCACATGCCACGACCGCGGTGTCCACCGTCTCAACAAACAAGCGATTACTGAGACAGTCCAGCCTCCAAACTGGCGTCGGCCCTAGTGCACCACCGTGCGCGGTCGCGTCGTTGGTCGTTCGTCAATGTCGAGTAGGTCGCGGTCGGCAACCTCGGTATCCGGCGCCCCGCTTGCCTGGTGCGCGCGATGCTTCCGCCTTACCACTGCGACCGCGTGCTTCCGCAGATGCTGCCAGCTCTTCATCATGGAGACGAACCAGCCGACGGTTATCCCACCGAGCCACAACTCCTGCATGAACACCACCTGGCCCAGCGAGTCGCGCTGGATTCGCCCGCAGTACATCTGGTTGTTGATTGAGACTATGTCGGCATCCGATAACCCGGCGCCACTGTCGATCCCGCTGATTAGGCGAAGTCCGTTGTACGTCTGAGGTCCAGCCTTCGCCTTCAATGCCATCTCGATCAGGAACGGGAACGGCTTGTCGACTTCCAGCAGACGGCGTCTGAGTCCGCGCGGAACGGCCAAGGAGGTCGATGAAGGTTCCCCGCCGGGTTGTGGCAACGAGTCGACGCCTCCGGCGAACTCGGCTCGTGGCGGCCGTCCAGGCGCGTGAGCAGTCATCCCGGCGATGGCGAGCATCCGCTTCACGTCGTCGACGACGAGACCGTTGAAGACGGGCTCCCTGTTGGTCCGTCCGCCGGCGAAGTACTTCATGCCGAGCGGCTGTCGGCCACGGTAGCCGAAGACATCGACCAGGACATCGACAAGTTCTCTGGCCAGCGCACTGGCGTCGCGGGGGCTGGCGACGGTCCACCGCTTCTCGAAATTCCGCGCACGGCCCCCAATCTCGTAGCCCAGAGCACGGAGCGCCGCCCGTTGCGGCGCGCGGATGTACTTGCGGGCCGGCGGGGTCCAGGCCCCCGAACACGCCTCTACCAACACGGGCTCGTCCGGCTCGGTCCAGAGCTGCACATAGAGGCCGTCGCCCTTGGCCGGGTAAAACTCGAGGATCAGGAACCGGTGGTCGCCGACGGTCCAGTCGTCACCCAGCGCGCCCCAGCGGCACGCTTCTGAAACGACGGCCTCGACCTCCGGGATGGCACGCTCGCGGATATCGTCTGGCGTCAGCTTGCGCCGGGTTGAAGCAACCAGCACGGAGCGCTCAATGCCGTCGGTGCGCGGCGGGCACCGCAATTCCGCCAGTTCCCGTCGCGTCGAAGCTGACGGCGTTTTCGCCGCTCGTCCTCTGGCGGTCTTCGCTGACCCGGTTCGCTTTCCTTCTGCCATGCCCTCCTCCAGTCCTGCGGGGCCCGCTTCTTCACTCGCAACCCAAGGATAGGGCCCAGGGGTGACAGGTTGGGTCACATGCACGAGCGCAGAACAGCCCGGTAGTCAGCGTGGCGCCGCCTCGCGACGCTGTCGGCCCCTATCTCTTCCTTCCGGCCGGTCGCTTCCTCGTCGTTGCGCCGTACTTCCGGATCAGGTCGCTGTCCAAGGCGTCGGTGCAGGTCATGACCGCGTGGATGTGGCGTGCAAAATCGTCGTCGTCTCGAAGGACACCGAATTCCTCTGTAGAGACGATGACCACGTGGTCTCCGTGTATGGCGAAACGGCAGGTTCCCCTCGGCCGGGCAGAGCTCAAGCCGCTCGTGTGACAGGGGAGGTCAGGTGTTCCGACGGGGGAGAAGGATTGGTAGGAGGTGGTTGCCTGGCCTTGCCTTGCAGCGCTTCGCCGGTGTCTTTGAAGTTCTCGTACGCCAAAGGCACCGACACCACTCGAGATTCAAGTTTCCGTCGTCTTGCATCCTACGCAATCACGAAGGCACATGCAGCTTGACGATGAGACACGAGTCTATTGCTGCCGATCACGCGTCGGCGTGCGCGCCGCAGCGGAGAGCGTGAGGCGGTGCAGGTCCACCAGGCGGCGCTGGTCCAATCGCGACCCGATATACCCACCCGCAAGTACGAACGCCACCGGAATGCCCCGCTCCCGGCACCAATCAAACACGATGCGCTCGCGCTCGGCCAGAATCTCCTGGGAGATGCCCTCGAGACCCCCGATATCGCAGTCTTCAAAAGGGTCCATGCCGGCATTGTAGAGGCACAGGTCAAATTGAGGAGCATGACTTCCAAGATCCTCCAATCGACTGGCAATCAGCGGCAGATATTCCGACGCATCGCGGAGAATGCTGAGCACCGTTCGCTCAGAAGGCTCGTAGGAATCAAAGCTGCATACGGAGACGTCGAGTTGCCAGATCCTTGGGTTGTCCATGATCAATGAGTGAGTTCCACCTCCGCAATGTGCATCAAGATCGAGAATCAATATCGACCTGGCACCGGATGCGAGTGCGGCTCGCGCGGCGATCGCCAGCCCGTTGAAGGTACAGAACCCTTTCCCCTGTGCGCGTCGAGCGTGGTGGAGTCCGCTTGAAAGTGAACCAGCCGCACCACTCTGCATGGCAGCGAGAGCGGCTTCCACTACTCCACCGTTTGACGCCAGAACCATCGACCAGATGCCGGCATCCCATGGAAATCCCTGTGACTCCGCCAGGGACCGCGGCTCTCCTGTCTCGACGGCGAGAGCGTAGTCTGGATCGTGCACCTCAATGACCTGCTGTCGGGTGAATGACTGCGGCGCTCGCAGGTCAATACCTGAGATGGCCTGCGTGCTCAATGAATCTGCCACCCACTTCGACTTGCGAGTGGTGTCAAATGCGTGGGACGCTCCGACATAAGAGGGACTGTAGAAGACTTGAACCATGGTCGAATCCTATTCAGTGAGAATACCCGCTACCAGGGGTATCTTGAGCCCCCCGGGCGCGGCAGGTTGACGCCACCACCGTTATCGGACGCCGTCGCCCCCCGGCCATAGACGTCAGGAGGGACGGTTCTCAGCCTGAGGTTGACTCCACTTCGCGAAGGCCTCTTTGAACGCGAGCAGCCGCGTGGCCACTTGCTCGAATTGTTCAGGCCAAGAGGTCCGGTCGCTGGGGTCGAGGTCGTAGGCGGAGTTGAGAAGCCCGAAGCCGTGCGCAGAGTTACCCACCGGCTCGCCGAGCTGTGCCTTGAGCTCATCCAGACCTAGCTTCAGGTTGTACCCCAGCGTGGATTTCGGCGCGGCGTCGAGTCGCACGCCCACCTGCTTGTTTACGGGATCGATGAAGGCGCCGAGGAATCCACCGTCGTACCGGCAGGTCTGCTCGACGAACACCCATCCGAACTCCTGGTGCGGCGCCATCACCAGCGAGTGACCGGCCGTACTGATGTGGCTGACGAAAGCGGGCCAATAGTCAGCGTACAGGTCGGAGTAGTCGTAGAGGCTCGTGGGGGACGCCGGTCGTGACGCCGGGTCTCGCGCCTTCCCGTACCACGCGAACGTGAAGGCCCGGATGGCCTGCTTCAGCTCCGCCATCATTGCCTCGAGGTCGTACGGATCGGCCAGGATACCGACATGCCAGGTCGCCAGGTCTCGATGCTTGAACAGCTCGTGTGGCTCGTCCCTCCAGGTCCGCAGGGTCACGTCAACGTCGTCGTCGTCGAGCTCGACATTGACCCAGCAGATCGTCCGGAACGACCGGCGTGGCTGGACGAGGACGACGCGGCCGCGCTCGTTGAGCAGTACGGCCTCGAGCGTGAGGCCCTCGTGGTTCCTGGAGGCCACGGCACTGGCGATGGCCGCCACGATCTTGTCGCACAGCGTATTCATGTATCTGTCGTCTCCCCCCTGCCCTGCGCCCGGTCGTCGGCCGGACCGTCGGGTCCATGGCCGCAGTGTGCAACAGGTGTGTGACAGGGTGGGTCACGGAAAAGGCGACGCCTGCTGCGCCACTGTCGAAGTCGGGATCGTACGTCGGGTCGGGCGATGGAAATTGTCACGGCCAGTTGGGTAAGCGTCCACCGCCAGGGCGAACCGTCTAGCACATCGCCGGCGGCGTACTGGTCACGGCCTCGGCCCCATGATTCGCGGGTTCAGTTCGCGCCGTTCGAGTCGGGGACCGACCTCACAACGGCAGATCTTTCGTGCGCTCGATCCATTCCGCAATCGAGTCGTACTGCGCCTGCGTGATCTTCCCTGCCGCAAGATCCCGTGCGGCCGCCGCCAGGGCGTCATCCTGCATCATCCGCATGTACCCGGGCGACAACGGCTTGTCCTCTGCATCCTGATACATCTGCGCTGGGGTCTTGAACGGGCGCTTGGTCATACATGTCCTCCGTCGGCTACCTCTGCTACTTCTCCAGAGAGGCAGGCGCGTACTTCGATTCGAGGTACCGCGCCAACTCTTCCTCACTCATGCTAGCGATCTCATCGAGATCCACGTCCCAGTCGCACTCGTCGTCCCCAAGCAGCTCGGCGTGCAGCGCTGCGTCCTGCCGTTTGCCGTCCGTGTCGAGGTAAAACAACTCACCGGTTGGCTCCGCTGGCCGCTTCTTCTTCGTGTCATTCCCCGGGTGCCCAACCATCAACTTCCCCCTGTTCTCCATACTCCTCCAGCCACACGCCCAAGAAGAACGCCGCGTTGCTCCTGATCTCGTCCCGTTCACGATCAAGGAACGCCTGTCCGTGCTGTTCCAGCAACTGCGTCACCATCCGCTCGATGAACTGTTGGTCCACTTCATCGACACTGTGGAATTCGGCCAGAGTCAGCAGACCCGTCACGACTGCAACGGGTGTCGAGTCGTGAACCCCGCCCATCGTTACCACCCTCCCTGCACCAATTGTCGCCGCTCCTCGTGACATCCCGGGTCACTCCCCCAGAGGACGTCAGCGCCGCCGGAAACGCAAGAGGCACGCCCTAGCGAGCCGTGAGTCCCCAACCACTGCCGGCCCCCTCGTGCGCATGCCACGACACGGGACCAACCTGCTCCGCCGCTTTCCTGAGAGCGTCCACTAATTCACGGATGGCCTGGCTGCATTCCAGACTGTTGAGGCGGTCCTCAACTTGCCTGATATCGATCTCGGGCATGTCCGTGTCATTTCCTGGTCTGAAGACGAGGCAAATGGGCGACCGAATACCTTGCCGCCCATCTGGTTGGCGGGCCGGCCGCAGACCTGTTCCACGCAATCCGATTCTGCCGTTCCTATCGCTCGACCGACTTGCGGGAAGATTCGGCCGAAGTCCGGTTCGTCTCGAGCAGGCCCGCCATGGCGCGGTACCTGTTTGCCTCTCTATGTTCGCGGATGACCCACGCCGTGAACGCGACGAACAGAACCGTGAACCCGACGAGCATCATGAGAGCAAACAGGCACGATAGCGTCGCTCGTCTCCTTCGTCACCGACTGTCGTCGCCGCTGTCGTCGGCGTGCCCGGCCGAGAGTCAGACCGGGTAGCCGGCCCGTCCATCGAAGCCCAGCGACCCCATCTACTGCCAATGTCACCTCACCATACGGGTTGCCATCAGCGAGGCAGGGTGTCGAAGGATAGACCGCGTCGCAGCCAGACGGCTGCGAACGCTGAAGGCCGTGCAACGTAGCCACGGCGCCACGACAATCGGGATCGCCAGGGGCAACGTGCCTTCCAGATGGTGGCGACGACGATTAGAACGATAAGACCCGGATGTGACAGGCGGGGTCACATGGATGAGCGCGGGGCGTTCCGGCAGCCGTCGACCGTCAGAATCATTTGTCAGCCCGCTTGCGAAAGCCAATCAGCCGTCTGGGCCCGTCATCTGGCGTCATGATGTTGCGGATCGCATCGAATACCACTTTGAACCGCTCGTCGTACTTTCGCTCGAGCGCAGCGACTCTGAGGCCGAGGCCGGCGTGAGCGTGAAGCAAGCGGCGAAGACGTACAAACGCCCGCATGATCTCGATGTTCACGTCGATGGCACGAGCACTTCGGAGCACGCTGGAAAGCATGGCGACACCGAGTTCAGTGAACGCGTAGGGCCTGTACTTGCGGTGTGTCCCGCGTCGATTCTTTAAGGTCACAAATTGTGACCTTAAAGAGGCGGCCTCGACATCGTTCAACTGGAACATGAAGTCGCTCGGGAACCGGGCGAGGTTGCGCCTGACCGCCTGATTGAGGGCCTTCACCTCTACTTGGTAGAGACCCGCAAGATCCGAGTCGAGCATGACCCGACAACCGCGGATGAAGAGGATCTTGCCCTCGATCTGCCGCAGCTCAGATGAAGCCTGTTTCGGCATGGGATACTTGTTCCCTTCCCGGGCAGGCGCACGTCGATTCCCCGGCGAACGCGTTCCCCGTTGCTGCTGTCGCAAGGACCATGCCGGGCACGCCAATCTGAGCAGCATTCAGGCCAGAAGCGCGTAGTGCGGGAGAGACCAGGAACAACTCGGCCCGCGGATGGCCAGATGTGCGCTGGTCTGATCTCTAAGGAAGTTCCGCATGAATGCAGATTCCGCAATAACAGGCAAGCCGAGCCCAGGCAGAAACCGCGACGCCCTCGTCCCTATTTCTTCCTTCCCGCCGGCCGCTTCCTCGTCGTTGTGCCGTACTTCCGGATCAGGTCGCTGTCCACGGCGTCGGTGCAGGTCATGACCCCGTGGATGTGGCGTGCAAAATCGCCGTCGTCTCGAAGGACACTGAGTTCCTCTGTGGAGACGATGACCACGTGGTCTCCGTGGATGGCGAAACGGCAGGTTCCCGGAATGCCGAGGTTCATCTCCAGCAGTTCACGGTAGAGCGGCACGATCAGTTCCTGATCTGAGGGGACGGGCATGACGTCACCTTCACAATGAAGGTAGAAGACGTCCTCAGCCTCGTCAATGAAGGCGACCCCTTTGGCACTCCCGAATTCCAGGTACCTCCACCCATCCTGGTCGGTGAACTCCGAAGGCTCGGAAACCCCAACCACCGTTCGCAAGAAGTTGTCGATCGCGCCCTCTCCGGCCTCCCTGATCAGCCGGCGCTGCCGCGACGACAGGTGCTTGCCCTCCTGCATGGCCTTCATCGCCTTCGCCAGAGCGTCGTCCGTGCTGCTCTTGTCCATGTGCCCTCCCATTGTTGAATCGCACCAGCGCCTACGCCCCTGTCCTGGGGTGTGGCGCACCGCAATTGCGGCAGAACCACCGCCTCGTCCCCAGATCCAGCCAGCCACAGGATGGGCACAGCCGCCCCCTCGCCGCGCCACTTCTGCCCAACTTCTTCGCCTGTCTCACGTCGTCCAGGAGGTAGTCAATGGGCAGGGCCATCTTCCCGGCACCGATGTCTGCGTACTTCCAGACGTTGACTCCCACGACGTCTCCTGAGGCATTGACGAGCGGCCCGCCCGAGTTACCTGGGTCGATGTCCGTGTTCATCTGGATCCACTCGACACCCGACAGCTCGGCGCGCGGGTTTGCGACGGTGCCTGTCGTCACTGTGTATCTCAACACCTCGACTTGTGACGAGAGGTCGCTGATGCTGGGATGGCCGACCGCCAGCACCGGTTCGGCCGGCCTCAACGCCTGAGGGTCGCCCAACGAGAGAGCCGGGTGCGGGCCAGCAAGATCGAGCCACACCAGGGCGAAATCGAGCTTCGCGTGCGCACGGACCACGGTCCCCATGGTCCGGCGCCGACTGGCCATTCGCACGCTGACTCGTCGGGCGATTCCCGAATCGTCCTGGATAACGTGACAGGCGGTCACGACCAGGCCATCCGGGTCGATGATGAACCCCGCACCCGACGCATCTCCCGTCGCCGTCCTGACTCGCACTTCCACGGTTGCCTGGATGGCGTGCTGCGCCGCGGCAGTCAGATCGACGGCGGGGCGCAGAATGGCGGGGTCCGAGTTCGGCTGGAGCGGCGGCGCGGCCGGCGGAATGAGTGCCACGGGAACCTCGTCGTCCAGACTCGCCGGGTGGTCCACGGAGAACTCGATCGACACCCCATGCGCACGAAGCGTCTGCTGAATGGCCTCGACGGCACGCGCTGACCGACGCGTGTGCCCCAGACCGCTCAGAATCTGCCGCAGCGGCATCCGGGAGTGGCCAGCGGGCCTGCGTTGGAGTTGTTCAGCGAGCCTTCTGGCATAGCGCTCACCAATGGCCATCACACGTCTCCTCTTTGGGCACGCCGAGCACGTCGCCGAGGGTGCGATCGAGGACACACCCGGTAAGCCGCTTCTCTACCAACCGGCGGCTGCGGCTCGGCAGGTATCCCCTTGGTCGGGCAGAGCCCACAGATCGGGAAGGGCGGTCCTGCGGCGCTGGTCTCTTCGCTCACACGCCAAGGATAGGGCTTAGGTGTGACAGGCCGGGTCACATGCTCGAGCGCAAGACGCCCCGGTAGTCGGCCCGGCGCCACGGTGCTCTGTTGCAGTTTCTGCCTATCGATAGGGGCTCACCAGTGGCAGGATTTGCCACCCCCGTTGGGCACACGCCGCAGATCCGCTCACGGGCTGACCGAAAGTTTCACCCGCACGCCGGCGCGCGCGAGCATCGTCACGAGCATGTCGAGGCTGAACAGATCCAGACGCCCCCGCACGAGATTGCTGATTCGGGGCTGCGTGACGCCAAACACCTTGGCCGCCCGACGCTGAGTGAGGCCTCGCCCCTCGATGACCCGCAGGACGCAATCCATCAGGCGCGACCGGAGCTCAAGGCGAAAGGCCTCGACCTCACTGAATCCGATGTCGACAAAGACGCTGCCGCTTGATGGCGTGATCAGCGATTCCGCCACGCGACCAGCCTTAGGCCGATCGCGACCGCTCCGCGACTCGGAGTCGCGTTCGGGCCAACTCGATGTCACCCTGCCGCGTCCGCTGCGTGCGCTTCTCGAAGGCGTGGAGGACATAGACGGCTTCGACATATTTCGCGACATACACCACCCGGAATTCACGGCCAGCATGAACTCGAATCTCGATCACCCCGGAGCCGACAGACGTCATCGGCTTGAAATCTGGAGGCGGGAGACCCTGCTGCACGCGCAGAAGCGCCCGTCCCGCCGAGTGTCGCGCCGGCGGCGGAAACCCGCGCACGGCATCGCGCGATGAACCCAGCCACGCCACCGGCTTGAGCGCTTTCGAGTATATAACTTCTGATATCACCGGTCGAGTGGGCATCGGCTGCCGCCAATGCAGGGCGCCTGCCACATCCGGGGCCTCGTTCTCTCAGGCCGAAATACGCATCCGCAGAAGCAGTTGGGGAAGATCCCGGGGAACACCATGCCGGCGTCGTAGCAGAAAGTGCGTACTCGCGAGCAGGCAGAGTACGCAAGTCTTGTTCGCTCTCACTCTCGCAGTTGGTCGGCTCGAGTCGGTGGAGCGATGGGGTTCGCGGCATGCCGCGGGACCAATCACGCCGCTAGTGCACGACCGTGCGCGGTCGCGCTGCTGGTCGTTCGTCGACGTCGAGTAGATCGATGTCGGGGTCGACAACCTCTGTGTCCAGGGCCCCGCTTGCCTGGCGCGCGCGACGCACCCGTCTTACGATTCTGACCGCGTGCTTCCGCAGGTCCTGCCAGCTCTTCATCATGGAGACGAACCAACCGACGGTTACCCCAGCGAGCCACAGTTCGAGCATAAACATCACCTGGCCCAGCGAATCGCGCTGGATTCGTCCGCAGGGCATCTGGCTGTTGATGGCAACGATGTCGCCATCCGACAACCCGGCGCCATTGTCGATCGGGCTGATAAGCCGCAGTCCGTTGTAGGTCAGAGGTTCCGTCTTCGCGTTCAAGACCAACTCGATCAGGAACGGGAACGGCTTGTCGACTTCCAGCAGACGACGTTTGAGTCCGCGCGGAATGGCCAGGGAGCTCGACGACGCTTCTCCATCGGGGCGCGAGGAAGAACCGGCGCCCCCGGCGGACTCGGTTTGTGATCGCGATCCGGCAGCGTGAGCGCTCATCCCCGCAATGGCCAGCATGCGCTTCACGTCGCTGATGACCAGCCCTTCGAAGATCGGCTCCCTGCTGGTCCGTCCGCCAGAGAAGTACTTCATGCCGAGCGGCTGTCGGCCACGGTAGCCGAAGACGTCGACCAGGATGTCGACAAATTCTCTTGCCAGCGCACGGGCCTGTCGCGGGCTGGTCACGGTCCACCGCTTCTCGAAATTCCGCGCACGGCCCCCAATCTCGTAGCCCAGTGCCCGGAGCGCCGCACGTTGCGGCGCGCGGATGTACTTGCGGGCCGGCGGGGTCCAGGCGCCCGAGCACGCCTCGACAATTACGGGCTCGTCCGGCTCGGTCCAGAGCTGCACATAGAGGCCGTCGCCCTTGGCCGGGCAGAACTCGAGGATCAGGAACCGGTGGTCGCCTACGGTCCAGTCGTCGCCCAGCGCGCCCCAGCGGCACGCTTCGGACACGACCGCCTCGACGGCCGGGATGGCACGCTCGCGGATCTCGTCCGGCGTCAGCTTGCGCCTGGTTGGAGCGACCAGCACGGAGCGCTCAATGCCGTCGGTGCGCGGCGGGCACAAGACTTCCGCCAGCACCTGCCGGTTCGAGGCGGCCGGCGGTTTCTCCCCTCGTCCTCTTGCAGTCTTCGCTGACCTGTTTCGCTTTGCTGCTGCCATGCCCTCCTCCAGTCGCGCTGTGCTGGCTTCCTCACTCGCACCCCAAAGATACGATCGAGATGTGACAGGCCGGGTTGGACGTGCGCTGTCCCCGGCCCGGTCCTCATCGCCGTGCTTTGCCATCCGGCGCACGGCTCTTCATCACGCTGTAGGACGCGTAGTGACGCTTCTTCATGTCCATGGCGGTCATGAACTGCTGATGCTCGGCGGCGTCGGCCATCAACTCCGCCGCGAGGGCTTTCAATTCGTCATCGTCGCCGGCATAAGAAAGGATGCGGCGTGCTGTCCGTTCGAGACGGGCGCGGGCTTCGTCGTAGTGTCCCTGCCGGTTCAACTCGAGCGCCTCGGCACGGGCACGGGCGGCGTAGAGCCTCGCGACTTCCCGGTCGACCGTAAGGTCCCGATCCTGGATGTCGCAGGCGGCATCGGAGGCGACAATCCATCCGATGGCCTGCGCCGGCTCCGCCAGGACGCCGTCGCGGTCAGTAAGGCCGACCTGCGCCGCGATCGTGTCGCCCACCTGTCCTGCCGGGAACCTCAACGCCACGACCACCGCCAGTTCCTGGCCGGAGACCAGGTCACCGAGGCCGACGCGAATCCCGGCGTCCGTCTTGACGAATTTGAACGCGCCCAATGGCGCCGCCTCGACGCCCTCAGGCAACTGCAGCGTGAGGCAGGCATCGCGCGCCACGACCTCGAGCAACTCGCCGAGTTCGCTGGTGAGCAGGTCCGGAATCTGTGCGGGCTGCTCGATGAAGTAGAAGTGTCCGCCGGCGGCGTCTGCCATCCCGTTGAGCAGGCGCTCGTCGAAGTCTGCTCCGACACCGAAGGTGCTGGTCGCGACCCGCCGCTCGCGGAGCGCCGCGCCGGCCCGCGAGACCAGCTCGTCGCGGTCGGTGACGCCGACGTTCGCGAGACCGTCGGTGAGGACCAGGCACCGGCCCACGCCATCGGTCGCGAGCTTCCCCGCCAACTGTTCGCAGCCGGCCAGCCACCCTCCGTGCAGGTCTGTCGAGCCCCGCGCGTCAATGCGTCCGAGCTTCTTGATGGCGTTGCGCCTGGCCTCAGCCGACGCGGGCGTCGATTCGACGACGGTGGTGATTTCCTCGTCGTAGACGACGACCGAGAACCGATCCTCCGGGCGCAGATTCTGCAGCGCCTGGCGCACGGCCTCGCGCGCCAGCCTGATCTTGGAACCGCCCATCGATCCGGATCGGTCCAGCACCAGCGCGACGTTCAGTGGCTCGCGCTTGTTGGTTGGCGGGGCCTGGGGCGCCGTCACCGACACGAGCAGGTAGCGCTGGCTGCCTCCGGCGGCCCCGATAAGATGACGGTCGGTACGAATGTCCAAAGCCATGAATCCTCCCTGCTGACTGGTCCGAATCTCTGGGTTGTGCCGCAGCCGTCGGAACGGCTTCCGGCTATCGATCATCAGGATACGGGAGGGGTGTGACAGGGAAGGTCAAACGGACAAGCGCAAGGCGCCCCGGCGGGTCTGTGGGCTACGGAGCCCGGTTGCAGTTTCTGCCAGCTCCATCGGTGGTCAAGCTTGGCAGGATCTGCCGCCCGGCATTGCGCGTACGCCGCAGACCCGCCTGATTCCTGATAGCGCCGCTGGCATCGGGGTTGCAGCCGCCAGGTCGGCCTCGGCTCGAGGACGGAACGAGCGTCGGCCTCACGTCGCCGCGCTGCGCAGCTCGGTTGACAGGCACCTTTATTGTAGCTACAATAACTATGCGCATCGAGTTCGATCCGGCCAAAGACTCGGCGAATCTGGCCAAGCACGGTGTCTCTCTGATCCTGGCAAGCGAACTCGACTGGGAATCCGCGCTGGTGTGGGTGGAGCAACCAAGCATGCCTAAGCGTCGCGCGCTCGTCGTGCCAAGTCTGAAGCAGGACAAGGCTATTACGGCTGCGGCCAAGGCCGATCCTGACGCGCAGCCGCTGACGCCGGCGCAACTGAAGGCCATGGTTCCGATACGAGCCGTGCTCGGTCGTCCGAAGTCCGCGAACAAGAAACTGCTTGTGTCGGTGCGCTACAGCCCCGAAGTCGTCAATTTCTTCAGGTCCACCGGCGCGGGGTGGCAATCGCGAATGGACGGCGCGCTTCGTCAGTACGTGGCACGTCACCGCAAGGGCGCATGAAGCAAGCGGGCTGGTCTTCTCAGCTCTAATGATCGCCTGAACCCGATCACAAGACACGTGTGACCTCCCCTGTCACGGGCATGCCTTATCCTTGATGAAGGAGAAGAGACCGTGACACAGAACATCCCATCAACCGCCGCTCCAGCCACCGAGACGATCATCCGGGCAGGGAGCGAAGGGGGGTCTGTCACGCTCTCGGCCGTGCGCGAACCCGCAGGTTGGGCGGCGTTCACGGTCGTCAGCGAGGAGCGGCCGCCGCACGACCTGCTCGCCGATGGCGTTGGAGAGGACCCCGACACCTCTGTGAAGTTCGCCGGCCCGGCAGAGACGTGGAAAGGCGCCGTGGAGCTGCTGGACCGTTTCGTGTGGCACGTGCTGCATCCCGACTTCGTGCACCCCGACTTCCGCCGGGCGGTCATCGCCGCTGTGCGCGAGCGGGCCGCTGACAAGAACGAGCCATGCACCGAGTTCGTCGAGTACTGGCTGCCGGATTGGGAACGGGCATGTTCACAGATTGAGGAGGTGTAACACGAACGATACAACGAAGGTAGTGGCGGTCTGGAATGAACGGTATTGCACGGACGCCGCCCACACGAATTCGACCAGCAAGCAGGTCGAGGTGATGCGGCTGGCGGAGGCTGAAGGCCTGGTCGCCACGATGACCGCGCCGTTTGACGCCGAACAGGCGTGGACGGCAATCGCGACGGTTCACAACCCGGCCTACGTCGAGGCCGTGCGCACGGGCTCGCCGCGCGGACTTGCCGAATCCCAGGGATTCCCCCGCTGGTCGCCCGAGTTTGCCGAGTCCGTGGCGCGCATCTGGTCCGGGCACTTGGCGGCGTGCAAGATCGCGCGCGACGGCGGCATGGCGCTCCATCCCGTCTCGGGCGCACACCACGCGGATTTCGGCAGGGGCTCCGCCTACTGCACGTTCAACTATCTTGTGGGCGCCGCCCGAGCGGTCGCAGCCGACATGGAGCGCACGGTCGCCATCATCGATCTTGATGCCCACGCGGGCGACGGCACCTTTCGGCTCGCGGGTGACGAACCGGCCATCGCGCTCTTCGACATCGCCGCGAGTCGCTGGGTTGACGCGCCCCGAACCGACCGCATCGAGTACCACGTGGTGAACGACGCGGAGGAGTACCGTGCGGCGCTCGACCGGCTTCCGGCGTTTCTCGATCGCGTGCAGCCGGGCCTCGTGCAATACCAGGCGGGCATGGACCCGTTCGAGAACGACTCGGTCGGTGGCATCACGGGTGTCACCGAAGCCTTCCTCGAGGCTCGGGATCGCTTCGTCATCGAGGCGGTCCGCTCACGCGGGATCCCGCTCGTCGTCAACCTCGCGGGAGGTTACGTCCGCGGCGTCTCGGAACGCCTGCACGTCACGACCATCCGCGCCATGGCGGAGTGGAAGCGGCGGGAGGCCGCTCGAGGCGATCCTGCGACGCGGTGAAACATGCCCGCGCACGACCGGTCACCGAGAGTGACATGGACCGACCGGGAGTGAGACTCAACTCCGATGCCCCGACCACGCGTGTCGTGCTGGACGGGCGCGACGCAATGACGCAGCGGCGCGGCTGCGGGTTGATGCCGACGGGAGAACTTGACGCTGGCCATGCCGCCGGCGTGCTATTCTCAATCCAGCGCAGTCGAGAGTGGAATGGCGTCTGCGCGGAGATACCATGACAAGGGAGCTGAAGCTCGTCGTCGAAAAGCATTCGGATGGCTACGTCGCCTACCCGATCGGGCTGAAGGGCGTCGTCGTCGGCCAGGGCGACAGTTACGAGGACGCACTCGCGGACGTGCGATCGGCCATCCAGTTTCATTTCGAGACATTCGGGCCCGAAGCCCTCGATGCGGACGAGCCGGTCCTCGAAGCGTTCATCGCCGAAGCTCGTTTTGCCGTCTGATGCCCAAGTTCCCCGTCGATGCCCCACTGGCCAGGGTGATCAGCACGCTTGAGGTTCTCTCGTTTCGTCTAGTCAGACGCGGCAATCACATCGCGATGGTTCGAGACAATGCGGACGGAACGAAGACGCCGCTGACCATGCCGAATCACCGCACGATCAAAGCCTCGACGTTGCGCACGATCCTCACTCAGGCTGGAATCCAGCGCGACGATTTCCTCAACGCCTACGACAAGACCTGAGATCACCATCGCTGCAGTTCGGCCAGACGCGCCGCGTCATCAGCTTCCGGGAACAATCCGCCTTGCGCGCAATGCTACGAAATCGGTCGAGGCGACGACGTTCCCTGTGGCACGCTCCCACGCCATCTTGTACTGCGCGAGTTGCGGACCGTAGCGGGCCAGCAGTTCGGCATGCACATCAGTCATGCCCTCGAGCCGGTCGCTCTTGTAATCGAGGATCCTCCAGGCGTCGCCGTCCCGGTATACGAGGTCGATAACGCCACGCAGGACGGTGGACAAACCTCCGTCGCCTTCGGTTCGCACCGCGAACGGGACCTCGACCAGTGCGTCGCCGCCGCCGCGAGCGGCCTCCCAGAACTCCATCCGACGCACATCGTCCACCCATTCCAACGCCTCGGGAATGACCGGTCGCAGTTCCGGGCTCTCGACGGTGAGCCATTGCGCAAGACGAGCCAGGTCGTCGCGCGTCGCGTCTGCGTGACGCATCGCGTGCTCAAGCAGGCCGTGAATCAGCGAGCCCCACGCCGCGCCCGCGTCCATAAACAGCGCTGCTGATTCTGCTATCTCGGGGCTTTGCGATCCAACCGAAACGTCCGACGACTTCGCCTGTTCGGCAGCGACCCGCCGCGCCTTCTCGGCGGACGGACTGATCACGCCCCACGACGGTGTTCGCGCCTGCGCATGCCTCGCCTCGCGCTCGGAGTCGGCCGCGGCCTGAGCGCTCGCAGATAGCGCTTCGGCTGCCGCTGCTCGTCTCGCTCGCTTGTCGACTCCTGCACCGGCCCGAACGGAGACTCCGATACCTTCGGCTGGCACCACCAGGTCGGGCACGGTCGGCAGGAACGAGTCGAACACCTCCCATGCCTCGTTCTTGCTCTCGCCCTTCTTCGTCACCGCTGCCCACCGCCCCACGACGAGGAGGTCGCGGGCACGGGTAGCCGCGACGTAGAGCAATCGGTTGACCTCGGCGTCTTGATAGAGCTGCTCGGCCGCCTGGTGCGCGTCCCACCCAACCGGATGCGCCATCGTCACGCTTGCGAACCGGCCGTACTTCCGGGTGACCACGACGTACCCACTCGCCCGATCGCCCTCGCGAACGATGCGGAGATCGACGGGGAACCGAAAGCCGTGCGCCGGGTCGGCCAGGAAAACCACATCCGCCTCGAGGCCCTTGGCCTTGTGGAGGTTCATCACCCGCACGACGTCGCGGCGGCCCGGCTCCAGCGGCAGCGTCTCGACACCAGTGATCGCGTTCTCGTCTTCGCAAAGCGCTTCGGCAGCCGTGGCGAGGTCGCCGCCCTCTTCCGCCACACGACGCACGCAATCCACGGCCTGCACGAGCACCCCAGCCGGTGCGCCGCCCGGTGAGGTAGCGGCCAGGGCGAGCCAGCCGCTCTCGTCGAGGATTTGCTCGAGCGCCGCGCCGAGCGGGAGCCGGGCGGTCAGGCGTCGCCACACGCGGAGCCTGATGATCGCGTCGAGCGCCGATCCGTAGCGGCCGACTAACGTCTCGCGTCCGTCCAGCGCGTCGACGTCTTCACCGACCACCGGCGCCGCAAGATCGAATCGGCCGCCGGCCTTCCGAAAGGCATAGAGGTCGGGATCCGACACGCCGAACAGCGGGCCTCGCAGTGCGGCGACGAGCGCAGCGCCATCGACCGGGTCCGCCAGCGACTGGAGCAGCGCGGCCATCGCCCGCACCTGCGGCGCGCCGGCAAAGCGGCCTGCGCCATTCACCTCGACGGGAATCTCAAGCGCGTCGAGCGCATCGGCATAGATACGTAGCCGTGGCGTGTTGCGCGCCAGGATCAGGAAGCTCCCAAATGACCGGCGTCTTTCCGCCACCTCGCTCGCAATGTACCGCGCGATGCGCTCAGCTTCCCAAATCGCGGTGTCTCCCGTCTTCTTGATGTCGGCAGGCACGACGAGTTTGCACACGCGCGGCCCTGGACGCGCTCCGGTTTCGGACCGCTTCGGATCGAGCCGCTCGTAGACCGGCGATTCGCGCGTCGCGGCAACAGGAAAGCGCGACGGAAAGATGGTGTTGGCTAGTTCGCAGACCCCGGCCAGAGAGCGCCAGTTGGCCGTCAGGTGAAGCACTTCCCCGCCGCAGGCCTGGATGCGCTCCTTGACCCGGTTGTAGATATCGATGTCGGCACGGCGGAAGCGGTAGATCGATTGCTTGGGATCGCCGACGACAAACAACGCGCCAGGGCGGAGGGACGCCGCAAATGGATCGCAGGCGCCAGCCGGAAGCGCCTCGTCGGCAGCACCGAGCAGCAGAAACACCTCAGCCTGAATCGGATCGGTATCCTGGAACTCGTCGATGAAGAGCCACCGGAATCTGGCCTGCAGCGCTCGGCGCACGTCACCGTTCTCGCGTAACAACCGCGCCGCCACGCTCAACAGATCGACGTAGTTGATGACGTTGTGGCGGCGGCGTTCGGCGGCATAGAACGTACGGGCCTCATTGAGCACGGGCAGCGCGAGCCGATACACGTACTGCCGCCACGCCCGCAAGAAGGGATCGGCCACATCGGCCTTGAACTGCTCGTAGAGGTCCCGCGCCGCCTCGCCGTCCTTCCACCACTTGAGCGTGACCTTCGTCTTCTTGTTCCACTTGTCGAGCAGGTCGGCCAGCACCGCCGGTTGCTCGCGCCGCCGCCGCCGCGCGAACTCGTATTGGGGGGCGAATTCAAGCGCACTGGCCAGCAGGTTGCACTTGGCTCCCGGATCGGGCGGGTTGGGCATGAGCCTCGACAGGCGATTCCAGAAGACGTCGAGGGCCTTCCACACGGGGTCGATGTCCGGCTTCGCTTCGGCACCGGCCGGAAACTCCACGTCCTGGTGTTCGCACATGGTGCGAAACGCCCCGTCCAGAGCCGCTGGGCGAACCCCGGCCGCTTGAAGTTCGGCCATGGCCGGCAAACGCTCGGCCCGCGCGCGGGCGATGAAGTCGCGCCACGCCACCATGCGCCGGCGCGCGTCCTCCACTTCGTCGAGTTCCTCGAAGCCGGGCGCCACGCCCGCCTCAACGGGGCGCTCGCGCAGCAGGCGCGCGCAGAACGCGTGAATGGTGCCGGCAAACAGCCGCTCGATGTCGCCGAGCGCGGTGTCCAGGCGATCACGCTCGGTTTGCGTCTTTGCGGCCTTGTGGTGTGCTTCGAGCGCCTCCTGGAACCGGCCGCGCAATTCGGCCGCGGCCTTGCGGGTGAATGTGACGGCCGCCATGCCGCCAACCTCGTACACGCCGGCGGCGATCCCGGCCGCCATCCGCCGGGCCAGGCTGCGCGTCTTGCCCGAGCCCGCGCCCGCCTCCACCAGGAAGGTGATGTCAAACTCACGCTCGATGCGCACGCGCGCCTCGGCGTCGGCGTCCGAACTGCGCCCGCGAGCCATCACTCCACCTCCTGCAGCGCACCCCACGCGGCGAGCGTGTCGTCAACATTCGCCTCGGCCTTCCGATTTGCGGCCGTCCACGGCTCCTTGCCGCACGCCGCCGTGAACGGACAGAACCGGCACGCTCCCTCGGCTGGCGCCTGGATGAAGAGCCCCTGACCAATGACGTCGGCCAGGCGCGTCAGCACGTCAGCGATCGCGCTCTTCGCCGGCGCGTCAATCGACGCGCGACGGCCGTGGCCGCGGCCGGTGGGATGCCAGTAGATGCCGCGTGTCACCTTCGCGTTCTTGTCCCTGGGCGCGAGCAACTCTTCGGCGGCCAGGCCATAGAGCGCATGCTGCAGCAGCCGGCCTTGCCGGAACGTGCCTGCGTACTCGTCCCGGCGGAAGTAGCCGGTCTTGTAGTCGACCACTTGGTAGGTACTGCGGCCGGTCTGATCGATCCGATCGATGCGGCCAGCGAGCTGAAGGCGCCGACCTTTGCCGAGCGTGATCACCACGGGCTCTGGCCTGGCGAGCGCCTCGGCGTCACCGCGCTCGGGCCGTCCGAACCCGACCTCGAACGCCACGGGCTCGATGTTCTCCGTTTCCTCTTCGGACTCGACGAACGTGCGGAGATCGTCCAGGAACTCCTCGGATTCGGCAGACCACACTTCGTCTGACGGCGGCGGGATCTCCCGCTTCAGTTCCTCGAGCCGCTGGCGCCCGAGCGCGAGGAACCACATCAGGTCGGCCCGGCTCGAGACGCGGCGGCCGGCCTCGCGTGCGCGGCGCAACAGCCCGGCGTAGAAATCGTGCAGCTCTGACCCGCGCCTCAGTGCGTCCAGCCACACGTCATCGTCGGATTCCGGCTCCTCGATCGGATCGATCCCGAGGCCATGCTCCAGGAAGTACCGGAACGGGCAGCCGGCCGCGTTGTGCAGGAGGGTGGCGGACACCACGCGATCCGTGCGCGTGGGGTCGAGGTCGGGCCCCGCGTTCGGCGCGAGTCCGTCGAACCGCGTGAAGCCGTCGCTGGAGCGGTTTTCGTCCGCCTCTCGGCCATGGACGATGAAGGGAAACGCCCGCGTGATGGCGGGCAGCGCCTGCTCTCCGATGCGAGAGGCCCGCAGCCACCATCCGGATGCCGCTGGCGCCATGACAGAGTCGCCCGGCACGACTGACTCGGGCTCGCCCAGGGCGGCGCGCATCTCCTCGTACGACGCGGCCGCCACACCAGTCTTGATCCTCCATGCTTGCAGGATGAGCCACGACGGAAACGTCTCGCGGTCGTCGCGGGTGTCCACACTGGAGAAGCTCAACGTGATCACTTTCGCCGACGCGCCCAGGCGGGCCAGCGTCAACACGGCGGCATACACCGACTGCGACACCCGATCGGTCGATGTCTCGAGCGAGAGGCCGCTCGCGTCGATCGCCTGCCGCTCAACATCGAGCAGTACGGGATCTTCGACGGCCGCGGGGAAGACCTGGGACTCCGCCAGACCGCAGACGAAGATCCACCCTCGGCCGTCGTAACTGGCATCGCGAAGCGTCGAGACGTGGAGCGCCCCAGGCCTCGGCCGGCTGCGCCCGATGCGAAGCGCGCCGACCGCTTCGGTGAGGAACCGGAGCGCCAGGGTCATCGGGCCTTGTGCCTCTCCCAGCGTCATCAGGCGGGCGATCGCATCGGCGATCGCCGCGAGGGCGAGGCCGTCGGTCTCCGACGTCCGCGACGCGAACGAGGCCACAAACCGCGCGGCGGCATCCAGCACCTGCGCGAGCACAACCTGATCGCCCTCGTCCTCGATCGGCACGGCATCGACCAGACGCTGCGCCCAGCCGCCGAGCGCGCGGCATTGGGCTGCACGAGCGGTCCTCCAGCCGCCGGATTCGCCTTCTTCTTCCTCTCTGCGCTCCAGTTCCTCCGCATACCCCGCGAGTGACGTCGCGTAGGTGTCGCGGCCCCAGGCAGAGCCGGCCTTGAGCAAGAGCCGGGCGGCCAGGCCAGGGGTGAGGCCTGATTCGCCGGCCGACGCCTCTGCGGCCGCCGCCGTCTCGCCCATCGTGATGTCGCCTGACTGGAGCAGCGAACGGAGATCGCTCGCCGCGAACCCGTCTTCGACCCACTCGCACCACCGAAGCAGCGCGCGGCCCGGCCTCGTCATGGCCGCCGGCACGCCCGATGACAGTGTCACTGGCCAGTCGAGGCGCCTCGCCTTCTCCCAGGCTGTGAGCGCGAGGGTGTCGGACGCGCAGACTATCTCTGTCTGATCCAGCTGACATCGCGAGGTCATGATGCGGCGCGCGATCGTTTCGATCTCCGCGTCGTGCCCGCCGGCATGGAAGATGTCGAGCGACATGTCGCCCAGCGGCAGACCGGCACGGTCTGGCGCCCTCAGGAAGCGAAGACGAGACGCGTCGGAGGGGGCGACCGCCGCCGTTGCTTCTTGCACTACCGACGACGCCGCAAGCCTCCGCGGCACGTCGGCTCCAGGCAGGTCGAGGGTGTGTGCGGGAACGCGGCGACCACGCAGTGCGCTCAGGAATCGACCGACGACGGGCGGCCAGACGGTGCGCGGCAGTTCGAGCACGGACTCGTCAGCCGCGATCGGACACCACTCCATGTGCGCCATCGCCTCGCGGAAGACGTCGGCCACGTCGGCGATGTGCGTCTGATCGAGATGCCGCTCGTAAGCGGTGATCAGCGCGACCAGTTCCGCGTGCTTGGCAGGCGAGGCGAACGCAGATCCGGGCAGGTCGGCTGCCCGCACGCTCGCACCGCGCAACTCGCGCACGGCGTGCCACAGCGCGCCGGCCATCGAGGTGTGCTGGGCCATCGGACGGAAGTAGCCGCCCTGCTCGGGCAACCCGAGCAGCAGGCTCATGATGAGCGCGGGGCCGAGTGATTCCTCCGAAGGATCGAGGCCGCGCTCGACCAGGAAGGGCGCTGCCATGCGGACGGCGATGTCGAACGGCGTCACGAATCGCAGGTTCGCCCAGTCGCAGTTCTCACGCGCCAGACGGTCGCCGAGCGTGAGACCGATGGCATGGGTGGGGACGAAGATCCACTTCGCTCGGCTGCTCTCAGCGCGGCAGAGTTCGGCCAACTGGGCGACAAATGGATCTTGGCTCATGATGATGCTCATCTCCGAGGTGCCTGAGTATACCCCCGGGGGTGTGACAGATCAGGTCACGAGGCTGAGCCCCACCATGCGAGCAGAATCATCGGTCAGGTGGCGCCCCTGGCGCGTGCCACGAGACTGAGAATCCCGCGTATACTCTCGACGGCACCATGGTGCGCGTCAGCAGGATCGACCCCCGCAAGGAGCATTCATGCCTCGCAATGCAGAAGTGGTCCGGCAATGGAAGATCCTGCGCGAGATCGAAGCGTCACGCCGCGGGACGATCAATGGCCTGGCGAAGCTGTGCGGCGTCACGACGCGGACCATCCGGCGCGACCTCGACGCCCTGCAGGAGGCCGGATTCTCGCTCTTCGACGAAAGGGCCGAGGGACAGGTCTACTGGAAGCTCACGAGCCAGCCGTTCAAGATGCTCGCGGAAACGGGATTCAGCCTGTCTGAGTTGTGTGCGTTCTACTTCAGCCGGACGATCTTTGAGTGCCTGGCTGGCGCGCCGTTCGCGGCGGATCTCAAGACCGGCTTCGACAAACTCGCTGGCGTGCTCACGCCGCGGATGCGGCTATTTCTCGACAAGTTGCCGGCGGTCCTCGTGGCGAAGGTTGAGCCGCAGGTGCGCCGCAAGTTAGGCACCCAGAGCGTGCCGACCGGCGCGCTGGTGGAAGCGATCCTCTCGCATCGCCGCGTGAAGATGACCTATAACTCGTTCTCGAGCAGACGCGTCAAGGAGTACCTCGTCGAGCCCTACCGGCTGGCGTACGGCCAGGGCGGGTTGTACCTGTTCGCGTTCGTGCCGGAGTACGTCCAGATGCGCACCTTCGCGGTTGAGCGGATCAAGACATTCAGCATGCTCGAGGAGTGCTTCAGCCCTGTGCAGGAGCTACCGGACAAGCCCTTCGAGCACTCGCTGGGCATCAACAGCGGAAAGCCAGAGTCGGTTGAGATCGAGTTCGCGCCTGCCGCCGCGCCCTACATCCGTGAGCGCGAGTGGCATCCCTCGCAGCGCATCCGCGAGCGGAGCGACGGGTCCATTGTCTTGTCGCTCAAGATCTGCACGGACTTTGCGCTGCAGCGCTGGGTCCTGAGCTTCGGACCGACGGCTCGCGTGGTGAAGCCCGCCGCATTCGCCGAACGCATCCTCGAGGAAATCGAGGGGGCCCGCGAGCAGTACATGCCTCGGATGTCGTTCGAGAAGCCTGCGGCGATGCACGAGCCAAGCCTGACACGGCCGTTCTTCTTCTTCGAGGAGCCGCGCAGCCCGAAATAGACCGTTCTCCAAGGCGGCTCTCGCATTCCCAGCCTCGCGCTCCGCGCGTGACCTTCCCTGTCACACCTCACCCCTAGACTGCTTGTAAGACGGGTCGCACGCCCGCCCGCCGTTGTTCGGCAGGCGAACACCTCGAACTTCGGCGTGGCTTCGACGAGCAGACTGGCGGGGCGCGTTCCCGAGAATCGGACAAGGAGCATTCATGGATCCCATCATCGCGGCACTCGACAACCTGGAAATCGGCAATCCCATCACGGCGGCCAACTTGACGATGTACCCCCTCCTCCTGACCGAGGAGTCTGCGCCCGGGTATCTCACGTTGGACGAGGCGCTCGCGGCGGGGCTCGCGTCGGTCACGGAAGTCTCCGAGTCCGGCAGCGTGCCGGAACTGCTCGTCAAGAACCTGGCAAAGATGCCGGTGCTCATTCTCGATGGCGAGGAACTGGTCGGCGCGAAGCAGAATCGCATCGTCAACCTCACGATCCTCGTGGCGGCCGAGCAGACGCTCCACATCCCGGTGTCGTGCGTGGAGGCGGGACGATGGGCTCGGCGTTCGCGAGAGTTTGCATCGGCCGGCCGTGCGCATTACGCCTCGGGCCGGGCACGGAAGCTGGAGCAGGTGTCGTTCGCCATGCGGGAGTCCGGCTCTCGGATGGCAGACCAGGGCGCCGTGTGGCAGGACATCGACGCGAAGGCCTGTCGAATGATGGCCGAGTCGCCGACGAGCGCGGCCGCGGCGATGTACGAGGGGTCTCGCGCGAAGCTCGACGAGTTCATGGAGCATCTCGAGGCCGTGCCACGGCAGGCGGGCGCGATCTTCACGATCAACGGGATCGTCGCCGGCATCGACGTGTTCGACAGCCAGGCGACCTGGCGAAAGTCTATGCGCAAACTGGTTCAGAGCTACGGCCTCGACGCCGTGGACCGCGCCGAAGCTCCCGGACACGTGGGAGCGAGCGAAGGCGGGTCGGACGCGAAGCCGCAGCCGAAGCGCTTCATTTCGACGCTGAAGAATGCGGCCCGGGAGCACTTTCCCGCGATCGGCATGGGCGAGGATGTCCGCATCAGCGGCACCACGATCGTCGGTGGCGGGCTGGTGGTTGACGGAAAGGTCATCCACCTCGTGGCGTTCCCTGGCTCGAGCAACGGCAGACGCGGACGGTGAAGACGGCTACCCCCGGCGTCCTGGGCGTCGCAGGTCGTCCGAATGAGAACGATGCGCATCTGGTCGCAATCAACAACCTCGGAGGAATGACGAATGGCACCGCATGTGGCTATCCGACGTTTCGAAACCCACGACGAGGCGCATGGCTACCGGCACATGTCATGCGAGAGGCGACGATTCAAGCTCTGCCGCGTATGTGGGGAGCGCACCGCACTCTATCGGACGTGGCGGCGCCCGGAGCGCGTCGCATGGGACCCGAGCCACACACTCTGTTTCGCATGCTACCGCTCACTTCGAGACTCGCTCCGCCAGACCTGCGCCCTGGCCGTGAGCAGCGGCGGACCGTTCGCGGCACAGGAGCGCACGTCGTCGTATCCCCTGTCGGCGGCCTGACGGATGGCGCGGCGGACAAGGGAGAGATATCCTGAGTTTGCACCGCTAGGCAACAACACTTCAGCCAGGAGTCCGGAATGCCTTTTCTCGCATTCGACATGGAAATCGCACAGCCGGTCCCCGACGGCGACTTGCTCGCCCAGCGGCCCGGCATCGCGTGTGCAGCGTTCATGCGGGAGGGCGACGCGCAACCGGTCGTCTTGTTCGATCCGGCAGACGCGCCACAGTGGTTCGACCCGGCAACGCATGCCATGACTCGCGCGGGCGCAACACAGGTAATGGACACGCTCACGGCGGCCGTTGGCAGGGGCGACACGATCGTGACGTGGAACGGCGCTGGATTCGATTTCCGGCTCCTCGCCGACGAAACGGGCCGACACGCAGACTGCGCCCACCTAGCGCGAACGAGTGTCGACATGATGTTCCAGGTCCTGTGCGATCGGGGTCACCCGCTTGCCCTCGACACCGCACTACGAGGAATGGAGCTTGCTTCCAAGATTCGCTCAGTCACATTGACCGATGGTCGGACGCTGGTGATCGACGGCGCCGCTGCTCCTCGCTTGTGGCAGCAAGGCGAGTACCGCGCCGTCATGATCTACTGCGGCGGCGATGTGATGGGCACGCTCGCTCTCGCCGTCGAATGCCAGAGACGGCGGCAACTTTCCTGGATCAGCCAGCGAGGACGTCCCAGCCAGATGCTTCTCTCCTCAGGGTGGCTCACCGTAGACGAATGCCTCAGCCTTCCGCGGCCCGACACGAGTTGGATGACCAATCCTATCCAGCGGGAGGATGTCTTGCAGTGGATGACGACCGCTGACACGCCGACACGCACCGAACCAAGTGTGCGATGAACGGCGCGCGCCCCAGCGCCGACACCCTGTTGCGTCCAGTTCTTCCGAACTGATCGCGGCGATTGGCGATCTCAGCGGTATCGCCAACAGCACGGCATCTATTGAGACACTGGACGCAGTCAGGAGTTGGCAAGAGACGGCGACGAGGCCAGTGGTACGTCTTCATGTGTTGTCGTCATGCCCTGACTCCCTGTCAGGCTTCTTGATGAACACGGCCAGCGTGTGACCGGCCAACTCGGACAGTGACGTCCCCTCTGGCGGGTTGAACGGGGGACTGTTCGGGTCCGCCGAGTCCAGCGCCTCACGCAGCTTGCGCTTGAAGTCATCAAGCCACGGTGGCGGTGGCCCTGTGGGGCGTTCGATCTCAGCCATCATCGTTCTCCTATCTGTGCTGACAGCAGCGCGACCCGTCGTTCTCCGCGAGGCGAAAACACCGCCAGCATCGGAACGGGGTCCACTCACTCCTTGTCTGGCCGGTCTTCTTGCAGGTGTGTTTCCAATGCTGGCGGGGCATGGTGCCTCCCTCTTCTTCTGGAAGACACCCAGAGCAGCGGGTTCACCGCCGCGGACAGTTGAGTTGCTCCTCAAGAAGGAACCACATCTCCCTTGGTGGGAATCCACCGTGCGCTGTCCGCCGCCGGTTGGCAGGCCCGAAGGCCACTCTGGATGTCAGCAACCCATTGCTGCAAGATCTCGTCCACCTCTAATGTCGAGAGAAATTCCGTTCGGGGCCCGCCCAATGTACCAACGAGGCTACAGTTCGGCGTCCGAGTTGGCGGACACTCTCGATTTGCCCGGGTGTGCCCCCCCCGATCTCCGCATGCCCAGTTTTGACCTCCGGTACGCTCCGCCGCCCGCGGCGGGCACCGATATAGCCCTCATCGACGACTCCTTCGAAGAGTTGACAGCAAGTGGGCCGGTGAGCGGATGAACGCTTGTCTAACCCTCTAGAGAATCAGATGACGGCTAGGACGGTCCAATCTACTAGTCTGAAGTTCCAGCGCGGCTTTCGACGGATCTCCTGATCGGTCAATCGGTTAATTGAAATCCGTGCGTGCGTGTTCTGTCTACGCGATCTGTTGAATCAAATCCAAGGCGCGGCGCTGGGCCGCGCT
>Ga0315290_10000128_pt1 | contig 44377 bp, 28 predicted proteins | sample YL17G12_0_MG_FD_203627 | JGI IMG/M metagenome (GOLD analysis project Ga0315290, IMG submission 203627) | Sediment microbial communities from Yellowstone Lake, YNP, Wyoming, USA - YL17G12_0 | ecosystem: Environmental > Aquatic > Freshwater > Lake > Sediment | place: USA: Wyoming | collected... | reverse complement strand
GAGCGACCAATCGATACAGTGCGACAACCCCGCCGAGGGGAGGGAACTCTTCCCCTTTGTTCTGAAAACGCACGCCCCACCCCTCCGCACGTTCCTCTGATGGACAGGCTTATCGAAGATGTCGGGAAACTCTCACGTGGCAATGAGTTGCGACGAAGTACGCAAGATCCGGATGAACCGTTTTGGTTGTCGGCTTCGGGGCGGCACGCTGAAGCATGACCTGCCAGCGTGGAGAGCGGATTGGACGCGCTCACGAGAGCACGAAAGAACGAAGACGCGAAAGAAGAGGAGGACCGGCGGCGGCGCGACGGCCGCGGATCACCCAGCGTGGTGCTGACTTCGTGATTTCGTACTTTCGCGTTTTCGCGGTCCTCTTCCGACTTGAGATCGCCCATCCCCCAGGATTCCGGCTGTCGGCTACGACGCGCTAGGCTCACGTTCGGCCCGTCCGAGCGCTAATCCTTGCCGGCCGAAAGCCAGCCGACGATCAGCCGGGCGAACGTGATCTTCTCGTACGCGTGCTTGTCTCCCCGCTCGTAGAGGCAGCCGATCGTCCCGTCGGGAAGGACCACGAGGTCGGAGTAGGCGGCCGGGCCCGGCCACAGGACCCGCGACACCGGCCAGGTCTTCCCCTCGTCGGCACTCATGCGCAAGGTCAGATGGGTCCGCCCCGGCCCCCCTGGTCCGGAGTAGAGAATGCGGTTCGCCCCCCCGGCTTCCAGGCTGTACCGCTCGATGCTGGCCTGGCACACCGGGCAGTAGACCTCGGGATGCTTCCGGGGCTTCGACCAGCTCAGCCCTCCGTCGCGGCTGGTGGCGAAGGCACGCTGCTTGGGCTCGATGTAGTTGCGCATGCACAGCAGGATCGACTTGTCGGCCAGCTCCACGGCCTCGCACTCGTCGGTGTGGGGTTCGCTCAGGCCCCCCAGCTTCCACGTCTGGCCGTGGTCGTCGCTATAGAACACGTGCGAGCGCCCGGCCTTGTCCCACCCGGGCAAATTGCGCTCGGAATGGTCGCAGGGAATGAGCAGCCGGCCGCCGGTCAGTTGGATTCCGTGCCCCGGCCCCGTGGCGTACCACTGCCAGGAGGGCCTCTTGACCTGGCTGGTGATCTCCGCCGGCCTGGCCCAGGTCTTGCCGTCGTCGGTGCTGCGGGTGACGAACACCCGATCGTTGTCGCGGCAGAACGGCAGCCAGAGGGTCCCGGTCTGGCGATCGAGCACGGGGCAGGGATTGCCGATGGTGATCTTCGCGGTCCCCCCCTCCTCGTAGACCAACTGCATCGGCTCCCAGGTCTTCCCGCCGTCGAGGCTTCGGCGGAGCATCAGGTCGATGTCGCCCTGGTCGCCGGAGCCGGTCTTCCGCCCTTCGCAAAAGGCCAACAGGGTGCCTGCCTTGGTCAGAACGATGCCCGGGATGCGGTAGGTGTGGTAGCCTCCGGAGCCGCTGACGAAGACGTCGGAGTGCGAAGGGGGGCCATCTTCCCCCTTGGACGGCCCAGCCCCAAGGGCCAGACCTACGGCCAAGGCCAGCCAGACTGTCCAACCAGCGGGCGATCGACGCTCACGGCACATGAGACCCTCTCATTATTGACCCGATAGGTTCTGCGGTCTCTGCACCGCGCACAGGTCGGGCTACGTGCCGCAACTCAGTAGCGATGCCTTCGCAGCCTATCCCGAAGCGGTTGACTCATGGACTCGGTTTTGACTGAACGGCCCGCTCGACCTCTTCGATCAGCCTTGGTCTTATTCTTCGTTGGTGTTCCATCTCCAAGACACTATTAACGGCCTCAACTTCTTCGGCTTCCCGAAGGACCTCTTCTTTTATCATGTTATTCTGCCACAGCCAGCAGGCTACTTCACACCAAGCCCAAAGTGGCGATTCGTCGCAGATTTCACACGCCGGCGGCGGAAACCCGCCGGGGCCGCGCCTTCCATTCATGTATTGGTGTACTAGCTGACGAGAGCGTCCGATCTTGCGTGCTATGTCAGCCTGCGTGACCAGGTTGCAGTAGTCTACTCGGAGCACATCAGCACCAACGCCAGCCCTGCGCACGTCCTGGACGGCCCTCAGGATCGCGTCCTTGATGCTTGCACCAAGACGCGAAAACGTCAAATACACTCGGCCTGACCGCATGCTTGCTGTAGCATCATCGCATCCGGCGTTGAACAGGGCATCCTCAATGGCAGGTGTCAATTCGATGCCGTCGGTCAACACCAGAACGAAATCGTACTCAGTCTGGCAGGTATGTGGCTCCATAGTCGTCATTCTTCGCCGCTGTCCTTCTCTTGCGAGGCTTCTGCGCTGTGCGGGCAAATATCAACCTCCCGCCGAATGTGCCGCGCGTGATTCTCGCCACTCCGTGGAGTGGACCACACGCCAACGATGCACCCTTCGCGAGTGCTAAGAGGGCACAGGAGGTGTCCCCAGGCGTGGCTATGCGACATTTCCACGTTCCATCCCAAGGCTTCGGCGTATTGGATTGCCCGTTCAACGTGCTTATCGGGATGCCGCGGCCTGCTCATCCGGCCAATTCTAGCAGCCTGTTGACACTTGTCAAGCATGCTACGGTAGCCACCCACTTGTGGGTACTATGGGTATAGCCATGAAGAGTAACATCTACTTCGTCCTCTGCACCGACGATTCGGTGAGCAAACGATACCACCACCCCCGTGCCCCACCGGCCTGTACAACCAGCCCGTTTTGGGTAGACTGACCTGTTGCCGGGCCCATGCCCTGGCCCAACGAGCTCCCGCAGACTCCAATCACGGTGAACCCTATGGAAAAGCGCGTGTACAACTTCTCGCCGGGTCCGGCGATGCTCCCCCTGCCTGCCTTGGAAGAGGCCCAGCGCGACCTCTTGGCCCTGCCCGGCGTGGGCATCTCGATCCTCGAAATCAGCCACCGCTCCAAGGCCTTCGGCGCGATCATCGAGCAGGCCGAGGCCAACTTGCGCAAGCTGCTGGCCATTCCCGACGGGTACCACGTCGTGTTCTTCCAGGGCGGTGCCTTGCTCCAGTTCGGCATGGTGGCCATGAACTTCCTGCGGGGCTCGGGCAAGTCGGCCGACTACATCGTCGCCGGCTCCTGGGGCAAGAAGGCGATGGAGGAGGCGGCCACCCAAGGGCAGGTCCGTGCCGCCTGGGACGGCAAGGCCGGCAACTACCACCGAATGCCCAACCAGGAGGAGCTCGATCTGGACCCCAACGCAGCCTACCTCCACGTGACCTCCAACGAGACGATCCAGGGCGTCCAGTGCCGCCTCACCCCGGACCCGGGCACCACGCCGCTGGTCTGCGACGCCTCGAGCGATTTCCTCAGCCGGCCGGTCCCCGTCGCCAGGTACGCGGTGCTCTACGCCTGCGCCCAGAAGAACGCCGGTCCCGCCGGCGTGACGGTCGCCATCCTCCGGGACGACGTGCTCGGCAAGTGCCCGAAGGACCTCCCCTCGCTAGTCAACTACCGGGTCATGGCCGAAGGGAAGTCGCTGTTGAACACCCCGCCGGTGTTCGGCGTCTACATGGTCAAGCTCGTGACCGACTGGCTCCTGAATACCGTCGGCGGGTTGGAGAAGATGAACGAGATCAACCGCCGCAAGGCGCAGTTGCTCTACGACGTGATCGACCGGGCCGACGGCTTCTACGCGGGCCACGCCGAGCCCTGGAGCCGCTCCCTGATGAACGTCACCTTCCGGCTGCCCGACGCCGCCCTGGAAGAGGCGTTCCTCAAGGGGGCCAAGGAGCGCGGGCTGGTCGAGCTCAAGGGGCATCGCTCGGTCGGCGGATGCCGCGCCTCGATCTACAACGCCATGCCCGAGGAAGGCGTCCAGGCGCTGCGCGACTACATGCTCGAATTCCGCGATAAGCACCGCGGCAAGTAGCGATGAGTCAGAAGGTGGAGCCATCGGGGGGCGATGAATCGGCCGCGCGCGGCGGCGTGCTCGGGCACCTCGCCCGGGACGCGGATCCGGCCGAGACCGCCGAGTGGATCGAGGCCCTGGAGTACGTGGTCCAGTCGGCCGGGCCCGAGCGGGCCGCGTTCCTCTTGGATCGCCTCAAGGAGAAGGCGTTCGGCCGGGGCGTGTCGCTGGTCCATTGTGCCACCACGCCGTATGTGAACACGATCCCGCCGGACCAGGAGCCGGAGTATCCCGGCGATCGGGACCTGGAGCGGAAGATCAAGAGCCTGGTCCGCTGGAACGCCATGGCCATGGTGGTCCGGGCGAACCGGGAAAGCCCGGGGATCGGGGGACACATCTCGACCTACGCCTCCGCGGCGACGCTCTACGAGGTGGGGTTCAATCACTTTTTCACGGGGAAGCAGGGGAGCCAGCCGCCGGACCAGGTCTTTTTTCAGGGGCATGCCTCGCCGGGGATCTACGCCCGGGCGTTTTTGGAGGGAAGGCTCACCGAGGAGCAGTTGGCCGGTTTCCGGCGGGAGCTGGCCCCGGGCGGGGGCTTGTCGAGCTATCCGCACCCCTGGCTGATGCCCGCCTTCTGGGAGTTCCCCACGGTGTCGATGGGCCTGGGCCCGATCCTGGCCATCTACCAGGCCCGGTTCAACCACTACCTGGCCGATCGGGGCTTGCGCCCGGAGGCGGCCGGGTCGCGGGTGTGGTGCTTCGTCGGCGACGGCGAGACCGACGAGCCGGAGACCCTTGGGGCGATCACCTTGGCCGGCCGGGAGAAGCTCGACAACCTCATCTTCGTCGTCAACTGCAACCTCCAGCGCCTCGACGGCCCGGTCCGCGGCAACGGCAAGATCATCCAGGAGCTCGAAGGGGCGTTCCGCGGGGCTGGCTGGAACGTGCTCAAGGTGGTCTGGGGCTCCGACTGGGACCCGCTCCTGGCCCGGGACGCCGACGGACTCCTGGTCCAGCGCATGAACGAGGTCGTCGACGGCGAGCTCCAGAAGTACACGGTGATGCCGGGCGATTACATCCGCAAGCGGTTCTTCGGCGTCGACCCGCGCCTGGAGGCCCTCGTGGCCGACCTGTCCGACGAGCAGCTCCGCCGGCTGCGGCGCGGCGGGCACGACCCGGTGAAGGTCTACGCCGCGTACCAGGCGGCGGTCGAGCACCTAGGATCGCCCACGGTAATCCTCGCGCAGACGATCAAGGGCTACGGGCTGGGCGAGGCGGGGGAAGGACGGAACGTCACCCATCAGCAGAAGAAGCTCAACGAGGACGAGCTGCGGCACTTCCGCGAGCGGTTCGACATCCCGATCTCGGACGAGCGGGTGGCCGGGGCGCCGTTCTACCGCCCGGCGGAGGACAGCCCGGAGATCCGCTACCTCTTGGCCCGGCGCAAGGCGTTGGGCGGGTTCGTGCCCAGCCGGCGCGCGCCGACCTTGAAGCTCAAGCCGCCGAAATGGGAGGATTACGGGGAGTTCTTCGCGGGGAGCGAGGGCCGGGCGGTGTCGACCACGATGGCCTTCGTGCGCCTGCTGGCCCGGCTGATGCGCGACCCGGCCATCGGCCGCTACATCGTGCCGATCGTGCCCGACGAGGCCCGCACGTTCGGCATGGAGGCCCTGTTCCGGCAGTTCGGCATCTACTCGCACGTCGGGCAGCTCTACGAGCCGGTCGATTCCGACACGGTGCTCTACTACCGGGAGGCGACCGACGGGCAGATCCTCGAGGAGGGCATCACCGAGGCCGGCTCGATGGCCAGCTTCGTCGCCGCGGCCACCGCCCACTGGAGCCACGGGCTGCCGATGATCCCCCTGTTCATCTACTACTCGATGTTCGGCTTCCAGCGGATTGGCGACTTGATCTGGGCCGCCGGCGACATGCGGTGCCGGGGGTTTTTGCTGGGTGGCACGGCCGGGCGCACCACCCTGGCCGGCGAGGGACTCCAGCACCAGGACGGCAACAGCCACCTGTTCGCCATGGCCTATCCGACGGTGCGGGCCTACGACCCCTGCTACGCCTACGAGATGGCGGTCATCGTGCTGGACGGCATCCGGCGGATGTACTTCGAGGAGCAGGACGTCTTCTACTACATCACGCTGATGAACGAGAACTACGAGATGCCGATCCTGCCGATGGGCTCCACCGAGGGGATCTGCCGCGGGATGTACAAGCTCTCCGTCCGCGACCTGGGACCGAAGACGCCGAAGGTGCGGCTCCTGGGCAGCGGGGCGATCCTCCGCGAGGTGCTCCGGGCCCAGGAACTCCTCGAGGGCCGCTTCGGCGTGTCGAGCGAGGTCTACAGCGTGACCAGCACCAAGGCCCTCTACCAGGACGCGCGGGAGTGCGACCGCTGGAGCCGGCTGCACCCCGGCGAGCCGCGGCGGGTGCCGTACCTCCAGGAGGTGCTCGGCGATGGGCAGTCGCCGGTGGTGGCAGCCTCGGACTACGCAAGCGCGGTCGGGCTGTCGCTCGCCTCGTGGATGCCCGGGGCGTACACCGTGCTGGGGACCGACGGCTTCGGCCGGAGCGAAGACCGTGTCCGGCTGCGGAGGTTCTTTGAGGTCGACGCCGAGCACGTGGCGCTGGCCGGGCTCGGGGCACTGGCCCGGCAAGGCTCGTTCCCCAAGGCGAAACTGGCCAAGGCGATCGGCGAGTTGGGGATCGATCCGGAGAAACCGAACCCTGCCACGAGTTAGCCGCAAGCCGCTTGCGGCTTAGCAGTCTCCCGCGCGAGGGCAAACACCATGACCACCGAATTCAAGCTCCCGTCCCTGGGCGAAAACGTCGAGAGCGGCGACGTCGTCAAGGTGATGGTCCGGGAAGGCGAAACCATCGAGGCCAACCACGGAGTCGTCGAGCTGGAGACGGAGAAGGCCGTGGTCGAGCTCCCCTGTCCTTACGCGGGAAAGATCGTCCGGGTCCACGTGAAGCAGGGCGATCGGGTCAAGGTGGGCCAGACCCTGCTGACGCTGGAAGCGGAACCTGGGGTGGCTGGGGCAAAGCGCAGCGATGCCCCAGCAGCAGCAGCGGCGACGGAAACCGAGGTGGCGACTGGGGCTTCGCTTCGCTCAGCCGCCAGCCAGCCGGCAGGGGTGGCTGGGGCAAAGCGCAGCGATGCCCCAGCAGCAGCCGGACCCGCCGCGCGCCGCATTGCCCGGGAGTTGGGCGTCGATCTCTCGCGGGTCCCGGGGAGCGGCCAGCGGGGCCGGATCACCACCGAAGACGTGCGCACCGCAGCGCAGGCAGGGGCTTTGGCGGACGTCCGCGCCGCGCCCGCACCCGCGGCCAAGGCAGCGCGGAGCGTCGAGGCCGTGGTCCCGCCGGGCGAGCCGGGCACCGACCCCTGGGGGCCCGTGCGCCGCGAGCGGACGTCGCAGATCCGCCGCACCATCGCCGCCCAGATGGCCCGCTCCGCCAGCACCATCCCGCACGTGACCAACTTCGACGACGCCGACGTCACCGAGCTGGAGCAGCTCCGCAAGGGCGTGCCCCAGGGCTTCCTGGGCCCGAACCTCAAGCTGACCATGATGCCGCTCGTGCTTCGGGCGGTGGCCATGGCCCTGCGGCGCCACCCGATGCTCAACGCCAGCCTCGACGCCGAGAAGGACGAGATCGTCTACAAGCAGTACGTGAGCCTGGGGGTCGCCGTGGAAACGCCCCGCGGGCTGGTCGTGCCGGTGATCCGCCAGGCCGATCGGCTCTCGATCGCCGAGCTGGCCCAGGCCGTGGCCGCCCTGGCCGAGCGGGCCCGGGCCGCGCGGTTCGCTCTGGAGGAGCTGCGCGGCGGCACGTTCACGCTGAGCAACCTCGGCGCGGTCGGCGGCACCTACTCCACGCCGATCATCAACCATCCCGAGGTGGCCATTTTGCTTCTGGGCCGTTCCCGCTGGCTGCCGGTGGTCCGTGACGGCCAGATCGTCCCCCGGCTGATGCTCCCGCTGAGCCTTTCCTACGACCACCGCGTGGTCGACGGCGCCGCAGCCGCCCGGTTCCTCAACGAGGTGATCGATTCGCTCGAGACGCCGGGCAAGCTGGTGGTGGGCGGGTGACGGCACAAGTCAGAATGAAGAATGCAAAATGAAAAGTGCAAAATGTAAAATGCAGAAGCCTCCTACATTTTGCACTTTTCACTTTTCATTTTGCATTTTGCACTTTACGTGCCGCGGATCAGAACCCGTCGGTCTCGGCGGCGCGTTTGTCTTTCTTGCCTTTCTTGGCCGGTTCCTCGGTTCCCGCCGGGTTGTTGATCTCGACCACGAGGACCTCGACGATCAGGTCGGCGGTGGTGTCCTTGTCGGGCTTCGGAGGGAGCGTGTCACCGCGTCCCGTGCTGCCGGGAGGGCCGTAGGCCCCGGGGCCGTACGGGGACCCGCCGGTCGGACTACCCATGCCCGGCTGCATCCCGTAGGGCGAGCCGGTCCCGTCCCCGCCCGGTCGGACCGCCCTGGCAGCGTCCCGCTCTGCCTTCTTGGCGATAAGCACGTCGACGGACACGCGCCGCTTCGTCTCGTCGTCCGTGCGGACGCTCTCGAGCCAGTAGCCGACGTCGGCCTGGTGCTCGACGGGCCTGACGAGCTGCCGGCGGTAGTAGCCCATGACCTTCGAGGGCGTGTTGGCGACGCTCATTCGCACGTAGTAGACCGACATGGGGTCCAGCGGCACCCCGGCCAGCTTGCTCCTGGCCGAGGAGAGGTCCTTGGGCCACTCGAAGCGGTACTCCGAAGTCAGCGTCGCGCTGGCGGGTACTTCCACCGGGCGATTCTCCGCCGACGGCCCGTCGGCACCTCCGGCGAGCGTCGAGCGGCGCCTGCCTGCGGGCATGAGCTGATCGCACATGGCGCGAGCAAGGTCCTCGCAAGCCCCCATCCAAGCGTATTCCGGCTTGTCGGCGTCCTTGGGCGGCTGCTGGGCCGGGCCGCCGCGTCCGGAATAGGCGCCGCCTCCCTCGGGCCCGTACGATCCACCCGGGCGCCCCGGCGCGTCGGGGCCACCCTGACCGCCCGTCCCGCCTCGCCTGCTGCGGTGGATCCTCACGGGCGCCGCCTGGGCGGGCGCGTCTTTGCGCGGCAGGGCCTTCATCACCACCAGGAATCCCGGATCGCTGAAGAGGCTCGTTCCCAGGCCGGCGTCTTCCAGGGCGCGGGGCCCTTCGTCCCAGGAGCGGCGCAGGGCCTGGTAGAGCTTCGCCCGAACCGCGTCGGCAGGCACCGTGCTGGCCAGGAGGACGCCGGAAGCGCCCTGCGGGAGCGATTCGATTTGGCCCAGTTGTGCCTCGATCGACGCCGTAAGCTGTTTGCCCCATAACTGCTGGGCAACGCGGAACGACAAGTCGGCGTCGGCGCCCAACGGTCCCTTCCCTCCCGGCCCGCCGAGGGCAAGACCGAGGGCAGCCCCCGGCATGCCGTCCGCTCCCGGCGCGGCCATCATCGACGCCCCCCCGGCGCCCGGATAGGCCTGGTAGCCCATCGGGGCGCGACGATCGTCGTCGTCATCGCGTGTGCCACGCGACGGCGCCGTCCCGCCGGAATACGCCCCGGACGGCCCTCCGGGCCGGGAATAGCCCGGCGGCATCCCGCTCGCCCCCGAATAGCCCGGCGGCATCCCGCTCGCCCCCGAATAGCCCGGCGGCATTCCGCTCGCCCCCGGGTAGCCCGACCCAGCCCCTCGACCCCCGCTCGGCACCAGCGTGGCCTGGAATGGAACGTTCATCATGCGGGCCAGGGCGTCCGAGCTGCTCTTGGTGAACTGCCTCTCGAGGGCCGCCTTGGCCTCCCGATCGATCGTGGGGCTGCCGTGGAGGAGCACCTGGGCCGCCACGTTGCGCGGACTGGGGCCCAAGAGCGACCTGCTCAAGAGTCCACGGGCCAGCGCGGGCGTTCTCGGGTCGACAAGCCGCTTGGCCACCGCGAGTCGAAACGCCTCGGAAGCCACGCGATCGAACAACTCGACGGCCTTGGCCTGAAGCTCGGCCGACGTCCACTTCCCCTGCCCCCCGCCGCCGTAGCCCGACGACCCGTAGCCCGACGACCCGTAGCCGGACGGCATGCTTCCGGTTCCGGAATAGCCCGACGGCATGCTTCCGGTTCCGGAATAGCCCGACGGCATGCTTCCGGTTCCGGAGTAGCCCGACGGCATGCTTCCGGTTCCGGAGTAGCCCGACGGCATGCTTCCGGTTCCGGAGTAGCCCGTGGACACGCCTCCGGCGCTGGGGTTTTGTCCTGCCGGATTGGGCCGGATCTTCTCGGGACTGACGAGGATCGTCAGAAAGAGGTCCTCGGACTCGGGGGAAGGATAAGTCAACAGGCAGACCAAAGCCGCCTCCGCGGCGGCCCGATCGCTGTCGCTGACGAACGTCCCGGCCAAGACCTCGCGAATGGTTTTCCGGGCACGCCCGCTGCCGTTGACGGCCAAAGCGTCGACGATGGCCGCAATGGTTGCCGGGTCCAACGGCCTGGCGGGCTGCGTCGCACCTGGGGCGCCCCCGGTTCCAGGCATTCCGTAGCCCCCGGGAGAGCTCGACGAGGGTCCGCCACCTCCTGAATAGCCAGCCGGGGGACCGCCACCTCCTGAATAGCCAGCCGGGGGACCGCCACCTCCTGAATAGCCAGCCGGGGGTCCGCTACCTCCTGAATAGCCAGCCGGGGGTCCGCTACCCCCTGAATAGCCGGCCGGGGGTCCGCTCGCTCCTCCGGGATAGCTCGACATGGGCCCGCCCATTCCGGCATAGCCCCCCGCCGCGCCACCGGCGCCGCCCCCTTCGGCAACCTTCAACAGGTTTGTCAGCAGCGTGGCTGCCTTCTCGTTCTTGCGGTCTCTGGCGACGCCCGCGAATTGCCTGCCCAAGTAGGCGACGGCCTCCCGCAGGCGCGGGTGCCCGGTTCGACGCGCCTGATAGTAGTGTTCCTTCCTCCAAAGGCTTATCTCCTCGGGCAGAGGCTTCTCCTCCGGCTGCGGCGCGGCGGATGGGCCCCCCGGCCCGGGGCGGGGCGAGCGATCATCATCGTCGACAGGATTCGTCCGGGAGCGGTCCGAGGACCCTCCGTACCCGGGCGGCTGCCCCATCCCCGTGCTGACCCATACGACCAACGTGAGCGCGAAGACCGTCGAGGACACCAGCAGAAACGCAATCCACCGGGCGCTCGGCGCACACGTCTTCTGGCCAGTTGTTCCCGTTCCGTTCACCGGAGTGCCTCCCACCGGAGAGAAGAGACGAACATTCAAACGCTTGGTCCCTAGGACCACCTCTCAGTATCGCAAAACCCGTCCGATAATGCCACCCAAACTGCTCCAGTCGATCGGGTTTTGCCAACCGTTGTCAACGGGCCAACCCGTCTGGCAGGTGTCCCCTGGTTAGTAATATGGAGGGGGCCTGCCCCCGTCATGGCCGTTCCCGCCCACGTTGCACCGCCGTGGCCGGCCGGTAGAATGTTGGGTTGTAGGGTGCCTTGTTCAAGTTTTGCACGACGGGTTCTCACGAGTTCTTGAGGAGGTCGAGACATGGCTCGCCAAGGGAAAGTCGCGGCGGTGCTGGCAGTCGTCCTGCTGCTGGCGGTGGCCGGTCGGGGTTTGGCCGAGGGCGTGAAGGTCGGCGACGCGGCGCCGAAGTGGTCGGACATCGTTGGGGTGGACGATAAGAAACACGGCCTGGACGAGTACGCCAAGGCCAAGCTGCTCGTGCTGGTGGTCACCTGCAACCACTGCCCAATCGCCGTGCTCTATGAAGACCGGCTGATCGAGTTACAGAAGGACTACAGGGGTAAGGGGGTGCGGGTGGTTGCGGTCAACGTGAACAACCTCGAGGAGGACAAGCTGGAGCCGATGAAGAAGCGTGCGAAGGACAAGAAGTTCAACTTCCCCTACCTCTACGATCCGACGCAGAAGATCGGTCACGACTACGGGGCGACCAACACGCCTCACTTCTTCGTGCTCGACGGGGAGCGCAAGGTGGCCTACATCGGCGCGCTCGACGACAACGACAACCCCAAGAAGGTCAAGGTGAAGTTCGTCCGCGACGCCCTGGACGCGCTGCTGAAGGGCGACAAGCCGCCGAAGACGGAAACCGCCGCCCGCGGCTGCTCCGTCAAGTATGACTGAGAGGGACGTCGAGGTACCGGTCGGAGCAGTGACCTCCGCAAGCCGTGGCCCGGCGGCGAGGCGGCCGTTGCCCGCGGTGGCCGCGGCGATGGTGGCCTTTACGGGGATCGCGCTGGCGGGTTGTGCCCGGCAGCCGCCCCCCCCAATTACGCTCCGCCAGCTCGACGAGACGAAGTTCGCCGACGTTGTCGCGCAGCACCGGGGGAAGGTGGTCCTGGTCGACTTCTGGGCCACCTGGTGCGCCCCCTGCGTCGAGTTGTTTCCTCATACGGTCGAGTTGCACCGGAAGAAGGCCGGCCGCGGGCTCGTCGTCGTCTCGGTCAGCCTGGACGACCTGGAGGACGAGCCCCAGGTCCGCAAGTTCCTCGAGCGCCAGCGGGCGGCGTTCGACAACTACATCGCCACCGACGGCGGCTCGGCGGAGGCGTGGGACGCCCTCGGGCTCAAGAGCAACCTGCCCCAGTTGAAACTCTTCGACCGCAACGGGAAGCTCCGCCACCACTTCCCGGAAAGCGACACCATCGTAACGCCTGCGGACCTCGACCCGGCCGTCGAGGCGCTGCTGGCCGAGCCTTCCTGAGCCCTGCACGGCCGCCAAGGGAGCTGATTCGTGGACCCGGCCGAAGTCCTGGCTGCTTATCCGGAGGAATGGCGTTCGGGCCGGGTCCTGTCGATGGGCACGTTGGGTGGGTTCAGTGGGGCGACGTTCTGGAGGATCGATGCCCGCGAGGGCCTTCTGTGCCTCCGCCGCTGGCCGCCCGGAAATCCGTCCGAAGAGGGGATTCGCTTCATCCATGCCGTTCTCCAACACGTGGCCCGGACCGGCTTCGACCTGGTCCCCGTTCCGCTCCAGACCGTCCAAGGGGTGAGCTACGTGCGCGACGGGGAGTGTTTTTGGGAGCTCTCCCCCTGGATGGCGGGAAAGGCCGACTCCACCGACCGGCCCAGCCCGGCGAGGATCGCCGCGGCCATGGTCGCCCTGGCAGGGTTCCATCGCGCTGCGCAGGGGTTTCCCATCTCGGGTCGCAAGTCCGGGCGGTCGGCGGGGATCGGCGATCGGCTGCACCGGGCCCGGCAGTGGCTCTCCGGCGGGCTGGACGAACTGTCCGCCCTTCTCACGCCGACGGTGTGCCCCCGGCTCTTCGAGCGCGCGCGGCGCGTGCTGGCCTTGGCTGGGACCACCGGCCCGGCCCTCGTGCCACGCCTGGAAGCCGCGGCCGACGAGCAAGTCCCGCTTCAGCCGTGCATTCGCGACGTCTGGCGCAACCACGTGCTGTTTCAGGGAGATCGCGTGAGCGGGCTGATCGACTTCGGCTCCCTCGCCGTGGACAACGTGGCCACCGACGTGGCCCGACTCCTGGGGAGTCTGGCCGGGGACGAACCCGAGCTGCGCCGCCTCGGCCTCTCGGCCTACGGGTCGGTCCGCCCCCTGGGCGACGCCGAAGCCCCGCTGGTCGAGGCCTTTGACCAGAGCACGGTGGTCCTCTCCGGCCTGAACTGGTGCGACTGGATCTACCGCCAACACCGCACGTTTGCCGACTGGGGGGCCGTCGAAGCACGGCTCGACGAGATCGCCCGACGCCTGGAATCGTTGGCTCGCCAGTGCTGCGGCGCGAAGCACGGGCAAGATGCCCGTGCCACCCGTCAGTCCTTATGAGAGACGGGCTGAGAGTTCCCGCTGACACGGCGCTCGGACCGGACTACAATGAACCGCCCACGTTCGATAGACAGGGAATACCATGAAAGATCGTTTCGTTTGGGGCGTGGTCGTTGGCGGCACGTGTCTGCTGCTCCTGGCAGGGATGGCCGGCCAGGGGGTTTGCCAGACCCCCGGCGGCAGGCCAGGCGGCTTCCGTGTTCCGTTAGGGGGCGCCGCCGATGACTTGGCCGTCAGCGCCCAATTCGCTGCCCCGGCTGGGAGCAAGCCAGCGGTGTTGTACGTCACGGCGAGGCTCAAGCCGGACTGGTTCCTGTACTCAATCACCCAGCCTGCCGGTCCTGCCGGGGGTCCCACCCCAACGAGGATAAAACTTCGTCCATCAGAAGGTTATCGGCTCGCGGGCAAATTCCGGCACAGCCCGCCGCCGAAGGTCAAGACCGAGCCTGCGGCCTACGGAGACTTGCCGATCGAGACCCATGCCGAGTCGGTCACCTGGCACGTCCCGATCGAGCTGGGCGCGGGAGTCGATCCGAAGACGCTGAAGATCGAGGGGAGCGTTTACGCGCAGGTTTGCACGGCGACCACGTGCCTGCCGCCGAGGGACTACCCCTTCGTGGCGGCGTTGGGCCGGGGGATGGATTTGCCCGAGGCCGGGCCGCCGCCTGACACCAAGATCTCCGACGTCAAGCCAGGCACCGGCAAGACCCCGGCAAGCGGCTCCGGGGGCTTCGACGTCGAGCTGCTGCGCGAGAACGTCGCGAAGCAATGGGGCCAAAAGTCGATCTGGGCGATTCTGGGCCTGGGGCTTGTCGGCGGGCTGTTGTTGAATCTCATGCCCTGCGTGCTGCCGGTGATCGGGCTGAAGGTGCTCTCCTTCGTCGAGCAGTCGGGCCACGACCGCCGCACGGCGCTGGCGCTCAACGTGTGGTACTCCCTGGGGCTTCTGGCCGTGTTCTGGGTGCTGGCCTTGCTGGCGGTCGTGCTCAACCTGGGCTGGGGGGAGCAGTTTCAGAAGCCCTGGTTCAACGTGCTCCTGGCCGCCGTGGTGTTTGCCATGGGGCTGAGCTTCCTGGGCGTGTGGGAGTTTCCCATTCCCGGGTTCGCGGGCCGGGGATCGGCCGCTGCGCTGGCCGCGAAGGAGGGCGCCGCCGGGGCATTCTCCAAGGGCGTCGTCACCACGGTCCTGGCCACGCCCTGCACGGGCCCGTTCATGGGCAGCGCCCTGGCCTGGGCGGTGACGCAGCCGGCAGCGGCGGTGTTCGCCGTGTTCACCAGCGTCGGCCTCGGCATGGCCAGCCCCTATCTCCTGATCGGCGCCTTCCCCGAGCTCGTGCGATTCCTGCCCAGGCCCGGGGCCTGGATGGAAACCTTCAAGCAACTGATGGGCTTTGTGCTCCTGGGCGTCGTGGTCTACCTTCTGACGTTCACGGAGACGTCGTACCTCGTGCCGACGATCGGGTTGCTGTTCGGGCTGTGGGCGGGGTGCTGGTGGATTGCGCGCACGCCGCCGACGGCCGAGCCCGGCGCAAAGGCCCGGGCGTGGCTCGAGGGGGCCGCGTGGGTCAGCATGGTGTGGGTCGTCATGTTTGCCGGACTTTTCGGTTTCCCGGGGCTGCACAGGGTGATGGCCAGCCGCCTGGACCGGGGCGCCGACTTCTGGCGCCCCTTCACCACCCCGGCCGACCTCGAGGCGCTGATCGTGGCCGAGAACACCGTCATGGTGGATTTCACCGCCAACTGGTGCCCCAACTGCAAGGTCCTCGAGACCACCGTGCTCAACACGGTGCCCGTCCGCGAGGCGATCCGCGCCAACCGCGTCCTGGCGCTGAAGGCCGACAACACCCACGAGGACCCGGGCGTCACCGCGATGATGGACCTGCTCGGCGTCCGGCAGGTCCCCGTGCTGGCGATCTTCCCGGCCAGCCGGCCGAACGAGCCGATCGTTTTCCTGGGCGGTTACACACGGGGGATGGTCTTGGAGGCCCTCAGCGAGGCCGGCCCGTCGAAGTCGGCCTCCAGCCCCGTTGGCGGACCCCGCCGAAAGGAGCCGTGAAGAAAGGGGGCATTCCCCCCGCGGGGTCGCTCGGCCGAAACCTGCGGCTGCCTTTGAGGTTAGATTCACTAGTGGGTCGATGCACCTCAATCGACACGTTGGGTGGCACTGGCGTCTCGCCAGTGCTGCGGCGCGAAGCACGGGCAAGATGCCCGTGCCACCCAACCGCATTGACTTCGACGGGTCGGAACAGTATCAAGGGATCTTGGGGGTCTTTTGGGGTATTGGGAGCTGGCCTGATGCAAACCTGCGTGGCTTCCGCATGGGTCCTGACCGCGGCGCTGGCGGCTGCCGGCGCAGAGAAGACGGGCGTGCGTCCCTATGAGAGCCGCGCCGCCGTGACCCCCCAAGGACGCATCGACGAGCTGACCCTCGCCCGGTGGAAGCAACTGGGCATTCAGCCGGCCAAGGTGTGCTCGGACGAGGTGTTTGTCCGCCGGGTGTATCTCGACGTCCTCGGCACGCTTCCCACCCCCGAGGAAGTCCGGCAGTTCCTCCAGGACCGCAACCCGAACAAGCGCCGCGCCCTGGTCAATCGCCTGCTGGAGCGCGAGGAGTTCGCCGACTACTGGGCGATGAAGTGGAGCGATCTGCTGCGGGTCAAGGCGGAGTTCCCCATCAATTTGTGGCCCAACGCGGTGCAGGCGTATCACCGCTGGATTCGCACGAGCATCAAGGAGAACCTTCCCTACGACCGGTTCGTCCGGGAGATGCTCACGGCCAGCGGCAGCAACTTCCGCGTGCCCCAGGTGAACTTCTACCGCGCCATGCAGAGCCGGGAGCCGCAGGCGATTGCCCAGGCCGTGGCCCTGACGTTCATGGGAGCCCGGGCCGATCGCTGGCCGAAGGAGCGCCTGGCGGGCATGGCCGGCTTCTTCTCGCAGGTCGGCTACAAGTCGACGGCGGAATGGAAGGAGGAGATCGTTTGCTTCGATCCCGGCAGGGTTGCCGCGCAGGGGGCTGCCGTTCAGGGGGCTGCCGCGCAGGGGGCCGGCACCGCGCCCCTTGCGGCGATCTTCCCGGACGGAACCCCCGCCCGCCTGTCCCCGGACCGCGACCCGCGCGTGGTCTTTGCCGACTGGCTGATCGCCCCGCAGAACCCCTGGTTCGCGCGCAACGCGGCCAACCGCGTGTGGTCCTGGCTGATGGGGCGGGGCATCGTGCACGAGCCGGACGACGTCCGGCCGGACAATCCGCCGAGCAATCCCGAGCTCTTGGCCTTCCTGGAGCAGGAGCTGATCGCCGCCCGGTTCGACCTGAAGCACCTCTTCCGGCTGGTTCTCCACTCGAAGACGTACCAGCTTTCCTCCATTCCCGGAACGAAGCATCCCGAGGCCGCGGCCCAGTTCGCCGAGTACCCGCTGCGCCGGCTGGAGGCCGAGGTCCTGATCGACGCCTTGAACCAGATCACCGGGACGACGGAGAAGTACTCCAGCGCCATCCCGGAGCCCTTCACGTTTATTCCCCAGAGGCACCGCTCGGTTGCCCTGGCCGACGCCAGCACCACCAGCCCGTTCCTGGAGATGTTCGGGCGGTCGCCGCGCGACACCGGCCTGGAATCGGAGCGCAACAATCGCCTGACCGCCGCCCAGCGCCTGCACCTGTTGAATTCGAGCCATATCCAGCGCAAGATCGAGCAGAGCCCCAAGCTCCTGGAGCTGATCCAATCGAGCACCACCCCGCGGGAGATCGTCGAGGGCTTGTACCTGAGAATCCTCTCGCGCTACCCGACGGAAGAGGAGCTGAAGGTCATTGCGGAGTACACCCGGTCCGGCACCGTGGCGAGGCGCGAGGTCCTGGTGGACGTAGCCTGGGCCCTGGTCAACAGCACGGAGTTTCTCTATCGGCATTGAGGTGACCGTATGAGCAGGCAGCACAACGGCGACCGTGGGGTGCCCGGTGCGGATTCGGCCGGCCCGGCGTCGGGCGCGCGTGGCGTGCCCATCTCCCGGCGTGAGGCGGTCCGCCGCGGACTGGCGGGCGCGGCCGGGCTGCTGGTGGCCGGCAACCGGGGTCTTGGCGCCGCAGCCGCGCCCCAACCGGCCAAGGCCGCAGCCCAACCGGCGGCCCAGGGCCCCGCCAAGGCCAAGTCGGTCATCCAAATCTGGATGTGGGGCGGCCCCTCGCACCTGGACACCTTCGATCCGAAGCCGGAGGCAGGGTCCGACTACTGCGGGCCGCTGGCCAAGCCGATCGCCACCAACGTCGACGGCGTCCGGATCGGCGAGCTCTTGCCGCTGCTGGCGAAGCAGGCCGACAAGTTCTCCATCCTCCGCAGCATGACCCACGGAGTGAACAGCCACGAAACGGCCTCCTACCTGGTCCAGACCGGCCGGATGGCCGGCGACCGGCAGGTCTATCCGTGCGTGGGGGCGGTGGTCTCGCTGTTTCGGGGCTACGGCGCCGGGTACCGCGGCCTGATCCCGCCCTACATCGTGCTGACGCAGCCGCAGGGGCGGTTCTCCGAGGCGGGCTTCCTGGGAAACCGCTATAAGCCCTTTGCCACCGGCGGCGACCCCGGTCAGGGCCGGTTCGTCGTCGAAGGGGTTGTGGCCCAGGGCATCTCCGACCAGCGCCAGCAGGGCCGGCGCAGACTCCTGCACAAGCTCGACACCCTCCAGCACGCCATGGAAGGCGACCCGCAGTTGGTCGCCGCCGAGCAGTGCGAGAAGGAAGCCTACGACCTCATCCTCGGCGACGCCGGAAAGGTGTTCGACCTGGCGCAGGAGAAGGCCGAATTGCGAGATCGCTACGGCCGCACCACCTTCGGGCAGTCCTGCCTTTTGGCGCGGCGGCTGGTCGAGCGCGGCGTCCCCTACGTCACCATCAACTCCCAGGGCTGGGACACGCACAAGCAGCATTTCCAGACCATGCGCCGCAGACTGCCGGACCTGGACAAGGGCATGGCAACGCTGCTGGCCGACCTGTCGGACCGCGGCCTGCTCGATAGCACGATCGTCTGGTGGGGCGGCGAGTTCGGCAGGACGCCCCGGGTGCAGTGGGAGCCGCCCTGGAGCGGCGGGCGCGGCCACTACGGCCCGGTCTTCTCCGCCGTGGTGGCCGGCGGCGGCTTCAAGGGCGGGCACGTCGTCGGCTCCTCGGATGCCAAGGGGCAGGAGGTCAAGGACCGGCCGGTCTATCCGGTGGACCTCATCGCCAGCATGTACGAGCTGCTGGGCATCGACCCCGACGGGAAGCTGCCCCATCCGCTGGGCCTGCCAGTGCGTGTGACGCCCTCCGCCGCCGACGGCGTGAGCATGGGCGGACGGCTCAAGGAAATCATGTAGGCGAGGGAACGTTCCATGAGTGTCTCCCGATGGCCTACCCTAATGGGAGTCGCGGCTCTCCTGGCGATCGCCTCCGGCGCGGAGGCCCAGGTCGCCGCGCGGGGCGCTCGCATCGGCTACGTCTATCCCGCCGGCGGGCGCCAGGGCACTACCTTCCAGGTGACCCTCGGCGGGCAGTTCCTCGACGGCGCCGCCAACGTGCTGGTGTCGGGCGGCGGCGTCCAGGCCACGGTGGTCGAGCACGTCAAGCCGATCACGCCCCAGCAGGCCAACAAGCTCCGCGAGCAGCTCAAGGAGCTGATGGGCAAGAGGCTGGCCGCGCAGCAGGACGCCAGGAAGCGGGCCAAGAAAGCCGGCTCGAAGGGCTCCGCCAAGCCGGAGAAGGCATCGGGCTGGACCGCCGAGGACGAGCAAACGCTGGCCGACCTGCGCAAGAAGCTCGCCGCGTTCGTGCGCAGGCCGCTCAATCCGGCGATTGCGGAGACCGTCACGGTCCGGGTCGCCGCAGCCCCGGACGCGGTGCCCGGCCAGCGCGAGCTGAGGCTGCAAACGTCGCTGGGGTTGACCAACCCGTTGGTGTTCGAGGTCGGCCAGCTTCCAGAATTCCGCGAGATGGAGGCCACGCCCAGCCCCGAGCCGCCGGCGCGCAAGAAGGCCAAAGTCGACGCGGGACCCCGCGTCGACACGACCCTGTCCGAGACGGCCATCACGCTGCCGGCCGTGGCCAACGGCCAGATCCTGCCCGGCGACGTCGATCGGTTTCGATTCAAGGCCCGCAAGGGGCAGCGCCTGGTCGTCGCGGTCAGTGCCCGGCAGTTGATCCCCTATCTCCCGGACGCCGTGCCGGGCTGGTTCCAGGCCACGCTGGCGCTGTACGACTCGAAGGGGAACGAGCTGGCCTACGCCGACGACTTCCGCTTCAGCCCCGATCCGGTTCTTTACTATGAGATTCCCGCGGACGGCCAATACGTCGTCGAGATCAGGGATGCGATCTACCGCGGACGTGAGGATTTCGTGTATCGGATTGCCTTAGGCGAGCTGCCCTTCGTCACGAGCATCTTTCCGCTGGGCGGCCCCGCCGGCGATTCCTCGACCGTCGAGCTGGCGGGCTGGAACCTCCCCGCAAAGGAGCTGACGCTCGGCGACAAGCAGCAAGGGCCGGCCGTGCAGACGGTTTCCGTGCGAAGCCGGGAGCGGGTCTCGAACCGCGTCCCCTTTGCCCTGGACACGCTGCCCGAGTGCCTGGAGAAGGAGCCGAACGACCGGCCGGGCGAGGCCCAGCAGGTCGCCCTTCCCGTCATCGTGAACGGGCGGATCGATCGGCCGGAGGACCTCGACGTGTTCCGCTTCGAGGGGCGCGCCGGCAGCCGGGTCGTGGCCGAGGTCTATGCCCGCCGGCTCAATTCCCCGCTCGATTCCGTGCTCCGGCTCACCGACGCGGCCGGCCGGCAACTGGCGGCGAACGACGACCACGAGGACAAGGGCACGGGGCTGGTCACGCATCACGCCGATTCCCGGCTGTCGGCCACCCTGCCCGTCGACGGAACCTACTACCTGCAGCTTGGCGACGTGCAGTGCAAGGGCGGCCCGGAGTATGGCTACCGCTTGCGCATCAGCCCTCCCCAGCCGGATTTCGAGCTTCGGGTGGTGCCCTCGAGCATCAACGCCCGCGCCGGGGCGACCGTGCCGATCACCGTCTATGCCCTGCGCAAGGACGAGTTCGCCGGCGACGTCACCCTGGTCTTGAAGGACGCGCCGGAGGGCTTCGCGCTGGGCGGCGCTTGGGTGCCGGGCGGGCAGGACCGGGTCCGCGTGACGCTCACGGTCCCGTCCACCCCTGGGGAGGAGCCCGCCACGCTGCGCCTGGAAGGCCGCGCGACGATCCAGGGCCGCGAGGTCTCACGCCCGGTCGTGCCGGCGGAGGACATGATGCAGGCGTTCGCCTACCGGCACCTGGTGCCCGCCCAAGAGTTGAAGGTTGCCGTGGCAGGACGCTCCTGGGCCCGGGCCTCGCTGAGAATCCTCGGCGAGACGCCGGTCAAGATCCCCGCGGGCTCAACGGCCCAGGTTCGATTCGACGCGCCCCCACGCGCCCTGGCGGGCCAGCTCCGGTTTGAGCTGAGCGAGCCGCCCGACGGAATCGCCATCAAGGAGGTGGTCTCGTCCGGCGGGGGGACGCAGCTCGTGCTGCAAGCCGACGCCGCCAAGGTCAAGCCGGGCCTCAAGGGGAACCTCATCGTCAACGTCCTGGCCAGCGGGACCGGGGCCTTTGCCAAGGCCAAGGCCAAGCCCAAGGCGAATCCACGGCCCTTGCCCGTGGCCACGCTGCCGGCCATCCCGTTCGAGATCGTCGGGCCGTAAGTGAGGTTGCTTGATTCCAGTAGGCCCCCTGGGTGGCTGGCGGCTGAGCGCAGCGAAGCCCCAGCTCGTCGATTCCTGGGGCACCGCTGCGCTATGCCCCAGCCACCCGTCGCGGCGTTCATTTCTCGGCTTTGTCGTCGCGGGGCATGGCGGGGAGCGGCTGCGGCTCGAACGGTCGGGGGGGTCGCTCCAACGTGACGTCGAGGTTCAGCAGCCGGTCGGTGCGGACGTCCTGGACCATCAGCAGCACGTCGCCGCGTGGGCCGGCCCGGCGCTGGAGCTCCTCGCCCAACGGATACAAACGGCCGCGGACGTAGCCGACCTGGTAGCCGTTGACGGTGACGATGACGTCGCCGTGCTCGAGGCCGATGCCCCAGGCGGGGCTGCCGGGCAGGACCCGGGTGACGCGCACCCCCGTCGGCGTGTTGACGGCATAAACCCCCAGGCGCCAGGTCAGCGGCCACAGCCGGATCCGGCCACCCGGCCCGCCGGGCGCGACCCGCATCTCGGGCATCCCCTCCTCCAATCCATCCCCTTCCGGGCGCTCCCGGTCGCGGGCGCGATCTCGGTCCCCGTCCCGATCCCGGTCGCGGTCCCTTTCGGCGCGGACCTCGGCCGGCGCAGCGGATTTGCGGTCCCGATCCACGCCCATCGCCCGCGGAGCCTGGCCTGCCACCACCGCGGCCGCCAATCCCAACAACAGCCACAACCACCTGCAACGTGTCGACATGACGTGTGCCTCCTACCCGTCGGGCCCGGGAAAAAAACGGGCGCGCCGGCTGGGTCGGTCGAGCGACGTGATAGACACGTTCTACCCGGACTGTTCCACAAGGGGAAAACCAGTCCTCGCTTTGGCCACGATCCGACAAAGCAGGCGCGCCGCAACATTCGGCTTCATCATCTTCTTGGATACGTCGGTGCGTGTCCTCCTTCAGTTGGAGCCAACCTCAAACGTGCCAAACACGCCTCGGCGCCGCCTGGTATCCGTCCGTACCGACTGCGAAGGCCGCCAGCGCAGCCATCGGTTTGGAGTGGGCTTCCCAGCGTGGAAAACCCCACGGAAGCAGACCGGATCGAGGGAACTTCTTGAGCACATGGCGTAGCTCCAGGCGGCTCCCATCTACCCAATGGGCGTCATGCACCGGCCGCAAGCACCTCGTAAGGCTACGGCGGACGCGCCGCCTGCTGAAGAGCACCGGCGGCCGTGCAATCCCTCACGCCGCTTTCATTATAGTCGGGCCGGACGGTCGGTCAAGGCAAATCAAGAATCGACCATTTTCTCCTGGGAGAACGGCAGGTTTCCTTCCCCGGCCCGTTTAGCGATTCTCGGAGAAGTCATGCAGCATGCTCTCTCCGAGCCGGGGCGTGCCGCCCCGGCTTCTCCGGGCCCGTCCCGCCGTAGGACGGGTTGGCAACCCGTCCTACGGCGGTAAGTGGCCGGGTGCGGTCAGCCGAGGGTCAGGACCAGCGACTTGGCCAGATCGCGGTTCTCGTGGTACCAGGCGACGGTGCGGCGCAGGCCCTCTTCCAGGGCGACTTGCGGCGTCCATCCCAGGAGCCGGCCCGCCTTGCCGACGTCGGCCCAGGTCATGGGGACATCGGCGGGGTGCGGCGGCCGGCGCTCGATCGCCTGAGAGCGGCCCACCAGGGAGGCGATTTGCTCGATCACCCGCGACAACGGCACCGGACGATCGCTCCCCAGGTTGATCACCTCGTACCCCAGCGGCTTGAGTGCGGCCACGGTGCCCCGGGCAATGTCGTCGACGTAGGTGAAGTCGCGCTGCTGCGTGCCGTCGCCGTAGACGACCAGCGGGTCGCCCTCGGCCGTCTGCCGGATGAAGCGGAACACGCTCATGTCGGGCCGTCCGGCGGGCCCGTAGACCGTGAAGTACCGCAGCACCGAAACGTCCAGCCCGTGGAGGTAGTGGTAGGTGTACGTCAGGGCCTCGGCCGCCTTCTTGGACGCCGCGTAAGGAGAGAGCGGCCGGTTGGTGTCGGCGTCCTCCCGGTAGGGCACCTCGTTTCCGGCGCCGTAGAGACTGGAAGTCGAAGCCAGCACGAACTTCTTGACGCCGTAGCGGCGGCACATTTCCAGGAGGTTTAGAGTTCCCTCGACGTTCGTGCGGTAGTATGTCCAGGGGTCTTCGACCGACGCCCGCACGCCCGCACGCGCCGCCAGGTTGATCACGGCGGAGTACGGCCACTCCTCCAGGTCGGGGGGAAACTGGGTAGAGAAGGGATGGACGTTGGCTCGGTCGTTGTCTACGTTGAAGTCGCGTTCGAGGGCCGTACGATCCGTGATGTCTCGGTGGTGGAAGTAGAAGGCTCCATCCTGGATCAGGCGATCCAGACGCCACTGCTTCAAGCGGGGATCGTAGGCGTCGTTCAGGTTGTCGACGCCGATGACGACGTGTCCCGCCTCGATGAGCATCTCGACGACCCGCGAGGCGATGAACCCGGCACAGCCGGTGACCAGGTATTTCTTGACCATGTTAGGCCTTGCGGATCTTCTCCCGGCCCATGGTAACGTGCCTGGTGGCGTTGCGCGTGTCGACCACCAACCGGGCGTGGCGCACGATGAACTCGTAGTCGTACGCGGAGTGGTCGGTGGCCACCAGCACGCAATCCTGGGAGGCGAGGAACTCCGACGTAAGCTCGGCGCTGGTCAGGCTGGGAAGCTTGTGGTGGCGCACTTCGGGCAGCACGGGGACGTGCGGATCGTTGTAGGTGAGAATCGCTCCTCCGGCAAGCAGCCGCTCCATGAGCACGAAGGAAGGGCTTTCCCGCGCGTCGTCGACGTCCTTCTTGTAGGCGACTCCCAGCACGCACACCCGGCTGCCCCGCAGCGGCCTGGCCGTCTCGTTCAGGGCCTCGACCACCTTGTGGATGACGTAGTCGGGCATGGCGGTGTTGATCTCGCCGGCCAGCTCGATGAAGCGTGTCGACATGCCGTGCTTTCGGGCGAGCCAGCTCAGGTAGAAGGGATCGATGGGAATGCAGTGCCCGCCCAGGCCCGGACCCGGGTAAAACGCCTGAAACCCGAACGGCTTCGTCTTCGCCGCGTCGATCACCTCCCACACGTCGATGCCCAGCCGGTCGAAGAGCATCTTCAGCTCGTTGACCATCGCGATGTTCACGGAGCGGTAGGTGTTCTCGACGATCTTGCAGGCCTCGGCCACCTCGCAGTTGGAAACCCCGACCACCCGGACCACCGCCTGGGCGTACAAGAGCTGCGCCAGCCGCCCGCTGGCCGGATCGATGCCGCCGACCACCTTGGGAATCGTCTGCGCGGTGTACGTGGGATTACCCGGGTCTTCCCGCTCCGGACTGAACGCCAAAAAGAAGTCCTTGCCCACCGCCAGGCCTCGCTGGGCGAGAATGGGCAGGACGACGTCGCGGGTCGTGCCGGGATAGGTGGTGCTCTCCAAGACGATCAACTGCCCGGGGCGCAAGACCCGGGCAATCTGCCGGGCGGTCTCCTCGATGTACACCAGATCCGGGTCCCGGCTTTCGTTTAGGGGGGTGGGGACGCAGATCAGGATGGCGTCGGGCTCGGCGAGCCTGTGCATCTGGGCGGTGGGCTGGAACTTCCCCCCCTCGATGCACTCGGCAATCCAGGGGGAGGGGATGTGCTCGATGTAGCTCTCCCCGGCCATCAGCCGGTCCACCTTGCCCTGATCCACGTCAAAGCCAATCGTGCGCAGCCCCGCCCCCACGAAGGCCCGAATCAGCGGCAGACCGACATAGCCCAGCCCTACCACCCCGACCAATGCCGACTTCTGTCGGATGGCCTGCTCCAGACCGGCAGCGGCAGCGGAAACGGCCCGGTCAACTTCTCCAAAGGCATCGGTTCTCATGTTGGCACCGGAAGCGTTGGGGCCCCAAAAGAAGGGTTCCTCCGCCGAGAGGTCGCGCCCTTCCGGCGGGACGTCGGAAGAATCTCTACTATTGTGGGACGCGAAAGCCGGACGGGCAAATGGTTCTGTCATAGCGGATGGCGTCGCCCCTGGCCATCGTGCGGGTCGAGTTAGCGGGGGCAAATGGCGTGGACTGTGCGGGTGGCGCACGGCGGAGCATGAGGCTGTGACTCCGTAATAAGTGGGCCATGTCACCACCCGGGCGATCCGTCCTGCCGGGCCATGTCTCAAATCCTTTCCACATTGCTGCAATCCCTTGACAGTCCCCTGCCGGCGACTACGATGAATGGTTGCGGCATCAGCAGGACTCCCCTCTCGGGCTGCTGCGGGCCAGTTGCCAGGGCGCAGGGTGAGAATGCAGGGGAAGGGGCTTCGTGGGAATCGTTTTCCCGGCCGCCGATGAAACGGCCTTCTCGGCGAGGCTCCTGGCAGGTCGCTGGGTGCTGGGCATCGGGATGCCAACCAACACGATGATGTTGCCGCCCCTTGCCTCGACGCCCGACCACCCGGGGCCGGTCGCCCTATGATGCCCAACGGCAAGTCTTGTGGAGAAAAGGCAACGCGATGCCTTGGGAGGCTGGCCTGGAGGACCAAATGTAACTCGTGAATCCGCATGGACTTGTGACAGCCAGACGTTGTCGGGTGTGCCAACGGCACGGCGAGTGCATGCCTCCAACCGTCACCGATTGCCAGCGATTGACTCCAGCAAATCAGAAGAGAGCACGCCATGTCAGCCCATGAAACGACTTCCCTACCGCACAAACCGTCGAACACGCACGGGATGGTGTTTTACCAGTCTGCCGTGCCGGAATACGAGCAGGCCCTGCCGTTGAGCCCGGCGGGTGTGCCCGGCCGGGTGGGCTCCGCGGGCATGGGCGTGACGGGATTCCTGCACGCACTGCGTCGAGTGTGGCTGGCGGCCCTTCTGGTCGGCCTGTTGGTGGGGGGGCTCGCCGGGGTGGGAGCGTGGTTTGGCCAGTCATCCACCTACACGGCGGTCTCCTATATCCGCGTCGCTCCGTCGGAGCAGCAGCTCGCGCTGTCGCAGGCGAACCGCTTCAGCGCGGAAAGCTACGAGGCGTACAAGGGCTCGCAGCAGGAGTTGATCAAGAGCCGTTTCGTGCTCATGGCGGCAACGCGCGGCGACGTCGCCAACGTACCGATGATCCGGGACGAGCCCGACCAGGTGACGTTCCTCCAGGAGAAGTTGTCCGTGTCGCTCCCCAAGAACACGGAACTTATGTTGGTCAGCCTCAAGGGGGAGAGCGCCGAGGACGTGAAGAAGCTGGTCCAGGCGGTCGTCGACGCATACAAGAAAGAGGTCGTCGACCACGCCCAGTTGAAACGGAGCGGACAGATCAGCCAACTCAAGGAACTCCAAGACGCTAAGGCCTTGCAGGTTCGCTCACTGTCGGGCCAGTTGAAGACCCTGGCGGACAACGCCAAGGTCTACGAGCCCGAGGCATTGAAGACGAAGCAGCAGGTCATCCTTCAGCAATACGGGGCGTTGCGCGGGGAGTTGACGCGCGTGCAGTCCGAGATGCGTCGCGTCGAGGCTGAGAAGAGTGGTTACGACGTTGTCCTGAGGAGCACCGAGGCACCCAAGACCGAGGCAGCCAAGACCGAGGCAGCCAAGACCGAGGCGCCCAAGACCGAGGCACCCAAGACCGAGGCGCCCAAGACCGAGGCGCCCAAGACCGAGGGGGACAAGCCCGCCGGGGGCGAATTCCAGCCGGAGGCGATTTCCCGCGCGGAGTTGGCCCCCGCGCTGGCCTCCGACCTGATCTATCGGCAGATGCTGATGGAAAAGTCGCGGATCGATTTGGACCGGCTGCTTGTCGATTCGGTGGCGGGCGGGGCGATGGCGAACCGCTTCAAGCGGGGCACAGACGAACTGGAGCAGGCATTCAAGAGACAGCTCGAGGACCGCGAGAATGAGCTCCGCAAGGAGATGATCGACGGCATGCGCGCCCGGGCGGGAATCGAGAAGAGGAAGCTGGAAAGCCATTTGGAGACCTTGAAGGCGCAGGCGAAGAGTCTTGGCGACGCGGTCAAAGATGCGGAGAAGGCGGCCGACGAGCTGGTCAAATGGTCCGTGGACGTGGACACGTACCGCGACGACATCCGGCAGACCAAGGAGGTCGCTGAGAGCATCGGGCGGCAGATCGAGCAGTTGAACTTCGAGCAGAAAGTGGCTCCCCGGATCGAGGTCATCCAGCCGGCCGAGGTGCCGCTCGTGCCGAGCCAAGCCATGCGGATCGCCCTGACCATTTTCGCGACGTTCGTCGGATTGCTGCTCCCGGTCGGCCTGATCGTGGCGTGGGACGCCTCGGCGCAGCGGATCAACTCGTCCGCGGAAGTAAGCCGGGAGGTGGGTCTGGACGTGTTCGGCGTGGTGCCTCTGGTGCCGACGCGGGTGATGCGCCACATCGCGTCGCCGGACCATCACGCCAGCAACTGGCGCGCCTTGATTTGCGAGTCGGTGGACGGCATTGCCGCCAGGCTGCTCCACGTGGCCGAGTTCGAGCGGACCCAGGTCGTCATGGTTTCCAGCGCGGCCGGCGGGGAGGGCAAGACCGTCCTGGCAACGCAACTGGCGATGAGCCTGGCCCGCACCGGACATAAGACGTTGCTGGTCGACTTCGACCTGCGGCGGCCGGCGATCGAGAAGGTCTTCAAGCTGACCCTGGGACCGGGCGTCAGCGAGGTCCTCCGCGGCGAGGCCGAAGTCCAGGAGGCCATTCGCGAGACCGAAACCCCGAACCTCTCGGTGATGACCGCGGGGGCCTGGAATCCCCGGCTGCTGACGATCCTGGCCGGCGAGATTACCGAGTCGCTTTTCGCCTCGCTCCGCAGCCAGTACGAGTTCATCGTGGTCGACGGGTGCCCCATCCTCCCGGTGGCCGATGCTCGGTTCGTGTCCCAGCACGCCGACGGCGTGATCCTCGCGGTGCTCCGCGACGTCAGCCGGGCCCCGAAAATCCGCACGGCCTGCCGAATCCTCTCGGCACTCGGCGTCCGCATGCTGGGAGCCGTCGTCGCCGAGTCGGCCGCGAACGGCGACTACAGCGACTCGCGCTACTACCGCGGCTTCCGCACCATGGTCGTGAAGGCGTCGAACGAGAACCAGTAACCCGCGGGCAACCATCGAGCGCCAGGACGGCGGCAACGGAACGAGCGGATCACGGAGGGAGATAGGGGCGTTTCCAGACCGTACGAGACGACGTGTGCAGCTACGAGGATACTCCTACGATGAAAGACACTTACGGCAAGCCTAACGGAGACCCGCGGGCCGAGGCGTCCTTGGCCGTCTCGCCGGTCCTCACCGCGAAGGAGGAGGGCCCTGGCGCGCGGCATCCCAGGCCGCACCTGCTTCAGTCCAAGCTCGCCTGGAAGCTCCGGCGCATCGGGCTGGGCCTGGTCCACATGGTCATCTTGTCCTTCGTCTACTGGCTGGCTTTCAACCTCCGCTTCGATTTCGACCTGCGGAATCCAACTCATAAGGTCGACTACTTCATAGTACTCTGGGGGACGCTTCCCTGGGCCGTGGCGGTGACGTTGACCGTCTTCTACGTCTCGGGGTACTTCCACCGCTGGTGGCGCCACGTGACCTTCGCCGACCTGGTCGTCCTCGGACGTTCCTTGGTGCTGTCCCTGCTGGCAATCAGCTTCTTGAACTACTTCTTCGTTGACCCGGAGACGAGGATCCCTCGGGCCGTGCTGATCCTCAATTGCGGTTTTGGGATCCTCGCCCTGGGGATCTTCCGATCCAGTTGGCGGTTGTTCCGCGAGCACCTGCGGCCCGCACTTCGGCCGAAGGAAGGCCGGTTAACGCTGCTGGTAGGCACGGATCACGCCACGGCCGTGCTGGCCCATCAGATCCAGTCGCAGCCGCAGCTTCCCTATCAGATCGAGGGCCTTCTGGCCACGAACGGCCGGAATGATGCGATCCGACTTGGGCACTTCCCCGTCCTCGGCCACGTCAATAACGTGAAGAAGATCGCCGCTAAGTGCGGGATTACCGACGTGCTGGTCACCGCCGGCGTCCTCCCCGGCAAGCAGCTCCGCCAGTTGATGGAGACCTGCCGCGAGGCCGGACTGACCCTGAAGATCATCCCCAACCTGGAGGATCGGCTCAACGGCGATGCGCGGATTCCCATGCGGAGCATCGAGATCAACGACCTCTTGCGCCGCGAGCCCGTGGAGCTCGATACCCTGGCGATCGGCCGGCTGATCGACGGCACCACGGTGATGGTCACGGGCGCGGGGGGTAGCATCGGGTCGGAGATCTGCCGCCAGGTGTTGAGGTTCAATCCCAAGGTCCTGCTCCTGGTGGGCCGGGGCGAAAACCGGATCTTCGAAGTCGAGCGAGAGCTCCGCACCGTGTCGAAGTCCACGACGCTGTACGCCCGAATCGCCGACGTCGCCGACGCACCCCGGATGCGAATGCTCTTCGAGGAGTTCCGCCCGGACGTCGTGTTCCACGCGGCGGCCCACAAGCACGTCCCGCTGATGGAAACCAACATCGGCGAGGCGATCAAGAACAACGTGGGCGGCACCCGGTGCGTGGCCGACCTGGCGGACCAGTTCGGCGCCAAGAATGTCGTCCTCATCTCGACCGACAAGGCCGTGCGCCCGCGCAACGTGATGGGCGCCTCCAAGCACCTCGCGGAACAGTACGTGCTGGCGCTGTCCGAGGGGTCGGCCACGCGGTTCTCGGTCGTTCGGTTCGGCAACGTGCTGGGGTCGGCCGGGAGCGTCGTGCCGATTTTCGAGGAGCAGATCCGCCACGGGGGGCCGATCACGGTAACGGATCCCCGCATGACCCGCTTCTTCATGACCATCCCGGAAGCCTCGCAACTGGTGCTCCAGGCGGCCGCGATGGGCCGCGGCGGCGAGATCTACGTGCTCGACATGGGAGAGCCGGTCCGCGTCGTCGACCTCGCCCGCGACATGATCCGCCTGGCCGGCCTGCCCGAAGACGCCATCGAAATCGTCTTCACCGGGACTCGGCCGGGGGAGAAGCTGTTCGAGGAGCTTTACTCGGACGATGAGGAAAGCCTGCCCACGACGCACCCGAAGCTCAGGGCGGCCTACCATCGACCGGTTGTCCTGTCGGAAGTCCGGCAGACCATCGCCGAGTTGAATCGATACGTTCACGAACCCGAGGAGACGATCCGCCAGAAACTCCAGGCAGTCGTTCCGGAGCTTGGCCGGCCCGACTCCCACGAGCCCAGTGAGAAGACAGCCCACCTCGTCGTGTAGTCCGCTTCTTAGCCGTTTGCCTGGTGACGCCGAGGCAGGTGGAGGCCCCTTCCCCCAGGTCAACTTCAATCCAGCTCTCAACCAGGATCGGAGGCCCATCTCAAGCCCCAGGAGTCTCGCTTGGCTTGCCAGAGAGATTGGGGGATCGTCCTAGACCCCCCGGTGTTGCTTTTGCCCACCACCACATTGAGAGCTATGTTTTACTGACCTGCCTGCTTCCCGGACGGGACTCCCCATCAGGGGGGGGCCCGGGGAGAGATGGACGGGTTCGCTGTCCACCCAGGGGAACGGAGTGCGCGCTGGCTGCCCCCGGGGTCGCACTTCTCGCCCGCCGTAGGACGGATTGTCTGTTCGTTCACGCTGGAGTCTTGGAATGAACCTCAATGTTGCCGTTGTGGGATGCGGTTACTGGGGGAAGAACCTCGTCCGCGTGTTCTCGGAGCTTGGTGTCCTTCGCTGCGTGTGCGACAAGGAGGTGTCGCGGCAGGGCGGCCTTGCGTTGAAGGGTCAGCCGCCGGCCTTCACCGAGGACCTCGCCGACGTGCTCTCCGACCCGGCCATCCAGGCGGTCGCCGTCGCCACGCCGGCGGTCACGCACTTCGGAATCGTCAAGAGCTGCCTGGAGGCCGGAAAAGACGTCTTCGTCGAGAAGCCCCTGGCGATGAACGCCCAGGAGGGGGCCGCCCTGGTGAAACTGGCGCAGGACCGGGCCCGAATCCTCATGGTCGGCCACATCCTCCTCTACCACCCCGCGATCCGCAAGCTCCGCCAACTGATCGAGGACGGGCAGCTCGGCCGCATTCTCTACTGCTATTCGAACCGGCTGAACATGGGCCTGATTCGTACCGAAGAGAACATCCTCTGGAGCTTCGCCCCCCACGACATCTCCGTGATGCTCCACCTGCTGGGCGAGGAGCCGATCGCGGCGGAGGCCGAGGGCCAGAGCTACCTGACCCCGGGCGTGGTCGACGTGACGCTGAGCCGGCTGCGGTTCAGGAGCGGCGTGTCCGGCCACATCTTCGTAAGCTGGCTCCACCCCGTCAAGGAACAACGGCTGATTGTGGTCGGCTCCGACAAGATGGCCGTCTTCGACGACACCGCCGAGAAGAAACTGCTTCTGTATCCCCACCGCGTCGATTGGCCCAACCGCACGCCCAAGGCCGTCAAGGCCGAGCCGATCCCCGTCGAGCTGGAAAAGGCGGAGCCGCTCAAAGAAGAGTGCCGCCACTTCCTCGACTGCGTCACGAACCGAACCACCCCGGTCTCCGACGGGCAGGAGGGCCTGCGCGTCCTTCGCGTGCTCGATCTCTGCCAGAAATCGCTCGAGGGGAGCGGCTCGAAGGGTCCGGCCGTGCCTGCCGACCCCCAGGGGGCCCCCAAGCCGGAGTACTTCGCCCACGAGAGCGCCTACGTCGATCAGCCCTGCTCGATCGGGCGCGGCACCAAGATTTGGCACTTTGCCCACGTCCTGAAAGGTGCTACGATCGGGGAGAACTGCGTCATCGGCCAGAACGTGGTCATTGCCTCCTCCGCGGTGATCGGCAACGGGGTGAAGATCCAGAACAACATCTCCGTGTACGACGGCGTCGTCCTGGAAGACGGCGTGTTCTGCGGACCTTCGATGGTCTTCACCAACGTCATCAACCCGCGAAGTGAGATCGTCCGCAAGAGCGAGTACAAGCCGACGCTGGTCAAGCGGGGGGTGACCCTGGGGGCCAACTGCACGGTGGTTTGCGGCCACACGATCGGCCAGTACGCCTTCGTGGCGGCCGGGGCCGTGGTCACGCGGGACGTGCCCGCCTTCGCCCTGGTCGCCGGCGTCCCCGCCCGGCAGCTCGGCTGGATCTGCCGCTGCGCCGCCGAGCGCCTCGATTTTGACGCTTCCGGCTCGGCCCAGTGTCCGGCTTGCGGCGCGGCATACCGACTGGAAGAGGAGGAAGTCCGCGAAGTCGTCCCCACGGCCGATCCCCTCGGCCACGGGGTTGTGTAGCCGGACACGGGCGAATTGGCTCGGAGCCGGTCCCCGTTGTGTTCTTGTCGATTCCACGCTTGACCTTAGCCATGAGGGCATGATGTCGACGTCCACGAAGATCGATCCGAAAGTCCCATCCGCGGCCAAGACCGTGGTTCCGCTTCTCGACCTGAAGGCCCAGCACGCGGTCGTTAAGGACGAGGTGGCCAAGGCGGTGCAAGCGGTGTTCGAGAGCCAGCAGTTCGTGCTCGGGCCCGCCGTCGCGGAGTGCGAAAAGAAGATTGCCGAGTACAGCGGCTGCCCGTTCGGCGTCGGGGTTACCTCCGGGACCGACGCCCTGCTGGTCGCGATGATGGCCGAGGGGATCGGCCCGGGCGACGAGGTGATTACCACCCCGTACACGTTCTTCGCCACCGCCGGGTCGGTGGCCCGCCTGGGCGCCACGCCGGTCTTCGTCGACGTCTGCCCGAAGACCTGCAACCTCGACGTGTCGCAGATCGAGGGCCGCGTCACCGGCAGGACCAAGGCGATCATCCCGGTGCACCTGTACGGCCAGTGCGCCGACGTGGACGCGATCCTCGCAGTCGCCGGCCGGCACAAGCTGGTGGTCATCGAGGACGCTGCGCAGGCGATCGGGTCGGAATGGAAGGGCCGCCGGGCGGGATCGATGGGCGATTACGGCTGTTTCAGCTTCTTCCCCTCGAAGAACCTCGGCTGTGCCGGCGACGGGGGCATGGTCGTCACCCGCGACGCCGACCGCGCCGAGAAGCTCCGCGTGCTCCGCGCCCACGGCTCCAAGCCCAAGTACTACCACAAGATCATCGGCGGCAATTTCCGGCTCGATTCGCTCCAGGCGGCGGTGGTCACCGCCAAGCTCCCCTACCTGGACGGCTGGACCGCCGGCCGGCAGGCCAACGCTCGCCGCTATCGCCGGCTGTTCGAGGAGGCGGGCCTGGTGCAGGAGGGTCTGGTCGGGCTGCCCCACGAGCTTCCCGACGTCCGCCACATCTACAACCAGTTCGTCATCCGCGTGCCCCGCCGCGACGACCTCCAGGCGTACCTGAAAGAGCAGGGCATCGGCACCGAGATCTATTACCCCGTGCCGATGCACCTCCAGGAGTGCTTTGCCTACCTCGGCCACCGGCCGGGCGATTTCCCCCAAAGCGAAGCCGCGGCCAAAGAGACCCTGGCCCTGCCGATCTACCCCGAGCTTTCCGACGAGCAGGCCCGCTACGTGGTCGAGAAGATCAGGGAGTTTTTCGGGCGGTGAGGCGTCGGTAGGGTGGGACGAAGTCCCACCATCGACGACACCGCCGAGGCTTTAGCGGTGGGACTCCGTCCCACCCTACGAGGTCAAAAGACAGCGTGACCGAGATCGCCAAAAAGGAGCCGCGGCGGCTGGAGCTCGACGCCCTGCGCGGCTTCGCCGCGCTGTCGGTGCTCTGGTACCACTACACCACGGGCTTCGGCGAGAAGTTCGGCCACGCCGATCCCATCTGGTGCCCCTTCCCCGTGGGGCACCACGGGGTGACCCTGTTCTTCATGATCAGCGGGTTCGTGATCCTGATGACCTTGGACCGCTGCAAGGCCCCGATGGACTTCGTCGTGGCGCGGTTCGCCCGGCTCTATCCGGCCTATTGGGTTGCGGTGCTGCTGACGTTCGCGGTCGTTTCCGCGTGCGGGTTGCCCGAGCGGGAACACGACGTTACCACCTTGCTGGTCAATCTCACGATGATCCAGGGCCTGTTCCGCTTCCCCAACGTCGACGGCGTCTACTGGAGCCTGCTCTCCGAGCTGCTGTTCTACGGGCTGATCTGGGGGGTGGTGACGATCGGGTTCCGCAAACGGCTCAATGCGGTCTTCGTAGCCCTGATCGCCGTGGGCCTCGTGTTCTCGGTCGCGCAGCTCTACCCCTTCGTGCCTCTCTCCCACGGCATGGACCTGCTCTTGTTCCGGCATCTCCACCTGTTCTTTGTGGGGATTGTGCTCTATCAGATGCGCTCGGGCATGCGGGCGCGGCACGGGGCCCTGCTGGCGGTCTGCCTGCTCGCGGCGATCGTCCGCCGCACCTCCTGGCTCGACGCCGGCGCGTTCAGCCTCCTGGCGGCAGCGGTGTTCCTGGCCTCCTGCCGAAGAACACGGCTCCTGACCGTCCGGCCTTTGGTCTTTTTCGGAACCATCTCCTATCCTCTCTACCTCCTCCACCAGTACCTTGGGTACGTGGTCATCCGGGCCGGGTACGAGCGGGGGTGGAACGGCAACGTCTCGGTCGCGGCCGCCTCCGCCATCGCGATCCTGGTGGCTTCGATCCTCACCTTCACCATCGAGCGGCCGGCCAATGTCTGGCTGCGTGCGAAATACAAACAGTGGAAGGCCGGGCGGAGCGCCGCGCCGGTCGTCGAAGCGGCGATCGGCGCCCCCGGTACAACCGGCGATTGCCGCACCCCGCTGTGAAGGAAGACTCCCGCGCCGCGCCTTAGCCGTGAGCAAGAAATCTCGCGCCTCCGCCGGCCGCCGTGAGAATCGCCCCTTACCCCAACCCGGCAACTCCGAACATCCATGGACTCTCCACACAGGTGCAGGCCGTGTCCCGAGCACTAGCGGTTCGCCGCTGCCCCCTTGCCAAAGCCGATTTCGCCGCGATTGGCAACGGTGAGGGTTGGTTCAGGTGGATCCGCGAGTTTGAGGTCCGGAAGGTTTTTGAAGGGTGCCCGACGGATTCCTTCCCGGTGGGCCTGGAATTGGGATGCGGAACGGGCGAGTACAGCAAGTATCTGGCGGACTATTGCGTGGAGCTGACCGCCACGGAATACGATCGGGCCAAGCTGACGCCGCGGAGCGAGGGGAAGATTACCTACGCGCTCGCAGATGCCCAAGACCTTTCGCAGTTTCCCGATAATCACTTTGACTTGATCTACTCCTCGAACGTCATCGAGCACCTGCCTCACCTGGATCGCTGTCTTTCGGAGTGCCGGCGGACCTTGAAAGACCACGGAATGGTCGTGCACACCGTCCCGAGCCGCACCTGGAAAGCGTTCAAGATCCTGCTCTTCTACCCCCGGCTGGCCGGGTTGGCGTGGAAACGCATCCGGCCGCGGCGGCAGTCTGCCGTGGTGAGTGCCGGCGGAGGAAGCGAACCCCCCGCCGACGCGCCGCCGGCGCGTTTCTCTCGCGACTCTGGCGCCTCCTATCCATGGTTGCTCGCGATCCCACTGGAAGGAGTTTCACGCTTGGGGCGAGAAGCACTGGCTCCGGGCGTTCGAGCGGAATCAACTGGAAGTCGTCGAAATCGTAAGGCTTCCGTTCTACTTCGGTTACGGCTATGAGTTCCCCCGCCTGTTGCGGGTCGGCAATCGGCTGGGGCTGTCCGCTTGTACCGCCTACAAGCTAAAGAAGAGACTGAATAGGTGAGCACGAGTCCTCAACAAGGCGGATGCGCCATGTCCACCTTCGCGGCGGAGCAGCCGGCCGGCGAGGGACCGCTCCCTGCGGCGCGCAAGCGACCCTCCTTGGCGAAGACGGCCGCGGGGCTCGCCGCAGGGAACACCGCGGCCGCGGTGCTGCGTGCCGTGAGCGGCCTCTTGGCGACGCGCCTGGTGGACCCCGCCGTCCTCGGCCTCTTCCAGGGCATGAACCTGGTCCTCGGATACGTGCCTCTCTTGGGTGCTGGGGTCTTTGAAGGGCTCAACCGCGAGCTGCCGTACGCCTTCGGCAAGAACGACCCGGAGAAAGCCAGGTCCCTTGCGGGGGCTGCCCAGGCGTGGGCCTTGATGATCGGGACCGCAACCGCGGCGGGCATTTCCGCCGTAGCCCTCTGGCATGCGTTCCAGGGGAGGTGGATGGAGGTCGCCGGCTGGCTGACGGTTGCGATCGGCGGCTTCCTGTTGCTGTTCGTGACCAGTTACCTCCAGGTGCTCTACCGGACCAATCACGACTTCCTCCTCCTCTCCCGGGCCCGGGTCGTCCAGGGGGTTCTTTCGCTCGTCCTCGTGGTTGCCGTGGGGTTCTTCGGGTTCTTCGGACTGTGCATCCGGAACCTGGGGATCGTGCTCGTCGAAGGTCTTCTCTTGTGGCGGTGGAGGCCGCTTAGGGTTCGCGCGCAGGCCGCCGTGGGCGAGGTCGGGCACTTGGTCAAGGTGGGCGGCCCGATTCTGCTGGTCGACCAGATCAACCGCCTGTGGTTTGTCCTTCATCACACGTTGATTCTCCATTTCATGGGGGCTCGAGGGCTGGGCCTGTTTTTCTTCCCCATGATCTATCCTGCGGTGTGCGTCGTGCCGTTCGCGGTGCACGAGGTTACTTACCCGAGAATCACGGAACTCTACGCGCGCGAGGGACGCGTCCGCCCGATCGTTCGTTACCTCTGGAAGCCCACGCTGCTGCTTTGCGCGCTGACGTTTCCCATGGTCGTGTTGGCCTGGCTGGCTTTGCCGCTGGCGACGCAGCTTGTGCTCCCGCAATACGTCGAGGGCGTTGGGGCGGTGCAGTGGGCCATGCTGGAGGTCGTGGTGCTGAGCATGTTGCCGATCCGAAACGTCTTTTCCGTGGTGAGGAAGCAGCACTATTATCTTGCCGCGATTCTCGGCGGCGCCGCCGTCTACCTGGCGATTCTGGGGTGGCTGGTCCGAAGCGGTCCGTCTCTCGAGGCCTTTGCGCAGGCGTTTGTCGCCGGCCGGACGGCTTACGTTGCGCTCTGCTATTTCTTCGTCTATGTCCTGTGCGCGCGGGAGAAGCGAGAGCCGTGGAACGGGTGACGGTCTTGATCGGTGGCGACGTCTGCCCTTGCGGCCCGACGGAGGATCTCTTCCGGCGGGGCGATGCCCGGGCGATTTTTGGAGACCTCCTCCCGGCGTTTGAGAGCGCGGACGTGGCCGTCGTGAACCTCGAATGCCCCTTGACCGGCGAGCCGAGCCCGATCGAGAAGGCGGGATCGCTGTTCAGGGCGGACCCCTCGTGCGTGAACGGGTTGAGCAGCGCCGGAATCGACGCCGTGAACCTGGCCAACAACCACATCCTTGACCACGGCCCGAAGGGTCTCCGCCGGACCCTCGAAAGCTGTCGAGCCGCGGGGATTCGCTGCTTCGGCGCGGGAGAGAACCTGGCGGAAGCCGGCAGTCCCCTGGTGTTCGACGTGCGTGGAAGCCGGGTCGCCTTGCTGGCGGTGGCGGAGCACGAGTTTTCCACCGCGGGCGAGACGACGTGCGGGGCGAACCCGCTCGACCTCATCGATTTCTGTCACTTCGTGGAGGCGCATCGCGGGGACTACGACTCGCTGATCGTGCTTGTCCACGGCGGCGCCGAGCACTACCGGTATCCCAGCCCACGTCTCCAGAAGACGTGCCGGTTCCTCGTCGAGCAGGGGGCGAGCGCCGTGATCTGTCAGCATTCCCACTGCCCGGGGACTTACGAGACGCACCACGGCGCGCCGATCGTGTACGGCCAGGGCAACCTCGTCTTCCACGAGCCGAATCACGACGTCGACTATTATCGCGGGTTCCTGGTCAAGCTGACGTTGCGGCCTGGGGAAGCCGGCCCGGCCATGGAGATCGTGCCGTACTTCCAGTGCTACCAACAGCTTGGTACCCGCCTGATGAGCCCTTCCGAGGACCAGGCTTTTCGCGAGGAGATCGTGAGCCGGTCCCGGGTGCTTTCGGACCATGCGGAGGTGAAGCGTTTGTGGCGGGATTTCTGCGCGAGCCAAAGGGACGTCTACCTCGCGATGTCGCTGGGATACGGCCGGTTGCTGCGTCGGGTCAACCGGCGGTTCGGCTTTGCCCGGTTCCTGTTCTCGCGAAGGAGGCTTCTGCTGCTCTTGCACCTGGTTCGCTGCGAATCCCACCAGGAAGCACTGCAAACGATTCTGGAGGAGGTTCCCCGAAAGCTCGATTGAGCCCGCCCGGCGAGCCGGCGCGGTCCGCTTCCGAGGGACGACACGATGGGCGCATTCTTCCTGTTCAACTCCGACGAGCCTGTAGATCGAGACGGGGTCCGCGCCGTCTTTCAGAGGAAGGGATTTACGGCTCCCGAGGAGTTCTCTCTCGGCCGAATGACGCTCTGGCTCTACCGCAAGCAACTGGTGGACGAGCCGAACCACCTCGTTGCCGACGCCGGCACCGCGGTGTTCGCCACGGGGACGGTGGTCTACAAGGGCAAGCCGTACGCCGAGACGCTGAGGACGCTCTTGGAGGATTTTCGGGCGGGCTGCCTCGACCAGGAGGAGCTGATCGGATCCTTCTGCCTGATCTTCTTTGCCGACAACCGGCTGAGCATCCTTACCGACCGTTTCAACGTCCACCACGTGTACCTGACGGAGGACGGCCGCCGCCTGTCCTCGTCCTTCCTCGCCGTGCTGGCATCGCACCGCGGGCCGCTTCCCCTGAACCGGCTGGCGCTGTACGAGAAGATGTCGACCGGCTGCGTCGTCGGCCCGGATACCCTGGTCAGCGGCGTGCTTCAGCTCACGGACGGCGTGCGGGTGAGGGCCGGGGAAGACGGCTATTGCTTCATCCCGCACGCCCCGCGGCCCGGCGCGGTCGAGTTCTGCACCGCGGGGCGGGAAGCGTGCGTCGAGCACCAGGTTTCGGTTCTCCGGAGGTACTTCGAGCGGATCGGCCCCCTGGCGCAACGTTACGCGCCCGAGCTGGGGCTTTCCAGCGGGTACGACAGCCGGCTTGTGCTCTGCCTGGGCAAGCTTTTGCCCGTGCCGCTGGCCGCGCACACCCACTGGACGCTGGGGGTGCACGAGCGGGAGAAGGCGATCGTGGAGTTGCTCTCGGGCGTCTACGGCAACCCGTTGCGCGTGGTTCCGAGCAGGCGATTGGAGCAGCACGTCGAGGAGGACCTGGCAGCGATCCTCGACGACAACGTGTATTACTTCGACGGCCGCTGCGGCCACGACATGGGGGCCTACAGCGAAACCTACACGAGGAAGTACAGGATCGAGGTGCTGGGGGACAACCGGCTGAGCCTCTCCGGGCTGGGAGGGGAAATCTACCGGAACTATTGTTTCAGCTCGAGGAAGCGCGTCCGCTTCCGCGACTGGATGAAGCACCACGTGGGGTTCCAGGTGGCCGACCGGATCATCTCCTCTCGCGACGTCAAGGAGGAGACGTGGCGTCACGTGCTCCGGAAGACGAGCGAGATTCTCGACGCCGACCTTTCGGGAACGGTGGATCGGTTTACCACGCGGCGCTATTTTGCCGAGGTCCGCACGCCGCAGAGCAACGGCGTCAATCACGGCGCGCACAACCAGTTGACTTTCTACCTGACGCCGTTCGCCGAGCCCAGCGTGGTCCGCGAGGCGTACCGGGCGACGCCGTGGATCGGGCTGAGCGGGCGCTTCGAGGCCGCGATGATCGCCCGCCTGGACAAGAGGGTGGCCGACATGCCGTCGCACTACGGGTTCCCGCTGACGCGCGAGCCGGCGTCCCACGCCCTCTACGCGCTGCTGAAGGGCTACGTCCCCGATTGGCTGTGGTTGTTGAGGCGGCGGCTTGTGCGGAACACCACGCGCCGCGGCGTGGAGGAGCTGCGAGGGTACCGGGAGTTTGTCCGGCGGAGCCGGAGGATGCAGGAGATCGACGCCGCATGGAGGGACTACGCCCCGGAGATCGACCTCTCCTGGTGCGTGCGCGATCCGTTCTGCAAGTGGAACGTCGTTTCCGTGGGCTCCCTCTTGCGGGAGTTCCAAAGCCGGATTCGGGTGGAGACGGCATGACGGGTATTTCCCAGGAGGCGCTGCGATGACTCGCTCGTACAAGCTGCTGCGGTCGCTGAGCCGGTGGACGCCGCCCGGGCTGCGGGCCCTGGTGCGGCGGTTCGTTCCGGCCGTTGGCTACGACCGGTACCTCAATGCGCTCTCGGACCCCTATGCGCAGGCCGACCCGGTGTTCGAGGCGCCGGGGAGTCCCTGCACCCTGGGCATCCTCCGCGACGCCTTCCATTACCATCGCAGCTACCTTGCGGCCTGCCGCGAGCTTGGCGTTTCCTACCGCCTGCTGGACCTCACCCGCAGCGACTGGATCCGCGCGATCGAGGAGTCGGCGTGCGAGGCCTTTCTCGTGTGGCCCTCAGTCCAGTTGACGATCTGGAAGGAGATGTTCGACGACCGCCTGAGGATCATGGTCGAGGATCTCGGGAAGACGATCTATCCGACGCTGAAGGAGACGTGGCTGTACGAGAGCAAGCGTCGTATCCACGATTGGCTCACGGCCCACGGGCTTCCCCGCCCTCGGACGTGGGTGTTCTACAACGTGGACGAGGCCCGGGAGTTTGTCCGAAACGCCGACCTGCCGCTGGTGTTCAAGACGAGCCTTGGGGCCAGCACCCGCGGGGTGTCGATCCTCCGAGGCCGGCGCCAGGCCCAACGCATGGTCGAGAAGGCGTTCTCGCGCGGCATCGTGCCGCGACGGTTTCATCCCAACGACCGGCAATGGGGGAGCGTGTACTTGCAGGAGTACTTGCCGAACCTCCAGGAGTGGCGGATGGTGCGGATCGGAGACTCGTACTTCGGATACCGCAAGGAGCGCAGGGGAGATTTTCACAGTGCCTCGCACTGCTGGAGCTGGCTCGATCCGCCGCGTCCGCTGTTGGACATGCTCCGCCGCGTGACCGAGACCGGCGGCTTCACCAGCATGGACGTGGACGTGTTCCTCACGGAGGACGGCCGGCTCCTGGTCAGCGAGATGCAGACCGTGTTCGGGGCGTCCACGCCGGCAGATCAGCTTCGCGTGGACGGCAAGCCGGGGCGCTACCTCTACGACGAGCAGACCGATCGCTGGATCTTCGAGGAGGGGGACTTCTGTCGGAACGAATGCGCCAATGCCCGCGTCGAATACCTGATCCACAAGATCCTCAAGGTGAGCCCATGCAGTCCATGTCTTTCGCGCTAAGCAAGGACCAGCGCCAGGCCGAGTTTCGGCCCCTTCTGATACTCGCCGACCTGTTAATCGTGGCGATCGGGCTGGGGACGCTCTTCGCGGTCGAGGGGACGGTGTTTCCCCTGCTGAATCGGCTCCTGGCACTTTGCCTGTTGCTGTTGTACGTGCCGTGCCACTTCTACTATCGGCTGCGGGTCGCGCCCGAGCTGTGGCTGTTCGGCGCGTTTTTCCTCTGGAGCGTGGTGAGCGGGGCGATCGTGGCCGCCGGCCAGGAGGCGTATTGGGCGTACGCGATGATGCTCGCCCGCTTCGGTGGACTGGCCCTGGCCGTCGCCGGCTTCTCGATGGCCAAGAAGAGCGCCACCAACGGCTTCTTCGTCATGGCACTCCTGGCCCTCTACCTCGCCGTCTATGCGCAGGTCTACGGACTGTATGCTTTGGGAATAGATCCCGACCGGAGGATCGTTCCCGGATCGCTTCCCTGGAATCCGAACTCGCTTGGACTGATCGCCTGCTATGGGATTGCCGGGCTGGCCTACCTGTGGGGGTCGCGAATCAAACCCGTCTTTCGCGTGGCAATAGTCCCCGTGGCCGTCCTGCTGGCGCTGACGCTGGTTTCCTCGGCTTCGCGCAAGTCGTTCGCAGGGCTCCTGGCTTTCACCCTGCTGTGGCTGGCGTTCTGCTACGGGCGGCGGGTCCTTCGCAGCGTGCCTGCGATGACTCTGACGGCCGCCGTGCTGGTCGGACTAGGTTGCCTGAGCTACTACGCGCTCGGCGAAACCCGCCTGGGACGGCGGTACGAATCGGCCGCCATGGACCGGGGCCTGGACGAGACCCGCAGCGGCATGTATCGGCGGGCGTGGGAGCTCTTCCGGGACCATCCGATCGCGGGCGTAGGACTGGGCAATTTCACCAAGCTCTCGGGGTATGACATGTACTCCCACTCCGACTACGCCGAGACCCTCTCCACCACCGGAGTTGTCGGATTCATCCTCTACTTCTCCATTTACGCGGTCCTTTGGAGTCGAATCGCTCGCGTGCGCAGGCGCACCAACGACCGCAGCGTCAAGTACCAGATGGGCGTCTGCCAGGCCCTCCTGCTGACGATGCTTGCCCTGGGAATCGGCGTGCCGCACTTCCTGGTCTTCTACACGTGGTTCGTTCTGGCGGGCATGATCGGATACACCTGCGCGCTGGCCCGGGATTTACCCGCCGCCGGGGGAACCTTTCCCCGGAGAATCGTCCCCATGCGCGCGTGAGAACGACGGGCCGCTGCGCAGGGGGCATGAGGCCCTGCCATCGCGGTCGCCAGGGACGACTCAACGGAAAACGGGAAGGACACTGATGGCGAATATCTTGTGTATTGGTGCGGGCTACGTGGGCGGGCCCACCATGGCGGTCATCGCCCAGAAATGCCCCGAGCACCGCGTCGTCGTCGTCGACATCCGGCCGGAGCGGATTGCCGCCTGGCAGTCCGATCAACTGCCCATCTACGAGCCGGGGCTCGACGAGGTCGTCCGTGCCACGCGCAACAAGAACCTCTTCTTCTCGACCGACGTCGACCGCCACGTCGCCGAAGCCGACATCATCTTCGTGAGCGTGAATACTCCGACCAAGTCCTTCGGGCAGGGGGCGGGCAAGGCCGCAGACCTCCAGTACTGGGAACAGACTGCCCGGCACATCCGCCGATGCTCCTTAGGCCACAAGATCGTCGTTGAAAAGAGCACGCTCCCCGTGCGAACCGCGGAAGCGATGGAGAGGATCCTCAATACCGCCGGGAACGGCCACGCGTTTGACGTCGTGTCGAACCCGGAGTTCCTCGCCGAGGGCACCGCGATTCGGGACATGCAGGCTCCGGACCGAGTGCTCATCGGCGCCCACGACACGCCCTCGGGCCGGCGCGCCATGCAGGCCATCGTGGAGATCTACGCCCATTGGGTGCCACCCGAGCGGATCATCACCACGAACCTGTGGTCGGCCGAACTCTCCAAGCTCGTCGCCAACGCCTTCCTGGCCCAGCGGGTCTCCTCGATCAACGCCATCTCCGCGCTGTGCGAGAAGACCGAGGCCGACGTCACGGAAGTCGCCCGCGCCGTCGGCCTCGACGGACGGATCGGATCGCGCTTCCTCAACGCGAGCGTCGGATTCGGCGGCTCCTGCTTCAAGAAGGACATCAAGAACCTGGTGTATCTCTGCGAGTACTACGGGCTGGTGGAGGTGGCCGAGTACTGGGACCAGGTGGTCAAGATGAACGAGTACCAGGGCCGACGTTTCGTGTCGAACATGGTGTCGGCCATGTTCAACACGCTCGCCGGCAAGCGGATCGCCCTGTTCGGGGCGGCGTACAAGGCCCATACGGACGACACGCGCGACTCCCCCGCACTCGGCGTGTGCCGGGCGCTGGTCGCGGAGCGGGCCCAGGTGGTGCTCACCGATCCTCGAGCCCTGGAAAATGCCCGGGCGTCCCTCGGCGCCCTTGCCGAGAACGTCGTCTTCGAGCCGGATCCCATCGCCGCGGCGTGCGGCGCGCACGCGATCGCGATTCTCACCGAATGGCCGTGTTTTGCGGAGCTGGACTACCAGGCCGTCTACGCGACGATGGCGAAGCCGGCCTTCCTCTTCGATGGCCGCAACCTGCTCGATCATCGAAGCTTGCACCACGCGGGATTCAACGTGTATCCGATCGGAAAACCGCCGCTCGTCCACGTGGGCGAACGGCGGCCCGGAGGAGGGAGTTTTCCCGCTCCCTGAATCCCTGGCCTGCTGAGGCGGCGCGCAGTTCATGGCGCGAAAGCTCGAACACATCGCATTCGTCACGTCAAACTATCCCTCTGCCGCCATGCCCGGCGTCGGGACGTTCGTCGAGCAGTTGGTTCGGGCGGTGGCCCGGGAAGGGGTGCGGTGTTCGGTCGTCTTTCCGCTGCCGATCCACCGGTGGTGGTCGGAGCGGGCGGCGGCCAGGGCTTGCCCGACCCC
>Ga0315290_10000127_pt1 | contig 44428 bp, 45 predicted proteins | sample YL17G12_0_MG_FD_203627 | JGI IMG/M metagenome (GOLD analysis project Ga0315290, IMG submission 203627) | Sediment microbial communities from Yellowstone Lake, YNP, Wyoming, USA - YL17G12_0 | ecosystem: Environmental > Aquatic > Freshwater > Lake > Sediment | place: USA: Wyoming | collected... | reverse complement strand
GATCCCCGCACCTGGGGGGTCGCCGCATGAAGACCGTCGCCATTGTTCAAGCCCGCATGGGCTCCACGCGTTATCCCAACAAGGTCATGCGGCCCATCTGTCACACGCCGCTGATCGGTCTGTTGCTGGAACGGCTGGCGCGAGCGAAGCGGCTCGATCAGATTGTCCTCGCAACCTCCGCCAACCCCTGTAATCGGCCCCTTTCAGACTATGTTCGCAGTTTGGGATTTGACGTCTATGAGGGCAGCGAAGATGACGTGTTGGACCGCTACTACCAGGCAGCCTGTGATGCGCAGGCGGACATCGTGGTTCGAATTACCGGCGATTGCCCGCTGATCGACCCGCAGATGGTCGATGCGGTCGTGCTGCAGTTGCGGGACACGAACGCCGATTATGCGTCGAACACCTCGCCGCCGACCTACCCTGACGGTATAGACGTCGAGGCGTTCCGCTTCAGCGCGTTGGAGAAGGCCTGGAAAGAAGCCAAGGCACCAGCCGAACGCGAGCATGTGACGCCCTTCATGCAGGATGCGGCGAGATTTCATACGATGAATGTATTTCACCACACCGATTTGTCCTCCGAGCGCTGGACCGTCGATGAACCCGAAGATCTCGAGGTAGTGGCCAGGGTGTTTGAGCACTTCGATCCAAAGCGGGATTTCTCCTGGCAGGACGTGATGCAACTCCGCCACGACCGCCCGGAATATTTTGCCGGCAATCGTCATTTGGTGCGCGATGAGGGCGCGGCGATCGGGACAGGACCAAAGCTGTGGAAACGCGCGAGGCGGGTTATTCCCGGCGGCAATATGCTGCTGTCCAAGCGGGCCGAAATGTTCCTGCCCGAGCAGTGGCCGGCCTACTTCAGCAAGGCCAAGGGCTGCCGCGTCTGGGATCTGGATGGGCGAGAGTACATCGACATGTCCATCATGGGCATCGGCACCAACATCCTGGGCTATGGCCACCCGGAAGTGGACGAAGCAGTGCGCAAGACCATCGATGCCGGCAACATGTCTTCGCTCAACTGCCCAGAGGAGGTGTATCTCGCCGAACGGCTGATCGAACTTCACCCCTGGGCGGACATGGTGCGCTTGGCGCGCTCCGGCGGCGAGGCTAATGCAATCGCCATCCGCATTGCACGCGCCGCCACCGGCAAGGACAAGGTTGCCATCTGTGGTTACCACGGCTGGCACGACTGGTATCTGGCGGCTAATCTTGGCGAGGGAGAACAACTTGCCGGGCATCTTTTGCCAGGGCTTGAGCCGAACGGCGTCCCACGCAATTTGCGCGATACCATTTTCCCGTTCACGTATAACCGCTTTGACGAACTCGCAGCTTTGGTTAGTGCCCACGACATCGGCGTGATCATGATGGAAGTGGTGCGCAATCATGTCCCCGAAGACAACTTTCTGCACAAGGTCCGTCAACTCGCCACCGCGCGGAACATCGTTCTGATTTTCGATGAATGCAGTTCCGGCTTTCGTCAAACTCTCGGGGGCCTCCACAAACTCTACGGCGTCGAGCCCGACATGGCGATGTTTGGTAAGGCGTTGGGTAACGGTTACGCGATTACAGCGGTTATTGGCAAACGTGAGGTCATGGAAGCCGCGCAGACCACTTTTATCAGCAGTACCTTCTGGACAGAGCGCATTGGCCCTACTGCCGCCCTCAAGACGCTGGAAGTAATGGAACGAGTCAAGTCGTGGGAACTGATTACCATGACGGGGCTGGAGATAACTGCAGGATGGAAGGCCCTAGCTGCAAAACATGGGTTGTCGATCACCACTAGCGGCCTGCCCGCACTGACGGGATTCTCGTTCAACAGCCCTAACGCGCTTTCTTACAAAACCCTGATCACGCAAAAAATGCTTGCCAAGGGTTATCTGGCCGGCACCAGCGTGTATGTGTGCACCGAGCATACATCCGAAGTGGTGGCGGATTTCTTCGCGGCACTTGATCCGATTTTTGGGCTGGTCAAAGAATGCGAAGAGGGGCGCGATGTCATAAGTCTGCTTAAGGGGCCGGTGTGTCATGGCGGGTTCAAACGTTTGAATTGAGAATGGGAACTGGGGTGATTTTCCGTTGCGATGCTACAAAGGAAACCGGACTGGGCCATTTGAGCCGTTGTCTGGCGTTGGCGGAGGCTTTTCAAGACTTGGGGCATGAATCCCACTTTGCCGGGCACTACGACGGAGCGTGGGCGGCAGGGATCCTGGCGGCTGGCTTTCCAATCATCGAATGGGACGAGATCACGGGCTCCCAGGGTGACGCCGTAGCGCTCGCGAGCCACGCGCGTGCCCTTGGCGTTCACGACATCGTCGCGGACGACTACCGAATCGACGGTGTCTGGCTGGAATGCCTGCATGGCCAGGGCTGGATGCCCATATTGTTCGACGACTTTGGGCGCTTGCCGGATTATGGTGCATGCAGGGGCATCATCAACTTCGGTGTGGGCGACAAACGACCCCCATATCCCGGCCTGCCCGAAGCGCAGATCCTGTACGGCCCCCGATATTTCCCCGCGCGACGCGAACTTGCTGCCGTGCGGACAACGCGCCCCGGCCGCGCCGAGCAGCAAGACGTCAACAAAGTCCTGGTCACCCTGGGTGGACGTGACCGTCACGGAATCCTCCGGCCACTGCTGAGAGCGTTGTCCCGCGTGGCCCCGAAGGCGGCAATTCGCGCAATCGTGCCGCCCGATGTGATCCGTTCCACGCAGGCCAATCCTTTCCAGGATCGATTGGTCGCTTTCACCCCGTCTATGGCCGATCACTTCGTCTGGGCCGACGCCTGCATCTCGGGCGGGGGGCTGACCAAATATGAATGCGCCTACATTGGCCTGCCCGTAGCTATCCTAGCCAAGACCAGTGATGAACAGATGGACACCGCAGTGTTTGCGACCAACAACTTGGGCTACGACCTGGGCGGGTTTGCCGAACCGGACAGGCTGGAGGAGATGCTTGAGGTGTTCATTCGCGAAGCGGACCTTCGCCGAGCCCTGACTCAGAACGGCCTCGATCACTTTCCACCTGATAGCCCCCTGAATGCTGCTCGCTCCGTACTCTCATGGGCAAACATGAGCCTTTCGCCATCCATTTTTGGCTAAGCGGCTGTTTAACGAATGCGCCACCTACGATAACTATGAGCCTGCCTGACCCATTAAGCGGCGAAATTAAACGGCTCCAGGATCATTACGATTACCGAGCGAGGGAGTACGGCGACACTCCGGCCGGCGTCCATTGGAGTTCGTTAGAAAGTCAGGATCAACGCCTGAATATCCTGGCCCAGATTGGTCCGCTGATGGACACCTCCGTCCTCGATTTCGGCTGTGGAGCGGGGCGTCTTCTCGACGTTCTTCGCGAGAGGTTCGCCTTCAATGGACAGTACACTGGTTACGATCTTTCCGAAGAACTCCTGCGCCTAGCCAAGACAAGACACGCGGAAGCCCACTTTGAACGACGTGACATCTTCGTAAGCGGAGTTGATGGGGAGTTTGACTACATCTTTATCAGCGGGGTCTTCGGAATTCGGTGTGAGAACAATCTGCTGTTTATCACCAGGGTGTTGGAATTGCTGTTTCCTCATGCTCGGCGCGGGATCGCCTTCAATTCACTCAGCAACTACGTTGACTATAGAGCTGCGAACCAGTACTACGCAGATCCCGAGGAGCTCTTCCGTTTCTGTAAAGAGAATCTTTCGCCGACGGTAACTCTGCGCCACGATTACGAAGTCAAACCGGGGGTGATGCCATTTGACTTCACCATGTATGTGTACCGTTCCCAGCATTCTCCCCGCAGGAAGAACCTGGACTGACAGCTTGAATCAGATTCAGGGCGCACATGTGCTGTGCATTGGTGCCGGGATTGAGCAGTTACCAGTCATTCGCCTCGCCCGGCAGATGGGATTGCACGTCACCGCTGTGGACGGCGATCCCGAAGCAATCGGGCTGCAGGCTGCCGATCGAAGCAGGGTAATGGACTTGCGCAACTCGGACGCCGTGATTCAATTTGCCAGGGAGATGAATACTCGCTGCCTGTTGCCGGTACCACTTGGGGCAATTCTGACCACGGTTGGAGCCGTGAATGATGCGCTGAAGTTCCGCGGCATCTCGGAAGCGTCGGCCAGAGCCTGCACCGACAAACGTGCGACGCATCACATCTTCATGGACGCGGGCATTCCCATTCCGAAGTTTGCCATTGCGACGACCGAACTCGACATTGCCGCTGTCGCCGTCAAGACCATCGGCTTTCCAGTGATCCTCAAACCACGGTCTGGCAGCGGTAGTCGGGGGGTCTTTGTAGCCCGGTCAATCTCTGAACTACACGATTGGCTGCCGTGGCATCTGGATCAGCGTCTCAAGAACAATCCTTCCCCCAGCACGATCGTAGAACAGTTCATTCCGGGGCAGGAAATTGGGGTCGATGGTGTCGTCTTGGACGACCGGTACGCTCCGCTCCTCATTCGTGATAAAGAAGTCACGGCACTCCCTTGTCGCCTGCCTTATGCTTTCTTGGCTCCCACTCATATTTTGGAAGCGCAGCAGCAGCACGTCAACGCCATCGTGGCAAGGGCGGTCGCGGCTTTGGGACTGAGAGACTGTCTAGTTCATGCCGATGTGATCCTCGCCGATGATGGGAAGGTGTATGTCGTCGATATTTCCGGGCGCCCCTCAGGGTTCAGCATCAGCACTCGCATGATTCCAGCGGCGATTGGAGTTGACCCCATTCGTCAAACGATTCAGCTTAGCCTTGGTTTTGCAGCAGGGTTTCAACCCCTGTATCAACGAGGTGCCGTGTTAAGAATGCTGTCTGCGCCTCAGGGGTATCTACACGCTGTTGAAGGCATGGAGCAGGTCAGGCAGCTACCAGGCGTCGTCGCGGCTGAAACCTTTCTCCATCCCGGTGATTTGATACAAGAGCGGCGAACGGGTGCAGCATATGCAGTCGGTTATTTGTTGACGACCGCTGATACCCGAGACGAAGCCAATCTACTCTGGCAGCAAGCCGCCCAATCCATTCACTTTTGCGTGACAGAGCAGGCCCCTCAATGAGCCTTTGTTGGCACACGCTTCATAGCCTGGAAAAAGAATACGGAGATTCTTTTTTCATTCTAGACAGCAGACAATTTGAGAATAACTATAAAGAGTTTCGTCAGGTGTTTCGCTCGATCTATCCCAACACCAACTTGGGCTATTCTTACAAAACCAATTACATTCCTCAGCTATGCCAGGCTGTCCATGCCATGGGGGGATATGCAGAAGTGGTTTCCCAAATGGAATATGACCTGGCGATCGCCATCGGGGTATCTCCCCAGAGAATTATTTTTAACGGTCCCCTCAAGTATCAGGAAGAGATCGAAAAGGCTCTCTTGGCTGGTTCTATAGTCAATTTGGACTGCGTAGAAGAAGTGGACATCATCGAAGCGTTGGCTCACCGATCACCAGAACAGCGACTGGCCGTTGGGTTGAGGTGCAATGTCGATATTGGCACCAGCCGCGTATCTCGATTTGGGTTTGATGTGGACACCGACCAACTTGATAGTGTGTTCAAGAGACTTGGAGCACTGAGTAATTGCTCTGTCGAGGGATTGCACTGCCACATTTCCACATCTGATAGAACCACGGAATCCTACTCTCGGCGCACCAAGAGACTCTTGGAAATCGTCGATTGCCACTTCACGAAGACACAGCCTCGATTCATTGATATCGGTGGCGGTTTCTTTGGGAAAATGCCGGACGACTTGAAAAATCAATTTGACTCGTACATTCCCAACTATCAAGAATATGCGGAGGCGGTTGCGCCTCAAGTGAAGCGACAGTTTCCGGGTAGTGCGGGACCGGAACTCATTATGGAGCCCGGCCTAGCTATTGTGTCTGATGTGTTGAAATTCGTGACCAAGGTTGTGGGAGTAAAAACAGTGCGGTCGCGTCACATTGCGCTGGTGGTTGGTAGTGTCCACAACGTCAAGCCCACGATGACTGATAAGAATCTGTCATTGCGAGTTTATAGAAATGAGGACAATCGCAAACAGAGAAGTATTGCAGGACCCGTAGACATAGTTGGATACACCTGCTTGGAGCATGATTGCTTGTACAGCAACTATCCTGGAGAGATAGGTGTAGAAGACTATGCAGTGTTTGACAATATGGGTGCCTACACCGTCGTCCTGAAACCACCATTCATTCGCCCAAATCCGCCAATCGTTGGCTATGACTCCATCGAGAACAAGTACGAACTAGTCAGACGTCGAGAAACACCTCAGGATGTGTTTTCTACTTATGTCATATAAGAAGCTGTACCAGTGAGAATCCCGGCTACGGTCTTATCATTGTGGGCAATGTGCGATTCTCCAAGCGATCTTGGCACCGACGGGACTGTATCCGTGGGCAAGCGCAGCAGTGCTGAGGAACTTTTCCATGAAGATTGATCATCGTGAAATCGGCCTGAATTGTGCTCCCTTCATCATCGCCGAGATGTCAGGAAACCATAACCAGTCGCTTGAACGGGCCCTTGAAATCGTTAAGGCGGCTGCCAAGACGGGTGCGCATGCGCTGAAAATCCAGACCTACACGCCAGATACTATGACGCTTGATCTGGACGAGCGGGAGTTTCACATCAGCGACCCCAAGAGCTTGTGGGCGGGCACATCTCTCTACGAGCTTTACGGCAAGGCCTACACCCCGTGGGAGTGGCACAAGCCGATTTTTGACCGAGCGCGTCAACTCGGGATCATTGTGTTCAGTACGCCGTTTGATGATACTGCGGTGGATTTTCTCGAAAGCCTGGATGTGCCCTGCTACAAGATAGCTTCGTTTGAGAACACCGACCTGCCTCTGATTCGTCGCGTGGCCGCGACTGGAAAACCGCTGATGATTTCCGCTGGCATGGCGACCGTCGCAGAATTGGACGAAACCGTTCGCGCCGCCCGAGAGGCTGGTTGCGAACACCTGATCCTGCTCAAATGCACCAGCGCGTACCCAGCCCTGCCCGAGCACGCCAACCTCCTGACCATTCCGCACCTGCGCGAGTTGTTCAGTTGCGAAGTGGGCCTGTCCGACCACACGATGGGCATGGGCGTGTCGGTAGCCAGCGTGGCGCTCGGCGCCACCGTAATCGAAAGACATTTCACCCTCAACCGTGCCGATGGTGGTGTGGACAGCGCCTTCTCCATGGAACCCGCCGAGATGGCACGATTAGTAGTGGAGACCGAACGCGCCTGGCAGGCGTTAGGGCAAGTGTGCTACGGCCCGACCGAGGCGGAGAAGGGATCCATCCAGTTCCGGCGCTCGTTGTATGTGGTGAAAGACATGAAAGCCGGCGATAGGCTCATCCCAGACAATCTGCGGGTCATCCGCCCCGGGCGAGGGCTCGCCCCGAAGCACTACGAACTAGTTCTTGGCCGACGGGTAGTAAAGGATGTGAAGAGGGGCACACCAGTGAGTTGGGGATTGCTGGGAGAAGCGACCAGTGGGTGATAGAGGAGGAATCATCCACACACCGAACAAATTCAACTTTGACGTAGTGGGCGAAATCGACGCGAAATCTTTCTGGGAGGACTCGCCTCATGCGAGTGTCTTTACGAATCCAACCGTTCTGTCCCTTATGGGAACGCCCGTGGATTGGTGGGTTGCCCGTAAAGGCAACGAGCCGATGTGCATGTGGCCGGTCTGTCGGCCTGACGGTATTACTGTGGGCCTGCCGTGATTTTGTTATTACGTCGGTCCGATGTGGACTCAAGAAGGCAGCGAGACTCCTGCACATCGCTGGCTGGCCGATAGCACAAGGGTATATAAGGGTCTGATCCATCTGTTCATCGAACGGTACGGCGCGGTGCATGCCGAGCTTCCGCCTGGCGTCACGGATGTCCGGGTGTTTGATTGGTGGAATTATCACAAACCCGAGAAGCCTCGGTTCGGGATACGGCCTCGTTACACGGCCTGTATACGTGGGCTTCAGAGTCTAACAGACGAGGGGCTACAGGCCAGATTCCGTGAGCTGCGTCGCCGGGAGTTGAGGCGGGTCGCTAAGAACATCGCGCCTGTGAGGGTGGCCGATTGGACCTTGGAGGACCTGATCCTTCTCTACTCCGAGGTGATGCCGTTGCAGGACGTAGTAGTGCCTTCAGCCACCAAGGATGAGATCGCTGCCCTCGTCAGCGTTGAGGCCGACGGGATGGGAGAAGTCATCGCCTTTCACGATACCGAGTCCGTCGAGTTAGCTTCCATGGTGCTACTCCTTCAGGACAAAGGTTTGCGAACATGGTGCTGAACCTCACTGCCAACAGATGGCGGGGGTTCGGTATTGCAGCCTGGACCGTCTATCATGCGATACAGGCAGCACAAGCACGTGGCGCTGATGTGTTTGTCTTCAACGGAGCCAACAGCCCGGATCGAGGAGATGACAAGCACAGCTTCGGCGCAGCGCCGGAACTATTCTTCGAGGTTCACTACCCGGGTTGAGGAGCTTCGGAATACCGAAAGGAATTTTGAGCATGAATCAGATGAGACCATCTTCGGTTGATTGGGAAGCTGACATCTATGCGAGAGGTAAATGTATTCTCAAGTGGCCAATTTCCCAGGTTGTTTCCTCGATCATGCGGGCGACGGCCGGACGCGACCGTCGCGAAGTCTCTGTGCTTGAAATCGGCTGTGGAGCGGGAAACAACATCTGGTTTCTCGTCTCCGAAGGCTTTCAGGCTCATGGTCTCGACATGTCGGCAATCGCTATTGAATATGCGAGAAGCCGATTGCACGCTGTGGGGCTGGAAGCTGACCTAAAAGTCGGTGACATGGCGACGTTGCCCTGGAAGGACAACCGTTTTGATGTTGTCATCGATTGCGGAGCCCTTACTATAAACACGCACAGCCATATCGCGACGATACTAGAAGATGTGCGACGGGTTCTTAAGCCCGGTGGTGTGATGATGTCATTCACTCTTCTAGGCATGAACCACGCCGAACGGATTTACGGGAAAGAGGTGTCTTATCACGCATTCGACCACTTTCGTGACGGGTATTTCCGATCTTTCGGGCTGATTTCATTCTTTACGCGCGATGATTTGATCACTCTTTTCAGCTGTTTCGGGAAGTTGGAGATCGAGCGAACCACGGTACACGATGGCAACGATCAGATTGTCAACGAAGAGTTTTCCGTGAAAGCCATCAAATTGTGAATGCAGAGATGCTCATGACCGGCAACATGATGTTACCTAGGCACAGGACCTCTTTCCTATTAGCCGGAGCCTCACCGGTCCTGGGGTTCGGGAGACACTTGAATACCTCCGACAGTTGCTCCCAACTCTTCAAACTCACGAAGTGCCATCGGGCACTCAAGCCTTCGACTGGGCGGTCCCGGATGAATGGACGATCCGGGATGCGTACATCGCCGACAGATCCGGCCGGCGGGTCGTGGATTTCCGGAAGCACAACCTTTACTTCGTAGGCTACTCGGAGCTGGTGGATCACTGGATGAGTCTGGGGGAACTCGACCGGTATCTGCATTCGCTGCCTGAGCAGCCCGAGGCGATTCCCCACGTCACGTCATATATGAACGACGATGGGGATTCTGCGTCGCGCATGCGCAGCGTCAGACGTTGAGGCCTGGCCGGTACCGGGCGGTGATCGACTCCGATCTGAAACCGGGAGTCCTCAACTACGGTGAGTTGATCTTGCCAGGTAGCAGTGACCATGAGGTGCTGCTTTCCACGAATATCTGCCATCCCTCGATGGCGAACAATGAGCTCTCGGAGCCGGTGGTCACAGCCGCACTTGCTCAGTGGCTTACCGGCCTCGAAGACCGACGATACAGCTATCGCATCATTTTCATACCCGAGACAATCGGGTCGATCGTCTATCTCAGTCGACATTTGGAGCATTTGAATACACATGTCGTGGCGGGATTCAACATCACATGCGTCGGCGATGAGCGGGGCTATTCCTACCTGCCATCCCGTGCCGGCAATACGCTCGCTGATCAAGCTGCATTGCATGTGCTTGGGCACATGGCTCCTGGCTTCACACGGTACTCATTCCTCGATCGCGGGAGCGACGAGCGCCAGTAATGCGCACCGGGCGTCGATCTTCCCATTGCCACAATTATGCGAAGCAAATATGGTGAATATCCCAAATACCACACATCGCTGGACGACCTGTCATTAATTAGTCCTGAGGGTTTGGAGGGCGCGTTCAGAGTGTTACAGCGTTGTCTGCAGGCACTTGAGGCGAACTATCGGTACAGGGCCACAGTACCCTGCGAACCGCAACTCGGGAAGCGGGGGGCTTTATCCGTCGCTGAGCAGGGGAAAGAGTGGCAAGCAGGTTCGCGCCATGCTGGATCTGCTTGCGTATGCAGATGGTGAAGCAGATCTGCTCGAGATTGCTGAGATGATCGATAGGGATATCATGGAGTGCGCGGAGATTGCGGAAAGTCTGGAAAAATACGGATTGCTGGAAAGGGTGTGAGCGAAAACACCAACCTCCTGACCATTCCGCACCTGCGCAAGTTGTTCGGTTGCGAAGTAGGTTTGTCCGATCACGCGATGGGCGTGGGTGTGTCGGTGGCCAGCGTGACGACTTCCTCAGCCATGACAGCGGCCACGGCCTGGAGGCCCAACGGGATGAGGGCGTGAATCAGCGCCACCGTACTCTCGATATGCGCCGTCCCCGGCACGCTGGCCCAGGCCCGACGCCCAACCTCTTTGCCATTGCCTTGTCGCGAATCCAGAATATCCTTTTCATGGGAACGGCTCCTTTCCTGGTGTGGGGTGGTGGTGGTCTCAGCAACGATCACTGCACTACACCGGAGCCGCTTCGTCAAATTTCAACTAAGGATGGCATACCTTCGAAGTCTGGTTGCACAGACCTGAGTCTGTGACACCACGTATTACACATCACACAAAATAGTCTTTCTATGGCCATAGAGCAAGCTAAGGGTATCAGTATATGCTACTGAGCATTTCTTCTTTACTTTGGAGTTCTAATTGGAATAATGTTGAGGGCCAACACGCTACAGAGTAGGCATTAAAAGGGGTATCTGTGAACGAAAATATCCATACTATTTTCGCGTTGAGGTAAGTCTCATGAGAATCTATTTGGCAGAGCTATATCACGTCCACCATGCCAGTATGGATCCGGACCAGTACCCTTACACGGTGCCCCTCGGGATCGGTTTCCTGGCTGCCACTCTGTCGCACCGCATGCCGGATTGCGAGGTGCGGCTTTTTCGCGATCCCAATCGGTTGTTAAAGGCGGTTCGCGCCGAACCCCCGCAAGTCATGGGTTTCTCTTTCAGCTCCTGGAACACCGATCTCAGTCGTCGGGTATCGGAGATCGTAAGGTCCAGCTGCCCGGGGACCGTTATCGTAGGCGGCGGCCCTAGCGTCGACGACGCCGATGATCAGCTTATCGATTTCTTCAAGATGTTCTGCGCGATCGACTATCTCGTGCCGAACGAAGGCGAAAGCGGTCTCCTTGCTCTACTTCAGTCGATCGAACACAAGCAGGAACGTCAGGGGCCCATCCCAGGCGTCGCATATCTCGATGAGTCTGGACACTTGGTCCGAGGAGGATACGACCGGCCCATCGTTCCCGGTGCGGCACGTGACCTCAAGCGAATCTCGAAGCAGGAGCGCCCGGCGAGTGCTTTGGACATCGAGATTCCCTCGCCTTATCTCGACGGGACACTGGACTCATTCCTGGATGAAGGGCTCCTGCCGATCATCCAGACGATGCGGGGCTGTCCATACCTGTGCCATTTCTGTGTCAGCGGAACGACGGAATGGAATACAGTCAGGGGATTCGACCTGGAGCGTGTCAAGGCTGAGATCGACTATGCCCTGTCGAGGAGCAGCTCAAATGACCTGATCTTGACGGATGAAAATTTGGGGCTGATGGGTGAACGTGACGTGGAGATTGCACGGTACATCATGGAGCGGCGCCGGACCCAGGGCTCTCCCTCCCGCCTGTACTATTATACGGCCAAGATCGTGACGCCCGCGTCAAGGGCTATTGTAGAGCTGGTGGCGCCGATCGCGTGGATAGGCGAGTTCTTCATGAGCTTCCAGACCCTCAATCCCCAAGCTCGCCAGGCCATCAAGCGGACGAACATCGGTATGGACAAGTTGGCTGACAACGTGCTGTGGGCACGGGAACGCAAAATACTGACCTCCTCTGAAATGATCTACGGATTCCCTTACGAGACTCCGCAGACTTTCTTCGATGGCATTGAACAGCTGATTCAGATAGGCATGGACGTGGTCCATATCAACACTCTCCTGCTGTTCCCCGGAATCGATCTTGCCGCGAAGGATGTCCGGGAGAACTTTGCTCTCCAGACACGATTCCGTTTGAGCGATTGTACATACGGGATCTATGACGACGGAAAGCTGCTTTCCGTCGATAGCGAAGAGGTGGTCGTTGGTTCTCGCTGGTCTACGGAGGAGGATTATTTCGCAGTGCGCCGTTACGGGTTTTTCCATATGGCCACGGTAGGGAGACATTACTTGAACGAGTTCTCCAGGTTGTGCTCCGAGGTGGGCATCCCTATGGCGCCGATAACCCGGCATCTGACTTTTACAGACTACGCAAGGTATCCTTCACTGGGCACGATCATGGTGGATTATCGCCAAGAGGCTGAGTCCGAACTCAAGTCCTCCAGAGAAGAAATCTATCAGGAAGTGAGGGAACAAGTCCGCCTCCGCAAAGACATAAGAGGGGTCAAACTGAACCTCGTATATCTAGGTATATTACTAAGCTCGCCGAGTGCGACCAGGGAACTACTGGAGGTCATCCTTGACTATTTCCAAGGCGTGCTGGAGCACCATCCGGAACGAGAAGTGGTGGTCGCCTATCTGAAGGAAATATTGCCAAATCGAATTGTCTTGCTGAATCCCGATTCTGATGACCCAATCAGATTCTCGACGCGTTTCGATTATTCCAAATGGATAAGTCGAAGCTACCAGTGCGTTTCCGAGCTACTACTACCTCAACCGATCGAATTCGAGGCGACCATGTGCGATGAACTCAGGGAAAATCTAGCCACGTTCAACGCTACCCGGCGGACCGATCTTCAGGGGATTTTCGACAAGACTCCCAGAAAATCTCTTTTGCGCACAGTCGCCACGCTACCTCAGTCCACCAGCACCGTGGAACCGACCGGCTCCAAGTTGTTGTACCAGCCTCAATCGTAGTCATTGCACATAGGACTTTGGCCGGTTTAAGGGGACAACCTGCCTCCGTAATAAGAGACGAGGGTCACGCATTGGCTACGGTCCAAGGATTTCCCAGATAAGTCAGTACATTCCTAAATGAAATTCCAAGCGGCACTGATCGTGGTTTTACGCAACGTGGGTGTGCTCCCTGATCTCGGTTCGACGGATCTCGGCCTGGAGCGCCGTGCGGAGCAGCGACAGGTGGCGGTAGCATTTGATCCGCCGCAGCCGCTTCGTGAATTTTGAACGAAGGATTACACCTTCATGGTTGGACTTTTCAATAAGATAGCTGGCATTTTCAGGCGATGGAGCCTGGATAGTAACGAAAAGAAATTTATTCGCGATTCACCATTTATAGACAAGTCCAAAGTTTCGCACAGGAAACGAGTAATCCTCATTCAGATGCCGATGGATTATTTTTATGTTTCATTATTTTCCTTGGTGGGACAGCAGCTATCGCAACAGTTTAACGGCCAACGGATTGGTTTGTGGCCTCACAATATTTTACCGTTTCCGCGTCTGGAAAACATTACCGCCCTTGGTCGGATCGTTTGGTCTTTCCTGAAAAAATTTTCACAACTATTGGAGCAGAAAAAGTGGTCAGAAGTATATCGCGGCATTGGTATTGTTGGAGATATTGGACTTGACCAAGTTAGCTCTCTTGTAAAGATGCAAAATGAGCGATCCGCACATCGTATATGGTCTTCGTTAGAGTCAAAACGTCAGCTCATTGACTTGATTTTGAATGGGGTTCACTGCGGGGATTTGATTTATGATACCTATATTCGATTTCGCGCAAGGCCCACGGTCAAGCTTGATGACCCTTATCTGGAGTATCTGATCGAGCAATGCTTGAATGCTCAGCTGCGTATCCGTACATACTTGACGGAGCATAATGTCGCGGTGCTCTTAAGTAGTTTCTCAACCTATATTCAGCATGGAGTTCCCGTAAGAGAGGCGTTGAGGTCCGGTGTCACTGTGTACACGGCAGGTACTTTCGTGCAATACCTCAAGAGGCTAGATAAAGAGAACCCACTGCACGTTCCAAACTACCAGGATTATGCGAGTGCGTTTGCTGTATTGAATGACAAGGCAGGCAAGCTCGCATTGGCGAAGCGCCAGTTAGAAGAAAGATTTGTCGGGCATATCGATGGCGCTATACGTTACATGCAGGCGAGTGCCTGCCCTGACAATAACGATCACATCCCAGATGATATTGAGGGGGTAGTATTTCTTCACGATTTTTTCGATAGTCCACATGTCTATCGTTGGATGCTGTTCGAGGACTTTTGGGAGTGGGCAGTATTTACACTCCGGGTGATTCAGAAAAATGATTTGCATATAGCGATTAAGCCACACCCCAATCAGCTTCCAGAAAGTATTGAGGTCGTGAGAAAACTGAAGGAGGAATTTCCCCGAATTATCTGGCTCGATGCGAACGTTTCTAATAGAGCAATTTTCAAAATGGGCATACATTGTGGCATATCCGTGCACGGCACAATTTTGCATGAACTGGCCTATCACCGGATTGCACCACTCGCGGCAGGCGATCATCCACATATTTCATTTGATATTGCCAGGACTCCATCTACGGTAGATGAGTATGAGCATCTATTGGTCAATTTCAAGACTCTACGCGTATCTGACGATGTTCAGGAGGAAGTCTTGGCATTCTATTACATGAATAATATTTATGACCAAGAAGCGCTCAAAACCGAAGCTCCACAATTAAGACTGCATGAGTTGGATGCCGATAGCAGCGATAGCTTAATTATATATTTGGAAAAGATTAAGGAATTAGACAGTATCTTGAGCCCCAATTCCAGTCTGCACAAGGGTTCTTAGCTGGAGTCTGTGTGAGTATTTTTCGGGAGAGTTTGGCTTCGGTTTGCCGATTCAAACAAAGAAATTCGATGTGCCATCTGGTTGGCTCGACCGCTGGCCTGACGGGTGGTTCTTCCAGCATCCTTCCAAAGCATGAAACATCATGATCCGGAATGATTGGCTGCGTTGCGTTGGCCGTTGGCTGCGTAACCGCCTACCGATCGGGGGGCGACTATCTTACGCCCAAGAAGGGGAAGATTTAGTACTGGCTCGATTGTTTGAGGTGGAGGATGGTCCAGGTTTCTTTGTCGATATTGGTGCGCATCACCCGGTGCGGTACTCGAACACGTACTATTTTTACCGTCGTGGCTGGACAGGGTTAAATGTAGATGCTTTGCCGGGAACGGCTAATTTGTTTAGGCGTATGAGACCAAAAGACATCACGGTCGAGTGCGGCATCGGCGCAAAAGAGGGATTTCTGACGTATTTCGCATTCAATGACCCCGCCTTAAATACGTTCTCCGCGCAGGAAGCTGAGATGATAAATCATCCTCCGTACCATGTCGTAAATAAGGTTCAATTGCCTGTAATGACGTTAGCCAAATTGTTGGATCAGCAGTTGCCGAAGGGAATGGCGATCGACTTCATGACCGTTGATACGGAAGGCCTGGATCATGACGTTATTGCTTCAAACGACTGGGATCGTTATCGCCCCAAGGTGGTTCTGGTTGAATTGCTGAATACGGGAATTGCTGATTTGCCGAGCAATCCTACTGCGAGGTTGTTGCAAGGGCAGCGTTATCAACTATACGCGAAGACTTGCAATACCTTCTTTTTCCTGGCCCAAGAAGCAGCTCACCGTTGGAACGGCCAATTGGCATGAGCATATCTGGGGAAATGCGTCATGCTCCGATAGCATTGTTCGTCTACAATCGCCTGCAACATTTACGAAAAACCATCGATGCCCTACTTGCCAATAAAGAGTCCTCTTCCAGCGCGCTGTATATTTTTGCAGATGCTCCGAGAGGGGTATCCGATGAAAGGGCAGTGAATGACGTCAGGCAATGCATTCGGAAGATCAAGGGGTTTTCTGCTGTTCACATTATTGAAAGAGAACAGAACTACGGTGTGGCGCGCTCAATTATCGAGGGAGTGTCTCAGGTTTGCCAGGAACAGGGCCGTGCCATTGTTCTTGAAGACGATATTGTCGTTTCTCCCTATTTTCTGAAATTCATGAATGAAGCGCTTCGTCTGTATGAGTGTGATGACCGGGTGATCAGTATTCATGGCTATGTTTATCCCGTCATGGAAACGTTGCCGGAGACTCTTTTTCTACAAGGAGCCGATTGCTGGGGGTGGGCCACATGGAAGCGTGGATGGGATCTGTTTGAGGCCGATGGTCAACTTTTGTTGCGAGAACTTAGGGCTCGCAAACTGACGCATCGTTTCGATTTCGATGGTGCCTACCCTTATACGGGAATGCTCAAGAATCAAATCAAGGGCAGGAATAATTCATGGGCAATTCTGTGGCACGCAAGCGCTTTCTTGAAAAATAAACTTACGCTGTATCCTGGGCGTAGTCTGGTGTGTAACATCGGTACCGATAGTAGCGGGACGCATTGCTCGACGACCTCCTTGTTTTCGGGCGAGATTGCGGATTCACCGATCAAGGTTGATGAGATCTCCGTTGAGGAAAATAAGTTGGCCAGGCAACTGATCATCAAGTTCCATAAAGCTGCACGCCGCCTGACGCCCAGAAGAGTCCTGCGTAAACTGGCGGATGTGGTTCAGCGAGCGCGATAGCCCATGCAATCAAAGACAATTGGCAGGAAGTGGCTGCCGCCGGCTTTGATCGAACGACTCAAGCCACTTCTCGGAATGGGTATTTACTTCTCAGGCAATTACACTGATTGGGAGGCTGCCAGTGCGCATGCATCCGGTTACGATTCAGTCTTGATTCTGGAGCTGTGAAGCAAGCCATGCTCAAGGTCAAGGCCGGCGAGGCGGTATTCGAGCGAGATTCTGTGCTGTTTGCTGAAGTACAGCATTCGTTCCCGGTGCTGACCGGTTTGTTACGCGCGGCAGGAGAGAGTGGAAATCAGCTTTCGGTGCTGGATTTTGGCGGGTCGTTGGGCAGCAGCTATTTTCAGTGCCGTGATTTCCTGTCAATGTTGTCTTCGCTGAAATGGGGCGTCGTCGAACAAGAACATTTCGTGAATTACGGACAAAGGTTTCTCGAAACAGAGCAGTTGCGGTTTTTCATTACGATTGCGGACTGCATGCGGCAGAACAGGCCCAATGTGGCGTTGCTATCCAGTGTGTTGCAATACCTGCCGGAACCGTACAATGTGCTGGACGAACTGATGAACAGTCGCATTTCTTATATCGTGATCGACCGTACCCCATTTGGCGATCAAAAGAGGGACCGGATCATTATTCAGCATGTGCCACCTTCCATTTATGAAGCCAGCTATCCCTGTCGGGTGTTCGACAAGAAAAAATTTCTCGATACATTCCTGGGCTGTTATGAGGCGATTGCACTATTTGACGGTAGCGATGGCACTGCGGTAGCGAATGGGCTGGGATTTACTTTTGGCGGCATGATCCTGCGCCAAGTATGATGCAAGCTCTCAAGCGTTATGTTCTGGCGCAACAATTCAATCCCGGCTTGGTCGGTTTGCTGGTGAACCCCTTTTACCATGCGCGTCGCGGCTTGTATCGGGCCATTGCCGAGATGGCACCACGGCTGGAAGGTCGGCTGCTGGATGTGGGCTGTGGCCGCAAACCCTATCAGAGTTTATTCCCAGCCATCGAATATATCGGTCTGGAAATCGATACGCCAGAAAACCGTGCGCGCAAGCAGGCCGATTATTATTATGACGGAGAGTCTTTCCCGTTCACGGAACAGCACTTCGACGGGGTGATCTGCAACCAAGTGCTGGAGCACGTGTTTACTCCCGACTTGTTTCTAGGCGAAATCCATCGCGTGTTAAAGCCCGGCGGCAAGCTCTTGTTGACCATCCCTTTCGTTTGGGACGAGCACGAGCAACCGAGGGACTATGCGCGCTACTCCTCATTCGGCGTGAAAAGTTTGTTGGAGAAAAATGGTTTTGAAGTCGCCGAGCAGCTCAAGATCAATGCGGACGTCCGGGTGTTGATTCAGTTGATGAACGCCTACCTGTACAAGATACTTTGGACGAGTCAGCCGATCCTCAATTTGCTGGTTTGTGTGGTCGTGATGGCACCGGTCAACATTCTGGGTGCGCTGCTGTATCGTCTGTTGCCCGCCAACCCTGACCTGTATCTGGATCAACTGGTATTGGCGCGAAAAGTTGTAGCATGAGCGATTTTGAAGGCGTTAACGGCAAACAGATACTCATCACCGGCGGGCTTGGATTCATCGGCTCGAACCTCGCGAGACGACTCGTTCAGCTCGGCGCCAAGGTCACGCTGGTCGATAGCCTGATCCCGCTTCATGGCGGTAATTATTTCAATATTCAGGATATTCGCGATCAGGTCACGGTCAGCATAAGCGATGTTCGAGAATCGGGGGCGATGAAACGTCTCATCCAAGATAAGGAATACCTGTTCAACCTCGCCGGCCAAACGAGTCACATAGATTCGATGACCGACCCACGCACCGATCTGGATATTAACGCGTCCGCTCAACTCTCGATTCTTGAGGCTTGTCGCGAAGAAAATCGAAGGGTCAAGATAGTCTTCGCGAGCACCAGGCAGCTCTATGGTAAACCGGACTATTTGCCGGTTGACGAAAAGCACCCCGCTCGCCCCATAGATGTGAATGGGATCAATAAACTCGCAGGGGAAACGTATCACCTACTCTACAATAATGTATATGGCATCCGTACATGCGCCCTGCGCCTGACCAACACCTACGGCCCTGGCATGCGGGTGAAAGACGCGCGGCAGACTTTTCTAGGCATTTGGATCAGGAATGTCATTGAGGAAAAACCGATCCTGGTGTTTGGGGATGGCAACCAGCTACGCGATTTCAATTATGTGGACGATGCGGTGGAGGCGCTGCTGCTGGCGGCGTGCAATCCGCGCGCTGATGGTCAGGTGTTCAACCTCGGCAGCCGGGAAGTAGTGAGCCTTAAACGGCTGGCCCAAATGCTGGTGGAATTGTACCCTGGCGCTCGCTTCGAGATCGTGCCTTTCCCGCCCGAGCGCAAGGCCATTGATATTGGCGACTATAACGGTGACTTTTCTCTCATCCGAAAAGAATTGGGCTGGGCTCCAAGGATTGGGCTGTCCAAAGGGCTTGCGAAAACGCTGCACTACTACCGTGAGCATGGCAAGCAATACTGGGACTAAAATGATCAGGATGAACGATTTCCTGACCGAACCACGTGAGCTTCGTCAAGAGATGCTGGATGCGGTATCTAGGGTCCTGGATGCGGGTTGGTATGTGTTGGGCAAAGAGGTTGAAGCGTTTGAGCACGAGTGGGCCGGCGTATGCGCGGTTCGGCATTGCGTCGGTGTCGGCAACGGCATGGATGCCATTGAAATTGGCCTGCGAGCGCTTGAAATCGGACCTGATGACGAAGTCATCACTACGCCCATGACGGCATTTGCCACGGTGCTGGCGATCATGCGTGCCGGAGCCACGCCGGTGTTGGCCGATATCGACCCGGACACAGCCATGCTGGATCCAGAAAGTGCCCGGCGTTGCCTGACAGCCAGGACCAAGGCGATCGTGCTGGTGCACTTGTATGGCCAGGCCGGCCCCATCGATGCGATGCTGGCGTTGGCGAAGGATCACGAGATTCATCTGATCGAGGATTGTGCCCAGGCGCACGGCTCCCGATATAAAGGACAGCCGGTCGGCAGTTTTGGAAGCTTCGGCGCCTGGAGTTTTTACCCCACCAAGAATTTGGGTGCCATTGGTGATGCCGGTGCCGTCACGACCTCATCGGCAGAACTTGCAGGAAAGGCCCGCGCGCTGCGTCATTATGGTCAAACCGAGCCTCATCACCACCAGTTCCTGGGCATGAACAGTCGGCTGGATGAGTTGCAGGCCGCCATCCTGAGGGTCCGATTGCAACATCTAACAGGCTGGACCAAACGGCGGCGAGAGATAGCCAAGATGTATCATGCGGGCATACATAATCCGCAAGTGCGACTGTTGCCGCCACCAGCTGAGGTCGAGCGTCATGTGTACCACCTGTTTGTGATCACCTGCCAGCAACGCGATGCGTTGCAAGCTCATTTGAAGGCACAGGGAGTCGAATCGCTGATTCACTACCCGTTCCCCGTTCATAAACTGGAGGTCTGTCGCTCGCTTCCGCAAGATCCATTAGGCTTGAAACACACAGAGCGACACGCGGCAAGTTGTTTATCTCTGCCTTGTCACCCCGGGCTGACCGAAGAAAACATCGAGAGGGTGATCCAGGCCGTGAACAGCTTCTGATTGAAAATCCCAAGATGAACCATTACGTCACGCTATTCGACGGCAATTTCTTGCCCCAGGGCTTGGCGCTGCATGAATCGTTGGTCCGTCATGCCTCCCCCTTTACGCTCTGGGTGCTGTGTGTAGACGATAAAGCCAAGCAGGTGTTGGATAGGCTACAGAAGCCGGAGATTCGCTCGCTGGCGGTCTCTGAAATTGAGACGCTGGAGTTGTTGGCGATCAAGCAACAGCGAAGCCGCGTCGAGTATTGCTGGACGTTGACGCCGATGACACCCAAGATCGTGTTTGACCGGGATCCCTCAGTCGAGCGCGTGACCTATCTCGATGCCGATATGTGGTTTCTCAAAAGTCCCGATCCGATCTTTCAGGAATTCGAAACCTCGGGGAAATCAGTCTTAATTACCGATCATGCGTATGACGCTGAAAGTGATCGATCGATGACCAGCGGACAGTATTGCGTGCAGTTCATGACGTTTGTTCGGGGGGAAAGCGAGGCTGTCCGTCAGTGGTGGGAGGCGCGTTGTCTCGAATGGTGTTTCGCGCGGCGTGAAAAAGGAAAGTTCGGCGACCAGAAGTACTTACATGATTGGCCAACCCGTTTCCCGAACGATGTGCATGTGCTCAAGCAGCTCGATCGCCTGCTTGGACCTTGGAATGCCAGACGCTTCCATTCTTCACGTGCGATCGCATGGCATTTTCATGGTCTGCGTCTATTAGGGGAAGGCACAGTGCAGTTGCACCCAGGCTATTCGGTCCCAAAAGACGTCGATACCCAGATCTATCTTTTGTACGTCCAGGCGCTTCACCGCGCGATTGATCAGATCGGCAAGCCGATCGTCCAAAGCAGTTCGGCAAGTGTGTCGCAGGTCATACCCCCGTGGATAAGGAGTCTAGTCAGGCGTGGAATGAAAGTGGCGCGAGATTTGAGATGCCAGAAAGTTTCATTCCTGTAAGGCCTACAACCCCCGCTACAGGATGTTGTGCATGCCGAAGGACTGGTAGGTCTGACTCCCCCAGATATGGATATAGTGGAACCGCCTCTAACAACCAAAATTCACAGTGGGCTGTAAGAGAGCGGTACCGAAAGTCTACGGCTGCGCTTCCTGTGCGGTGTGTCATGGAACCTGGTCGGCACGGTCCTCGCTCAAGGAAGCGTGTTTATGGCGAACGTCGGCATCGCCTACCTTAGATATAAGGTGCTGGGACGTGGGCGGCTTCTCCAGGGTGAGAACCAAACCAGGCCTAGAATATTGGGTCTTCAGGTTTCCGGCTTCTTAAGCAGGAAGCGGCCGGTGTCGCATTGTGGCAGTCTTCGCAGTCGCCGGCCAGCAAGTGGGGCTGGAGTCGATGGACGCGGTCTGAAGCACTGTCAGCAATGTCACCAAAAGGATGGAAGGATGGGATGGACTGCTAGCCCGCATTATTCATGACGGTTCGTCGGCCCCCCTCCCTCACCCTCCCCCATATTATGGGGGAGGGATGGGTGGGGGGCCGAGACGGGCGCGCGGAGCCGGGAGGCGGGGTAACACCCCGCCTGGCAGTTCCGAAGGGGGTGTGCCCCCTTCGTGGGGATTCTACAAGGGGGCTGGCCCCCTTGTAAGAGTGGGCGAGGCAGGTTCCAGAGCCGAGCCCGCGAGGAAGGGAGGCATCCTTGAACAGGATGTTAACCGACCGAGCGGCGAGCCCGCCCGCTTGGGCGCTGTGAAACATGCGGCCAAGTGTGTCGCAGCGGCGAATCCGCGATTGCAGTAGAAGCGCTCGTGAATAATGCGGGCTAGGGTAGGCCGCTCCGTCGCGTGTCGCTCATGTCGCAGCAACTTCGAACCTCGAACGCTCTGTGAAGTTTCCAGCCTCGAACCTAGAACCATTTCCATGAAAGCCCTCATCATCGGCCAAGACGGTTCTACCCCCATGGGGCGGAAGAACGAAAAGCGATCCGCTACGCGTGAGGGAATTCAATGAAGTAGTCCGGAGCGAGTTTAGGAAGTGGTAGGAGTGCCTGTGGAATGGAAGCGCTGAGGAAAAATATAGAAATGCGACATTGCAAGACCCGATTCCGAAGCCACCGTCTGATGAATGCCTTGCGAACACAAGAATTCTCGATCACCACATCCAATACCGTGTGGCCTGTCTCGTCGCGTAACGGCTTGCCAAGCTCAAGTCTGCCATGACTTTCACTCGCCGCCTGGTTTCCGGAGCGTTCCAGCTCACGCTCAGCAATGGTGCCGTGCGGCTGCTCTCAATCGTCACCATGCCGATCCTGACCGCCTTGCTCAGCCCGCAGGCCTATGGCGTTGCGACTTTGATGGGCACTGTCACTTCCTTGGTGTCGGTGTTCGCCCTCGCTGGCATTGACGTGACTTACGCGCGCGCATATCACAGCGCCCAGGAGCCGAGCGGCACGGTCGTCGAACACTATTGCTGGCGTTTCGCGAATATGGCGGCGCTGCTAGCCGCCATATTCGCTGCGTTAGCCTGGTGGTTTATAAACAGAAATTCCCTCGAATTGGATCACCATCTGGCGATCCTGCTGGCGCTGGGCATCGTTTTTTCGGTGGCCTACACGATGGCGCAAACGCGGGCGCGCCTGGCCGGGAGATACCGAGCCATGGCTCTGACCATCATTGCCGGCGGAATGATCGGGTCGGCGGCCAGCATCGGTATCGCTATCTGGTGGCGGCAGGATGCCCTGGCGTTGCTTCTTCCCATGTTGTTGGGCTATCTGATCCCCGTATTACTGCTTGGCACGCCCTCCATCACCGGGATGGCGAAACCATCCGGCCTGACGCGGAAGGAAGGTGCTGCCCTGGTCAAAATAGGCCTGGCAGGCATCATCACCGCGCCCATGTATTGGCTACTGTCCTCCTCAGACCGCTGGTTCCTTCAGTACTATTACGGGGCAGAGGCGGTGGGGGTCTATTCCATCGGCTATAGCGTCGCGATCGTCGGCACGATGGTCAACACCGCCGTCATGTCGGTGTGGCTGCCCGAGGCCTCGCGTGAATACGAGCAAGACCAAGAAAGGGCAAAAGCTACCTTGGGCCGACTCATGTCGCGTTTGATCGCTGCAATGGCGCTCATTTGGCTGATGGCAGCTGCGGCGGGCGGTGATATCGTGCGTTGGCTCGCCAATGAACGATTTCAAGCATCCGCTGAATTTGTGCCGTTTATCGCGGGCGGCGTATTCTTTTATGGAACATCACAACTTGCCCTTTATGGGCTCGTGCTGGTAAAGCAATTTAAATGGGCTGCCGTGTGGTGGTTTGTTGGCGGCCTGGTGTGCACCGTGCTCAACTTTGCGCTGGTATCGCGATATGGCGGCGTAGGTGCCGCCATTACTCAGAGCATCAGCTTCGCGTTTATCTCCCTTGGTATCCTCGCAACATCCCAAACCAAGTACCGTATGCAACTGGGTTGGGGCCGACTCGCGCCTGTCATGGCGATAATCTTGGTCGCCGGTCTATTCTTGGCCCCGCCTTGGCATGGGACTGCACCCTTCAGTCTCCTGCTGAAACTTCCCATCGGGATCGCGGTTGCGTCCATCACCGCATGGGTCGTGGCACCGGATTGGTGTGCTCGAGGAGTAACGTATTTGCGCGGGATAGGAATGGCGTGACCGGCAACCTGAAAAAGTCTCATGGGTCACAGATGCCTAGAACAGCGGGTTGCAAGACATGAAATCATCTTACGGGCCTTCTGAAACTCCATGTCCACTATGTGGTTCGTCAGAGGCAACTCTTGTATCCGAGACCTCGTACGCCGAGATTTGGTCGCATCTGCACGGTGAATGGGGGGCCTCAATATCTGAGGCTGTTAAGACTGCGCACACGCTCGAGCCGTTGGTCAAGTTGCAGAGTTGCCGCAAATGTCAGTTGCAGTATTTCTCGCCTGTAATTCCTGGCAGCTCCTTGTTTTATTCAGAGCTTACTTCTTCTTGCGCCCATTACTACACTGACCACAAGTGGGAATTTGAGTACGTGAGGAACATTCTGCAGCGCAACCATAGGGTGCTTGATGTTGCCTGTGGCAAGGGGGCGTTCCTCCGTTCGATACGTGATTCAGTGGGTGCCGCGATAGGTATCGACACAAACCCTGATGCGGTTAGTAACGGCAACGAAGCCAATCTACACATTCACAAACAATCTGTAGAAGAGTTCTCAGTTGCACATGGCGAGGAATTCAACCTGGTCTCGGCCTTTCAGGTTATCGAGCACCTTGGGTCTGTCATGCCTTTTGTTTTGGCGGCATACAGATGTGTGAAGCCCGGCGGCTTATTGGTTTTGTCGGTGCCCAATCGTGCGCGCAGCAAGGATTTGAGTTTCGGCTCTCTCGATTATCCACCACACCACATTTCTAGATGGGCTGAAGATCAGCTTTCAATGATTGCCGAGAAGTTGAATGCCGAACTTGTGTCTATTGCCAAGGAGCCCCTTAATCAATCACAGACTATCGGTGCTCTGAGAGTCAAGGAGTTACCGGAGTTGCTACCTCTTAAGTTTGCCGGTCGCGACTTTGTTATGAAGGTAATCAGCCGCCTAGTTCTCACTTTTCCGATGTCGCTGGTGTGGAGAAATCTGAACATGTCTGATCGATTGAGCATGTACGGAATGAGCATGATTGCAATAATCCGTAAGCCAATTGCAGAGCGGACAAACCTGACACAATCATCACAACCCATGGCAATCGCGGGCAGTTGATTCAAAGAGCAAGGACCATAAAAATTCTGTCAGCAGATCGCTCGAGATCATGTGCGGCATAGCCGGAGAATTGAATTGGGCTTTCTGTGCGAACCGCGAGGCGGTTGATGTGATGGTCCATGGCATCGTCCATCGTGGGCCGGACGATCGTGGCCTTTGGTCGTCGCCAAATGGCGTATGCGTCCTCGGTCACGCCCGTTTGAGCATCGTCGATCTCAGTCTCGCCGGCCATCAACCAATGCTCGATCTAAACAACGGCAACTGCATCGTGTTCAACGGCGAGATCTACAACTTCCAGTCTCTGCGCAAGGACTGCGAAGCGGCGGGCGATGTGTTCAAGTCCCACTCCGACACCGAGGTCATCCTCGCGCTGTACCGACGGCACGGCATCGGTTGTCTGAAGTTCTTGCGTGGCATGTTCGCCATCGCTATCTGGGACGAGCAACGTCAGCAGATCTTTCTGGCCCGAGACCGGGTGGGCAAGAAGCCACTCAATTACGCGGTCACGAAAGCAGGACTCGCCTTTTGCTCCGAGTTGCATCCGCTCTCCCATCATCCCGGCGTCGATAACGGGATGGACTTGGAGGCGCTGGAGTTATATTTACAGCTCCAGTTCATCCCCGCCCCCTGGACCATCTATCGCGGCATCCGCAAGCTGCCGCCGGCCCATTACGCCGTATACGACCGCGATGGCCTGAAGATCGAGCCCTACTGGGAGATCGATTACCGCGACAAGATACAGATCAGTGAAGCCGACGCGCTGGACGCGTTGGAGGACAAGCTCACCGAGGCCGTCCGCCTGCGCATGATCGCCGACGTTCCCTTGGGCGCGCTGCTCAGCGGCGGCGTCGATTCCAGTGTCGTCGTGGCGCTCATGGCCAAGCTGAGCAAAGAGCCGGTGAATACGTTTAGCATTGGCTTCGAGGAAGAAGCCTTCAACGAGCTGCCTTGGGCGCAGCAGGCCGCCGCCCGTTGCGGCAGTCTGCATCATCCAGAAATCGTGAAGGGCGAGGTGGAGCACCTGCTGCCCACGCTCGCGCGGCATTATGGCGAACCCTTTGCGGATTCTTCGGCGATCCCCTCCTTTTTCGTCTCCGCCGCCGCCCGCCGTCACGTCACGGTTGCCTTGAATGGTGATGGAGGCGACGAACTGCTGGGCGGTTATCCGCGCTACTGGCTGTCGGGATCAACGCTGCGAGCATCGGCCCTGCTCGGTGGATCGATACGACCCGCAGATCTCGCGACGCTGGCACCCCGCCTCCTCAATGCCAAGACCATCCCCATGCGCGTGGTGAGAAAACTATTGATGCAATATGTGAATCCAGAACTGCGTTCGGTTCTCTTGTTCGCCGGATTCTGGGACGATCCTATTCGCAGAGAATTGCTGCCAAACGATTCGGACATGCTCCTGCCTGATTGGCGTCGCAATTGGCTGGAAAGGGCGTTCGCGCATGCCGCCAACCCGGTTGACCGAATGCTCTGGATGGACAACCACACCTACTTGCCCGGCGACCTGCTGGTGAAGATGGACATTGCCTCCATGCACTGTGGCTTGGAAACCCGTTCGCCGCTGCTCGACCATGAAGTGATCGAGTTCTGCGCCAGGTTGCCCGTGCAGTACAAGGTCAAGGATCGGGTGGGCAAGTATCTGTTGAAGAAGCTGGCGGCGCGGTATTTTCCTGCCGATTTTGTGCACCGGCGCAAGATGGGTTTCGGCGTCCCGCTGGGCGACTGGTTGCGTGGGCCGTTGCACAACGTACTACGCGAAACGCTGCTGGATGCGGGGCTCATGGCCCCGCTGTCTGCTGCGGTGATTGAACGGACATTGCGGGAATTCGAAGCCGGCGGCAACGACCATGAATCCCGACTGTGGGCCTTGCTGATGTTTGGTGTCTGGCGGAGGCAGCAAGGGGTGAGCCCGTGAAACATCCAATGGAGAAAGCCGCAAGATTTGCTTGGCGGGCCGCCAGAAATCTGCTGTGCATCACCCCTTGGGGGAAAAGCGTTCTGTTCCCCCCCCAGTCGCTTGCCCACCGCTTTGGGCGCAGCGACGCCGACTATGCCATACGTGTATTCATGCATCACTATCAACAGTTGTCTACCGCTGGGTTCCGGGCTGCCGACAAGATTCTGGAAGTCGGTCCTGGGCAAAACGTCGGGACCTCACTGCTGATGTGGGCGTTGAATCACGCGCGGTCCGGCAGGGCTGTGACCGTGATTCTATGGGATGTCTTCCCGAACATGGTCGTCGATGCTAACGTGTTGAGAGAAGCTGCCCGTGCTTTGTCGGACAGCCCGGCGTTCCACGATGTTTTGGACGCTCTTCCAGATGACGGGATAGACCAGACCCTCGGCATGGTCGCGCGAGGCGAACTGCTGCCCGACATTCGCTATCGGGTTCAGGCATTGCCGGACCTGACCGAAGCTGGCGAGGCGAACGATATCGCCCTGGTGTATAGCCAGGCTGCGATCGAGCACATTTGGGACGTCGCCGATTTTTGCCGGGTGATCATCCGGCTGACGAAGCAGGGCGGCTGGCACAGCCATCGCATCGACTTGGCCGATCATGGACGCCGGGAGACGAATTATATTGAGATGCTTGAATGGTCGCCGATCGGCTATTGGCTGACGATGCGCTTCATCCCCGGTGCCATCAACCGCTGGCGTGCCTCAACGTACATGGCGTTCCTCACCGAGGCCGGATTAAAAATACTCAGCGCATCCAGAGAGACAAGAGAAGTACTGCCCATCACACGTTCGCGCGTCAACCAAGCGTTCGGGTCCTTGGACGAGTTGGATCTGAGAACGACCGCACTGGACTTAGTGGGCGTTAGGCCCCTATGACGCCGGGACGCAATAACATTCTTGATGTAGCTCGAACAGTTCAGTCTGCGTAGCTTGGAAAAAGCTTCCTCGTGAATCGTTTCCAGGGTTTAGAAATGAGCACCTTTACTTTGAAGAGAGGTCTGAAAAAATTTCGATCCGTTGCGACATCATGGATTGCTGAGCCTTCGCTGCATCAACTCGAAGCTACTCGACGGCATGAACTTGATATTGTGCTCAATTTGCTGCCCGATTCCGGCAGGGTACTTGAGATTGGCGCGGGAGCGGGATGGCAGGCGAAATATTTGGCTAATCGAGGTTATATCGTCAGCGCGATTGATCTTCCTTCGAGCAATTACCTCGAGAATCGCATTTGGCCTGTTATCGACTACGATGGTAGCAAAATCCCATTTGACGGTAATACCTTTGATGTCATTTTTAGCTCGAATGTGCTTGAGCACATTCCCAATGTATATGCATTTCAGGAGGAGATCCATCGGGTTCTCAAACAGGATGGGCGTGTAGTCCATGTGCTACCGTCAAGCGGCTGGCGTTTCTGGACAAACATTGTGCACCTTATTAAATGTTGGAACGTCCCGCAGGTTCATGGCGAACACGCGAAGAATCCATTCACGGAAATGTTCTATTTCAGCCGTAGATATTGGGGTCGGCAGTTTCGTGAAACAGGCTGGGCGGTGGAAGCTTGCTGTTCGAACAAATTATTTTATACCGGCCATTCGATCATGGATTCACGGTTGACCATAAATACACGACGCAAATTAAGTCGTTTTCTAGGAGGGGCATGTAATATCTATACCTTGCGGGAGATAAAGAGACGCCTGTAATTATGCTGCGGCGCGTACGCCATTCTGGTTTCCACTTATCAAAGAAAGAGGTATGTCTACGATTTTGGAATCAGTGAATTTCGCAGCCATGAATTCTTATTCATGAACGTATAAGGAGGAGGGTGAGCAAACGCCAGCCCACGGAAGTGGTTATGTTCTGTCCGCAGTTTCGCCCTGTCATCGGCGGCTCCGAGCGCCAGGCGGAAAAGCTGGCGACTGCACTGGTCGAGGCCGGCTGCCTGGTCACAATCCTTACCCCGCGCATTGATCCCGACTCGCCGGATATGGAGGAAGCCAACGGCGTAACCATCGAGCGGTTTCCGCTGGCCGACTTGTCGCGCCGATATCCTCTGCCTGGAGTGGCCTTGTTGAACATCCCCTACATCCTCTGGCAGGTTGTGCGGGCGGTAAGGCCTCGCCTGAAAGACACGGATGTCCTACATTGCCATATCGCTTCGCTGCAAACCGCCGGGGCGGCCCTGGCCGGGCGCATGGCCGGCGTTCCGGTGCTCTGCAAGGCGGCGGTAGCGGATCATCACAGTGATTTGGGTGAAATCGAGAAGACTGGGGTGAGTGGTCGTCTGGTGGCTTGGCTGGTTCGGGCGTTAATCCAAACCTGGGTGGCCACGACAGCCGCAGTGGAGGAGGCGCTGATCCGGGCCGGCGTCGAGCCCAGAAAGATTGTCCGTATTCCCAACGGTGTCGATCTGCCGTCCGATCCGGGCACCCGCAAGCCAGGAGGCCGGATCAGCCGATTCCTCTATCTGGGACGGCTCTCGACAAATATTCAGCGAGATGTTCCGACGCTGATTACTGCCTATGATCGTCTAGCCACGACGGACCCTGACCTGGAACTGGCCATCGTCGGCGGCGGCGATTTGTTAGAGGAAACCAGGCGACTGGCGGGAACCTGCACCGCGCGGAATCGCATTCATCTGCCAGGGTTCGACCGTCCTGAGAAATGGCTGGCCTGGGCCGACTGTTTCGTGTTGCCGTCGCGGCGCGAGGGGCTCTCCAACGCTCTGCTGGAGGCCATGGCGGCAGGGCTGCCTTGCATCGCCAATGACATTCCGCCGAATCGGGAAGTCCTGGCCAACGGCGAAGCTGGCATCCTGGTACCAGTAGATGAACTCGATGCCCTGGAAAAGGCTATGCGTGACGTAACCGAGGAGAGCGGAGTCGCCGAACACTATGCCTGGAAGGCGCAAGAACGGGTGGAGCAGTGCTATTTGATCCGTGCGGTGGCTGAGAAGTATCTATCGCTTTACCGCAACCTATGCCACGGAAATTCAGCTGAATGACCTCACTTACTACGTTCAGTGTTTTTGCTGTGATGACACTTGGGCTGGCAACCCTCCTGATCAAGGGTGAGGACAGGCAGTGGGTGACGTTGGTCATGCTGATAGCCTGGCTCAGCCTGTTTCCACTTCTGGCATTGGTGAACCTTTGGTTCCCGTTTGCGGGAGGGGGGGACGATGAAGATTATTTCTACTTGGCAGCAACAGATTTCAGTTCATGGGCAGAAGTACTCGACCCGACCCAATTTGCCGGTGTGATGGTGCAGCCCGGCTACCCTTGGCTACTCTCGATTCTTAACCAGTTCACCGGCGAAGACCTACTCGCCTTCAAGCTGCTGAACCTCGCGGTGTTTGTGTTGCTAATTCCTGTGTGGTACCGCATTGGCGTTGAACTCGATTCCAGGCAATTTGGGCGCGCAATGGCGCTTGCCATCCTGCTGGTGACCCCCCTGTGGTGTTACTGGATGTTCCTGCTCAAAGACTTGCTCATTGCCCTATTGCAGAGCATTTTTCTGCTGGGTGCCGTGCAGGTCTCAGGAAGGCGCAGTAGCAGTAAAGGAGGTTGGTTGCTCGTTTTCGGCGCTACGTTGGCGCTCATCCCTTTCCGTGCGCCACTCGTGTTGTTCAATGTGGCTGTGCTTGCGGGAACCGCCACATTGATGTTGGCCCGACGCGGGGAGCGGGGCAGGTCCTTTGCGACCGCGATCATGTCAGCCATCGTGATTGCGGGGATACTAACCATCACATCCGATCCCGAATGGATGGCTGCAATGGGAATCTACGATGAAGACCGTGTGATTGGCACGGAGGAGACCGAAGTAACAGTGTCTCAAGTAGGCGAAGCCTCCCTGCTGAACAGGGGGTTGTTTCCTCTTTTGTATCTCTTCAGCGAAACCTCGGGGTTAAACCTGAAAACCTGGTTAGATTTCGACGCATTCAGTTTGCGCGGGGCCCTCGCGATCCCTTGGATCGTTGTGGTGGTTCCGTTCTTCGTGCTGGGCCTGCTTTGGCTGATGCGTCGTGATCCCCAAACCATTCAGCGCGGCGGCATCATGGCCGGCGTCCGTTCCACGCGACTTGTCGCCACTCCTTGGGGGGCCGTGCTGATGTTCATTCTGGCTTACCTGGCGCTTTCCTGGACGGTTGGGGATACCACGAGATGGAGGATTCCCGACATGCCGGCGATGGCAGCAGTAGCAATGGCCGGATGGTTGTCTATGGCAGAACGGAGCAGGAGATGGGTTCTGATGGTATGGATAGGATTTGTCGGCGGGTCAGTCGCGCTGTTTAATCTGGTTCGTGGGCTGTGAATGGTTGCGCAAGAAGAGACACTACAAGGTGATGCTCCACTTGCCGTCCTGATGATCAGCCCCCAGTTCCATCCCCTCCTCGGTGGCTATGAGCGTGCGGCGGAACGCCTTTCTGCGGCCCTCGCCGACGCAGGATTGCGCGTGGTCGTCATTACCGAGCGCCGCGAGCGCGCTTGGCCGACGATGGAATTCGTAGACGGCTACGAGGTGCGGAGGCTGTCCTGTCTATATCGTCGTCACTCTCACACCATCACCAGCATCCTGTCGTTCACCGGCTTCCTGTTGCGCCACGGCCGAGAATTCGACATCTGGCATGTACATCAATATGGTTTTCATGGGGCGCTGGCAGTGGCGCTGGGAAAGGTGTTGCGTCGGCCGGTGGTGCTCAAATTGACGAGTTCCGCCGCCATGGGCATCGAGAAGGCTTTGGGGCGCGGCATTGTCGGGCGAATCCTGAGCTTTTCCCATCGACGGGCCAGCGCCTGCCTCGCAGTGAGTGAAGAGACCCGCGAGGAGGCGATCCGTTTCGGTATCCCCCCAGAGCAGATCCACCTCGTCCCCAACGGGGTGGATGGCCACCAGTTTCATCCCGCGACGCCGAACGAGCGGGCCGAGGCCCGTCGCACGTTAGGGCTTACATGCGAACGGCTGGTGCTGTATGTCGGACGCTTGTCGCCGGAAAAGAATTCCCTCGGCCTGCTGGACGCCTGGGCGGCCGTCGATACCAAGGCGCGCGAGGGTGTGCTGCTGGCAATCGTGGGGGATGGACCGGATTGGGACCAAGCACAGGCCAGAGCACAGATGCCGAATCTGGCGGATAGTGTGCATCTGGCGGGAAGGCGGAGCGATGTGGCGACGTGGTATCGGGCGGCGGATGTCTATGTGCTTCCGTCCCATCTGGAAGGCCTGTCCAACACCATGATCGAGGCGCTGGCATCGGGTTTGCCGGTCATCTCCACCCGTGTTTCGGGCAGTTCGATACTGGTTGAATCTCCCGTCGCCGGTCTTTTGGTAGATGTCGGCGATGTTGAAGATCTGGCTGGCGCAATGGAATCGCTTCTCCGGGACGCTTCGGTCAGATCGCAGTTTGGTCTTAATGCACGGCTAAAGTTCGAATCGCGCTTTTCGTTGGAAGCCCTCTCGAAAAAGATCATCCTCCTCTACGAAGGACTCCGAGTTCGGAACGAGAAACCGGGTACGGCCTGATGTGCGGAATCGGCGGCATCCTCGTTCCCCAAGGCAGTGAGATCGATGCGGCGGGATTGCGGCGGATGGGAAGCATCATGGCAGCGCGCGGTCCCGACAATGAAGGTCTGTTTATCGGGCCTGGTGTGGGCTTGATACACCGGCGATTGAGCATCCTGGACTTGAGCGCGCTTGGCAACTGTCCGATGCCAAACGAAGATGGTTCGATTCAGGTGTTGCTGAATGGCGAGATCTACAACTGGCGAGAACTGCAAACTGAGCTCCTTGAACAGGGCCACCGTTTCAGATCGATGTCGGACAGCGAAGTCCTCGCCCACGGTTACGAGGAGTGGGGCGAGGCCCTGTTCGCTCGCTTGCGGGGCATGTTTGCTCTGGCTATCTGGGATCAGCCGCGGGCACGTCTGTTGCTGGCGCGTGACCGGCTGGGAGAAAAGCCGCTCTTTTTGCTACAGGACGGGGAGCGATTCTTCTTCGCGTCGAGCATCGCTGCCCTCCTCGCCTATGATCAAAAGCCTTTGCCGATAAATCCGGATGCCCTCGTCTGTTGCCTAGCCCACAACTTCATTCCGGCTACACATACGGCATGGCAGGGGATTGGCGTATTTCCTCAGGCGCACTATGGCGTGATCGATAGTGGTGGCGCATTGTCAATTCATTGCTACTGGAGTTTTCCGAACGAGCGACCGCGTGCGGTTTCCGTGGCTGCCGCCGAGTTCGAAGTCGAGAGGGTTCTCGATGACAGCGTCCGGCGCTGTCTCGACGCGGATGTGCCGGTAGGCGTCTTTCTCAGCGGCGGAGTCGATTCCTCGCTGGTGGCTGCCTTGGCTGCCCGCCATCATCCTGGCTTGCATTCCTTCTCCGTCGGTTTCGAGGAATCGGCATGGAGCGAGCTGGATTTTGCCCGCAAGGTAGCGGGCCATCTAGGCCTGGTGCACCACGAAACCATCGTCCGCCCCAAGGATGTCCTGAAAATACTCCCCAAGCTCGTCTGGCACTATGGCCAACCCTTCGGCGATGCCTCCGCCGTCCCCACCTATATGGTTTCCAGGCTGGCGCGACAGCATGTCAAGGTGTGCTTGAGCGGCGATGGCGGAGACGAATCCTTTGCTGGTTACTGGCGCGTGCAATCGGGCGCGTACGCGGCGCGATACGGTGCACTGGTCCCGGACATGGTGAGAAGGCGCGTGGTCCCGGCCCTCGCTGGACTGCTTGGGCCACTGGGGAGGCGTCTTGCTGCCATGAACACGCTATCTCTTGCAGCACCCGGTGCTGGTTACACCAATTCGCAGAGTTGGCACGACATGCTGGCCGAAGTAGCGGGGCCGACGCTGCAGCCGGGGCTCAATCATGACCGCGTCGCCTGTCGTGTCGGCCGTGCGCTCGATCGCGAAGATGCGACAGTCGTCCAGAGACTCTTGTTCGACGATTTTCAAGTCCAGCTACCGGACGACTATTTGACAAAGGTAGATGTAGCCAGCATGGCAGCGTCGCTGGAGGTGCGTGCTCCGCTGCTCGATGTGGCGGTGCTGGAAACCGCCTGGCGGCTGCCGGACCGGATGAAGCTTCATTGGGGCGAGAGTAAGTGGTTACTCAAGCGCATCGCCGCGCGACTGGTTCCTGCCGAGGTGATCTATCGCCCCAAGATGGGGTTCGCGATGCCCTTGCCACGATGGTTTCAGGGGGAAATCGGACTTGCGCTTGAGCGTTTGCTGATGGACAGCGTGACGGATCGAGAGGGCTGGATTGACTCAAAGCGTGTGCTGCGCGAACTGGAGGATCATCGCACTGGCAAGCGCGATAACCATACCCGGCTGTGGCTGATTCTTTGGCTCGAACTCTGGCTTCGCGTCGTTGCTACTGGGGAGATGGATCGCGAAACGGATCTCTCGGAGATGTTGGGTATATGCGCATCTTGATGGCCGTGCCGAAATACCCTTTCCCGGTCGTCGGGGGACTGGAGCGGCAGGCCCATGAGTTAGCCAAGGCACTGGTCCAGCGCGGGCACGTGGTTCATGTGTTATCGAGCCGTTTTGACCATCGACAGAACTACTTCGAAATGAGCGACGGCGTTCGGGTTCATCGGGTACAGTGGGTCGATTACAGGCTGCTGCGGTTCCTGCTGTTCCCCTTCAGACTGGCTCGAGTCCTCTACAAACTAAAACGAAACGTGGATGTGGTCCACGTGCATAACCTCAGTTGGTTCGGCGCATTCGTCACGCTGTTCGCCAAGGCGTTGCGCCTGCCCGTGATCACCAAGCTTCCTAATATTGGCGAATTCGGCATTCCGGGCGTGCGGCGCGAACCATTTGGATCTCTGCATGTTGCGTTGCTTAAGAAATCCGATGCGATCATCGCCATGACCCCGGAAAGTGTGGCGGAGTTGGCCAGCATCGGCTATCCCTCCCCGAGGGTCTTAAAGGTGACAAACGGGATTCCGCTTTTGACAGCAAATTTGGCGACTGTACGACCGCATTCTCCCGATGCCGCGACCGCAGTCTTTGTCGGCCGTATTTCACCAGAAAAGGGGGTGATTGATCTCCTTCACGCGTGGGCCACGGTCAAGGCCCATGCAGTTCGCCCCGTGAAATTGCGCATCATCGGCGATGGCCCGCAGGAAGGAGAGTTGAAGGTATTAGTCGTATCGCTCGGTCTTGGCGCGACTGTGGAATTTGTTGGCCATTGCGGAGATGTGGCGGCGGAACTCGCCAAGGCCGATCTGTTCGTCCTTCCCTCCTATGAAGAAGGGAACTCCAACGCCATTCTGGAGGCGATGCGTGCAGGCTTGCCGATCATCGCCACGCGCGTGGGCGGCGGCCCGATTCAGGTGGGGGGCGAGGGCGAACGGTTTCTTGTCCCGCCGGGTAACCGCCAGGCGTTGGCTGACCGGCTGCTCGAACTGATCGAAGACGAAGCGCTACGGTTTCGCCTGGGATCGGCGATGCGCGCCCGAATCGAGAGCCTGTTCGCCATTGATCGTATCGCGGTGATTTACGAGCAGGCTTACGAATTGATTCTATCAGGCCGCCGCGAGCAGATCGGGCAGATCAATCCGGGCCTGTTCAGCCAAGACGAAACGGAGGACCGCAAATGTGCGGGATAGCGGGTTTCGTTTCAACGCCGGGCTTGTCTGAAGCCTTTGCGCAGCAAGCCGTTCAGCGGATGACGGCCCGCATGTCACGACGCGGCCCCGATGCGGAGGGCCTGTGGACGGGCGCGGGGGTGGTGCTGGGCCATCGCCGCCTGGCCGTTCTTGACCTGGATGTTCGCGCCAACCAGCCGATGATGTCGGCAGATGGCCGATACGCCATCGTTTTCAACGGCGAGATCTACAACTTTCGCGAACTACGCCGGGAGTTGGAATCGGAGGGTGTGGCCTTCCGCACGACGTCCGATACAGAAGTCCTGCTGTCGCTCTTCGCCCGCGAGCGCGAGCGGATGTTGCCGCGGCTGCGCGGCATGTTTGCGTTCGCCATCTGGGATACGCGGTCCCACGAGCTGTTCCTGGCGCGCGATCCTTACGGCATCAAGCCGCTCTATTACACAGGCACGAAGGAAGGCCTGCTCTTCGCCTCCCAGGTCAAAACGTTGCTCGCTTCCGGTCTGGTTTCTTTTGTACGCGAGCCGGCCGGCTTGGCAGGATTTTACCTTTGGGGCAGTGTGGCGGAGCCCTGGACAACGTTCCGCGATGTGTTCGCGCTGCCTGCCGGCCACTGCCTGTGGGTACGCGCAGGCGTGGTGGAGACGCCCGTCTGCTGGCATGATATCCGCGCCCATTGGCAAGGCGTGGGATGCGAGACGTCAGCCCGCGATGTGCAGGAACGGGTGCGGGAGGCAGTGACTGACTCTGTGCGCGCTCACTTGGTGGCGGATGTGCCGGTGAGCGTGTTCCTCTCCGGAGGCATCGACTCGGGAGTGATCGCCGGCCTGGCGTCCGAGTTGGGTGCATGCGTCGAGGGCATTACCATCGGATTCGAGGAGTTTGCCGGCCGCCACGACGACGAAGTTCCAGTCGCGCGCTCCATCGCTGCCCACTATGGTTTGAAACATCATGTGCGCATGATCTCCAGAACTGAATTCGAGAACGATATCCCGCACATTCTTGCCGCCATGGACCAACCTTCTATTGATGGCGTGAATACCTGGTTCGCCAGCAAGGCGGCAGCCGAGCATGGCTATAAAGTGGTGTTGTCGGGAATCGGTGGCGACGAATTGTTTTGTGGTTACTCATTGTTTCGGCAGATCCCGCCACACGCAGCGCTAGGGCGGATGCTTGCTTTCATCCCGGGCGCGAGGGCTTTGTTCAGGGCACCATGTGCGGCGATTGCCAAGTGGCGCTCGCAGCCCAAGCTCGCCGGGGTACCGGAATTTTTCGGATCTTTGGAGGGGCTGTATTTCTTGCGGCGCGGTTTATTTTTGCCCACCGAACTGCCGGCACTCTTGGGAGTTGATATGGCGCAGGAGGGGTTGGCCAGGCTCGGCGGGTTCCCTCCTGGAATGACATCAGCGCAAGCCAGGGATGGCGTATCTGCCGTCGGCTTACTGGAATCCACGCACTACCTGCGCAACCAACTGCTGCGCGATAGCGATTGGGCCAGCATGGGGCATGCGCTGGAACTGCGCACGCCGTTTGTGGATGCAAAATTGCTGGAAATGCTCGGGCCGGTCGTAGCGAGTTTCTCAGGCGGCGTCGGCAAGGCGATGCTGGCGCAGTCTCCGGAAAAGCACTTGCCCGAATCCGTTGTCAATCGTCCCAAAACGGGTTTCACTCTACCGATGGCAAAGTGGCTGTCTGAAACGACCAACCCGCGCGCCTGGGCCGACCTGCCCCTGCTGGCCGCGCCAGGAACGCCTTGGGCGCGGCGCTGGGCCAGGATTGTTGTTGAGCGGCTGGCGGCATGCGAGTGATCCACGTCGTCCCGGCAGTCACGGAAGAAGCAAGCGGGCCTTCGTATTCCGTCACCCGCCTGTGCGAATCGTTGATTGCCACTGGCACAGATGTGCGTCTTGCGGCCTTGGACTGGGCACACATGCCGGTTCGACCGGGATATCTGACGAGCTTCCCCTTGGGATGGGGGCCGCGCCGCTTGGGGGTGTCGCCACAGATGAATCGCTGGCTCGAAGACGAAGTGGCTTCGGGGAAGAATGACATCGTTCATAATCATAGCCTGTGGATGATGCCCAACGTCTATTCGGGGTGGGCCTGTAGAGCGGGTCGCTGTCGCCTCGTGGTCTCGCCGCGAGGGACGTTGTCCCGTTGGGCGTTCGGCCGGAATCGACTACAGAGGGAAATTTTCTGGAGACTGCTGCAGCGACCGGCAATCGCTCAAGCGGACTGTTTCCATGCGACGGCAGAAAGCGAATACGAAGATATTCGACGGCTCGGCTTTAGGCAGCCGGTTTGCATTCTTTCCAACGGCATTGATCTCCCGCCGTTGAAACGAGAATCGGACGGCGGCCGCCGGCAGTTGCTATTCTTGGGCCGAATCCATCCCGTAAAAGGTGTAGATGTCTTGCTGCGAGCCTGGCAGGCAGTAGAGCGCCGATTTCCAGAATGGGAACTGCATGTCGCCGGCCCGGACAACAATGGCTACTTGACCGCAATGCAGGCGCTGGCGGCGCAATTACGGCTGGAGCGTGTCGTCTTCCGCGGCTCGCTGTTTGGTGAGGAAAAGTGGTGCGCCTATCGGGCGGCCAGCCTATTTGTGTTGCCCACGCATTCGGAGAATTTCGGCATGACAGTGGCGGAAGCTCTCGCGGCGGGAACGCCGGCCATTGTGACCAAAGGCGCGCCGTGGGGCGAGCTGGAGAAACAAGGCGCTGGTTGGTGGATCGACATTGGCGTCGATCCGCTGGTCGCCTGTTTCGAACAGGCACTCCCGGCATCGCCTGAGCGGCTCAGGGATATGGGCCGGGCCGGCCACGAGTGGATGAGCCGGGACTTTTCCTGGGATCGGATCGGTGCCCAATTCTCGGCGACCTACCGTTGGTTGCTCGAAGGCGGCGAGACACCACCGTGGGTAAGGCTAGATTGAATTCGGGTGGGCGGACGGCATGAGCAGGACGTGCCCTTTGTGTGACGGAACGATATTCGCGGATTGGCGCTATGGGCTATTGCGTTGCGAGCAGTGTGATCTTGTCGTGGCCGGCTCAGTGTGGCAGCCGGTAGCCAACGAGCAACTCAATGAGGCCTCTTTCGGCGGCGACGATGAACCGGTTCGATCATTCTGGGTGAGTGTGTTTGAGTCATTGAACAACCGCCGAACAATGAGTCGCTTACGCGGGGTTGTTGGTATCGGGGGGCAGCTACTGGAGATTGGCGTAGGGAGCGGCTCATTTCTGGCCTATGCACAGGCCCACGGTTACGTACCGCTCGGCTGCGATCTGTCACCAATGATTTGCAGCAGGGTTGAGCAAAACACGGGAATAGCCATGCATTGCGGCTCGCTTGAATCCTTATCCAATGAACAGCTTTTTGACGTGGTCGTGATGAATCACGTGTTGGAACATGTGTCTGACCCCGTGGTTTTGCTCAAGGCCGTGCGCGCGCGTCTGAAGCCGAACGGGGTGTTGCATCTTGCAGTGCCGAATGCGGGGGCTTGGGAGGCTAGACTGCCTGGTTGGAACAGCTATGAACCCTATCATCTGCTGTATTTCACACCGCGAACGATACGACTCGCTGCAGAAAAGTCCGGGTTTACGATTCAGCACCTTACAACGCGCGAATCCTTTTCCGGATGGTTCCTCGCCATTCTTCGCACCCTATTGGGGAAATCCCATTCCAGGCAGTACTCAGAGGAATCGAGCGCAAGCATCACGCAATCGACCTCTTTTGTAGAGCATGCCTATCGCGTGGTTATGGTTGCAGGGGGGTTGCTCACGCTTCCGTTCCGGCGTCTTCAGGAGTTGTTGGGAAAGGGGGACGAAGTCATCCTGTTGGCGAGGAATGGAATCGATGACTGATTGCGCGGTGCTTCCCGGAACATTGGCCGTCATCATCCTCACGTACAACGAAGAAGCCAACATCGCACAGGCATTGGATTCCGTCTCGGGCTGGGCCGATGAAATGTTCATCCTCGATTCCCTGAGCGCGGATCGGACTCTGGAGATTGCCCGCCAGTATGGTTGCCACATTGCGCAGAACAAGTTCGAGAATTATGCGAAGCAACGCAATTGCGCACTCGATCATCTGCCCATTCGTAGCGAGTGGGTACTGTTTCTGGATGCCGATGAATGGCTGCCCGATGCGCTCAAGCAGGAAATCTCCACCCTCATCGCTACTTCGCCCGAGGAAAACGGTTTCTACATCAAAAGGCGTCTGATCTGGATGGGCCGCTGGATACGACACGGCTATTATCCATCATGGATACTACGGTTGTTTCGGTACGGCACGGGGCGTTGCGAGGATCGCGCGGTGAACGAACACATGATTGTGGAAGGCAAGACCGGACAATTGCGCAACGATTTCATGCATGAGGATAGGAAAAGCGTGACCGACTGGATCGCCAAACACAACGGCTACGCTACAAGGGAGGCGCAGGAACTGCTGAATATGCGGTCCGAGCCGGCGTATCGGGAAATCGATGCCAGCCTGTTCGGTGCCCAGGCGCAGCGCAAGCGTTGGCTCCGTCATCGGATATGGAATCGAATGCCGCCGTTGATCCGGCCGTTCTTGTATTTTTTCTACCGATACGTCTTGGCTGGCGGGTTTCTGGATGGGCGGAAAGCCTTTATATATCATTTCATGCAGGCGCTGTGGTTTCCGATGTTGATCGATGTGAAGTATCTCGAGCTAAAAAAACAAAGCCCGAGTACATCCGGAAAGTCTTAGTGGCCCAACATGTGTTGCATTGTGGGCTGCTAGGGAAAGTTCGATTCCAGGCTGCTCGGACAGATGACGAATGCCATCGCCCACCGTGGGCCGGATGATCTCGGTGAGTGGCATTCGCCCGAATCCGGCGTTGGTTTGGCGCATCGCCGCCTGGCCATCATCGACTTGTCGCCCTTAGGGCATCAGCCTATGAGTCGATGTGTCTGGCGCAGTGGTCATCGTCTTCAGCGGCGTGATTTATAGTTTCCGCGAGCTGCGCGTAGCTGGAGTCAAACTGCACATTTCTCGCTTTGGATGATGTTGCCAGATGAATAAATCAGGAGCCACAAGGGGTTCTAAGTTTCACGATAAATTAGCCAATTCCTGGAACGATAGTTATCAGCGAGGTGGCTTCAAAAAGCGTTTGGCGGTTGTTCGAAGATTTATTTCTCACGTTGTCGTTCCTGGCGAACATTGGCTTGATGCTGGTTGTGGAGGAGGAGTGTTGACTTTGGAGATTTCAAAGTTAGGTGCCCGTGGTTTAGCGGTTGACGGGTCTCGAGAAATGATTAATGCGGCAATCAGTCAAGTGGGCCCGTTATCCGATAGGTTTACGTTCGAAAAAATAGCCTCGATTTCCTCAATTAATGCCGCTGAAGCGAGTTTTGACGGTGTTTTGTGCTCAAGCGTGGTCGAGTATGTTGATAGCATTGATGAGGTCTTGTCCGAATTCAACAGGGTTTTGAAAATGGGTGGCAAGCTAATCCTGTCAGTGCCGAATAAAAATTCGCTCGTAAGGAGAATTCAAAAGTTGATTCGGCATTGTGGCCTCTCGATAGGCCTTGATCTGTTTCCGTATCTTAGTGTATCGATGAATGACTTCGCAAAAGGCGACCTCATCCAGCGCTTAAGCGGATGCGGTTTTCTGGCGCTTACTCTCGAAGGGTTCGACCCTATCATCCCAAAGGCATTCAACAAAGTCTTGCCCCCCGCTCTTTACTTCGTCGTTGCGGAGAAATTCGCGAATAAGTCTTATTCTAAATGAAACTTCTACTTGACCTTATCGCCGGCGCTCGCCCCAACTTCATGAGGAGTGCGCCGATCATCGACGCTCTGAAAATCGCCCAGACACGTGGATGCCGTCTCACTTATCGCGTGATCCACACCGGCCAGCATTACGACCGCGCCACGTCCGGGAGGTTTTTTTTAGAAACACGGCATTCCGGAACCGGACATCAATCTGGAGGTGAGCTCGAACACAGGCGGCGCAGAAGGAAAATTTTGACTCAAGAGGGCGAGGGAACCTGATCTGCCACCATGAGGTGAAGGATGAATGCGGCGCAACGCTGAGGCATTGGCTGCGGCACGAGTTAAGGGAGTTGGATGATGACATGCTCTCAGCTGACACGCTGCGCCGACGTGGCTGGTTCGATCCAATGGCGGTAGGGCGGTTGCTGGAGGCGGACCGGGCGGGACGCGTTGATGCGGCCTATCCCTTCTTCGCCGTGCTTTGCGTCGAACTGTGGGGCCGGATGTTTCTGGACGCATGAGGTGGTTCCTTGCGGAGCGAGGATTGAGAAAAACTATTACATCGATCAGGTAGTATTTTTATGGCAGATTTATATTTCTTAAGAATTCTGTGAAACAAATCCTTCAAAATCTTAAAACCGGCGAAACCAAACTCGCCGAAGTTCCTTGCCCTTCCCCCAAGCGTGGCCAGCTTCTCATCCGCACCAGGCAGTCGTTGGTTTCCTCCGGCACCGAGCGCATGCTCGTCCAGTTCGGCAAGGCCGGCTGGATCGAGAAGGCGCGCCAGCAGCCGGACAAAGTGCGCATGGTGCTGGATAAGATCAAAACTGACGGGTTGTTGCCCACACTGGAGGCGGTGTTCAACAAGCTGGATCAGCCGCTGCCCCTCGGCTACTGCAATGTCGGCGTGGTGATGGAGGCGGGGGCTGGTGGTCAGAGGGCAGTGGACGGTGGGCGGTGGGCGGTGGGTGATCGGGTAGCCTCTAACGGCAAGCATGCAGAGGTCGTCACGGTGCCCATGAATCTTTGTGCCAAGGTGCCGGACAATGTGTTGGATGAAGAGGCTGCCTTTACCGTAATCGGCGCCATCGGTTTACAGGGTATCCGCTTGGTGCAACCAACCTTGGGTGAGACGGTGGTTGTGACAGGTCTGGGCTTGATCGGTTTGGTCGCGGTGCAGTTGTTGCGCGCACACGGCTGTCGGGTCCTGGGCATCGATTTCGATATAGAGAGACTGGCCTTGGCTCGACAGTTCGGCGCCGAGGTGGTGAATCTGTCGGCGGGGGAAGATCCGGTGGCTGCCGCGCGTATGTTTTCTCGCGGCCGCGGAGTGGATGCGGGGCTCATCACGGCTTCGACCACCAGCAACGAACCGGTGCATCAGGCTGCGCTGATGTGCCGCAAGCGCGGGCGCATCGTGCTGGTGGGGGTAACGGGGCTGGAGCTATCTCGGACAGATTTCTATGAGAAGGAACTGAGCTTTCAGGTGTCGTGCTCCTACGGCCCTGGCCGCTACGACTCGAACTACGAAGAAAAAGGATTCGATTACCCGGTCGGCTTTGTACGCTGGACCGAGCAGCGTAACTTCGAGGCGGTGCTGGACATGATGTCGGATGGACGGCTGGATGTGAAGCCGCTCATATCTCACCGGTTCAAGATTGAGGAGGCGGAGAACGCGTACGAGCTGGTGGGCAGTTCGGCGACGTCTCTCGGCATCCTGCTGCAATATCCCACGCCGGAAGAAAAGCCGGAGACGGCGCTGCGCAGCCGCACCGTGCGCTTGAATGTGAGCGGAGCAACAGCGGCCACCGGCAAGGCGACGGTGGCCTTCATCGGAGCGGGCAACTACGCGACGAATGTCTTGATTCCGGCATTTAAGGAAGCCGGGGCACGATTGAAGACCGTGGCTTCCGCCGGCGGAGTGAGCGCGGTGCATGCGGGCCGCAAGTATGGCTTCGAGGAAACCACCACGGATACTGACAGCCTGTTTTCCGACTCACAGGTCACGACGGTGGTCATCACCACCCGCCACGACAGCCATGCGCGCCTGGTGTGCCAGGCGTTAGGTGCGGGCAAACATGTCTTTGTGGAAAAACCACTGGCGCTGACAATAGACGAACTAGCAGAGATCCAGGCGACAGTCGAAACCACACCGTCGCAACCTTCCGATCCTAGACAACCGTCCACCGTCCACCGCCTACCGCTGTTAATGGTGGGCTTCAACCGCCGTTTTGCGCCCCAGGTGCAGAAGATGAAATCGCTGCTGGCTGGCGTGAAGGAACCCAAGGCCTTCGTGATGACGGTGAACGCTGGTGCCATTCCACCGGAGCACTGGACTCAAGATTCGGCAGTGGGCGGCGGGCGCATTGTCGGTGAGGCCTGTCACTTCATCGACCTGCTGCGTTTTCTCTCAGGGTCGCCAATCACAGGATTTCAGGCAGTTTCGATCGGCAAGATGTCGGATGTCGCCGTGGCGGAAGACAAAGCCGGCATTACGTTGCGCTTCGGAGATGGCTCCATCGGCACCATTCATTATTTGGCGAACGGTCACAAGTCCTTCCCGAAAGAGCGGCTGGAAGTGTTCGTCGGCGGGCGCATCCTCCAACTGGACAACTACCGAAGGCTCAAAGGATTTGGCTGGCCGGGGTTCGGGAAGATGAATCTCTGGCGGCAGAACAAGGGGCAACAGGCCTGCGCCGCCGCCTTTGTGCAGGCCGTCAAGCAAGGCAGTGCGGCCCCGATCCCGTTTGAGGAATTGATGGAAGTGAGCCGGGTGTCGATTGAAGTGGCGGAGATGTTGCGGTAGACGGTGGTCAGTGGTTAGTAGGCGGTGGTCAGTGGTCCGTAGACGGTAGGCGAGGATCAGTGATCGGTGGTCGGACGGGATTGCGGATGGGAGCGAAGTCGGCGAAGGAGTTGCGTGTATATCAGCAGGCCTATGCTCTTGCCATGGAG
>Ga0315290_10000124_pt1 | contig 44723 bp, 31 predicted proteins | sample YL17G12_0_MG_FD_203627 | JGI IMG/M metagenome (GOLD analysis project Ga0315290, IMG submission 203627) | Sediment microbial communities from Yellowstone Lake, YNP, Wyoming, USA - YL17G12_0 | ecosystem: Environmental > Aquatic > Freshwater > Lake > Sediment | place: USA: Wyoming | collected... | reverse complement strand
AGCTGCCTCTAACCGAAATTCCTTCGTATAACGTTTCTGCTTTGCCATAACGAACACTCCTTTCACTGTACTTCTTGGGCGGCATCATACCCTCTTTTCGAGTGTCCGTCATCCGTTTAGCACCTCAGACCACATCCTAACCAATCCTCCCACAATGTCAACCAAATCCCGATCCCCACCTCCAACTCCGCGCCCACTCCAACTCCGCCATGTACCGCCGGCGTCTCGCCGGCTCCTGTACTACAGACGTCTCGACCCCTCCAAGTCCGCGCGCCCCCCAAGTCCGCCCTCTGTCTTCTGTCTTCTGAAATCTCAAATCTCAAATCTGACCTTTACCCCCGACCACTGACCCAGGACTGCCCAAAACTCAACTCCACATCTTTCCTTCTCTTTTCTTTCTCGTGCCTATTGCCTATTGCCTATTGCCTTCTTTCGTAACATCAAAACTCATCAAAACATAGTACAAACAGGGTCAAAAGTAGGTGCAAACATAGCGCAAACATAGTACAAACCACATCACTTTTCATCGGAATTCATCCAAATTTCGCCGAATTTCACACTTTTTTCTTACCCATCTTACCTAATCGTTACAATCGTTACACAAAAATAAGCACTTACATCAATTCCACCAACGTAAAATAAGCACTTACAGCAATTCCCCGCTACGAAAAATAAGGAGTTACATCAATCCCTAACCGCCCAACAATTAACCGCTGCGGCGAACCGGATCGGACCGTTCTTTACGAAGATTACGAAGATCCACGTAACTGTAACGGTCCAGCGAATAATATTTCTTGAAAACCCGGTAGAGTGAAGCCAGCTTGAAGTTCGCCGGCGCTTCATAAAACGGCCGCTCACGTCCCACCGCCGCCCCCCAACGAATCGGCGTATTATTCTTGGTGTAAAGCGTTAAATGCGAATCCTCCCTGCTGACACGCCCTTCATGATTACCGACATCCAATACAGCCAACTCCCCCCATAACCGCTCACGGGACAACAGGTTAGCGTCCACTTCGCGGATCATCGCCAGCACCTGTAGCCCGGCAACCAGCGACTTCGACTTGATATATTGACCAGGTTCAGGCAGCTCTTCAGAAAACCCCTCCAGCCGTACAAGGTGCCCATATATCGGCATTTCCGGCAGTATCACCCCGTCATCATCTATATAATACACCCGCCCTGCCTGTTCGACCAGCCCGATCGGTTCACGCAACTGGCAATCGATCACAACCAGCCCATCATAACGCTTACGTACCTGATTGAGATGCTTAACCCATGGATTAAGAGCCAGATTCCCCGCCCACTTGCCCACCAGCCCCTCATCCAGCAGAAAATCATCACTGCTCAGACCACTTGAAAGACATATCGCATCTTTAAGCTCATCGCTGGCCCACTGTGGTTGTGGATCTGCCAGCATCACCTCCCACTGGATCTCACGCCGGCTGGCGACCTCCTCCTTAACGTAGCGATCCAGATACCGCAAACCTACTACCATACCACTAATAACCGCTATCAGTATCACTAAGCAGCCAAGCCATCGCCCGATCGCTTTGGACCACTGGGAGCCGCTTTCGGCGAACCACCTTTTCAGCAACCCTGGGGAAGTCCGTTTCCGTGAATTTTTAACCTTGTTTTTTCTACTCATACGCCATTCGATCCGTACCGTTTAGTCATGAATCCGTCCTGTTATGTCGAGACAGTCACCGTCTGTGTAACTTTTCAACTCCTGACTTCTCTTCTATCGGCCGTATGTAGGCCATTCGTACAATATGATCGCATAGTTTTTCCATAGTCATTCCCAACCGGGCCGCCGCCTTGGGGACCAGCGAATGATCCGTAAATCCCGGTATAGTATTGACTTCCAGCACATATATCCGCCCCTGCTCATCCACGATAAAGTCGATCCGGGCCATATCCCGGCAGTCCAGAACATCAAATGCCTTCCGGGCTGCTTCCCGCATCGTTTTTATCTGCTGGTCCGTCAGGGCTGTATCAAAAATATACTGCGTATTGTCAGCTTTGTACTTGGCAGTGTAATCATAAAAACCTTCAGCCGGGCGGATTTCCAACACTGGCAACGCCTGATCGCCCAATATACCCACCGTATATTCACTTCCGGCAATGTACCGTTCCACCAGGCAATCGCCGTAATTGGCTAATGAATCCCGAACAGCCTCGACGGCCTGGTCGCCCTGCCGGGCGATCACCACGCCGAGACTGCTGCCCTGCCGATTGGGTTTGATTACGCAGGGCAATTGCACCTGATCTATCGATTCGGTGATCCGGCGATCCGACTGGATATCGCCGTGGTGAGTTTCGATCAGTACCGCATTTGGCGTCAGCAGGCCAGCCTGTTCAAATGCCTTTTTCGAGCGAAATTTGTCTATAGCCAGACGGCTGGCGGCCGATCCGCTGCCGACAAACCGCAGCCCTCGTTGTTCGAGTATCTCCTGAAGCTGCCCATCTTCACCAAACGTGCCATGCAAAAGTGGGAAAACAACATCGAAATGCCACCCATCCGACTGATCCAGGGCCGAGAGATCGTCCGGTCCTATGTCGGCCTGGCGTACCCTATGGCCGGCCTGCCGCAGCGCCGCAGCCACACAGCGACCACTTTCCAGGGAAACATCGCGTTCCAGGCTGGGACCACCCCTCAATACCAATACTACCAGCCTCCGCGAAAAAAGATTTAAAAACTCGATCGGCAGTATAATTCACCTCCTCCGATCAGATACGACAAGCCGGTTTTTTACCGACAAAGTGACCATCTATTACCAGATTTCCAGTTCCAGCTCCAGTTCCACATCAAAACGTTCATGGACCCGCTGTCGGATCACCTCGATCAGCTTGAGCACATCGGCGCTGCAGGCGCCTTCTTCCGCTATGATAAAGTTCGCATGGGTTCGGCTGACGTGGACTCCTCCGATCGTTGTTCCCTTCAGTCCGGTCTTGTCGATCAGGGCGCCGGCTGAGATGGCGCGTGGATTTTTGAAGACACAGCCGGCGTTGCGACTGTTGATCGGCTGTGAATTTTTTTTCAGCATCCATACTTCCTTTAGCATCCTTCCGATCCGCTCCGGGTCGTCCTGGACCAAAGCAAATTGTGCCTCCAGGATAAACTTCGCCATTATGTTGGTCATACGGTATCCGAAGAATATGTCGGCTCGTTCTCGCTCGAACCGATAGCCGCTGCTGTCCATCAACTGGACCGATTGGGTCACATTGCCGATATCGCCGAACCGTCCGCCGGCGTTGATCTTCAGCGCCCCGCCCACCGTACCGGGTATGCCAGCCAGACATTCCATGCCGCTTAGCCCTTTACGAGCACACTCACGCACCAACCGGCTCAGGTCCACCCCGGCGCCGGCACAAATCAGCCCGTCTTTGAAACTGATTTTGTTGAAATTCTCGTGTGTCAGTTGGAACACTACCCCGTCAATTCCTTCGTCCTTCACCAACAGATTGGAGCCCCGCCCCAACACATACATATCTATGGAGTTTTCGTGACAGCGATGTACCACATCAAGCAGTTCCTGTTCGCTGCGCGGTTCAACAAAATAGCGAGCCGCTCCACCCAGCTTAAACCATGTGTACTCCGTCATCGGCACATTGTATCTGACTATTTCTTCCAAGCCTGCAAACAAGTTCATCGGCCACCTTCCAAATGTCACCCGCTCCCATCGTCACAACCAAATCGCCGGTTCTCACTTCCCGGCACAGCTCGTCCAATATACGCTCAAAATCGCCCAGATATCGCGCCTGACCGCCATTTTGGTTAATCCTGTCAACTAACTGCTGGGCATTAACATCCCGGCGTAACTGTTCGCTCTCACGAACAAAATAGATATCCGGCAGCAATATTATATCCGCGTTACGGAAACTGGAAGCAAATTCGTCAAGAAAAAATCTCGTTCGGCTGTGCTGATGCGGCTGAAACACACACCATAACCTCCTCGGCTGATATTGGGCGGCTATTGCCTCCAGCGTCACCTGAATTTCTGTGGGATGATGGGCGTAGTCATCCATTATCACCACCCCTTCGACTTTGCCTTTATAACTCATTCTTCGACCAACACCGACAAAATTCTCCAATCCCCGGCATATCTGCTCACTGGTGGCGCCCACCGACTGAGCCATTGCCGCCACCGCCAGGGCATTGGCCACGTTGTGCCGCCCGGCCAACATCAGCTTTACCCGTCCGAGCTTGCGATCCCGATACATCAAATCAAAACAACCCTGCCCGTTTTCAAAACTCAGGTTTCCCGCCTGCCAATCGCCTCTGCCAGCCAGGCTGAAATATTCACACCGCCCCTTCCGAGACGCTAATGCCCCGGCTACATTTGCATCATCAGCATTAGCCACCAGCAGCCCGTCATCACTTGTCAGGGCGGCAAATTCACCAAACGCCCCAACGATCTCGTCCACATCACGATAGTAATCCAGGTGGTCCGCCTCGATATTGAGGATCGCCGCCACGTGTGACCGCAAATTCAAAAACGACCGGTCATATTCACACGCCTCGACCACTATAAGCTCGCCTTTGCCTGCCCCACTGCCGCCGCCGAGCTGCTCCACATCCGCCCCCACGACAAAGCTGGGTTCGAGACCGCTTTCGTGCAGCAGATACGCCAGCCAGCCGCTGGTCGTACTCTTACCGTGCGTACCCGCCACCGCCAGCGTTTTCATTCCCCGGCTGAGGCGGCCTAACATCTGGGCATATTTGCACACTTCGATATCCAACTGGCGTGCCCTGACCCATTCGGGATTATCCGGCCCAATCGCCGCTGATACCACCACACAGTCCACGTCAGGGCCGATCCAATCGGCACAATGACCGATATCAACCGATATGCCGCGTCGGCCGAGCTTTTCCACCACGTTGGAGGACTGCAGGTCACTGCCCGAGACCCTGTGTCCCCGCTGATGCAGCACCTGCGCCAAACCGCTCATTCCCCATCCGCCGATCCCAACAAAATGATACGACAACGTCTTGTGCGATCGCTGCTGTCGCAACAAAACCGCCTCGGCCGATTCGACTGTGACTTGTGACTTCTGATCAACCATACGTACACTCGGTTAATTGGTTAAAGCTCTAATTTCTTCCGCTACGCGTTTGGCGGCCTGCGCATTGCCGATTGCCCCGGCTGCACGAGCCATTTGTTCCAGTGTTTCTTGTGCCATACATCGTGGCAATGCCTTTGCCAGCCGCTGAGCGGTACTATCGGCATCGCGGTCGTCGATCACAATCTGCGCCGCTCCGGCGGTCTCCAAAACCTGTGCGTTATGTCGCTGATGCTGATCCTTATGGTATGGATACGGCAATAATATACTCGCAACTCCCACCGCCGTCAATTCCGCAAGTGACGACGCCCCTGCCCGGCCGACCACAAGGTCCGCCGCCGCTAACACTATCGGCATATCTCGTGTAAAATCCAGCACCTTCGCGGGTATTCCTGCTTCTTTATACTGCCGGCAAACCCAATCGCGATCATTCTTTCCCGTAATGTGCACCATCTGCCAATCCTGTATGGCATCCTTTACCCTATCATTGTCCTGTCCACAAGTCAAACATCGTACTACCGCCGCATTCACATTACGGCCACCCTGCGAACCGCCCATCACCACCAATACGCGCCTATCGCTATCCAGGGCCAACTGGTTTTTCGCTTCGTCCCTGGTAATTCGCTGTGCGAATTCCCGCCGTATCGGGCAGCCTGTTACTACACATTTTTCCTGGTCCGCGGGAAAATACTTCATGCTCGCCTGCCACTGCAGGAATATCTTGTTGGCATATTTTCGACAATACTTGTTCGCCTTACCAGGCACCGCGTCTGGATTGAGCATTGCCACCGGTATTTTCAGCCGGGCCGCCGTCTTCATTGCCGGCCCGGATGCGAACCCGCCCAGTCCCAGCACCGCCGCGGGCCTTTCCCTGCGAAACAACTGTTCACACATCCGCACGCTACCACGCCAACCTCGCCAAAACGGCCATATTTCACCCAATCGGCCGGGCAGCGGTATTACCGGCTGCGTTTCATACGGCCAATCGCTTCCCAGGAGAATATCCCGGTCAATCTGCCGAGCGGTGCATAAGAAAAGCACCTTAGCCTGCGGTTCCATATCCCGCAGCGCTTCCGCTGTCGCGATCCCCGGATACAGATGACCGCCACTACCGCCACCGGCAAATATGTACAACCTGCCCCTATTCGTTTTGCCAACTCCTTATCTCAATCTAATTTTGTCAGTTTCATTTTGTGTCGGTTTGTAGTTGGTTCCTCTGTCTTGCGATATTGACCAAGACACCGGCCGCAACGGCCGTGATGACCAGTCCCGAACCGCCCGCACTGACAAACGGCAGGGCTATACCCTTGGTCGGCGCCATTGCGGTCACTACCAGCAGGTTCATCAATGCCTGAGCCTCGATCGTCCCGCCTATCGCCAGGCCCAAAAGTTTACCCATCCGATCCGGCGTTCGATGTATTATCATCATAGTATAGACCAACAATGCCACAAACAGCGAGATCACCATGGCACAGCCGGCGAAACCCAGCTCTTCACCGATCACGGCGAATACAAAATCGGTCGTATCTTCCGGCAGATACCCCAGCTTGACCGTACCTCGGCCCAGTCCACATCCCCAGATTCCTCCCGAGCCGATAGACATGATGGACTGATGAGCCTGATAGTTGACGTCCTGACTGGCGTCACCGTGACCCAAATAAGCCAGTACACGGGCCCAGCGGTAATCCACACAATATACCAGCACATAGAACGCCAATGCCGCCGCTGGTATCAGAACCAGCATATACCACCATCGCGTCCCGCCTGCCAACAGCACGACTACTCCCATCGCCCCCACCAATACGGCCGTGCCGAAATCTTCTTTGCCGATCAGGGCGACCACCACCATCAGTACCATGCAGGCCGGCAAAAAACCGGTCGTAAATCGGCGCATCGCCTGGCCTTTGTGTGCGGCATACGCCGCCAGGAACATTACCGTTACCCATTTAGCCAACTCCGACGGTTGAATCTGCAACCCGTATTCGCCGCTACCGATCTTGAGCCACCGCCGGGCCGAGTTTCCAGTATCCACCGTCAGCACCAGTACCAGCAGTGCCAGCGATATTGCCATCAGCAATACCAGGGGCGATAACCAAAAGTGTTTTTCATACACCACCCAGCGGCGATAATTACAACGACCGACAATCGCCAGCACTATCCACACCACCGGCACAAATGCCACCCGCCGTAACGTCGTGTAACGCCAAAAATGTTTTATATCAACCTGCTGATCGACGTGGGCTCCCGCCGAAACGACCATCAGCGCTCCCAGGCACAACAGCGCACTGATAATCAGTACCAGCCACGATCCCAACTGGGAATTTTCTTCGACCTGTTCCAGTTGTCGGTCCACGATTTATCCCTTGCTTGTCGGGGTTAAATTTTCTTTCAGCGCAGCTTCAACGTCACCAGCGCCAAGGCCGCGAACGCCGCGCCTAACAGCCAAAATCGCACGACTACCTGTGGTTCGCTCCATCCTTTCAGATGAAAGTGATGGTGCAGCGGCGCGCACTGAAATATCCGCTTACCACCGCTGTGCCTGAAGTATCCTACCTGTATCAAGACGCTGGCCGCTTCTATGACAAACACGCCGCCCACGATCGGCAGCAGTAGTTCGTGGCGGGTTACCACCGCCGCGTAACCGATCAGCCCGCCAAGCGGCAGCGAACCGACATCGCCCATAAACACCTGGGCCGGGTGACAATTGTACCACAGAAAACCCAGACACGCCCCCAACACCGCAGCGCAGACAATTCCCAATTCGCCGGCGCCCGGCACCTGCGGCAGCAGCAAATCGCTGGCCCACGTCTGGTTCATCGCCAACGACAACGGCTCACTGGCCATGTAACACAATATCACAAACACCATACTGACAATACCCATACAACCGGTGGCCAACCCGTCCATACCATCGGTAAGGTTGACCGCGTTGCTCGTAGCGGTTACCACCAGTACGGTCATCAGCGTAAAACCAAACAATCCCAGTTCGATGCCCTTCTTGTAGAAAGGCAGCCACAGCATTCGTCCGTCAGCGATCTCTTTGAAATCCACCAGGTATAAAAAACTCGCCAGCAGCACCGCAAGTCCGATCTGAAAGATCAGTTTCTCCCAGATATGGAGCCCATCCCGGCTGCGATGTTTGATTTTGGCCGTCAGTTTCAGCCAGTCATCGACCCCTCCCAGTGCTCCAAGCCAAACGAGTAGAAATATTCCCTTTATCACAAACTGATTGCGTATGTCAGCCCACAAAAACGTGCTTATGAGCACACCCGCCAGAATAATCAACCCGCCCATCGTCGGCGTATTGGCCTTGTGGCGGGTCAGCTCATTGAGCGTGGCATGGTCAAATTCCGGGGTATCTCCCACCTTCATCCGCACCAGCCAACGGATTATCTTCGGCCCCCATAACAAAGAGACCATCAAACTCGTCAGCAGCGCCAAGACCGCCCGAAATGAAACTTCATGCCAGGCATAAAAATGCAGCTTGCTGTACAAAAACCCCTGAAAATATTCAAATAATTTCAGCAGCATAAGTCAATCAACCATCAGTCTCCACAGCATTTATCTATTGTTCATTGAAAACATAGTTGAAGTGTATAGATCAGGTTTTTCCTTTCCAGCGTTGCAGTGAAACGATTACCTTTTCCATCTCCATCATACGTGAGCCTTTGACCAGGACTACATCCCCATCAAACAGCATACTTTTAATCAACCGTGCCATTCGTTTACTGTCCTTGCATCGCATTATATCGGCACGGCCCATTCCCGCTTCCAGGGCCGCATCAGCCGTCAATGCCGCCTGCGAGCCGACGGTCAATAACAGATCGATATTCGACCCCGCCACATCCCGGCCCAATTGCTGGTGATACTGCCCGGACGCCTGGCCCAACTCGCCCATATCGCCGCACACCAGCACCCGCCGGCAAGCCTGTTCGAAATCGCACAACTCCTTTACCGCCGCGGCCATACTTACAGGGTTGGCGTTATAAGTATCATCGATAATGGTGATTCCGTTAACCTTCTTACACACCATTCGCCCCGGCACCGGCCCAAAATCCTCCATCGCCGAGGCAAACTGCTGACTGGAAACTCCCAGCCGCCGTACCACCGCCAGCGCCGCCAGCGCATTTTTCACGTTGTGCAGTCCAACCATCGGCAGCCACACCTCGTATCGATCGTTTGTTTCAAATCGAATCCCGCCATCCTCGCGCCGCACATTACTGGCAAACACATCACAATTGGCATCCAGGCCAAACGTTATCACATGCCTGCCGAGTGTCCGCACTTTCTCCAGGGTCGGCTGATGATCGGTTCCGCATACGATAAGCCCTCGCTCCTTCAGACCCACCACTATGGAAATCTTCTCGGCGCTGACCCCATCGACATCCTTCAATCCTTCCAAATGTGACGGTCCTATGCTGGTAATGACCGCCACGTCCGGTTCGGCGATCCGCGACAGCTCGGCCACCTCTCCCGGCGCATTGCTGCCGATCTCCAGCACCGCAAATTCATAATCCGATTCGATACCGAAAATCGTCAATGGCACCCCGATATTATTGTTGAAATTCCGCGGCGACCGATGCCCTTTCTTGTATTTACTCAGCACGTGATAAATCATTTCCCGCACAGTTGTCTTGCCGCTACTGCCGGTCACCGCCACCACCTGAACACCGCTACACAAATTTCGTCGATAAAACCGCGCCAACCCTCCCATCGCCTTTATCGTATCTTCCACCTTCAACACCACGGCGCCGCTTTGCCTGATTGCGTCCGACAGCGGCACATTGCGATCTATCAAAACCGCAAAGGCCCCCGCACCCACCGCCTCCGTAATAAAATCATGACCGTCAAACCGCTCACCGCGGATCGCCACAAATAAATTCCCCGCTCCAACCGCCCGCGAATCAATCGTCACACCGGTTATCAAACCTTTGCGTATCGCGGTTTTCGCCTCGGCCCGCAAAACATTCTTAACTTCATCTGCTAATAACGCTTTCATAAACGATTCCTCTCCTCCCTGACTTCTCCGCTATAAACTTTTCAGGCTCTTCAACTCTTCTTTGACCACTTCCCGATCATCGAAATGCAACCGCTGACTGCCGATCAACTGATAATCCTCATGCCCCTTACCCGCGATCACCACCACGTCACCGGATTGTGCACTATTGAGTGCCAGCGATATCGCCTCGCGACGTTCCGGCAGTTCCACGACTTTGTGTCGGCCTGCCGATGAAAACCCCGCCCTGATATCCGCAATAATCGACTCCGGCTCCTCCCGACGCGGATTATCATTAGTTACAACAATCTGATCCGCCCACTTCTGCGCCACCGCCGCCATACGAGGCCGCTTGCTCGGATCACGCTGCCCGCCACAACCGAAAACCACAATCAGCTTCTTATTGGCAAACCCGCGCAGCGTCTCCAACGTATGCTCCAGGGCATCGTCCGTGTGGGCGTAATCGACCAGCACGGTAAAATCCTGTCCGCAATCTACCCGCTCCAACCGGCCCGGCACCCCGGCAAAACTTTCTATCGCCCGGCCGATATCTTTCACGCTCACTCCAGCCGCCCGCGCCAGCCCCGCCGCCGCCAGGCAATTGCTCACATTGTGGGCACCCACCAGCGGTGACCGAACCCTGAGCCTCTGGCCCAACACCACCATCTCAAACTCACAGCCCGCCAAGTCCATCGCCTCAATATGGGCGATGATCTCCACCGTTTCGTTTATTCCATACCGCCACACCTTTGCCGCCGTCATATCTTCCAGAACCCTGCCCGCTTCGTCTTGTGCATTAACAACAGCCACCGCGTCCTTTGACAATCCGGCAAACAGTTTGCCCTTGGCCGCCAGGTAAGATTCCCGGTCAATGTGATAATCCAGATGATCGCCGCTGAGATTGGTGAACGCCGCCGCATCGAACTCAATCCCCGCCACCCGATCCTGATCCAGCCCATGACTGGAACACTCCATTACCATCGCCGCAAGCCGATTGTTTCGCATTTGCCGCATCATCTGGGCCAACTGCAGCGCATCCGGCGTTGTATTCCCTGCCGATGAAACATTCCCATCCCCCAAATCATATTCGACCGTTCCCAGCATACCGCAGCCCCATCCGGCTGCTGTCAGCATTGCCCGGACCAGGTACGCCACTGTCGTTTTTCCGTTGGTTCCCGTCACCGCGAGCGTCGCCATCTCCCGTCCCGGCCACCCGGCTGCCGCCTGAGCCAACTGCCCCAGCGCCACCGCGCTGTTTTCCACCAATACCAACTGCGCCGACCCCCCCACCGTGACCGGCCGATCAGCCACCACTACCGCCGCTCCTTTGCTCAAGGCTTGGTCAATAAAGTCATGACCATCCACGGTAACGCCGCGCACGGCCACAAACACGTCATTTGCTCTTACCTGACGGCTGTCACAGCAAATCCGACTGCCAACCGCAAGGCGATCTAGCCCATCCCCAATCGCCATTTTCGGCATCTTGTCAGCGTCCTTACTGCCACATCTGCGGGAAAAGTATTCGATCAAAGATTTATGGTCTATAATATCCATTGTGCAATTTTTTATGTTTAACTTATACCGCCACGCCCATCCATGAGCGTCGCCGGGTCCATTATATGCCATGCCGACCCAATTGCAACGTTTCTTCGTCAATTAGTATAATCAACCCCTTTGCCCTCAACTGCCCATCCCCCTGGCCTGGCCGGACCCCACTTTTGAACCTATGCGTTACTTAGTTCGTTCTCGTTGCGGAAAACAAAAAAACAGTCTCACTCCCGCGGGCCAGTGTCACCCCACGCAGGTGGGGGCCCAGGCCCTAAAACTAGATTCCAGCCTCCAATTGAGTTGAGGGCAGGCTTTTCTCTGGAATGACAGGTTCGTTTACCGATTTCGGCACATTGAGGTACGCCAGCGTCTGCTTCAAAATCTCCCTCACCACCGGCGCCGCCACCGCCCCTCCGGTGTAACCGAGCCCCAAACTGCGATCCGGCTGACGCACCAACACCAGCACACAAACCTGCGGATCTTCCGCCGGCGCTCCGGCTATGAAAGAACTGATGTACTTATTTTCTTCATAGCCTGGGCCGTCCTTCTTCGCAATTTGGGCCGTTCCGGTCTTGCCGAACACTCTCCATCCCGTCAGATTCGCGTTATGTGCCGTGCCGCCTTCACGGGCCACCACCTCCACCAGCGCCTTTTCCACTATTTCCCGCGACACCCTTTGCGATATTATCCGTCCAGCTTCATCTGAACCCACTCCCGACTCGCCGGCCCATAATGAAACCTGACACTGCCCGAAATCTTCAACCACCTCATTATCACTACCGATAATTCCGCGGACCACTCTCGGCTTGATCAGTTTGCCTCCGTTAACCAGACAGCAAAACGCTCGAATTAATTGAATCGGGGTCACCGCTATCCCTTGTCCGAACCCTACCCGCGTAAGCGTATGCTTCTTGTCGTCCCACCGCTTGCGTAAAATCCCCGCTCCTTCGCCCGGCAGGTCTATTCCGGTCTTTTCGCCGAACCCGAATTTCTCGACCATCTTATGAAAATAATCCTTACCCATCTTCTCGGCCAGTTTAGCAGCGCCGATATTACTCGATCGAACTATGATGTCCGACACGGGGATAAGACCGAAATAATTTTTGTATTCTTTAATCGGACGAAAGCCCTTACCACTGTATGGTCCTTCGAGGCAATCGATTTCCTGCTCCATAGTAACGAAGCCACCTTCCAGCGCCGAGGCCAGCGTGAACGGCTTAAAGACACTACCCGGTTCATAAGGGTCCGTCAGCGCCCGATTGCGCCGCACATCACCATCGCTTTTCCTGGCCATGGTCGGCTCAAAGGTCGGCAGGTTCGCCATTGCCAGCACCTCACCACTGCTCGGGACCATTACAATTGCCGTAGCGCCTTTGGCATGGAACTTGGCCACTACCTTTTCGATCTCTTCCTCCACGCACGCCTGAATCACCGCGTCTATGGTCGATACCACCGCCAAACCATTCTGTCCCGTTTCGCACTCACCCAACGAACCCACCGCCCGCTTTTGCACATCGCTTCTCAACAGCATCCTGCCAGGCCGACCGGCCAGATATTCTTCGTAACTTTTCTCCAGCCCCTCCAATCCTCTCCCGTCAATATCGGTAAATCCAACCACGTGCGCCGCCAATTGGCCCATCGGATACTGCCGCTGAAACTCATGTTCGACGACCACCCCGCGTATCTTCAGTGCGCGGACCTGATCTGCCTGCTGGTCGGTAACGGCCCGTTTGACCCATATAAACCGCTTGTCGGCCTCGGCCTGAATCTCCTGAAAAAGTTCCCTGCTGTCCAGGTTCAGTATCGCGGAAAGCTTCTCCGCCGCGTCCCGCTTATCTTCAATCAGGACGGGATCCGTTCTCACTGACGATACTTGCATACTAAGGGCTAGTATCCGTCCCTGGCGATCGACAATCAAACCACGCCGGGCACTCTGGGGAATGATCTTAATCTGCTGCTTCGCCGCCTGCTTTTGGAAATCTTCCGTTTTATAATATTGAAAATACCAGCACCGGCCAAGCACCGCCAACAACCCCACCACCAGCAGTGACCAAAAAATATACCCCCAAATTCTGTTGCGAGATTCTTCTGTTACCACATCAAGTAATCCCTGCTATCTCTATGATAAAACGTTTGTTCAAGAGGTTAGGTGATATGCTTACAAGCTTACGTTTGGCTGACGGTTAATTCTCCTCCTGGATCCCCGGCGGTGAGACCTCCAACTTCAACTGCTCGATCTGCTCTTTAATGCGTTCCGGCGAGTCCAGCGCCCCGCTCAGGTGCATCTGCTGAACCCACAACTGCCCAGACAACTGCTGCTCCTGCTGGTTGCCATTGACTATCTGATACACCATCTGTATATGCTGCGTCCGCAAATACACCAGCACCAACCCAATTATTAGGGCCAAACAAAGAAGAAACAGCATCCGCCTAACACTAAACACCGATAAATCTCTCGCTCGCCTCCCCGCCTTCCAACTCATCTACTCATTTACCCATCCACTCACTTCTTCGGCAACCGCAACCGCATGCCAGTGTAGATACGATCATCATTCTTAATCACCTTGTCATTGAGCCTTTTTATCTCCACAAATCGGTTGCCGTTCCCCAACTTCTCCTGGGCGACCCCCCAGAGCGAATCTCCTTCTTCAACCACATAGTACCTGTAATCCGCCTGCTCCGTTTGAGTAACTTTTTTTTCTCTATCAACGCCTCTGTCAATCTCTCTGCCTGTAGTCGGCTCGCCAGGCTGACCCACTATCGGCGGTATCTGCAATTTCTGCCCTACTTGAAGAATATCATCCGTCGATTGTATCAAATTACGATTCGCCTGCTGAATCTTAACAATATTCACCCACTGTTTCCCCTCCACCGAACCGTAAAACTTAATCGCTATCTTACTGAGACTATCACCGTCACTGACCACATAACTGTCCATACCCGGCTGTTTGGGCGGTTTAACCGTATGTGACGGCGAATTTGCCCCCAAAGGCTGGGGATATACCGGACTTTTCCCATCTGCTGTGAGTTTCTCGTCACCCGGCGATTCTGCCAGAATCGTCACGAATCCCGGCAGACCCGGCAGCGGTCCTTCATAACGTGGCTCCTGCTGGTTCTGGGCAATCGCCAGGAGTTCCTTCTGCGAATCAATATCCTCCCGCTCCACAGCCACATCATCGTTCTGTTGCCCCACATCAGGCATAATCACATCCACTGGAAACTCTTCCGGCGGTGACAGCTTCTTCACCGCCACCGGCATCTGCTCCGGTTCCAACACGCTATTTTCGCTGGAACTCAAATCGGTTATCACCGGCTCATCCATGCCTGTCTGATGTACATCACGCAACACCACCGATATCGCAACGATAAATCCCAAACCCAACAGCAATCCAACTTTTGCCTCTTTGGTCATTGTATTGTCTCCTGCATCAACAGATGTCGAACATCCTTGTTATCCCAAGCCGCGTTAAAACCTTATATCTGGCAATTATGTCCTCATTCCTTGTTTTTTACATCGCCCCCTACTTTTTGCGCCACCCGCAGTTTCGCACTGCGGCTGCGTGGATTAGCTTTGCGCTCCTGCTCACCGGCTATTACCGGCTTGCGGGTCAAAATTTCATAAATTCCTGCCTGTTTATTTTCGCGAAAATTATATTTTACCAATCTGTCTTCAAGACTGTGAAAACTTATTATCGCTACCTGGCCGCCCGCCCTCAGCAACCGGGGGGCCATTTCCAGCAGCCTTTTTAACTGTCCCAGCTCATCATTTACCGCAATCCGCAGCGACTGAAACGTTCGCGTCGCCGGATGTATCTTACTTTTCCTGCCCTTGCCGACAATTCTCATCGCCCCAAATATCACATCTACCAACTCGCCCGTTCGCTGTAACCGCCTCGTTCGCCGGGCCTCCACTATCGCCTGGGCAATCCGTCGGCTTTTCCGCTCCTGGCCGTAACGGTAAATCAAATCTGCCAATTCCTCCTGTCCAAGCTTGTTTACCAGATCAGCCGCCGTCACATCCAACCGATCGTCAAACCGCATATCCAACGGACCGTCAATCTGAAAACTTATGCCTCGGGCCGCGTCTGCCAACTGCCCGGAACCAACTCCCAGATCGGCTACGATCACATCGACCTGTCCCACCGCCAATTCTTCCAATATCACATCAACTCGGCCGAAATTCTCCCGTTTCAACTCAACTCGACAACTTACCTGCTCCAATCGCCGCCGCGACACCTCGAAACTGTCGGCATCCACATCCAAACCAACCAACAGCCCCTTTTCATTCAATCGCTCAGCCAGCGCCAACGCATGACCTGCATGACCGACCGTAGCGTCCACCACCACAGCATCGGCCGAATAACTCAACAAACCCAGCAATTTCTCCAGTAAAACTGGCGTGTGAACTGTCGCCGGCTCATTCAACTGGCCACCTTTGAAACCACTTACGAAACCAAAACCTTGGCTCGTTGTTTGTTCGTGTTCTGACTGTTCTGCCCACAACCACAGATCCGGCCAAGCATAGCCTTAACTTCCGGCGAGAAATCTATCTTGCCAAACTGCCCTCCCAAACTGCGCACACGGACCAGTCGCCGCTGAAGATCATTCAGATAACGACGATTAGAATCGCTATCTTTCCCTGAAACCAACGCCTCCTGCAATCGCTCCAGCGAACCAAAACCTGTATCCACGTTTTCCCGACGACTATTCACTTCCATACGACACCTCCACGCAAATGATTGTTGAGTCCATCGACAACAACTTCAACATATAGAAATTTGTTCCTAACTTACTATCTACCAAAACGTTACCTGGCTTACCACCCCGCCGATTCCCGCTCCTTCCGCATCACTTCCTCTCGCAACCGTAGCAATACCTGCTCGTGCATCGGCAAATGCTCGCTCATATATCTGTCCCACTGCTCTCTGGGCCATACCTCCAAATGGTCACGAACACCTATAAGCGTCGCCTGCTCCTCAATTCCCGCGCGAGATGCCAACTTTTCACCCAATAGCAATCGTCCTTGCCGATCCAGCTCAACCTTGCCGGCCAGCGCAAAGTTAATTCGCTCAAACGCTAATAATTCGTCTGGGGCCACCATCCGTGGAGCCACGGCAAGGGCGATGCGTTGGTAATACTTGTCTGGATAAATATTCACAATACGATTTACACCCAACACAACATAAAAACTACCGCCGTGATCCTCCTGGGAAATCTGCTCTCGCACCCGCGTAGGAATAAACAAACGATACTTACCGTCCAGATTCAGTTCGTATTCACCAGTCAACAAGAGCATCACTTACACCCAACAAAAACAGACACCAAACAGAACACAGCAGCGATAACCACTACGCTCCAAAATTTACCACATTTTCCCACAAATACAAATATTATTTTTAAAGTTTTATCTCACACCATTATGCCATGAATGAATTACCACTACATATTGAGGCAAAGGATGTCACACACCCAACATATCAACCCTTTCACACATAAAAATTTTTTTAATTTTCTCGATTATTCAATCGGTGTCGGTGTTAAAAGTTGATGTTCACACCAAAAACGTTGTTTGGGTACCAAAATCAACGCTCTGCCTGAGATATTTTTAACACTGCGACGCAATACAACTGTTATTATTTATCGGGCATTTGTGGAAAACCTGTTACTTATTCTCCGACATCAGCCCACTGCGCCCCACCCGCCGCCAACTGGAGAAAACAGTGGCACTAAAACTTACCAGTTGTTCGTCTGAGACCACGGGCGACCAGTTTTTTTCTTTGTATTTCTTCCTGTGTATTGTTAAATTCCTTTTGGACAACCATTTAAGAACAAGGACAAGAAAATGCGTTTCACAAAAATGCACGGTTTGGGCAACGACTACATTTACGTTAACTGCTTTGAGCAAAAGATATTACAGCCCGAGCGACTGGCCGTGGCCGTCAGCGACCGCCATTTCGGCATTGGTTCTGATGGCTTGATTCTGGTTATGCCCTGCGAAAACGCCGATCTGGGCATGCGTATGTTTAACGCCGACGGCAGTGAAGCCCAGATGTGCGGTAACGGCATCCGCTGCCTGGCTAAATACGCTTACGAAAACAACCTGGTAAAAGGAAAACACCCAACCCAACGCATCTGCCAGAAACTCCTCCAATCCGCCTGCCCCAATACCGACGAGATATACGAAATAACCGTCCAAACAGGCCGGGGCATCCTAACTCTTGAATTGGCAATAGTTAACGGCAAAGTCCAGCAGGTTTGTGTCAACATGGGCCAGCCCATACTTGCCCCCATCGACATCCCAGTTTCCCTTGTCGGCCAGCAAGCCGTTGGGATCCCTTTGTACATCGAAGACCACAATCTGCTCATGACCTGCGTTTCCATGGGCAATCCCCATGCGGTCTTCTATTGTCCCCAACTCGATCAGATCGATCTGCAACGATTGGGACCGGCTATCGAAAATCACAAAATGTTTCCACAGCGAGTCAACGTCCATTTCGTGCAAGTTGTTTCTCCCGAGGAAGTTATAATGCGTACATGGGAGCGCGGCAGCGGCATTACCCTGGCCTGTGGCACCGGGGCAGCGGCCGTCTGTGTCGCGGGAGTCCTGGCCAGCAAAACCGCGCACAGCATCCTCGCCCATCTGCCGGGAGGCGATCTGCAACTCCTTTGGAATCAAGAAGATAATCACGTTTATCTCGTCGGCCCCGCCACCGAAGTGTTCACCGGAGATTGGCCCGAACAGTAAAAGACTATCGAAAAACGGCTAACAGAACAAATCATACGACATCCACATCTGAAAGGATTATACTGCCACATCTTAAAAGATTACGCTGGCAGCGACTTAGTCTAAATTTTATAATATGGACCATGCCTGATTATGTAACAGTTTTACTGATAGTTTCTGTAGTTCTCGTAGCTGGGTTCATTGTAGTCGGTCTGCTGGTTCTGCGAGGCTCAAAAGCTGCCCGTGGCGACGGTCTGCAGTCGCTTGGACAGCAACTTGAGAATTCTCTCAGCCGGCAGGACTCTCGCCTGGCTCAGATTAACCAGCAGCTCACCGACGCCATCCAGAATCTGACCATCAACATTAATGATCGGCTCGGTCAAAACCAGCTCCTCTCTCAACAGATGCAAAACTCGATGGCCGAAAGGCTCGAATCAGCCGGTAAGACTATCGCCGATCTCAAAGGACAGTTGGGACAACTCGATCGGGCCACGCAAAATATAGCTCAGGTCGGCTCGGAAGTAAAAAAATTGCAGGATATCCTCCAGCGCCCTACCACCCGGGGCGGACTGGGGGAATGGCTGCTGGAAAACTTACTGAGAGATGTCCTGCCGCGTCATCACTACACCATCCAACACCAGTTCAAAAACGGCTCGAAAGTCGATGCCTTGGTGAAACTGGCCCATGGTTACGTAGCCATTGACGCCAAATTTCCACTGCCGAGCTTCCAGAGTATGCTTGAAGAGAAAGAAGAATCCGCCCGTAAAAAACTCCGCCGTGCGTTTCTCAGGGATGTATGTCAGCGGATCGACGAAATTGCCGACAAATATATCCTTCCCGAAGAAGGTACGCTCGATTTTGCCCTGATGTACGTGCCGGCGGAAAACGTATATTACGAAACAATCGTAAAGCTGGACGATAAAGAACCGGATATCGGAAGTTACGGCCGGGAACGCAAAGTAATACCCGTATCGCCCAATACGCTGTATGGATATCTGATGGTGATCGCGGTCGGTCTGAAGGGTCTGCAGATCGAAGAGAATGCGCAGGTGATCCGCCGACAGTTAAGCCAGTTCGCCGGTGATATGCAATTGTTTATAAATGAATTTGCCCTGCTGGGCAGGCACATCAACAACGCAAAGAACAAATACGATGAGACAGGCAAAAAACTCGATATCTTCCATACCCGTCTCCAGCAGATAGAAACCCAAAAAATCGGGCAAACTGATGCTAAGCCCCTGAACCCGTAGCAGGAAAGAACCGCCATGAACGATTCCAAAAAAACCAAAGAACAATTAATCCGGGAGTTGCAAACCTTACGCCAACGTATCAGCCAACTGGAGGGAAAAAACGGCACAAATAACCAAATAGAACAGGAACTGTTGGTAAAGGACAATGCCATAGCATCCTCGATTAACGCCATCGCCATAGCGGACATGGACACTAGCCTGACCTATGTCAACAACTCGTTCCTCAAACTGTGGGGATACGATAACGCCGGCGAAGTCCTGGGAAAACCGGCAGTATCCTTCTGGAAGACAAAAGACGAGGCCCAGGCGGTTGTACGGACCTTGCACGACACCGGAGAATGGACCGGCGAACTGATTGCCACAAAAAAAGACGGTTCCTTCTTTGACGTCGAACTTATTACCAGCATGGTAAAAGACAAAACCGGTAAACCAATTTGCATCGTGGCCTCATTTGTCAATATCATGGAACGCAAACAGATGCAGGACGCGTTGAGAGAATCGGAAACTCGCTTCCAAAGCATCTTTGAAAATCTCGTCATCGGCTTCTATCGAACCACTCCCGACGGCCATATCCTTATGGCAAACCCGGCGTTGGTGAGGATATTGGGGTTTTCTTCGCCTGAGGAACTGGCCCAACGGAACCTGGAAGAGAACGGATATGAACCAGAATATCCACGCTCGGATTTCAAGCGGCGAATTGAAAAAGAAGGACAGGTCAAAGGACTTGATTCCGCATGGAAAAAGGATGACGGAACCATGATATTTGTTCGTGAGAATGCTCGAGTCGTCCGCGATAAAGCGGGGAAAATATTGTATTATGAGGGTACGGTCGAAGATTTTACCGAACGAAAACACGCCGAAGAGGCCCTGCAGAAAGCCCGTGATGAATTGGAACTCAGAGTCGATCAACGAACCGCCGAACTCTCCTCAACCAACATAAAACTGGAAAAAGAAATCGCCGAGCGATGGCAGGCTGAACAAAAATTGCTCGATTATCAGCAAAAACTCCGGTCTCTGGCTTCGCAACTGTCACTCGCCGAACAGCGGGAACACCGCCGGATCGCCATGGAATTGCATGACCAGGTCGCCCAAACACTGTCTTTTTCCACGATCAAACTGGGATATCTACAGAATTCCGCCGCCGGAACCGAGATGGCTGGGGCGATTGATGAGGTCCGTAAGCTAATAAATGAAGCAATTCAGGAAATTCGGATGTTGATTTTTGACTTTGGCAATCCTATACTATACAGGAAAGGCTTGGAAGAAGCAGTTAAAGAGTGGCTTTTCGAGCGTGTCGGAAAGCTTAATAGGGTGGTTTGTGAGTTCCATGATGACGGACAGCCTAAACCGCTTGACGAAGACATCCGTGTTCTGCTGTTCCAGTCGGTACGAGAGTTGTTGGCCAATGTGATAAAGCATGCCCAGGCGGCGAAAATATGGGTCACAACTAGGCGGACCGATGGAAACATTGAGATCAGCGTACGAGACAATGGTATTGGTTGCAACATCGCAGAAACCGATTTTGCTCCTGGTCTCGCTGGTGGCTTTGGTCTGTTCAGTATTCATGAGCGACTCGGCCACCTCGGCGGCCAGTTTGACTTCCAGAGCCGACCCGGCCACGGAACTTCCGTTACACTCGTGGCGCCGCTGAAACAAGAATCAACAAGTAAAAATGGAGACCCGATATGAGCACAAAAATATTGATCGTTGACGATCATGAGATTATGCGCGAAGGCTTGCGCAGCCTGATCGACAAAGAACCCGACATGGAAGTCGCCGGAGAAGCTTCCAACGGCGCCGAGGCCGTGCAAATGTCCAAAGAATTAGTGCCGGATGTAGTTATCATGGACGTCAATATGCCTGACATGGACGGCATCGAGGCAACCGGCAATATCTGCAAACAAAATCCAGAAATAAAAGTTGTCGTACTCTCAATGTACTCCAACAAACAGTTCCTGGTGGATATGATCCGGGCCGGCGCCAGTGCCTATCTGCTTAAGGAACAGGCATTTAAGGAACTGATTGCTGCCATCCATACCGTACTGAAAAATGAAATGTATCTGTGTGCCAAGATAACCTCACTGGTAGTCGAAGACTTCAAAACACGTGTCATAGAATCGGAAGAATCGACCTCACCCATACTGAACAAAAAAGAATTCAAGGTGCTGCAACTACTGGCTGAAGGTAAATCTTCAAAGCAAATCGCACTGAGCCTTAACAAAAGCCCAAAAACAATTGACGCGTATCGCCGTCAAATTATGCAAAAACTTGGAACAAACAGACTCGCTGACCTTATCAAATATGCGCTTCAGGAAGGATTAATCTCGCTCAAAGAATAATTCAGGAGTATAGAAATTTGTATTTACACGCATAACCATTGGATTTTTGCGTTTTTTTGTTGTGTGTTTGTCTTGAAAAACTGTTATAATTGGCACCAGTGTCAAAATTGGAACTGCTGGGAGTTGTCATGCCCATCGGGTGTAACCTGTGTTTTTTCAATGATTTAGCGTAATACCATCGGCTTAACGCAAGGTGGTCCGGCGGAGGCTGGCGGCTATGCCTATACTGAGGAAAAGCGATATGATCACAAAAATTCTTCTGGTCGATCAACATAAAATTCTCCGCGAAGGAATCTGCTCTTTGATCGAAAAGGAAACTGAAATGAACGTTGTTGGAGAAACCGACAACGGAGCGGATGCCATACAACTAGCCCGTCGCCTGAAGCCTCACGTGGTTGTTATGGATATCAGCATGCCGGAAATGAACGCAATCGATGCCACCAGGCAAATTGTCGCCGATTCTCCACGCACCAAGGTTATAGGATTTTTTAACACCTACAACAAACAATATTTGGCCAGCATGATCAAATCAGGAGCTTCAGGTTATGTCCTAAAGGAAAAACCATTTAAAGAACTCCAGCTTGCCATCAAAACGGTAATTAAAAACAAAACCTACTTCCCAGAGGAAACTCCCAAGGTGGCCTGCGAAAACAAACAAAATCAGCCAATTGAGGAGCAGGACGACATCAAACTGACCGACCGGGAAATCAAAGTAATCCAGCTTATAGCCGAAGGCAAAAACTCAAGAGAAATCGCCGTCGAGATTAAAAAAAGCTCCAAAACCATTGACGCATGTCGGCGAGAGATTATGAAAAAACTCAATATTAACAATATGGCGGATATGGTTAAGTACGCCATCCGCCGGAGCAGGACCTCTACGCCATCCGCCGAAGCATGACCTCTCTGAAAAACCCATAAATAATATTGGCGACAAAAGTCAATATTCACGTCTAAAAAAAACGCTGCTTTGTTTGGTATCAGAATCAACATTCCGTGGCCCCTTTGACGCCAGCGTCAAAAAATGGATAAAACTGTCAAAAAAACTGATAGCCAGACGCCAGGTAAATATCCACCAAATGCTGGCAAAATATCTCCACACGCCGAATAACGAAGTATTTTCCTAATACACCAACTTTTTCCAAAAATTGTCTGTACAAAACAAGCAGGATGGGCTATACTGCTATAAGTGTGGAGTTGATAGTGCAATGGTCATGAGAGCGTACTAAGAAGCGGGTGTTGTATATTGGCGTATAAGAACCCTGGTGTGGCATTCGCACCCACCTCTTACCCCGACCGGACAGCGAATGTCATGCTGGGGCTTATAAAATTAAAATTTTATTAAAAATACTGTTGCGTGCGAACTGGTATTTGTATAAAATTATAGAATTATAGATACGAAATCACGAAATAATGGCATGGTACTCGTACCCACCTCTTACCCCGACCGAACATCGGGTACCATGTCATTTTTTTTTTAGATACGCCATGGGGAAGTGCGTTGGGTGCTCATTGGTCCACTTGGTTTCAGTTCTGAATTGGTTAAATGGCATCTTGACGCGAAAAACAACCGGTTTGGCATGATCGTCAATATATTGGGGCTGAAAGCGGGGATTTTGCTGAAGATTATATCCGGTTGTTAAGGTCACCCTTGAACAGAGGTGATTCGATAGCCCTGATATAACTAGTCCAGTTGGACTTGTTGGTATCCTTTCTGATCTCGGCCTGGGTCATGGCAACCTTGGAATCAAGATTATCAAGATAGTGAACAACAAAAGCCTCCGTCATAGCCGGTAGTACCGGACAGCCGAACTCGTAATTGCCATGATGGGAAACTATAATGTGCTCCAGGCAATCGGCCAAAATACGCGGAAACTGCTCATCCGCACCCTCGTTCAATTGCCGTATCTTTTCTTCAACCATGATCGTTCCCTTGACCAGATGGCCGATCAGGCGGCCTTGATCGCTATACTTAAAACTCAGATCGTATGCCAATTCTGTAGTTTTGCCGATGTCGTGCAGAAACAGACCGCTGAGCACCAGGTCCTTATTCAAATCCGGATATTGGGGCATGACCCTTCGGCCCAGTTCCAACACACTTACCGTATGCTCAAGCAACCCACCGATGTACGCATGATGCAGAACGATAGCCGCCGGGGCGCTGCGAAACAAATCCATTAATTCTTCATCGTCAAGAAAGGCCTGATTCAGACGGACCAAATGGGGATCCTTAATTTCGCTCAGAATCCCCTTCAAGCGAGCGAACATTTCGTCAATATCATTTTCGGTGGTTGGCAAAAACTCCTCAAGTTGAACATCCTGGACATCGACCGGCCGTATGGCATCGATAACAAGCTGTATGGAACCCTGATATATCTCAGTACGACCCTTGACCCAAACAAAACCTTCCTGGGGAAGGCTTTCGTAGATCGCTTCGGAAGCCTGCCACATACGACCGTTGATTCGACCGCTGCAATCGCTCAAAAATGCGGCTATATAAAAATCTCCACGGCTGGTAGTACGCAACACCGGCTGTGAGATCATAAAAACCTGACCGATATTCTCGGTGGGAGCCAATTCCGCTACCTTACGACGCTGTTCCTCAGCCATTTTCTAACTCCATAACAAGCCGATAGATTTTCGTAATCCGTTTCAAGACAACAAATTGTAAGGATATATTCATCTCCCTGCACGCACAAGTATAGGGACTCCGCCAATAAGTTGCAAGAATAAAGGTTCCATAAAGACTAAATGTAAAATATATGATAGTTTAGGAAGGTTAGGTAACTTAGGTAATATAAAAAATAGAAGAATCATTGACTTTGACAGTTAATTCTGGTAGAATCCGGATACCATTTGGAGTGAGGTATCTATGGAGCGGATCTCTGAAACTCGAAAAAAATGCTTGCTGGTGGCCGTGACGGACAACTGGCGTGAACGTATTGCCAACGAGTTGGCGATAGATGTCGAAGAAATCCGCTGGTGCCCGGACGTTTATGAACTCGTGGCAACGGCAGCCGAGATGGAACGGCAACACCACCCGACTTTGGCAATCGTTATGATCGACCATCTGCCCGCGCAGGAAATGCAGGTGTTCGGCTGTCTGTCTCAGATGACCTGTATTACCTCGGCAGCGGTCTCGGCGATGGGAAACCCCGCGAAAATGAGCCAGGCCAGAACCCACGGAGCCGACGAATCACTCATCCTGACCGGCGCGGGTCCAAAACTGCTCGCCGCGGACAAAAGAGCGACAATTACAAAACCGCCCATGCCGCAGACCCTCTCTGGAGTTCCGGAAGAAAATATCAATGAACAGTCACCCCAGCCTCAACAAACAAAAGAGACGATCGAGATCGCCGCCGTTGAATCGGTAAATAGCACACTGACGAAAATGGCCCAGCAGGCAATCGAATCGGCAAACAAAACGGCCCAGAATGATCTGTTGGAAAAAATCCGGAAACCGTCATCCGAAAAAACTTCCACGCAACCACAACCTGTGCGAACACCGCCCATAAGAGAAAAAGCAAAACAAAGTACGGACCCGTTGTTGAGCCGGGAAGAGTTGGACGCCCTGCTCGGATGAACCTTAAAAATGACAGCAAAAGACAAAGAACAACTCGATTCTCAAACGCGCCCGGCATCTGATCAGCAGATATTGCTGTTGGCCGATGACGGCCGAATGGCTAGGTTGCTGCCCCGCGTACTGAACGATTGCCAAACGGTAACCGAAACAAACGTACTGGACGGCATTGCCCTGTTGGGCAGATCGCAATGTAAGCTGATACTGCTCAACGCTGGGCAATTGGGGAGAAAAACGGTCCAGGCGGTAAAAGCGCTGCGCCGGGTGGGGCCGCGAACACCGCTGGTACTGTATGGTGAAGCGTTTGCAGAGATTTACGCTCAGCCCGGACTGCGAGCGGGAGCGGACGATTACCTGGTATGGCCCATACCTTTGACAGAATTGCGACAGCGATTGAACTCCAGCCACGCGACCATCACAGACAACAAACACATCACCGCCCACTCCAGAGAGCATCCGACCGATCAGACCACTGAGCACATAACCAACGACCTGCCGCCCGGCCTTTCCTCGAAACCAGACAACACGAACACCAAAACCAACAGCCACGAGGTTTCTGCTTCAGCCGTTTTCGAGGCAAATGGACAAATAGAAACGATGGCCGACTACCATAGTCTGGCCCAATTGGTACCGCAGGGCACAAACATCCTGATCGAACAGGCCCAGACGGTACTGAAGAAAGTACTGCAGGTAGAATCTGTCAGAATCTCTCTGGATCCTGAATCAGCCGTCGCCACACGGTCAAACGACAATGAAAAGCAACCGTTCCCAGGCGGCCACACCAGCCAAACGGTGTCTTTAACGAGCTTGGCCGGTTCACTTGGTACCATGACTTTGACACCGGCCGTGCCGGACGCCTCACAACCAATGGCTCGGCAGGCCGCCGCCTTCCTCGCGACGCTGTTGCATCTGGCCCAGCGCGACCAGACACTCAAACGATTGGCGATAACCGACGAGCTTACCGGAGTGTACAATCGTCGCTATCTGGAATATTTCTTACGCGAGGTGATCGCTCAGAGCAAACACCAACACACCGAGGTGACGCTACTCGTGTTCGATATCGACGAGTTCAAGTATTACAACAACACTTATGGGCACATCGCCGGTGACAACATACTCCGCCAGGCAGTCAGGCTGATCCATCGTTGCTGCAGGGAACACGACGTGGTAGCGAGAATCGGGGGAGATGAGTTTGCCGTGCTGTTTTGGGATTCAGGACATCACCGCACCGTATATACAGGCGACCAGGACGAAAGTAAAAAAACCATCCAAAAAAACATCAAAGATATTAAAAAAACTCACGACCAGAAAAGTCATCCGGAAATGGCGATGTTTATGAGCAACCGATTCCGGCGATTGATGATGACCAACGATTTCCCGGGTTTGGGACCGAATGTACAACGTGGAGTCCTCACCATCAGCGGCGGACTGGCCGGGTTCCCCTGGGACGGCCGAACCGCCGAAGAGCTAATGGCCCAGGCCGACGAGGCACTGCTCAACGCCAAACGAAGCGGAAAAAACCGCATCTACCTGGTCGGCCAGCCAAAAGAATAACTCGAATGGAGTTCCACACACGCTGGCTAATGCTTAAAGTGTCGCTTGCCGGTAAAGATCATCGCCACATCGTACTTGTCACACTCATCAATGCTCAACTGGTCTTGTTTGGAGCCGCCCGGCTGCACAATAGCCGTGATACCGGCCTTAGCTGCCTGGGTCACGTTGTCCGGAAACGGAAAAAACGCGTCCGACGCCATTGCCGAACCTTCAGCCATTTCTTTTGCCTGACGTATAGCCAGCATACCGGAATCCACACGATTCATCTGACCGGCACCGACGCCCACCACCATCCTGTCCTTGGCCAATACGATAGTATTGCTTTTGACGTGCTTGGCTGTGATCCAGGCGAGTTCCAGGTCCTGCAACTCTTTATCAGTTGGCTGACGTTTCGTGACCACTTTGATCTGATCCGGCTCCCAGCCCACCAGATCGCGCTCCTGCAGCAAAATACCGCCGACGATACATCGCAAATCGTATTCATCACGGCTGATCTTGCTACGATTGATCGGACCCGTCTCCAGCAGACGAACGTCTTCCTGGCCCCAACGCTTCCGTGTACGAATCAGTTCCACTGCCGCCGGGTCAAAGCTCACAGCGATAATGACCTCAGCAAAGAAACCGCCCGCTCCCAATGCCTTGCCCCACCGCGAATATGACTCCACAATAGCATCTGCCAGCTTCTCCGTCACAGGTCGATTCAAAGCGATTATCCCTCCGAAAGCACTGGTCACATCGGCAATGTAAGCCTTGCGGTACGCCTCCGTAATATCGGCATCGACCGCCGCTCCGCAGGGATTCATGTGCTTGACCACCACCGCCGCTGGCTCGTCAAACTCCTGAACCAGGCCAAATGCCGCGTCGGTATCCATCAGATTATTAAAGCTGATCTGTTTACCGCCTTCGAGTTGACTGGCATTGGCTACGCAGGATTCTTCACTATCCTTGGCCAAACGGTAAAACGCCGCCTTCTGATGAGGGTTCTCGCCGTATCGCAGTTGTTCGCCTCGTCTGATGGAAATGCTCACCTGCTCCGGAAAACTATCGCCCGCCTGACCGGCGAGATAACTGCTGATCGCCGAATCATAACCAGCCGTCAGGGCAAATGCCCGACGAGCCAGCTCCGCTCGCACAGCAACGCTGATCACGCCGTCATTTTGTTTCATCTCTTTGATGATCCAGGCATATTGAACAGGACTGGTCACAATAGCGACAAACTTGTTATTCTTAGCCGCACTACGCACCATGCTGGGACCGCCGATATCTATATTCTCAATAGCCTCTTCCATCGTGCAGCCCGGCTTGGCAACCGTCTGCTCAAAAGGATAAAGATTCACGCACACCAGCTCGATCCCCGTAATATCGTTATCTTTCATCGCCTGGACATGCTCGGAATTATCACGCAACGCCAGCAGACCGCCGTGAATCTTCGGATGAAGCGTCTTGACCCGTCCGTTCATCATTTCCGGGAAACCTGTCACATCTTCAATGCCGATCACCTTGATACCTGCACCGCTTAACTCACGGGCGGTACCTCCGGTACTGATGATTTCTACACCCATGCCAGCCAACTCACGTGCAAAATCTACTACGCCGGTCTTGTCCGAAACCGAAATCAATGCGCGTCTTACCTTAGTTTCAGTACGCATTAGGTCTCCTTTAAACTCATTCCTGAAAATAATTTCTCCGTTCTACCAGGGTCTCATCCCTTCTTCATCCCCTCTGGTGCTTTCTGCCTGTTGCCTTTTTTCAATCAAACTATCGCTTCGGCTTGACAGCTAAAACAGTACCTTCCTTCTCAGCCAGAAAAATTAACGTATCTTCATTATTACAGGCATAATAATCTATGCTCGGCACATAAAACGACGAAATACGCTTGCCGTTGATATTGTCCATTACCACCAGTTCCTTATCACGCGTCATAGCGTAACTGGTCGCACCGTTCTCCGCCAGCAGACAGTGACCGTCTTTGAGTTCCCAGCGCAAAACCCCCTCGATCTGTCCGTCAGGAGCTTTTTTGCCGCTTGGCTTTCGATCCAGACACAACAATGACGTCTGATTGATACTCTGATATACAAAATCCTTGGTCACAATCGGCACTTCCAGCAAGGCCCCGCCGGAAAGATACTTCCACAAAAGCTTACCTGACTGGGTCTCCAAACAATACAAAGCCGTATCGCCGCTGGGCAAAAAGCATTGATCGCCATCTATCGCAACTCCAGACATCTCACCGGCGGTTACCGCCTTCCAAACCAGCTCGCGATTATCCGTTTGAGAAACATACAAAGTCCCGTCTTTGCAAACGAAATATACTTTATCCTCTTTGATCGTAACTCTGCCGACCGGATCGTCTGGCTGAACACTCCGCCACAACACAATCCCGTCACTGCGACGTAACGCATAAAAACGGCTGTCATCACTACCAATGAAAAATCGCTCTGTCGTACCTGCCGCGGTAGTATTAGGGGCGAAATCTACGCTCAATTTATGAGTGATCTCGCCATTGCTTTCACGTAATTCCACAATCGTATTACCCAATACGAACAGCATCCGATCTTCGAGAACTACCTTATCTTCAAGCGATATTTGAGCCTTGTAGTATTCCGCCGTCGAACAGTTCTGCTGAGCATCCGCCAACACCCGATCCCAACGCAAAATCCCCTTACGACCATCGATAGCATACAACCGGTTATGGTCATCCAGCACATACAACTGCCCGTAATGATAGAAAATCCGTTCAATACTCGCACCACGTGCCATAGACAGTCGCAGCGGCGACCATTCCACCTGCAGACCCACCTTCTCCAGCATCTCCAAAGATATCCCACATACACGCTCGGTCGCTTCGACCGCCATTTCGCTCGGCGACACAGCAGCCTCCGACTTTTTCAGACCACAGCCGCACGGCAAAACCGTCAAAAATGCCAAAAAACTCGGCAATAAACCCCTGACAAAAACATACTTAATCACTCTGTCGGGCAATATCTCGTTAAAAAACTTCTGCACGGCTAACCTCCAAAATAAAAACAACCACCCTCCTGCACCCAGGGCAACTGATACGGCTTTTGAATATACCAATTGGGTATAACCCTCACCACCTGGCATTTTCATACGGTACGAGTACAAAGGCAGGATTATTTCCCTCCACCTCTGTTTGACGTCACTTTTACGCCTCTTGGCCCGAAGGAGGTTTCACAAAATCAGCCAGTCTAACCTTGTGATTTTGCTCAAAAGCCTCCAGTTTCTCGATCCGGGCTATATCATCGCGGATTCGGTTGACCAGCTTAAAAATATAGGGCCTACCTTCCAGCCGATTACGCAAATCCACCATCATCGCCTGCCAATTGTTCTCGTAAAGCTCTTTCTGAAGCATTATGAGCATACGCTCTTCCTCTTCCAACTGCGCAACAAACGACTCAATAGCAGTTCTGTCAATTTGGCCTTCCTGGCCGAAACTATCGCTGTCATCCGGCACCCAGACGGTCCTGAAACAATTTGCCTCAAAATTCGCCCTTAAAAAACAGGCTCAAATGCATCTGCTCGACGATATGCGCGATACTAACAACATCTCCAAACCTTTTCAACTAAAAACCTCACGTTCTTCTCACAAACAACCTCAGACCAACCCAGCTTTCTGCCGAAACCGAACCGAACAATACGTCATACCGTAGAATTGCAGGCTTCGCTAAAGTCCAGCGAGAACAAAAGTCGATTTTGATATTGATAGTGTCAGCCCTGGACCGCCTTGGGAGTGCCGTTTTATGAAAATACCCCTTTTTGCCAAATACCCAAACTTAACATGGAGACGCAAAAATATCTTACCTATCTACCCCAAATCCCCTAAATCCACATCAACCCTCGTCGTCGAGCCATTGGAAAGCCGACTGCTGCTGTCCATTATCAATTTTGCCGATCAGACCGAAGTCGAAATCGAGCCAAACAACGTAACGCCGGGACAAGAGTTGATTTTTGAACCAGATACCCTTGCGCTGGGCCTGATTGGTGACCTGGCTGATGCCGATGATGTGGATACCTATAATTTTACCACCGACAAGACAGACCCAATCGATCTGATGCTCGAAATCACCGAAGGTGGAGACCAGAACCTCACCGCTTTAGCGGTGGCGCAGGACAATATCGCCTATTCTGTCGCCAACAACAGTGTTTGGCGAATCGATACTGCCCAAACGCCTGCCACCGTTGATATGTGGGTATCCCTATCTGACATGGCCCAGGCTGCCGGTCTGACCACCGACCAGGTTACCATTACCGATCTGGCCCTGACCACTCAGAACCACCTCCTGATAACATTGGCCGGCCACGGTGATATCTTTTCGGTCGATTCCAATCAAAACATCACCACCATACTGACCACCGACGAGATCACAGCGTTCACTGAACTGGACTCCGCCGACTTGGCATGCATAGCCGTTGACGGTGACGGTGAAATCTACGTCGCCGACCAGCAAAGCGGTTCTGTTCTGCGGTTATCTCCACCTGGGCTTCCAAACGGCCCATATTCCATAACATATTATACCCCTGCCGACCAGTTGACCCAATACCTGCAGGAGGAGATAATCGACGACATACTCTCCGGCGCCACCGAAGCGCCAAGAACCGTCATCGCCCAACCGGAAGATTCATTTGATTTCCAGCCAAATTCTCTCGTTTACGCCAGCGGCTCTTATGCCACAGACAGTTTCGACGTATATTACGCCACCCAATTGGGACAAACAGTCTATGGTGACGGCACCACCAAAGATCTCTCCAATGGCACCATTACTCGCATCGCCATCAAACGTAACGATCCCGAAGATGTCACTTTCACAAAGTTCTTCGATCCACAAACCAGCTATGTTGACAGCCACGAATCATTAGTGCCTTTGCGGATAAACCCTTCTGCTCTTGCACTCGACACTAACGGCGCATTCGGAGGCAAATTATTTATGGGTTCTTTCGGACCCGGTATGGGTGACGATCACGACGGCAAAATCTTCTCCGTTGACGAAAACGGCGATCTCACCGAATTTGTCACCCAGTTCACAGACCCGATTAACGGTGAGACTTTTACCGGCTTCTTTGACGTAACCGACATGGCATTCAGTTACGGCGGCCCTTTCGGAACCTATCTTTACGTCCTCAGCGAAAATATAGACAACAACGGCAACGAGGAAGGAGGATTCACTTCAGACCTCTGGCGCATCAGCCCGAATGGAGTAGCCCAGTTGTTCGTACCGGACATCGCCGACGGCGTCATCTCTCTGGTATTCAGTTCCCCCGGAAACCTCTCTTATGGCGGTGATCTGTTTGTCGGCACCTGGTACGGTGGAGGCCAGGTCCTGCGCGTTAAAAGCAACGGACAGGTATCGACCTTTTATAATTTCGGAGTATTCGCCGGCGGAAGTCTTAACATTTGCGATCTGGCCATGGCACCCATTACAAATTCCTTCCAATCTCCTCTGGAAGGTTCGCTGATCCTTACCCTAAAAGAGCCGCAAGACGAGGGTCTCTCATATCTGTTCAGACTTGACTCTAACCCACAACCCTTGGTACCACCTGATAGCTGGGGCCGGCAATTGAACGCCGGCGATGTCTCTAGCGGCGACATCGCTTTTGACGATCGGGGCAACCTCATCATCGCCATGGGCGGTGACCAGAATCTCACCCAAATGCATTATCAAACCCTTTTCGATTACACCTTTGACGATCTGCAGATCAGGCCGATTACCATTGAGCAAGAGGTCGATGACTTTGACCCGCAAGACCCGCAATACGATGAAATCACTGTTGCTTACGTCCCTTATGTCTCGATCGACGTAGCGGACCAGACTCGAATCATCGGCCTGGGACAGGCTGACAATCCCGACGATATCGCTAACGAAGTTAGCCTTGATGTCTTGGATCAGGGCGACGTACCAGAGGACGGAAGCAAAAACGTCACATTTACTTTCGACAGCTCCGGTGATATTTACTTTTATGTTCAAAATAGAGACTTCTTCGGCAAAAGTTCACGTAGCGATTCTGAAACTCCCGACCAGCAAAACCCCATCGTTGAAGGAAGTTTTGACGACATCTCTAATCTGCTTGTCGGTTCTGAAATCGATGAAGCGACCGGCCTGATCGACGCTCAGGTTTCACACCTGGTTTGCACCGCCGACGGCTCATTCTTTGCCCTGGGCAGCAACGGCACCGAACCACCGGAAGGGGAAGAACCGCCCAGTCAGATACTTGACGATACCATCCTGCGACTTCGCAGCGAAGAAGACAATTGGGATCCGCAATCGCTCATACAGATCGACCAACTTACACGACTGCAGGTAACGGTCACCGGCCCATCCACCAGCGAAATATTCGAAGCCTCACCGGGATCCACCATGGAAGAAACCATACAAGTCTCCAACGCCGGAACCTATACCATCACCATATCCTCCATCACCCCCACCAGCAGCGGTTACGAACTGCTGATCTCTCAGGGCGCCGAATTTGAGCATACCATTATCGTGGACCAGGGCACCGGCGTCATGCTTCTCACCGATACCCAGGGCAGGCAACTGGAGCTCACTTACACCGGAAAAGGACAAATAGAACTCCAGGTCGATCAAAGGCCCACCGGGAAAATCATAAACATGAATAGCCTGAGTATCTTGCGCAGCAAGTCCGGTTCTTCTGTCACCTTTGTCAGCCTCGACGAAAACGCCCAATGGTCGCTCAATGAGATTATCCTCGACGGATCACTGGGCAGTTTGATCTTTCCCGGTTCGGTCAACACCCTCGCCGCCGACCAGGGAAGCCACGGCACCATCTACAACCTCCAGCTTGGCGATATACGCAACATCGAAACACCCCAATATCATTTTCGTGATTTCCATGCCGACGCTCTCGGAGACCCTGACGTCACCGAATGCATCTTCGATGCCGACAGCCTCCGTAACCTTTACGTCGCCGGCGACATCGACAACATGACTTTCTTTGACAATTCCGCTCGCAATCACTATCGCGACATCAATATAGATGGCACTGTCAACGGCGCTGCGTTCTACGGCTATTCGATTGATTCCCTGCTGGTCAGTAACAACTCTCAGACCCCACAGGAAACCGCCGTTAGCAATAGTTCCTTTGATCTCAATGACGCCGGTTATCTAAAAGAGGTTCTCATCGCTCAGGGCAACGTCGTAGGTAGCAATTTCAACTTCGGAAAAAAACTCGACAGCTTTGAAATAACACATGGCAGCCTTGAGCAATCCACCATAAAAACCGGCACAGTCAAATATGCCCGGATAAACGAGATTGTCATTGGCTCACGCACGGACGAAACCGGCGGCAATATCACCGACAGTCAAATCCAAACCACAGGCAGAATCAAGCTGTTATATGTTGACGGACAGGTCTCCGCAGGCTCACAGATCGCCGCCAGCGGCCTTTACCAGTCACAAATCGATAAAATTATCACCGGGGGCGATTTTGCCGGATCCATCACTTCGACACGCGTTAAAGATGTCCTGATCGGATTCCAGTCCGACAGCTCACGCAAACCCGAAAATGACAATATCGACAGTGAAAACTATTTTGTCGGCGCCGACTTCACCGGCTCGATCTCCGCCATTATAAGCATAGATGAACTGAATGTTACCGGCAAAATACAAAACGCCAGCCTTTCCTGTCAGTGGAACTCGATCGACAAAATCTTTGCCGAGGACGGCTTTATTGCAACCAACGTCTCCGCAGGCCAGAAGGTGGATCGAATCATGGTCGGTTATATCGCCGGCAAACGCAGCTATAGCAATATCATCAATTATCAAGCCAATGTCAGCGGTGCCATTAACGCCCCGACACTGGGCCGAATATATTACACCGGTGACGAGGATATCAATCTCGCCGGCGTCAAAAACGTCGGACCAATCCACGATGATATATCTTCCATCACCATCGAAGACCTCAAAATTCTCGAAGACAGCGACACCGCCACAGCCGAGCTGACTGTCAACCTCTCACAGGCAAGTGATGTCCGGGTGAAGGTTGACTTTGCCACCGCCGACAACACTGCCACCACCACCACCGACAAATCCGCACCGATCACAGACAACGACTATCGGCAAACCGCCGGGAAAATATCTTTCGCACCCGGCCAAACCTCCAAAACCATCCGGATACCCATAACCACCGATAACATCTACGAACAGGACGAGACGTTCTTTGTCAATCTCACCAATGCCGTCAACGCCACCATTGGCGACGCCGCCGCCACCGTCACCATCGAAAATGACGACAGCGCACCAACACTCACTATCGCTAATGTCTCAATGGCCGAAGGCGACTCTGGCACCACCTCGTTCGAACTTGAAGTCACACTCACACTTGCCAACCCAACTTCACTACCCGTCACCGTCAAATACGCCACCGACGATGATACAGCCACATTAGATGACAACGATTACCTGACCGCCTCGAACACTCTCACCTTCCAGCCCGATGGCACGCTCACCCAGACCATCCAGGTACTGGTCAACGGCGACACCGCTCTCGAAGAAGACGAAACCTTCTTCATCAACCTCACCGACCCCACCAACGCCACCATCCCCACCGCCCAGGCCACCGCCACCATCCAAAACGACGATTAACACAGCCATTGCGAAACCGCACCCTGGGGCCAACGTCAGCAAATCATCTAATCATTATTCATTTCAATTGTGTCTTCTTTTGGCTTAGCCGTGCTTCGATATAGCCAAAGCCCGATTGCTGCCAACAACACAATACCCGGCCAGGCGAATATCCTATCCTCCCTCAGATTACCGCCGGCATCTTTCATTAGGGAAAGAGGATATTCGTCTTTAAATACAAGTATCGGGATAGCCAGCAGGATGCCCATCAGCGCCTCACCGGTAATCAGCCCGGAGGCGAACAGCAAACCCGTACGATTAGAATTTTCTTTCTGCTGACCGGACATCTTCTTTTTCTTTTGGTAGCGAATTACCAGAAAGCTAATGAACCCACCCACCAGAATCGGCACAGATAATTGAAACGGCAAATAAAATCCAATAGCTACCGCCAGTACTGGCGTTCTAAAAGAGCTCCCCTTAATTCGCAGGATTTCGTCCAGGATAATCAGCACAACCGCCACTGCCAGTCCGATACAGAAAAAAGCCCATGGCAACTCACCTCCGTGAACGCGAAATATCCCCTGGGCTACCGCTTTCATTAAGTTGGCTTGAGGCAGTGGCAGCGGTTCCCTTTTCGATGCTCTCAACTGGGTCCCCTCCGCGCCCGCTGTCTGAGTCTCTAAAGATTCGACCTCTTTGGCAATCGCCGATTCTGCCAAAAGCTCATTATCATCGCCGTCCAGGGTTGAGACGACCTGTGAGTCTGGTGATGCGATTTTGGATTCCATCCCCGAAAACCCATAAGCATGAAAAAGCAGCGACAAAATCGGAGCTATTACCACAGCCGAGGCTAGCACACCGATAATAAGCATAACTTCCTGTTTCCACGGCGTAGCCTTTACCAGGTAACCTGACTTGAGGTCTTGCAGGTTATCACCGGCGATAGCGCCGGCACAGCAAATCACCACACCGATAATAATGGCTGCTTCCGGTCCGTTTTCCTTGGCCTCGCCCATCAACACAAACAACAATAGCGACGACAACAGTACCGTGGCCACAGTAACGCCGGACACGGGGTTATTGGAGGAACCAACAAGACCTGCCATATACCCCGCTACTGCTGAGAAGAGAAATCCGAATACTAACATCATCCCGGCCATGGGTAACGACACATCGATTCTCCCATCGACCGCCCAATTATACAGAAAGAACAAAGGCACAACGGAAAAAACTATCATCCCAAGTACCCATTTCATGGGAACATCTTTATCCGTGCGGGGAACTTTAACTGAAGCCGCGCCTCCACCCTTATACGCTCCCAGTCCGGACTTAATGCCGACCACTATCGACTTCCATATCTTGATAACTGCCCACAGACCTCCGACCACCATAGCTCCCACGCCGATATAACGCGTATAGTCTTCCCAGAGCCCTTCCGCATAAGCCAGATCATTGGTCAGACCCGCCACATCTTTAACCGGCAATTCCATCGCTGAACAAATCGGAATAGCAATCATCCAGTTAGCCGCGCCCCCGAGAAAAATAAGCAGGGCGATATTCAGTCCTACGATATAGCCCACCGCCAACAAAGCCGGGCTGAGGTTCGTACCAAAATACGCCACTATATCCTTGCCCCAGACCGTTTGTACCTTTGCTACCTTATAAACCTCCTTCCATATAGTAAGCCCAGCCGCACCCAGTTTGAACAGTGCACCTGCCATAGCGGACCAGGCAATGGCTTTGACAGCCGAGCGACCCTTTACGCCGGTCTTTAGCACTTCAGCCGTGGCAATACCTTCGGGAAACTGCAGGTCACCCTCTACAATCAAAGCACGGCGTAACGGAATAGTAAAGAGTACGCCCAGCACACCGCCAAAGGCCGCGATTGTCGTCACGCGCCAATAATGAAAATCACTCCACGCTCCCATAATAACCAGGGCCGGAACGGTAAAGACCACCCCGGCTGCCAGCGCTTCACCCGCTGAAGCACACGTCATTACCTGCGTATTCTCGAAGATGGTATGCCTCTTGAAAAGCAGGCTCAGCACACCCATCGAAATAACCGATGCCGGTATGGTCGCAGAGACAGTCATGCCCGCGAAAGCTCCCAGGTAGGCATTGGCACCCGCCAGGATCATCGCCAGGATCACACCCAGCACAATCGCCTTGACCGACATTTCTGCATAATCGTTCTGTTGCGTATTCAAATCCATATCTTTAATCTCCACAAAAGAAAAAGTGCGACACGTAAAAACACGTAAGCGAAATCGCGCATTACAGTCAACTTTCGCGGTTTTTTAATCCAATTCCCATCCAACATGGCCTGTTATGCAAAGCCGCACCTTCGAATATACTGGTATATTCCCAGATAACCCGCCCGATGTCAACTGTCCATATTAATCTTCCGCCATATAGCCCGCCCCATACCCGGCGACCATTGGCGTAACCCCGTCCACCCCCGCCATCTTCTCTGGTAGGGTGTCCTCTTAGCCCACGCGGACTTTTACGCCAACGAACCTGTCATTCCCGCGAAAGCGAATCCATCTTCCGCCCTGTCCCCCCTCTGTCATTCCCGCGAAAGCGGGACACGAAGCGAAGCGAAGAGCCGCGATAGCGAATCCATCTTCTCCGGTAGGGTGTCCTCTTAACCCACGCGGACTTTCCCGTGTCACCCTCGCGAATGCGGGGGTCTATCTTCCCCCACCTCGTGTCTTCCATCACACACTGTCACAATACACTCGCTAACGCACCATCTCCACCAGTGTTGTGGCTTGCTTTCAGGCACGGATCAATTACAATATTGCGATATGCGCGCCGTCAAACCAGCGAGTAGGCTGGGCTCTTAGCCCACGCGCCTCTTCCGACCGCGTAGCGGTCGAATATGCATAGCCGCGGGTGTAGTGAGCCGCAGGCGAACGAAACCCGTGGACCAACATCACCCCAACAATCTTCCACCAGGCCCCGACCGTCAGGGAGGGGAAAATTCCCAGCGATATTCTTTATTGACAAGTTCCGCCCCCGCCCGTGTTCGTCCGTCTTCCGCCCTGTTCCCCTTCTGTCACCCCCGCGAAAGCGGGGGTCTATCTTCCGCCCTGCAAGGGCAAAATAAACCAGCCCAGGGCAACGCCCTGGGTATAATGTCCCCCAATATTTCCTTTCAAGCCCTGTATGGGCGACATGAAATTTCGCCTCCCTAACCTTGGTAAATGGCAAATCAGCTTTTAAAAAGAGCCGTCTGGGGGTTAAATCCGAGACGGCTTTTTTTACGTTGTTCGTGGCGGATGTCAAAGAGTTCTGGCTGATGATCTACAAGGTAGCCCATCTTGGCTAAAGCCTTACACAATTGTTTCCCTGAGACTACCGGCAATTTACTCAAACCGTCACCTCCACAATCTCCTCACCTATCGAGGGTGGGATAGGCTCGTTGTGCTTCTTTAAACTCTCCAGGTATCCCTTGATCGCGTCCTGGATGTTTTCCAGGGCCTCCTTGCGGGTCTTTCCCTGAGAAACGCACCCCGGAAGTGACGGACATTCCACCACAAACATTCCATCTTCACCTTGTTCAATTAGGGTTCGATATCGCATGATTACAGGCTCCTTATCTTTGTTCCCATCTTCAATCGTAAGCTCTTTTCTAAAAACCACTTAAATTCTAATACCTATCCGAACCACTGTCAAGCTCCGAGTTTGCACTTGCAAAAATGCTTTTATCGGCTTGCTACCACGCTTACTGTGCTGTTAGCAGAGCTTACTGTTCCTGATTAAACTCCCATTCCTCTTCCACCCTGTCCCCCCTCTGTCATTCCCGCGAAAGCGGGACACGAAGCGAAGCGAAGAGCCGCGATAGCGAATCCATCTTCCTCCGCCCCCGCCGTGCTCACCATTTCCTCCGTCGGGTGGCATCTTCAAACTTGTTTGGAGGTGTTATAACAATTGTACCACACCTGTCTCGCCGGCATCGACTGACATATTAACGTCCGTGTTCGTCCGTGTTCGTCCGTGTTCGTCCATCTTCCGCCCTGCAAGGGCAAAATAAACCAGCCCAGGGCAACGCCCTGGGTATAATGTCCCCCAATATTTTCTTCAAGCCCTGTAAGGGCGAAATAAAATCCCGCCTGCCCCACGCTTGCGTGGGCATGTTTATTCCAACGTAGGTTATGCCGTGCATACCACATATTTAGCCACCGGCGTATGTACTCCGGGATTGACACCAATGCGATAAATCCACGCAGTCGCTTTCAGATATTGAAATGAATAACGTATCTCCTCTTAGCCCACGCACCTCTTCCGACCGCGTAGCGGTCGAATATGCATAGCCGCCGGTGTAGTGAGCTTCAAGCGAACGAAACCCGTGGACAACATCCACCCAACAATTCCAAGAACCACGTAGTGGTTCAATAGTTATAATAGATATCGTCCCCAAATTTAATCTGCCCGCCTGCCATGCTCAACGGGACGCCAGGTTTGCCGCTACCAGAAAAGCTCGTAAAGCCAAAAGACAATTCCAAGCTTTCCCATGCCTTAAAAAACCTTGATTTGCCAAAGGTGAATCCGATAAAAATAGGTGTAAACAATTAAACGCGTTTGGCCAATTCACGCTCAACCAGTACAACCCGAAACCATCGCCTGCGCTAATGCTGCAATCTCTGGTTCCCTGCCTGCCGGCAGGCAGGTGTTTTTGAAAATCTTGCCATTGTTCAAATCCTTTCAATAAAAAGTTACATTCCTTCCAGCCAGTGCGAAGCCATTTCAGCAAGGTCGGTTAAGCCCACATTGCCATTTTGGTCGAAGTCCATACCATCGCACCAAAGGGGACTATGACAGCCATTCTCCAGCCAGCGGTCTGCGAACATGGCATAAAAGTGAAAATCAATCGGGCACATGGTTGTTTCGGCATCAGGCACCGTCGGCGCAGATTCGATATTTCCCATTAAATCGTGAGCGATAGAGTAAAACCGGTACGTATGACCTGGCGCTCCGACAAAGACAGCGGATGTCTCGCACGTATTCAGAATCCAGGGTACCTTGGGTTCGTCATTCACAGCAACATATATATCATAACCGGCAATGCCACATCCTTGCCCATCATTACCTGACCAGCAAACCTCAAAACGGGTCGGAATGGTGAGAGCCGGTAAAGGAGACACGGCACTTACAGGCGGCAAACCATCGACGCTGTTCGACCAGACATTCACATCAAACGGAGCTTCTGTATCAAAGAAAATTGTCGCTTTGTTGTCAATATGAGCATCAAGGAGACCCTCTTGCGGATAAATGCTAAAGCTCACATGCCCTTCGCCACAATGGTTGGCATCATTGGGCGGCAGGAACCCCGCCAGCGGATCCTCCGGCAACTCTCCCGTGTTCGGATCAATCGTACGCAAGACCCAACTCATTTGGCCGGTGTAAACGTTGAATTGCGCATTGACATCGACGATGTAATTGCTGTCTGCCAGCGGGACGGTAAATTGGCCCGATACTTTCCCAGCAAGGTCGGTCATCACCTGATCGCCAAAAACTACTTCTCCCAGTTCTATTGTTGCCCAATTGAGACTTGGGGACAGATAATCTACAACTCGAACTTCCTGTGCCGGAGCGGTAGCGTTTGGCTCATTCTCAAAGAAAACAGTGTACATCAGCGGCTCGCCGGGATGCACAAAATGCCTGCGAAGTTCGTCCGGGGTGTCGTTGGGGTCGTAACCGATGGTGCCGAGTTTTTCACTCGGGTCTATTGGGCGAATCACAGCAGAGCTTGCAGAGCAGGCCAAGGTGCCAGGCACGGTCATGGCGGCAGCGGTTTGGGGGCAGTTAGTAAAAGCTGTGCGAATAATCTGTCCCTGACAACTGATTTCTCCGTCATACCAACCCGGCGGGGATTGCGGCAGGGATTGAACCAATGTCCCTGTCAACCAGGGATTGGCACATGAATCTATTTGTTCGGTGAAGCAACGCAGGGCTTCCCCATGTCCTGAGGGAAAAATGCTGCTATGGAGGTGAAGTTGCCAATCGGCAACACGCCGAGGTAAAGGGTGACACGGGCCATTATCTCCCCAACTGTCAGTGATAACTGCCATACTGCCGCCCGGATAGAAACGAGAGAAGTCAGCGGCTGCGCCACCCCAAGAATTGGCCGGGTCTAAGACAATAGCCCGTCCCTTCCTTTCTGCTAATCCAGAGATAACCTTGTTAACATTATTGCCGAAACTATGACCGATGAAGGTGACATTATTCCAATCGATGGATTGCTCATATAACGCATAGATCTGTTCTATCTTCTGATACGCTTTCTCTCCTGCGGGCTGAATGTTGGCGGCCGCCCCCCAAGGAAAAACAGTATCGGCACCCTTTTTCCAATTCACAAATAGAACATTGCATGATGACGGACAATAGTCTTTGATTCTTTCCCATAAAGCATACATCTTACTCATATCAGGATTCCAGCCGTGTGTAATGATATAAATACACGTGCGGGATGGATCAAAGTCCTCGTTGGGTGCTACCCAGACATCGGTATTCGGGTCAAAATCGCCATATGTATCCGCAAGCAGCGAATAGTAAAAGTCCATAGACTGGGATTTAGAATAACCAATTTCATATAAATTTTCATCAACCGGTTGGTCATAAAACCACATGGCAAAGGTTGTCGCACCAATAAAGTCGGCGGAAATCTCGATATCGACATCGGGGATTTCGGTCAGAATAGGATATAGATCATTCATCACTTCTTCCCAAGTCGTACCCATATTACCAACCAAACGAGCCCATTCAGGTATCCACTCCTCATCCGTCATATCCGCAGGCCGTACAATTGATTCAAGCACATCCCATGGAAACACATTGCTATCAGGAATGTAAGCAGTTAGATGGAACTGTACAGAATCATCATTGGGGGCTATGAACTTAATGGGGATGCTCGATCTGTAGCCAGGAAGCAGCATTGTTCGGAACCCAACCGGCCCGATGCCAAGCAAAGGCAACCCGATGTTGCTTTGCCGCCCATTACGACCGATCTGCATAGACACATCTTGAGAATTGGAGATATGTAAGATGGGTATGGGCATTGAGACGTCTCCGTCGTTGCCATATTCGATGGATGCTGTGTAAGAGCGTCCGGGTCTGACCTGGGGCGGAACGGTAAGTCTTGTCCACAGATGAGGCGAACCGCCATCAATAACCTCAAAACCTTCAGCCAGTTGAGTAGATTGTCCGCCGGGGTTGGTGACAATAACATTATATTCCCCGGGCGTTACTCCATTAAAATCAAATTTGGCGTCAAGACGAAACGAACTTATAAAGTTGCTTTCCATTGGAATAAGTTCTGTCCCCTCTCTGGTAAGCCTGACGATTGCGCCGTCTTTAATCCCCGAACCGATAACTCGAAGCGCAGCCGGCCCGGTATTTCCAGCGTGCGGTGGCTCCACTCTAATTATTTTAAACGTCAGAAACGATTGTCCCCCTTTCAGGGCAAGACTATGCACATAGCCTGCGGCGAGGGTGATGAAATCATTGCCCGCCTCACCATAGTCATTGTCCCCCCAGCCAACGATACTGCCATCCGACTTCAGGGCCAGACTATGATACCCGCCTGCGGCGATGGCGACAAAATCGTTCCCTGCCAGAGGCGTCGCCTGACCATAGTAAGTGTTATAATAATAATTGGACCCCCAGCCGACGATACTGCCGTCGGACTTCAGGGCCAGACTATGATAATCGCCTGCGGCGATGGCTATGAAATTATTTCCTGCCGGTGGCGTCGCCTCACCATACCCATTGTAACCCCAGCCGACGATACTGCCATCCGACTTCAGGGCAAGACTATGATGCCCGCCTGCGGCGATGGCTGTGAAATCATTCCCTGCCGGAGACGTCGCCTGACCAGAGCCATTGTTCCCCCATCCGATGATACTACCATCAGACTTAAGGGCAAGACTATGACCCCCGCCTGCGGCAATGGCTATGAAATTATTCCCTGCCGGAGGCGTCGCCTGACCTCTCCAAGTGCCCTCCCAGCTAGTATTACTTCCCCATCCGATGATACTACCATCAGACTTAAGGGCAAGACTATGACCCCCGCCTGCGGCAACGGCGATAAAATTATTCCCTGCCGGAGGCGTCGCCTGACCAGCGTAATTGTTATAATAATAATTGGACCCCCAGCCGACGATACTGCCGTCGGACTTCAGAGCAAGACTATGATAATCACCTGCGGCAACGGCTATGAAATCATTGCCCGCCGGCGGCGTCGCCTGACCATAGCCATTGCTCCCCAAGCCGACGATACTGCCGTCGGTCTTCAGGGCAAGACTATGACCATCGCCTGCGGCAACGGCGATAAAATTATTCCCTGCCGGAGGCGTCGCCCGACCGTCGCCATTCCACCCCCAGCCGACGATACTGCCGTCGGACTTCAGGGCTAGACTATGATACCCGCCTGCGGCAACAGCGACAAAATTATTATTGTCCGCAGGAGGCGTTGCCTCACCATAGTCATTGTCCCCCCAGCCAACGATACTGCCGTCGGACTTAAGGGCAAGACCATGATCACCGCCTGCGGCGATGGCGATGAAATCATTCCCTGCCGGAGGCGTTGCCTCACCATACCCCCAGCCGACGATGGTGCCATCGGACTTAATGGCAAAACCGTGAGAATCACCTGCGGCAATGGCTGTGAAATCATTCCCTGCCGGAGACGTCGCCTGACCAGAGCCATTGTTCCCCCATCCGATGATACTGCCATCTGATTTAAGGGCAAGACCATGATCACCGCCTGCGGCGATGGCGATGAAATCATTCCCTGCCGGAGGCGTCGCCTGACCATAAAGATTGTTCCCCCAGCCGACGATACTGCCATCCGACTTCAGGGCAAGACTATGCACATAGCCTGCGGCAATGGCTGTGAAATCATTCCCTGCCGGAGGCATCGCCTGACCATAAAGATTGTTCCCCCAGCTGAGGTGCTAAACGGATGACGGACACTCGAAGCTTAGCATTAAGCCGCCTGGTCCTGTTTCTTCTCGTAAAGATCCTCGTATGCTGCCGGGCTTAAATAACCCAACGCAGCGTGACGTCGTTTATGA
>Ga0315290_10000123_pt1 | contig 44758 bp, 24 predicted proteins | sample YL17G12_0_MG_FD_203627 | JGI IMG/M metagenome (GOLD analysis project Ga0315290, IMG submission 203627) | Sediment microbial communities from Yellowstone Lake, YNP, Wyoming, USA - YL17G12_0 | ecosystem: Environmental > Aquatic > Freshwater > Lake > Sediment | place: USA: Wyoming | collected... | reverse complement strand
CGAGGCGCCGACGATCCCGTTCATCCCCAGGATGCCCAGGCTCACGTCGGTGATGTGCAGCGAGCCGCCGTAGCCTTTGCAGTAGCCGGTGGCTTTGTGGGTGATCTCGGCCAGCATGCGGCCCAGGTCGCCCCCTTTGGCGATCAGGTGGCCGTGGCCGCGGTGCGTGCTGGCAATGTAGTCGTCCTTGCGAAGTGCCTGGCACACGCCTACGGCGATCGCCTCCTCGCCCACGTACAGGTGGGCCACCCCGCGGAATCCGCCGGACAGCAGCAGGTCCTTGACCTTGGTCTCCCACAGCCGAATCTTTAGCATGTCGGTATACATTGCGACGAGCTGCTCTGGGGGCAGCTCGCTTACGTAGCTCCGACCGTGCTGGGCCTGGGCCCGCCTGGCCGATCCCGCAGCCCAGAACGCCGCTCCCGCCCCAACGGCCCCCAGGCTCTTCATCAGGGTCCGCCGAGAGAGCGTGCCGCCGGCTTGGGACGCTCCCTCGGAAAAGGCCCCTAGTTCCACGCCTCGTGCCTCGTTCATGTTCGCACCTCCCCGGTTACAGGCGATTGCGGACGACTTGGCCCCCTGGCATCCATCGGATACACGGCCGCCGCGAAAACGTCAAGCACACACTCCCCCCTAAGGAGTAACACTTGTGAGGGGATTTGCGCGCGATCTTCTGCGATGCGTCGGTTCAGACCGGAGGATTGACGGTGTGCCACGGCGCTGGCCTAAGGCAAGCAGTGCAAAGGGTTTCCGATGAACACTGCTTCTGCGGCGCCGTGGCACACCGTCTCCTGCCCGGGGGACGGGCCACAGGGTGTTTCTCTGGGACGGGTTGGCAACCCGTCCCACGGCGGTGAGGAATGCGAACTAGAGTTGCGTGGGGGAGGCTGCGCAGCCTCGTCGGCTGCGTCGGCGGAGGTCCCAGGCGGCCGTAACCGAAGGAAGAAACCATGCGGCGAGTCGTCGTCACGGGCATCGGCATGGTGGCGCCGACGGGCAACTCCGCGCCCGACGCCTGGGAAGCGGCCCTGGCTGGCCGCTCGGCCGTGGACCGGATCTCGCTGTTCGACCCCTCGGACCTGCCCGTGCAGATCGCCGCGGAGGTCCGCTCGTTCGACCCCGAGACGGTGATGAGCCCCAAGGAGGCGCGGCAGACGTCGCGCTTCATCCAGTTCGCCGCGGGCGCGGCCAAGGAGGCGCTGGCCTCCAGCGGGCTTAACCTCACGAACGGCGTTCACCGCTACGGCTGCATCGTCGGCGTGGGCCTGGGCGCCTTTGCCCACATCGAGCAGGGGGCCCACACGCTCCGCGACGCCGGCCCCCGACGCATCTCCCCCCTGCTTTTGCCCTACACCATCCCCAACATGGCGGCGGGGTTCATCTCCGTCGCCTTCGACCTGCGCGGGCCGTGCTTCTGCACGTCCACCGCCTGCGCCAGCGGCACGCACGCGCTGGGCGAGGCGTTCCTGCACATCGCCATGGGCACGGCCGACGCCATGGTGGCCGGGGGGGCGGAATCGGCCACCAGCCCGCTCTCCGTGGCCGCGTTCGCCCGGATGCGGGCCCTGAGCACCCGCAACGACGCCCCCGCCGAGGCCTCCCGGCCCTTCGACCGCGACCGCGACGGGTTCGTCATGGGCGAAGGCGCCGGCATCCTCGTGCTCGAGGAGTACGACCACGCCCGGCGACGCGGCGCCCCCATCTACGCGGAACTCGTCGGCTACGGGCTGTCCTCCGATGCCCACCACATCACCACCCCGGAGCCGCAGGGGGAAGGGATCTCGCGGGCGATGGAGGCCGCCTTGAAGGCCGGCAACGTGCCCCTCGACCAGGTGGACTACATCAACGCCCACGGCACCTCGACCCAGGCGAACGACGCCAGCGAGAGCGCGGCCATCGAGAAGGTCTTCGGCGAGCACGCCCGGAACGTCTCGGTTTCCTCGACCAAGGGCGTCACCGGCCACTGCCTGGGCGCGGCGGGAGGCATTGAGGCCGTCTACACGGTCCTGGCCCTGCAGCGGGGCCTAATCCCGCCCACCGCCAACTACCACACCCCGGACCCCGCCTGCCGGCTCGACTACACCCCCAACGCGGCCCGGCAGCGCCTTGTTCGCTACGCCCTGAGCAACTCCTGCGGGTTCGGGGGCCAGAACGCATCCATCGTTTTCAAGAAAGCATGAGGAACCAGAGGGCCCGGACCATGAAGTACCGCAACGATTCGCCCGGCAACGCAGGCCTCGAGCTGTCGCCGTGGGAGGCAACCCAACTGCTGGCGTTCCTCGAGCCGCGCCTCCACGAGGCGGAGCCGGAGGCCGTCAGCGACACCCTGGAGCCGATCGTCGACAAGCTCGACGACGCGACCGCCCTGGCCCGATGGCTGCGGGAAAACGTCATCCTCGAGCTCCCCTCCACCGAGGCAGTTCACTTGCTGACCGTCCTGGAGACGCACGTGCTGGCGGACGAGGAGGAACCGCACGATCGACCCCCCGCGCTGGACGGGGTGCGCCAGAAGCTCCACCTGGCCCTGGCCTCCGTTTCCGTCCTGGCCACCTAGACAGGACAGATACAGATATAGTTGACAAGCGAGACATGCTCATGTCTAATTGGGGGGAGCACATCCCGATGTCTCAATGGGCCACGTGCACGGGCCAGCAGCCCGGGATAAGGGCTTCCAGCACCGCGACCCGAAACCCCTTGTCGCCCAATCCCAAACAAGACCCCGACGTAACGGCCGGTGCGTTTCCCAGCGCGCTGCCGTCCCCGCACGCCCGCTTGGTCCGGGCGGCCGTGCTGGCCCCCTCGCCCGACAACAACCAGCCCTGGCGATTCGCCGCCCAAGCCGGCCGACTGCTGGTCTATCTCGACCCGAGCCGGGCACTCCCCTCCGACGTCCACTCGATGTTCGACCTGATCGGGCTGGGCGCGGCGATCGAGAACGCCTGCATCGCCGCCCGGCAGGCGGGTCTTCAACCGCAGGTCGATCTGCCGGCGGCTCCCAGCTCCCCGGATGAGGCGGCAACGGGCCCGCGCCTGGCCGCGACCATCACGCTCCAGCCCGGAGGGCAGCCGGACCCCCTGTTTGACTGCCTGGCCAGCCGCTGCACCTGCCGGAAGCCCTTTTCGACCCGGCCCGTGGCCGACCGCTCCCTCCAGGCCATGGCCGACGCCGCTGCCCAGTTCCCTGAAGTCCGGCTCGACTGGATCGTCCAGCGCAGAGCCATCCGCAGCCTGGCCTGGCTGATCGCCGCCAGCGATCGCATCCGCTTCGAGTACGAGCCGTTCCACAACGAGCTGTGCCGGCAGTTGCGTTTCTCCGCGGAAGAGGCGGACGAGACCCGCGACGGGCTGGACCTGCGAACCCTCGAGCTCCCCCCGGGCGCTGGGCTTTTGCTCCGCTTCCTGCGTCCCTGGCGCCGGATGAAATGGGTCCACCGCCTCGGCCTGGGCCGGCTGCTCACGCTCCCCTCGGCCATGGCCGTGGTCAGAAGCGGGGCGATTGGCGTTCTCTCCGTGCCCCAGCCCACCTTCGAGCAGTTCCTCCGCGGCGGCCGGGCGATGGAGCGGACCTGGCTGTCCGCCCAGGCCGAGGGCCTCTCGTTGCAGCCTTTGGGCAGCCTGCCCATCTTTTTCGCCCACGCCCAACTCCTGGACGGCCAGAAACTCTCGCCCCGGCACACCCAGCGCATTCGCACCCTGATCGAGCGTTTTGGGCAACTGCTCCCGGCCGCCCACGATCGAGTGCTCCTGCTGCTGTTCCGGCTGGGCTACTCCGCCCCCCCCCGCTTCCGCTCGCTGCGGCGGGAGGCCGAAGGGGTGTTTGACACGGCTGGGCAAGGGCCATAGGAAAGGAGGCTCCTCGACAGAATCCTTGGGTGGAATTGGGTCCGACGGGTACCTCCAACATGCGTTTTTTTGAGGCATGGCAGGGCAAATGAATGGTCCGAAATTCGCTTCCCGAATCGCGTGATGAAACCAGCGTATTCGGCGTCGGCGATGTGCCGCCACGCGGAGGGGTGCTGCGGCGTGCCATCCGCGAGAAGACCGCGGAAAGAACAGGCACTCTTGGTCATGTCAACGTTCACGGGCCGCTGGCGGCGAGCCCGTGGCTTGGCGTCCAATGGCGCCTTTCGCTCTGCGAAAGAAGCGTCACTTTCGCGGAGCGAAAGGCGACTTTGATAGCCTGTGAACGGTTATCTTGGTCATTCATTTGCCCTGCGATGCCTGGAAAACGCACGTCGGAAGCACCACCACCGTAGGATTTCACCCACGAATCCTGTTAAGGAGCCTGAGAGGAACAAGCCACCATGAGCAGTGCCAATCCATTGTCGGGTCCGCGCGCCTCGGCGCGGGAATCGTCCGGGCCTCGTGCGTGGTCCTACGAGGAGGCGTTCTCCCGCAACCTCGGGCTGGTCAGCCCCGAAGAGCAGCAGAAGCTCCGCCGCAGCAGGGTGGCGATTGCTGGGATGGGCGGCATGGGCGGGATCGATCTTATCACCTTGGCCCGACTGGGCGTCGGCCGGTTCACGATCGCTGATCCCGAGGCGTTCGCCGTCGTCAACACGAACCGTCAATTCGGCGCGATGCGGTCAACTGTCGGCCGATCCAAGGCGGAGGTAATGGCCGAACTGGTGCGCGACATCAATCCCGAGGTCGAGCTCCGGGTCTTCACCGAGCCGATTGGCCCAGACAATGCCGACGATTTCCTTCGGGACGCCGACTTGTTCGTCGACGCCATCGAGTTCTTCGAAATCGATGCGCGGCGGCTGCTATTTCGGAAGGCGGCCGCGCAAGGCATCTACGCCGTCACCGCCGGGCCCCTGGGGTTCAGCGGCATTTGGATCGTCTTCGATCCCAAGGGAATGAGTTTCGACGCCTACTTCGATTTCTCGGACGACATGGACAGGTTCGACAAGGTGGTGGCGTTGGCCGTGGGGGTCGCCCCCAAGGCAACGCAACGGGCCTATATGGACCTGACCTACGTGGACATTGACGCCCGAACGGCTCCCTCGTGCGGTGCCGCTTGCCATCTGGCGGCCGGAGCCATGGCCTGCGAGGCCCTGAAGATCCTGTTGAACAAGGGGAAGGTGCGGGCAGCCCCGTGCTACCATCAGTTCGATGCCTTCCTCGGTCGCTTCGTCCGAGGCCGGCTCTGGGGCGGAAACCGCCATCCCCTTCAGCGTTTGAAGCGATGGCTTCTCAAGAAATACCTCGTCAAAATCCATCGGCAGCGAGCGCCAACGCAGGCTAGACTCGGCCTCCGCTGCGGGGAGCATGTTCCTATGACCAGTCCTACCGATCACGAGCAGATCGACCGTTACATGGAGACCTTGTATCCCATTCTCGGTGGTCACATCTACTTCCAGACGCTCAGTGCCGCCGTGCAGTTCGACCTGTTTGGCCTTCTCAAGAAGCACGGCGAGCTGACGCTGGCCGAGATTGCCGAGCGACTGGGAATCGAACTCAAACCGGCGAGAATCCTACTTCTCGGGTGCACGACCCTCGGACTCCTGAACAAGTCCGGACACAACTACTCCAACACGGAACTGTCAGACCGGCTTCTCGTCCCCGACGCCCCGGGAAACGCGGTGCCGATCATCAAGTGGCAGCACTTCATCAGCTACCGCGCGATGTACTGGTTCTATGGCGCCCTCAAGGAAAACAGGAATGTCGGCCTCAAGGAGCTGCCTGGCGCGGAACCGACCCTGTATCAGCGGCTGGCCCACGCCCCCGAGCTGGAAAAGGTGTTCCAGGACGCGATGGAAGCCATCTCCGTTCAGGCCAACGAGTTGCTCGCCCAGTACGTAGACCTCTCCGACGTGCGCCACCTGGTGGACGTGGGGGGAGGAAATGGTGCTAACGTCATCGCGATCGCCCGGCGATACCCCCGCCTCCGCGCCACGGTGTTCGACTCGCCCTCCGTATGCCGCATCGCCGACGAGAACATTCGCGCGGCGGGACTGTCCGATCGCCTGGCCACACACCCAGGAAACTGCTTCTTAGACCCATTCCCCCCCGGCGCCGACTGCCTCCTTTTCGGCCACTTCTTCCCCATCTGGAGCGAGGAGCAGAACCTCGCCCTGCTCAAGAAGTGCTACAACTCTCTGCCCTCAGGGGGGCGGGTAGTCATCTTCAACATGATGCAATCCGACGACGAGAACGGCCCCATGTCCGCCGCACTCGGATCGCCGTACTTTCTCACACTGGCTACAGGCGGAGGGATGCTCTACACGTGGAAAGAATACGAAACTTGGATGGAAGGCGCGGGGTTCCTCTCAGTTCAGAGGTGTCTCCTCCCGAGAGATCACGGAGCAGTAATCGGGGTCAAGAGCTAGCGCGCTGTAGTGGACCCCAAAAGGTCGATCATCTGGTGCGTTGAAGGGAGGGATCGAAGCAGGCGATCAGGGGGTTCTAACCAATAAACAACCGCGCGCCAAAACGCCAGAATGCCTTGAGGAACCGAACCAGTAACCCCTCAATCTCGGCAGACAATCCCATCACGAGTCTGGCAGTTTGGTGTAATGGCGGGTGGTTGCCAAAAAAGAACCCCCCTGCCGGCTGCAGGGGGGTTCTTCTATCGTGCCTTCGGGTAGGTGCCCCCCGAACGGGCCGCGGCGAGTTATCGACGCCTGAAACGACGTCCCGCCAACAATGCCGCGCCAAACAGGAACGTCCAGACAACGCACGAAGCTGGCTCGGGAACGACAGTCACCAGTACAGGATCGTTGTCGATACCGGATGCCCCCACCGCGCCCACACCTGGACCTGCGGTATTCACCACCTTCGGATACCACGCGTTTGAACCGACGGGATCACTTCCGTATACCAGACTGTTCAACTGCATGTCCGTCCCAAAGGGGTACAGGTTCGTATCGAAGATTACGCCCATCGCCGCGAGCGGATCAATATCCACATACGCCGTGTCTTGTGTAACAGCTACGCTTCCTTTCAGTGGGTTAAATGATGCCGTCCCGGTCAGGTAAATCGTTTCCACGCCTGCGGTAAACAGGGGGTGAAAAAGCCCCGACAGGATCGGTGTCCCGTCAGCCACCTTCGTGGCAGCCTGCCAAGCTGCATCCAACGACGCATCTTGCGCGCTGATAGCAGCACCACTGGCGCCAGACGCGTTATCCCAGTGGGTGCCGGGAGCCCCTTCGTCGTAAGCCATCTTGATGAACGGCGCCCCCTCCGGGCCTCCCGTAAACCACAGCTTCCCACCGCCGGGCGTAAAAGCTGGCGAACTCGCACTCAAATACAGGCCACCGAAAATCCCCCCGAATTCAGGATTCGCAGCAAGACCGGGCGGGTAGTCGATCGGAGGAACCGTGTCGGGAAAGGTGTTGTCTACGATAAAGGACCCGCGCAATTCCATGCCCGCGATGACAGGAACAGAATTGGTGGCCGGGACTGCCGGCAAAAACTTGTACCCCCCAACAGGGTTTGGCACCACCGACCACTCCCGGCTGACAAACCTCCATGTGTTCCCGCCCAAGGTAAAGCTGATCCCCGCGTTCGCTGTCCCCGCCAGGAAAACGGCGAGCAAAGTGATCGCCAAAACGGGTGCTCGCAATGATCTCATGCTACTCTCCTTATTCTTGTTGTTACGTCCATCAGGTCCTTGGCCTTGATCCGCGATCTTCTACCATCTATAGGCCGCCGAGGGGCGATTCCTGACATGGAAAATCAGAAAATTCGGATCTTTTCGCCCGTCGCAGGCTATGTGAGGCCCCCCATAGGAGTTGAGTTTGGCCTGAAGTGGCAGTCCAACCCCCCTCCAGAGTCCAAACCGAGCGTGTTGGCGCCGAATCACCCTCACCCTAACCCTCTCCCAGAGGGAGAGGGGACTTTTCGTCGCTCTGCCAGAGGGAGAGGGGACCGATACAGCCCTGTTCTCGAACTGCCGCTCAGACGCCCCGGTCGAGGAACTCGAGCAGCTTCCGGCGGATCCGGCGGGTGAGCTGCCAGAAATTCGAGGGCGAGGAGGGGGGTTCCGCGGCAGGATCGGGCTCCGACGGGCGGTTGAGCAGGTGCTCGTCGGCAAACCCGCGCTCGTGGGGGGTCAGCGTGCCCAGGAAATCGGACAGCGAGGCGTCGGGACCCGGAAGCGCTGGGTCGGTGTGGCGAGGGCGGTCCTGAAAGGCCGTGTACTCCCGCTCGCGACGCCGCCGCTCCGTGCGGAAGTGCCGGCTGATCTCGTCCCGGGCCAGGGCCCGGAGGAACGTCATCATCCTCGCGCCGCGCGAGGCATCGAACCGCTCCAACAGCTCGCCGTCGTTCTCGACCAGGGTGTACCACACCCGGGCCGCGATTTCCTCGACCAAGCTGCTATCGCGTCTTCCGACCCCGAGGATCACCTCGATCGACATCAACAGCGGGGCGTGGCAGAGGGTGTAAAGCTCCTCCCAGGCGGCCACCTCGCCGTCGATACATCGCCGGGCCAGCGCGGCGTCGGCCAGAATGTCCTGCACGTTCGGCTCGGGCGAGTCGGGCGCGACGTGGTCCAGCTCGTCCGCCGGCACTTCGTCGGACAGTGCCTCTTGGGGCAATGCCCGACGGGCGTCTCGATCAGGTTTTCGCCCACGGCGACCCATAGACAATCAACCGCCAGCCATCACGCAATTCTGACGTTGTGGGGGCTTGGTGCAGGAGAGAGCGGGTACAAAGGTACATAATGCGAGCGGCATGCCCGCACACAAATCATTGGCTCCCACCTCGGCTTTGTCAATGCCCAACCCCAGAATGTGGTTATCCTTTGGTGCGGGCGGGCAGATGGCTAGCCGGACCACCCTTGCCAAGTCCTTGCCTGCTTGGGTCTGCGTTTGCCACGGTTGTCAGGGTGGATGTCGCCCCCTGAAGTGCTCAATCTCCATAGGGTCCATGCACATTGTCGGTTTTTCCAGGCGTCGGCTCGCCTGCAAATCAACACCCCCCCGAACCGGGTTGGGTGCCAAGGCATTGCCCCAATTGCCGATGGTATCGGCACTTGCGCCGGGCATGGGTTGGACGGCACGAGGTGCGAGTGCTTTCAGGGCGAGGCGCTGGCTCGCTGGTGAGGACGGCTTTGTCGGGTAATTCTGTCTGGAATTGCCTGCCAAAAAAAACTCCGGATCCGCACTGTACACCATTGACTTTGTATTTTGGGTGGCTACCATAGAGCTAACTTGATTGAGTTTGGGGGATGGGTGATGCACGGAGTGGGCGCAAGCGCGTTGGGTGCTCCCCAACGATCGGACGGTGGTATTACGGGGATGTTTTTGCGCAATGCCCTACGAGATGCCGTGGCTCGCCCAGTGGGTGGGTTCTTACCAGGGATTCTGGAAGGCCCGTTGCGGTAGTGCGGCGGTGTGGTGCCGAGGCAGCGGCCGCCCTGCGGAAGTGCGCCCGGAGCGTTCTCCGCGCCGCGTCGGTGGCATTCGCGATTGGAAGCGGGTGCTGCGCGTTAACGGCGTATACGCTTACCAGGGCGGACGGGATCGAGACCCCATACGGGGTGTATATTCCCCAGTTTCTTCGTCTGGCTCGGACCGCGCGAGGGGATCCGGCATTCGGCCAGGCAGGGGTGGAGAGGTTGCGGCGGGACGCGGGAGAGGGCATGGCAGCAGGAGGCAAGGCGAATGAACGGCTCAGCATAGCCGTGGTGAGTAAACGCGCAGCGCGAGGGAAGCCGGCAAGACCGCCGAACACGCTGTCCTCGCGTTGTGCCCCACGATGGGGCAACTGGTAGAGCAAGACGCTAGTGGATGGACCCGGTTGGACCGAGAGGTACTGGGAAGGAAGGCCAGCACACGGCAATCCGTGCGCGGGGCGTTCCTTCGTCGGCACGCGGAGAGACGTTTTCGAGACGTCGCGCCCCCACGGGAACGGAGTGCGCGCCGAAGTGTCGGTTGACTGGATTCAGCCGATCCGCCTGAAGTCAAGCCACGTCAGCCCGCCATAGGGACCGGGCGGCTCAGTCCCACAAGAGCCGGCCGGTCGGGGTTTCCCGCCTCGTGTAGGATTTCTGTCGCAGAGAATGTATCGCGCTGCGCCGTGAGCGAGCCTTTGTTTGCGTGACGGCAGGCCGCACGCGGGGGCTCGACCACCGACTGACAAGCACCGCCTGGAAACGACCCTGGCAAGAAGGCATGGCTCGGAAGAAGCGCACTGGTGATGTTTCCGGAGCCGCGAAGGCCCCGAAGGCGTTGAGTTCGGGCAGCGGCGCCTCCGAGGCGGTCGCGACACCGGCGGAGGTGGCGTTGGCGCCTTCGACGTTGGCCGCGGCGGCCGTCGTTGGGGTGGCGTTCGTGTGGTCCTACTGGCCCACGCTCGGGGAGCTGGTGGCCGCCTGGAATCGGGACCCCGATTACTCCCATGGATACCTGGTGGCTCCCTTGGCGATTTGTTTTCTCTGGGCACGGCGGGACCTGTTTCCGGGTTTCTCCGGCGGCCGTGGCTGGCCGGGCCTGGTGCTGCTGGCTTTGGCCCTGGCCATACGGGCATTCGCGGGGTTGATTCGCCTGGACTCGCTGGACGGGTATTCGATCCTCCTGTGGGCCGCGGGGGTCGTCTGGCTTTTCGCCGGACCGCGCGTGCTCGGGTGGAGCCTTCCTTCCGTCCTCTTCCTGGCGTTTATGGTGCCAATTCCCTACCGCGCGGAGCGCATGCTGAGTCTCCCGTTACAGCGGGTCGCCGCGAAAATGAGCTCCTGGATGCTCCAGTTCCTTGGGATACCCTGCTTTGCCGACGGCAACGTCATTCGGCTCGCCGGGTACCCCCTCGAGGTCGAGCGCGCGTGCTCGGGGCTGAGGATTTTTATCGGCATCGTCGCGCTGGCGTTCGCGTACATCGTTCTCATGCGCCCGCCGATCTGGGAGAGACTGGTCCTGCTGCTGAGCGTTCTTCCGATTGCCCTGCTGGCGAACGCCGTGCGGATCGTCGGAACGGGGGTGTGCTACCACTGGGCCTCGGAGGAGGCCGCTCGGCGATTCTCGCACGACACGGCCGGGCTGGTAATGATACCTCTGGCCGCGGGTATGTTTGCTCTAGTGCTGTTGTATTTGCGCAAACTTGTGTTCGAGGTCGAGGTCGGTGACGTCGGTTTACTGTTAAAGGAGCGTGGCCGGTAGTGTCGGCCTGCCAGGGCATCCGGCGAGAGAGGGCGTCATAACGCTTCATGCGATGGGGTGCTTGAGATGGACGAGTTATCGGTGATTGGCAGTCAGTCGGTCCCCGTGCCGCGTTCGGCGAGGGAAGCGGTCGGGAGCACGCTTACCCTGATGCGGACCGAAGGAGGCGGTCGGGCCGGGGCGGGGCGCCGGCAGGGTTTCACCGCCGAGCTGGTGCTCAGGACGATTTCCCACTGGTGGAAGGTCGCCCTGCCGATCGGCGTCATCTTGGGGTGCGCCGCGGGAGCGGTCGTGTGGTACTCGGTGCCGCCGAGGTACTCGGCGTCGGCGTGGCTCCAGATCTCGGGATCGACGCCGATGGTGGCCTTCAATCTGCCAGACTCCCAGGATCGGACGGGCGGGTTCGTGCAGACGCAGATCGAGTTGATGAAGAGCCCGATCGTGCTGGCTCCGGTGCTGAGCAAGCCGGAGGTCGCGCAAGTGCCGGAGATTGCCCGAGAGCCCGACAAGGTCCGGTGGCTCGGCCAGAGCCTGATCGTGCGGCAGGTGGGACGGTCGGACCTCTATACCGTGTCGTTCGTGTGCTCGGATCCAACCGATTCGGCGGCGGTGGTGAACGAGGTCGTCGAGACGTATTTCAGGCATCACGAGACAAGGGACTCAGCCCGGGTCAATACGACGTTGCGGCTTCTGGAGGAGGAAAAGACCTTGCGGGAGGGGGAGGTCACGCGCCTTCAGGAACGGGTGCGGGAGTTGACGAAGGAGGCGACGGGCAGAGACCCGTTCGCAGTGATGCAGCAGCCCGACCCGTTTCGTCAGGGACCGCTGGTGGATTTGCAGAGGAGGCTGGCTGACGCGCAAGTGGACCGGCAGGTGCTGCTGGCGGAAGTGAAGGCCCTGGAGGAGCTGTTGTTGAAGCAGGTCCCCAGCGTGCCGCAGACCCTCATTGAACAGGAGCTGGAGCGCAGCGAGGAGTTGCGGGTCAAGAGGGAATCGCTGGTTCTGGCCCGGCTGCAACTGGAGGAGTTGAAGAAGGTGCTCGACGAGCAGCACTATCAGGATCATCCCCAATACAAGAAGAAGGTCACGGAGATCCAAGAGAGGGAGTCGGTTCTTGAGTCGGCCAAGGCGGCCATTCGGCAGCAGCTTTCCGGAGACGTGGCCAAGACGATGGCGATGAGGCGGGCCGACCTGCTCGCGGAGAGGCGCCAGCAGCTTGAAGCGATGCAGATTCGCGAAGACCTGCTGCGCGCGCAAGTTGACAAGGAGAGGCAAGGCGTCCTGGCGGGGACGGGCAATCTGCTGACGGCGCATTTCAAGCGAGCCGAGCTGGAGCAGGCGCAGCGGGTGCTGGACCTGATTACGTCCCGTTTGGCGCAGATACGCACCGAGCAAAATGCCCCCTCGCGCGTGAGCAAGCTTCGCGGCGCCGAACCCCCCACCGCTCCGCTGCCGTTTCCCTATTACATTCTGGTCTTCGCGTCGGCGTGCGGGCTGTGCCTGCCGATGGGCGTGGCGGTTCTTTGGGAGCGGATGGTTCGGCGAATCAGCGAGCCGAGGCACCTCGAGTCGGAGACGCAACTGGCCGTAGTGGGGGAAGTGGCGCCGTTGCCTTCCCGCCGCCGCCGTGCGGGCTCGGCGCTCCCAATTCGAGTTGCCGAGGACATCGACCTGTTCGAGGAGAGCGTAGACACCTTGAGGACTTCGCTGCTCTTGGCGGAGGAATTGAAGGGCATGCGCGTGTTGACGGTTACCAGTGCGGTGAGCCACGAGGGGAAGACCAGCGTGGCCGTGTCGTTGGCGGTGAGCCTCGCGAGGGCTTCCGGCCAGCCCACGCTGCTGATCGACGGAGACATGCGGTCGCCCGACGTTCACAAGTTGTTTGAGGTGTCTTTGGAGCCCGGGTTGGCGGAGGTTCTGGACGGCCGCGCCTCGTTGGACGAGGCCATCGTGACGACGCGCAGCAGCAGCGTCCACGTGCTGGCTGCGGGAAAGCTCAGCACCAGCCCGCACCAACTGCTGGGCAATGGGAAGATCGGCTCACTCATTCAGGAAGTGCGAGCGCGGTATCGCTACGTGGTCATCGACACCCCGCCGGTGCTGGTGGCTGCCGAAGCGCTGCTGTTCACCAAGATGGCGGATACATGCCTGCTGTGTGCGATGCGCAACGTGACGCGTGGCGACCAGGTGCGAAAGGCGTGCGACCGGGTCCTGGCGTCCGGCAGCCGGGTGGCGGGAGCGGTGCTCAACGGGGTCCCGCGCGGCCGGTATGAGTACCGCAGACGGAGCTATCACTATCCGCGCAACCCGGCCTGAGTTCTAGACAGATCGGCACATTTCCGCAGAGATTCCTTCGATGCAAAGCGACAGTCCCAAGAAGGAAGCTGCCGTCAAGACGCCGGTGGTGAAGAAGGCAATCAGCGTCCCGCTGTTGGCTGGGACGGCGATTGTCCTGGCCATTGTGTGGGCTGCGGCGTACTACTGGCATTCGGTCCAGGTGGCACGCAGCGGCGACGTGGTGCGCGCTCAGGCGGAAGCGCTTGCGGAGGAGAATGAGTGGCGACGCGCCGCGGAGTACATGTACTGGTACACGCGGATGCGGCCCGACGACGCGCAGGCACGGGTCCGGCTGGCCGAGATGTGGGACCGGGCGGCGACGCATCCGATGCAGAAGGGCCGTGCCATCGGTCTGTACTACGAAGCGTTGGGGGCTAGCCCCGGCGAAAAGGAGACGGCCATCCGGTGCCGGCTGGCCGAGCTCTTGTTCGAGGCCGGTCGATACACCGGCGCCATAGAAGAAGCGACAAAGGTGCCCCAGGGCGATGCGGATCGCCCCAAGGCCCAGCGCCTGTTGGCGTTGGCGTTGTACGGACAGAGCCAATCGCGCGGACAGGAGTCAGCCCCTCCCGCCGCGGGAGTGGTCGGGGAAGCGTTGGAGCGCGCCTTGAAGCTCAATCCGGGCGACGTGCAACTCGCCTACAGCCTGGCCGTCGCCTACCGATCACAGGAAGGCCTGTTGAGCAAGGAACAACTCAAGCAAGCGCCCGACCAGCAGAAGCGTAAAGAGGCCGCGGACCAGTTGATCGAGGCCATGGTGCGACTGAATCCCTCCAACCCCGCGGCGCTGCTGGCCGATTTCCAGTACCGCGAAGAGTACCGTCTGCCCGGGTCCGCGGAGAGCTTGCAGGCCGCCCTGAAGCTCGGAAAGGACGACGTCGCGGTCCTTGTGGCGGCGGGCGACTACGCGCGGCGTCAGGCCCGGCTCGTCCGCCAGCAGGGCGGGTCGGCTGAGGATGCCGGGAAGCTCCTCGATGAGGCCGCCCGGCATTTTCGTCGGATAACCGAGGTGGCGCCGGCCAGCGAGATGGGATTCCTGAGGCTTGCCGACTTGCTGCTTGCCAGGAGCCAGCCGAAGCAGGCGGTCGAGGTGCTCCGGCAGGGTGCCGAGGGCGTTGGCACGCCGAGCGTTGTGTTCCATGCGATGCTCGCCGAGAGCCTCCTGCGCCAAGGGGAGCTGGACGAGGTGGCCAAGCTGTTTCCTGCGCTGGAGTCCGGGCTGGCGAGGCTCGACCCCAACGTGCCCCCGCCGGCTCGCCGCGCGTTGCAGAACCTGGTGAAGTCGGCTCACGCCCGGTGGCTGGTCGCCAAGAGGGACTACGCCGGCGCAATTCCTGAGCTTAGGCAGTTGGCGGCCGCAAGAGGCTCGTCGCCCGCCGAGGAGCCGGCGCGGCTCGAAGCGCTGGGCATGCTGGGCAACGCTTACGCCGCCGTGCGGCAATGGGACCAGGCGGCCCTCTGCTACGAGCAGTTGGCGACCGAGCAGCCGCAATCGATTCAGAGTCGGCTGGCTGCGGCCATGGCCTGGTCGAGCGCGGGTCGGGCCGACGCCGCGGTAGCCCATTTGCGGCAGGCGGTGGCTCTGGACAAAGACGGAGCCCCGGAGCCTTGGCTGGCCCTGGCCCGGGCGGAGCTTGACGCTCAACTCCGACTCCCCAAGGCCGAGCGTCAATGGGCATCGTTCCGCAAGGCACTTGCGGAGGCCAAGAAGGCGCGGCCGGGCAAGCCCCTGGCTCAGCCCTGGGTGGCCCGGCTGTTGGAGGCAGACTACCTGGTGGCCGAGGGAGAGCAGCAGGGCAAGCGCGAGGAGAAGGTCCGCGAAGCCGCGGAGTTGTTGCGGAAGTCGGAGAAGGAGTTCGCGAGCTTCAGCGATTCTCTGAAGGGATTGGTGCCGGCTTACGAGGCGCTGGGCCTGCCGGCCGACGCGGACCGCGTGCTCGGCCGGCTCGAGGCAACCGGCGCCACGCCCGACGAGGTCTGCCTGTTGCGAGCCGGCCTGCTGCTGCACCGCAACGAGCGCGAGAAGGCCCGGGCATTGCTGGAAGCGCGATTGAAGGTCGCCCCGGCGGCAGTCCCCTCGGCGCTGGAGCGGCAGTTGGTGGCAATCCTCTTCCAGGGCGGGCAAGTCAAGGAGGCGACCGACCGGCTCATCGCCCTTCAGAAGCGTGAACCCAAGAACACGGATCTCTTATGCCTGCTCGCGGACCTGGCCCTCGAGGAAGGGAATCTCGATCAGGCCAAGACGTGGGAAGGGGAGCTGCGGGCCCTGGAAAGGGCTGATGACGGCCCGCTGAGTCAATACTACGAGGCGCGACGTCTGCTGGCGCAGGCTTCGGGGCCGCAGGACCCCGGCTTTCTGCGTGCGCTCGACTTGCAGGCCAAGCTGCAAAGCACGCGTCCGGCCTGGCCCTCGACGCACGTCCTTCGCGGCATGATTCTCGAGCTTCAGGGCAGGCCGGAGGAGGCTGCCGAGGCCTACCAGAACGCGATACGCCTGGGCGAGCGGCGGGTTTGGTGCTATCAGCGGCTGGCGGCGGCCCTGGTCCGCGCCGGTCAATACGCCAAGGCCGACGAGTACCTTGCCCGCCTGGGAGACCAGGTGCAGAAAGACCAGAGACTGTCGGTTCTGGAGCTTTCGGTGGCGGTTCAGCGGGGACAGATGGACCGGGCGCTCGACCTGGCCCGGCGCGCCGTGCAGCAGCGTCCGACGGACGCCATGGCCCAGCTTCGCCTCAGCGAGGTGTTGCTGGCGAAGCAAGACAACGAGGCGGCCGAGCGGTGTCTCAAGGAAGCCGTGCGCCTGGCGCCGGCCGATCCGCGCGCGTACCGTCTGCTGTTCGCGTTCTACGTGCGCCTGAAACGGCCGGAGCAGGCTCGCCCGGTGATGGAAGAGTTTTCCAGCAAGGCGAAGGTGAGCCCGGCCGAGAAGGCGCTGTCGCTGGCCCAGTTCCACGAGATGCTCGGGGACCGGAAGAACGCGGCCGCCCAATACCGGGAATCGATGCGGCTGGCCCCGGAGAACCCCCTTGTCCAGGCGCGCCTCGCGGAGTTTTTCCTTCAGGGCGACCCGGGCGAAGCCGAGCGGGAAATCACCGCTGCCCTGCAGTTGGCGCCCAACTCCAATCCCCTTCGGCGGTCGCTGGCCGCGGTGCTTGCGTCGCGCGGGGGGCAACAGGGGTGGGAGCAGGCTCAGGGCTTGCTCCATCAGGCGGACGGCAACGCGAGTCAAAAGGCCGTGGATGAACGCCTTGAAGCCATGCTCCTGAGCCGGCGGGGTGGGGCTGAGAACGTGGCCAAATCGCGGCAGATCCTGGAGGGACTCGTTGCCGACCCCGAGCGGGCGGCGCCGATCGATCGGCTTCTTCTGGCCGGCGTCTTGGAGGCGGAGGGCAAGGTTGTCGAGACCCGGCAACAATACCTGGCGCTGCTCGGCCGCCCGAACCCGATTCCCGCCTACATGGCCGCCTACCTCGAATGGCTGCTTCGCCGGATCCCACGCGCCGAGCCGGCCCAGAAACGCATCCTCCAAAACGACGCGGCGGACTGGATGAAGAGGCTGGAGCAGGCCGCGCCCGACGCCCTGGGCACGACGGCCCTGAAGGCGAGGTGGCTTCACGCGGAAGGTCGCACGGCCGAGGTGGACACGGTGGTCGAATCGGCGGCTTCGAAGGCCGAAAAGACCCTCGCCGGCGACGTGGGCCGCGTGCCGGGCCTGGCGCTGGCCATCGGGAACCTCTATTCCGAGTTGGCTCTTCACAAGAACGCGGAGCGATGGTACGGCCGGCTGCGGGACCTGACTCCCCAACAGTACGAGCCGTTGGCGATCTGCCTGGCAAGGCAGGGGCGAGCTCGCGAGGGAATCGAGCTGTGCCTTGCCCGCGTGAAGGCCGACGCCGCGTCGGTCCAGCCGATCCTCAGCCTGGCATCCGTTCTGCTTCAGACGTCACCGTCTTCCGACGACCGGCGGCTTGCGGAGCCCACCCTGGATGAAGCCCTGGTGAAATGGAAGGACAACCCCGATGTGCTTTTCCAGGTCGCAAGTGTGCGCATTATGCAGCAGCGGCTCGCAGATGGGGAGAAGCTGCTCCGCCAAGTGCTGGCGCTGAGCCCCAAGAGTGTGCTGGCCCTGAACAACCTGGCGACTCTACTGGGAGAACGGGCCGCCAGCGTACAGGAAGCGAGAGAATTGATCGATCGAGCGTTGGAGATCGCCGGGCCGCAGCCGGTTTTGTTGGACACCAAGGGCATGATCCTGGTGCAGGACGGCAAGCCCAAGGAGGCGGTCCCCCTGCTGGAGGCCGCCGCCTCCGGCCCCTATCCCGACCCTCGCTACAACTTTCATCTGGCCGCGGCGTACGCGCGCCTTGGAGATACGGCCAAGGCAAAAGATGCCTTCGGCAAGGTGGACCGGGCGGAACTCAAAAAGCAGGTTCTCACACCGAACGATCAGACGTACCTCAAGGAGTTGGAGGCCAAGCTCCGCTAGGCGCTGCATCCCGGGGACAGCCTCGACGGCATGGTGTTCAGATGCGAGTTTTGACAACGATCGGCGGAGTGCTCGTGGCCTTGGCGATCACCGTGGCAGGGGGCGTCATCCACGGCCGGCTGACCGACCGCTGGGGGTCCTCGGAGCGGGCGCTTGCGGCCGGTCAAAAGCTCAAGGAGTTCCCCAGCCAGTTCGGCCCCTTGGGCCGCTGGCAACGTCAGTCCGAGGACGAGCTCGACGCGACGTCGAAGGGCCAGTTGCAGCCCGCCGGTTACATCGTCCGGCGGTACAGCAACCGGGAGACCGGCCAATCCGTGCAGGTCACGCTCCTCGTGGGTCCCGCAGCCCCGATGTCCGTCCATACGCCGGAAATCTGCCTCTCCAGCCGGGAATACGACGTGGTGGAGCAACGAAGGGAGGCCGGCTTCCGTCACGCCGACACGGAACACCGGCTCTGGTACGTGACGTTCCGCTCCCGCAACCTCCAGAACGACGTCGTGCGCGTCTACTACGGTTGGACAACCGGGGGCTGCTGGGCTGCGGCCGAGAACCCTCGGATCTCGTTCGCAGGGCAGCCGTACCTCTACAAGATCCAAGTGTCGGGCCAGATGGCGTCCTCGGCCGATCCGAGCGTTGGCGATCCTTGCCGGCAGTTCCTCGAGGACTTGCTCCCCGCGCTGAAACCGTACCTGATCTCAACGGATTCGAGCTGATAGAGACATGGCAGACTTGACAGATTCCACATCCGGAGGGCGTTCTATGTCGCTTATCAGTGGGCCCGCGGACGTGTCGAGCCGGGAGCCTCTTGCCTCAGGCTCGCCGCCCGTCGCGGAAACACCCTCGATTCGCGATTTTCGGCCGTCGCCCTACTTCCGATGGAAGGGTATCATGGATCGCGCCTTGGCCGGGATGCTCCTCGTCCCCGGCCTGCCGATCATCGGCCTCCTGATGATCCTGGTGAGGCTGACGTCCCGGGGACCGGCCATCTACCGGCAGGCTCGCGTCGGCAGGGACGGCCGCCTCTTCACCTTGTACAAGATCCGCACCATGCGTTACGACGCGGAGCAGCGAACCGGCGGGGCCGTGTGGTCCGTGCCCGACGACGAGCGCATCACGGCCCTCGGCAGGATCCTGCGGAAACTCCACTTGGATGAGTTCCCCCAGCTACTCAACGTGCTTCTGGGCGACATGTCGCTGGTCGGGCCCAGGCCCGAGCGCCCGGAGTTCGTCGAAGTCCTGCAAAAGGCGGTCCCGGACTACATCAAACGGCTCTGCGTCGCGCCTGGAGTGACGGGTCTGGCCCAGGTCAATCTCCCTCCCGACAGCGACCTCCAAAGCGTTTATCAGAAGCTTGCTCTCGATCTGGAGTACATCGAGCGGAGCACCCTGGGGCTCGATCTCAGACTGCTCTTCTGCACTTCTCTCCGCTTGTTCAAGCTCTCGGGCGATCCCGTCATCCGTTGGCTCAGGCTTGACCACAAGCCTGCACTCCTGAGACACCCGACGCCGGGCACCGGGCAAACCACGTCCCTCGGCACCTACGTTTCGCCCAACACCGTGCTGTCGGGCGGCAACGGCGATGGCAACGGCGATGGCAACGGCAATGGCAAAGGCAATGGCAGCGCCGCACACTGGACGCCGAGGGACGCCTCGCATCCCAAGCCGGACGAATCGATCATCGTCGACGGGCTAAGGAAGTCCAGGCCGCGATAGCCCGCACATCGCCCCGCAACCACCACCTCGTCGAGCAGGCTCCCGCCACCGCGGTGGCGGTGCGTACCCCCACGACCCGTGCCGGCCGGGCCGCTCTGGGAGTTTCCGCTGACCGTGCGCTGGCTTCGCCGGATCAACCGCGCGGGCCGGCCGTTCGTGGTCTACGTGCATGCCTCGGAAATCGACCCGGGGCAGCCTCGCTTTGCGGCCCCCTCACCGGCCCCCGAACCCTGTTCGCAGCCCTGGGCGCTGCCCCCGATCCGGGCGAAGCTTCTTGCGAACCCCAGGGGGCAACCGTTGACAACGGCCGGCTGCAAATCTAACCTCAGAACGGCTGCTGCCATCCCGGGAATCTTCCACCATGACAAGACGTAATCTCATCCTTCCGTTTGCCCTGCTGCTCAGCGCGCTGGGCCAGCTCGCCGCCACCGCCCAGGACGAGCCGCTCTCGCTGGCCGGCCGCTGGCGCTTTCAGCTCGACCGTGCCGACGCGGGCCTGAGCGAGCGCTGGTTCGCGCGCACCCTGCCGGACGCGGTCATGCTGCCCGGCGGCCTGACCGAGCAGGGCATCGGCGATCCGGTGTCGGTCGACACGAAATGGACCGGCGGCATCGTCGACAAGTCGTGGTTCACCGCGCCCGAGTTCGCCAGGTATCGCAAGCCGGGCAACGTCAAAGTGCCGTTCTGGCTCCAGCCGGGGCGCTACTACGCCGGCGCGGCGTGGTTCCAGCGCGAGATGGAAATCCCGAGCACCTGGGCGGGCCGGCGCGTCGTGCTCTTCCTCGAGCGCCCCCACTGGGAAACGCGCGTCTGGGTCGACGGACGGCCTTTCGGCTCGAACAACGCGCTCGCCACGCCGCACCAATACGATCTCGGACAACTTGCGCCCGGCAGGCACACGCTTAGCATCCGCGTGGACAACCGCATGATCGTCGACGTGGGCGAGAACTCCCACAGCGTCAGCGACCACACCCAGGGCAATTGGAACGGCATCGCCGGCCGCATCGAGCTGCGCGCCACGCCGACGCTGTGGATCGAGGACTTGCAGGCCTATCCGCGCGTGGCGACCAAGTCGGCCGTGGTCAAGGGCCGCCTCGGCCTCGCGCCGGGCCGGGCGGTCCGCGGGACCGTCGAGCTCGTGGCCAAGCCGTTGTCTCGTCCCGACGGCGGCCGGCGCGCCTCGGCAACCGTGACTCCCGAGGGAACATTCGAGGCGACGCTCTCCCTCGGCGAGGACGCACAACTCTGGGACGAGTTCAACCCCGCGCTGTACGACCTCAGCGCAACGCTCACCCCCGAGGACGGACCGCCCATGACCCATCGGGTTCGCTTCGGCCTGCGCGAAATCGCCACGCAAGGCACGCAGTTTACGATCAACGGGCGCAAGCTGTTCTTCCGCGGCACGCTCGAATGCGCCATCTTCCCCAAGACCGGCCACCCGCCCACGGACGCTGCCGAGTGGGCCCGCATCATCCGGGTGTGCCGGGCGCATGGCCTGAACATGATGCGATTCCATTCGTGGTGCCCGCCCGAAGCGGCGTTCGTCGCCGCCGACGAGCTGGGCTTCTACCTCCACGTCGAGTGCTCCTCGTGGGCCAATCAGTCCACGACCCTCGGCGACGGCAAGCCGGTGGACCGCTGGATCTACGCCGAGGCCGATCGCATCCTCCAGGCGTACGGCAATCATCCTTCGTTCGTCCTCCTCTTGTACGGCAACGAGCCCGGCGGGAACCGGCACCAGGAGTACCTCGCCCGGTGGGTCGAGCACTACAAGAGCCGCGACCCGCGCCGGCTCGTCAGCGGCGCGGCAGGCTGGCCGCAGCAGCCGGAGAACCAGTTTCACGTCGCGCCCGACCCCCGCATCCAGGGTTGGGGCGAAGGTCTTAAAAGCCGCATCAACGCGAAGCCGCCCGAGACGACGACCGATTACCGCGACTACGTGCGCAAGCGCAAGGTGCCCGTGATCAGCCACGAAATCGGCCAGTGGTGCGTCTATCCGAATTTTGATGAGATCAAGAAGTACACGGGCTACCTCAAACCGCGGAACTTCGAGATCTTCCGCGACCGGCTCGAAGCCAACGGGATGGGCAGCCTCGCAAAGCCGTTCCTGCTCGCCTCCGGCAAACTGCAGGCGGTCTGCTACAAGGAGGACGTGGAATCGGCCCTGCGCACCCCGGGCATGGGCGGGTTTCAATTGCTCGATCTGCACGACTTCCCCGGGCAGGGCACGGCGCTCGTCGGCGTGCTCGACCCCTTCTGGGAGGAGAAGGGCTACGTATCACCCAAGCAGTACCGCCGCTTCTGCAACGCCACCGTGCCGCTGGCCCGTCTGCCCCGGCGCGTGTTCACCACCGGCGACCGGCTCGCGGCGCAGATCGAGATCGCGCACTTCGGGGCTGCGCCGCTTGCCGATGCCGTGGTGCAATGGGAACTCCTGGAGGGCCGGGGCAGCGTCTATGCACGCGGCGAGTTCCCGGCGCGAGCCATTCCGGTGGACAACGCCGTCGTCGTGGGAAACCTGAGCGTCGATTTGAAGGACCTCAAGGCGCCGGCCCAAGGGAAACTGGTCGTCAAGCTCCGCGGCACGGATTTCGAGAACGATTGGGACATCTGGGTCTATCCCACGCAGCCTCCGGGCCATGCCGCCCCGGACGTGCGCGTGACTTCGCAATTCGATGACGCCGCCCAGGCGCACCTGCTCGCCGGCGGCGGGCTGCTGCTGACCGTTCCCGAGCGCCAGGTTCGCACGTTCGATGCCGCGCCCGTCAAGCTCGGCTTCTCCAGCATCTTCTGGAACACCGCCTGGACGGGCAGCCAGCCGCCCACCACGCTTGGGATACTGTGCGATGCGAAGCATCCCGCGCTTGCGCAGTTCCCCACCGATTTCCACAGCAACTGGCAATGGTGGTACCTCCTCCATCGCGCCGGCGCATTGCGGCTCGATCTCTTGCCGCGTGGCACCGAGCCCGTGGTGCGCGTGATTGACGACTGGGTCACCGCCCGCCCGCTCGGCCTCATCGTGGAAGGCCGCCTCGGCGCGGGGAGGATCCTCGTGTGCGGGTTCGATTTGACGCGCGACGCCGACGATCCGGTTTCCCGCCAGATGCGCTCGAGCCTGGTGCACTATCTTGGCTCGAAGCAGCTTAAGCCCGCGGCCGAGCTCACGCCCGATCAGGTCCGAAGCCTCATCGTCCAGCGCAAGCCCGGCGGGTTGGCCGGCGTGCGCGTCATCAAGGCCACGAGCGAGCAAGACGGCTATGAGGCGGCCAGCGCCGTGGACGGCGACCCGGCCACGATGTGGCACACCGCGTGGGGCGAAGCCATGCCGAGCTTCCCGCACGACCTCGTCATCGAGCTCGACGCGCCGCGGTCCATTGCGGGACTCACGGCGCTGCCCCGTCAGGACGGCCTCAAGAACGGCTGGATCAAGGGCTACGAGGTGTTTGCGAGCGCGGACGGCCAATTCGCCGGCGCGCCCTTGGCGCAGGGCGAGTTCCCCGCGAACGCCGAGCCGAAGACCGTGCGCTTTGCCGCGCCGGTCACCGTGCGATTCCTCAAGCTCCGTGCCCTAAGCGGCCACGCCAACGGCCCGTGGGCCTCGCTGGCGGAGCTGAACGTCCTGCCGGCGGAAAAGAAGTGACAGGGAAATGGGACCCGACCCTATGCCGTTGCGCTTTCTTGGCTCTGCGGCCCAGGTACCTCAGAAATCGCCGGGAAAAACGGGCTGCTAGCAGTGCTATCACATGCACGTTCGCCAGTCGCACGTTTTCCCCGACAAAACAAGGGCGAAACCCGCGTTTGCCCGAAAAAAGCGCAACGGTGCAGGACCCGACCCCGTTTCTCCCGTTTCTTGGAGACCCCCACTGTTTCATGGTATCTGGAATTACAGAATTACCCCCTAGCCTGTTTCAATCCCCAGGGTTTGAAGGAAACGTTCAGTGGACCCTGCCTCGATTTGCCTGATCGCATCTCGCACGAAATCGGGGTTGGCAGTTAATTCCCCCAACATCACAACACTGTTCCCAAAGTCCGGTTCTCGCTGTGTGAGCGCACGCCTCAGCGGCTCCAACGCCGATGCGTCGCCTATCACTCCGAGGGCCATTGCAGCGAGACTGCGTAGTCCAAAGGCGGTATCTTCCTCCAGCACCCTAACCAATGCCGGAACCGCTTCGGGGACCATAGCGAGATGCAACCGCCCGCAGGCTGCTGCACGCTCTTCAGGGCTCCCGCGAGCCAATTGTTCAATGTACGATGCCACTCCTGTGCGCGCCCTTTTCAGGAAAAATGCCGCCCACTTCTTCTCCTCGTGCGTCCAACACGCGGGGGTCGTCGTATACGTCATAAGTGCCTCCGCTTCATCGTCTGACATAACCTGTTTAAGCTCGGCCCTCCACAGATCGCGGTGAAGACAGTGGATCTGCAGTATTAGGTAACCGTGCAAAAGAGCTTCCGCCGGTTCTCCTCCCGAAATCAGTAGTCGATGGAATGCACGTCCGTGGCCGGAAGCGAGTTGCTCAGCCAATTCCTCGATTGTTACGGGGGCTAGGCCCCAAACTGCGTCTTGCACACCTCCGAGGGCACGTAACGCCTTGACAAGCGCGTCGCTCACCTCGTCGTACCCACGTCCTCCTCCCTTTCGCGAAATTCGCGAAAGCAAGTCAAACAAATCGGCCAATGGACGGATGACGCGCGGGTTCCGAGTCTTACCCAGGTGATCAACAACCTCGGCGAGAATGTCCGGGTCCATCCATTCACGAAAGTCAAATTCGCCCTTTCCGTAAGAGAGTATCGCTGTCCGAAAGAAAGGGGAGATCGCCGCTAGCAGGGTATCCGCAAGTCTTGCGTCTCCGATCCTTCCTAAGGCCCTCAGGGTTTCCTTCCTGGGGGCCTGGATGAACGCTCTAGCCAGCGGTTCGTAAGCACGGGGATCACTGACGCCGCAAATAGCCTCGTCCATTCCGAACATAGCGTTACAGGGCCACCCTTCCTCGTCGCGAAGGGCGCAGAGCGCCTCGACTCCTTTCTCACCCGCCTGCGCGAGCAACGCTGCACCCCAACGAACATGCGTGCTATTATTCTTTGCCTCGCGAATAAATGCGATCAGAGCGGGCAGAGCCTTCTCACCCAGACTCTCAATCATTTCCTGCTCTGACAGAGTTGGCACTTCTGCGCCAACGGTCTTGTCCCGAAGCAGTCGTATCGCGGCGTCAGTCTTGGTGATCCCGCACATCGTGCATTTGCACCCGTCCCATGTGTGCCCCTCGGGGCGTTTCTTCCCGCACCTGACACAGCCGCCGCAGTCCCTGCGCCAATCGTGTTGTTCGTCACGGATTCTCCCGCACATCGTGCATTTGCACCCGTCCCATGTGTGCCCCTCGGGGCGTTTCTTCCCGCACCTGACACAGCCGCCGCAGTCCCTGCGCCAATCGTGTTGTTCGTCACGGGTCCTCCCGCACCGGCAACATTGGCAACCACGCCACCGATGAAAACCAACGAGGCATTGCACGTTCATACGCGATCCTTTCTGCGTCGAACAAGTACCGTCGACTCCGTCGTCGCGATGCGATGACCGACAAAACCTGATTGAACTGAGCCGTGGAGGGTGTGGGGCTTCGGTCGTCCTTCTCTCGGGGATTCTATAACCCAGCGGAGAATCGCGAAAGGTCACCCGGCATTCCAGATACCCTGAAAGAGTGGGGGTCTTCAAGAAGAGTACCCTTGGGAGTTGTTGGAAACCCCAGTGTACCCTATCGTTGCACAAAAGCTGGGACACTCACGCAGCGTTGTCAAGGGCTACGAGGCATTGCAGTAGGCGGTTCTTGATCCAGGAGGACGCGCCGAGAGAAAGAGAAAGAAAGAGAACGGGGGACAGGCGAGCTTTCGTGCGCGGCCACAGGCGCACCTGTCCCCTTTCCGCATCCCCAGAAGGGAGAACGTGACGCCGGCAGGCGGGCAAGCAGTGGCACACGAGGGATTCCCGCGGCCTCTGGACGACGCCACACCCGCGCGGTAGGATCGGCCGTTGCGAAGGGGGGCTTCGCGTTTCCCGCAGTGCCGTATCATGCAGGAGTCGTTCCATGAAATCCGACATCACTCGCCGCAGGTTTGTAGGGACAGCCGTCGCGTCCGGGGTCGTTGCCGTGGTTCCCAGACACGTCCTGGGCGGAACCGGGTACGTCGCCCCGAGCAACAAGATCAGGCTGGCCCACATTGGCATGGGCACCCAAGGGTTTCGGGAGCTCGGGGGCCTGCTGGAGCAGCCGGAGATACAGATCGTCGCGGTTTGCGACCCGAACACCGACAGCAACGACTACGTCGAGTGGGGCAAGAACGACATCCTTAACACGATCCGGACGTGCCTGAAAAAACCCTCATGGAGAGCGGGCGAAAGCGGCTGTCCCGGGGGCCGTGAGGTGGGCCGGGAAGTGGTGGACACCTACTACGCAACCCAGAGGAGCGGGGAGAAATTCACGGCCTGCCGGGCCTATGCCAACTTCCGGGAGCTGTTGGACCAGGAAAAGGACCTCGACGCCGTCAAGGTCATGACGCCCGATCATCTTCACGCCACCGTCTCCATCGCGGCGATGAACAAGGGCAAGCACGTACTGATGCACAAGCCGCTGGCCAACCGGATGCACGAAGGAAGACTGGTCGTCGACACGGCTCGCAAGACCAAGGTGGCAACGCACCTCCTGGCCTATGGCAGCGGGGCCGGCAACGGGCTGATTTGCCGGCGGATCCGGGAGGGGGTCATCGGCCGGCTGCGGGAGATCCACAACTGGTCGAACCGGCCGGTGTGGCCCCAGTACACGGAGATTCCCAAGGACACCCCGCCGGTGCCGAAGGGTTTCGACTGGGACCTGTGGCTGGGGCCTGCGCTGGCGCGTCCCTACCATCCGCACTACACGCACACGGTGTTTCGCGGCTGGTACGATTTCGGCGGCGGCTCCATGGCCGACATGGGCATCTACAGCCTGTGGCCGGTATTCACGACGCTCGACCTGGGCGTTCCGCTGAGCGCCGAGGCCTGGGCGACCCACACCTGCTCGATCGTCGACCACATCAGCCGGCCCGAGAAGAACGATTTTTCTTACCCGGCCGCCTGCACGATCCGCTTCCAGTTTGCGGCGGGAAAGAGCGCTCCCGCGGTGGAGCTGTTCTGGTACGACGGGGGCATGAAGCCGCGCCTGCCCGAGGTTGTCGAATCGCAGAAGGTCGAGATGGCGATCGAGGGGATCCTGTTCGTCGGCGACCAGGGAGCGATCATGGCCGGTTTCAACGGCCAGGACCCGCGACTGTTTGCCAAGGGCAGGCAAGAACCGCTCGCCGCCGAAGGGACTTCGCCAAGGGGCGACAGGCGGGGGCAAAAGACCCGCGGCGGGCGAGCCAGCTCGTGGGTCCAGGCCGCTTTAGGGGGCGAGCCCTCGCCGGGGAGCTTCCTGAACGCGGGCCCGATCACCGACACGGTCAACCTGGGGACGGTGGCCCTGCGCGCGGGGAAGAAGGTGCTGTTCGACAGTGCAAGCATGAAAATCACCAACGCCGCCGACGCAAACAAGTACCTGGTCCGCGAGTACCGCGAGGGCTGGAAGCTGTAAAGGTCGAAGAGCCGTGTACCTCCTGCTGCTTCAACTCGGTCTGGCGTCGATGGCCCCGACGGCGGCGCAGGAAACCGGCCGTCCCCCGCAGGGCACGGCCACAACGTGGTTAGGGTCCCATCAACGGCTTTGCTTTGGGGTGGACGAGCAGAGCCTGGACGAAGTGATTCGGGACGGCGCCAACGTGATCTGCGGCGGGACCAACGCGGCGGGCATCGGCTTCGCCGGCGGCCCGTTCATTCTCGGCAAGAACGGCGAGATCGTCGACGTGCGCAGCGGCAAGCCCATCCCCGAGAAGACGCTGCAGGAGTTGCGTGCCCGCGTCGACAAGGCGCACGCCCGGGGAGCCAAGGTGCTCGGCGAGGTCATTCGCTTCTACATGACCCCGTGGATTCAGGCCGAGCACCCCGATTGGCAGGAGATCAACTCCCCGGGCGGCAAGCCGATCGGCGTCGAGCAGTTGAGCCACAGCGCGGTGCTCGGCTGCTGGAACTCCCCCTACGGCGACTGGTTCATCAAGTCGCAGGTCGAGCTGGTCAAGCGACTGGACTGGGACGGCTACAACATGGATGGCTTCGGCTGCTGGACGCACTGTTTCTGCCCGCACTGTCGTGCCGCCTATAAGAAGGAGGTGGGGATGGACATTCCCGCTTCCAGCGACGTCAACCGTGGGGAGTTTCGCCGGTATCTCAAGTGGCGTCTGGACCGCTACACGCGTTTCGTCGAGAAGTGGACGGCGGCGCTGAAGGCGGTCAAGCCCGGCTTCGTGACCGCCCCTTGGTCGACCGGACCCGGCCGCTGGTGGCACTGGATGGGCGCGCCCGCGGCGGAGGGGAGCGACGCGATGCACCGCGTGCTGGACGCCCCCTTTCTCGAGCTCTTGTGGGACTTCCCTTCGGATCAGGGGAGCAACCTGCTGCCGGCGTTTACCTGTCGCTACTACCGCGGCCTGACCGGCGACCGCCCCGCGTGGATTCTCCCGTACCTGTGCGAACAGGGGCAGTTCAACATGCAGCCGCCGCGGGCAGAGTGCGAGCTGCGCGAGATGACGGTGTTGACCAACGGCTGCCTGGTTGCCCAAGGCCGCTGGCAGCAGAACGAGGGCGCATCGCTGGCGCACTTCAACCGGATGCTGCAGGAGCGCGAGCCCTTTACCCGCCGGTGCAAATCCTTGAAGTGGGCGGCGATGCTGGTTGGCGAGAGCAGCCGCCTGCTCTACGGGCTGAGCGGCAGGCGGACCGAGGTGCCGCTGGGTTCGTGGATCGGCGGCGGCGTCGACACCCCCGACCTCGGCAAGCTCGCCCCCGGCGAGCGTCGCATGCCCGCGCACATGGAATCCGCCGTCGGCGTGTTCCGGGCCATGATGGAGGACCACCTGCCCTTGGACGTCCTCATCGAGCCCGACGTGGAGAATCTCCAGACGCTCCGCCAGTACCGGGTGCTGGTCCTGCCGAACGCGGCCTGCCTGGGCCAGAAGGCCCTCGACACGATCCGCGCCTTTGTCCACGGGGGCGGCGGCCTGGTGGCCATGCACGAGAGCTCGCTGTGCAACGAGCTCGGCGACCGCCGCCGGGACTTCGGTCTGTCCGACCTCTACGGCGCCCGCTTCCAGGGGACCGAGGACTTTTCGGCGCGGTGGCCGAACTACCCCAAGTGGACCGAGATCTACCTGGGCGTTGCCGGACCCGACCTGCACCCCATCGCCGACGACCCCGTCGTGCGCTCGAACTACCGCCGCGGGTCCGACCGCCTCCAGTACATCGGCTGGATGACCAACGTCGAGGCAACGACCGGCTCGGTCCAAGTGGGCCGGCGGCTGAGTGTGCCCAAGGAGTGGCCGTTCATGCTGCTTCATCGCGCCGGCGAGGGCCGCTCGGTCTACTTCGCCGCGGACGTCGGACAGGCCTACTTCATCGCACCCTACCAGTATCAACGCCGGCTGATCGCCAACGCCGTGCGCTGGGCCGCGGGGCCGAACACGCCTCCGCTGCGCGTCGATGCGCCGCTGTGCGTGCAGGCGGCCTTCTACACCCAGAACGACGGCAGGCGAACCATCGTGCACCTCCTCAATGAAGTGAACACCACGGCCAATCGCGCCATCCCCGAGAACAACCCTTCCCAGCGCGAGGAAACCCTGCCGATCTTCGACGTCAAGGTCGCCATCGACGATCCACGCGTCGTCAGCGCTTTCCAGGAGCCGGGGCACCACCCCTTGCCGTTGAAGCGAGCCGCGGGGAGCGTCGAGGTCGCCGTTCCCCGACTGGACGTCCATGCGATGGTCGTCTTCGAGTAGCCGGCGACAACGGCCTGGCGCAAGGGCCTGGATGCGACGGCCTCACGGCCGCTTCTTGCGTCAGCCCCCCGCGGACGATAGGATTGACGATTGGGAAGGACAGCCGCTACGATGTCGGCCATGCTCGCCTTTGTCGAAAACCCATCCATTCGAGGAGAACCCGCCATGAAGCGTCGCCAGTTTCTTTCTTCCACCGCCGCGCTGGGGACCGGATTGCTCGTCCTGCCGAGCGGTGCCCGGGCGGGCGCCCGCGCCCCCGGCAACAAGCTCAACGTCGCCCTGATCGGCGTCTGGGGCCGCGGCCTGGCCCACTACGACTCGCTGGCCGACGAGAACGTGGTCGCCCTGTGCGACGTGAACGAAGAGCGCTTTCCCGACGCGCTGAAGCGGTTCCCCAAGGCCAAGACCTACGTCGACTGGCGCAAGTGTCTCGACCAGAAGGACATCGACGCCGTGGTCTGCTGCACGGCCGACCACACGCACGCCTTCATCGCCAATTGGGCGATCAACCGCAACCTGCACTGCTACATGGAGAAGCCGCTGGCGATCAGCGTCGAAGAGGCCCGCGTGGTGCGGGCGAACTGGATGAAGAAGAAGGACAAGCTCGCCACGCAGGTCGGCATGCAGCGGCACGCGATGCAGAACTTCAACCGCGTGCGCGAGCTCGTGCGCGACGGCGTCATCGGCGACGTGACGGCGGCCTACGCCTGGGGCGACCGCCAGATTCGCCGCAAGGGCTACCTGCCCGCCCAGGGCGAGCCGCCCGAGGGTTTTCACTTCGATCTCTGGCTCGGCCCGTCGCCGGAGCACCCCTACAACCCGGGGTATTTCTCCGGCGGGCCCGGCATGAACTGCCTCTCCTGGAACATGTTCTGGGATTTCGGCGCCGGCCAGATCGGCGACATGGGCAGCCACACCATGGACCTGCTCTGGAATGCCGTGGATGCCACGTTGCCGACCTCCGCGGAAGCCAAGGGCGAGGAGTTCAATCCCGACGTCACGCCGGTCACCTGCGAGTCGCACTTCGAGGTCCCGGCCAACGACTGGCGCGGGCCCCTGCGCGTGAGCTGGTACCAGGGCGGCGCCATGCCCCCCTCGCCGAGGCATTACGTCGACTTGAAAAAGATCGACCACGGCGCGATGTTCAAGGGCTCGAAGGGCTACGTCATCTGCGACTTCGGCTCGCGCCTGGTGATCCCCTTCGGCGACAACGCCGACCTGACCTACTACAAGCCGCGGGCCAAGGACGCGGTGCTCCCCGAGCTGGGCCACTTCCAGAAGCAGTGGCTCGACGCCTGCAAGAACCCCAGCCTCAAAACGGCCTGCGACTTCGAGTACAGCGGCAACATGATCGAGTTGTTGCTGTTGGGCCTGGTCGCCTACCGCGTCGGCAAGAAGATCGACTACGACGGCGCGGCCGGCCGGGTGACCAACAGCCCCGAGGCCAACGAGCTGCTCGGCCGCAAGTACCGCCCGGGGTGGACGCTCGACGGGTGAATGAGGTTGCGTGATTCCAGGAGGAGTACTCGGATGGATGGCTGGGGCATAGCGCAGCGTTTCCCCCTGAAGCCCGAAGGGCTTCAATACGACAGCCCAGGGCAACGCCCTGGGTGGGGGGGACCGAGGAAGGGGGTTAGCCCTGAAAGGGCGTCATAACCGCTGATGCGCCGGCCCCCTATGGCGCCCTTTCAGGGCTTTCGGAATCCAGGGGTACTTCCCACCCAGGGCGTTGCCCTGGGCTGTCGTATTCGAGCCTTTCAGGCTCAAAGCGAATTTTCGTCTTCCCGAAAAGCCCTAGGTTGATGCGTCTGGGGCATAGGGCAGCGTTCCCCCAGGAATCCACGCCTGGGGCTTGGTCGCTACGGCCACCAGCCGCCTCCCCAACCTCTTCTCCCGGCCCAGGCACTGGCGAGACGCCAGTGCCACCCGAGGGCCGGCTGCTTGTCGGCCTGGGCCGCCTGGGGTAATCTGTAGGGAACGCCCTCCGTGGCGTTCCGTGCGAGGCGCGCCCTCCGCGGCGTTCCGCTCGGGGGCCGCGTTACCCCAGGGAGTCCTTTCATGAGCGGCCGACCCGACGTGCCAACCCCAGCGGGCATCCCCGATCTCCCTGACGGCATCCGCCTCCGCGAGACGCTCCGGGCGGAAGAAGGCTCGGACTTCACCTGCCTCGCGTGGTCGCCCGACGGGCGCTGGCTCGCCGTGGGGGACTGGAGCGGTGACGCCGGCCGAGTGCGCGTCCGCGAGTTGGCGACCGGACGGTGGCTGGGAGTCGCCAGCCAATCGGCACATGTCGGGCGGGTCTACGTCTTGGCTTGGGCGCCGGATAGCCGCACCCTTGGAATGGGCGACGACAAGGGACGCGTCCATACCTTCCGTTTGGAGCCGGACTTGTTGCGCACCTTCGGGTCCAGCGCCTTGCGCGAGGGGGAGGGATGGGCCGTGTATGCACTCGTCTGGTCTCCTGGCGGCGAACGCCTGGCTGCCGGGGGCGAGTTCGGGGTTCGTTTCCTGTCGGCCGATGCGTCGGCCGGAGGGCCACTCACGGCCCTTGATCGCCCCGGAGAGCGGGTTTCCGCGCTATCATGGAAAGCCGCGGATAGGCTGATCTTGGCCTCTTTCGACTCCAAGGTCTACCTCTCGTCGTTTCCGGCAGGCACCATAGTTGCTCGATTGGGCGGGCACAAGGGGTACGTTGCTGCTCTGGCGGAAGAAGACACCGGCCGACTTCTCTGGTCAGGTGGGGAAGACCGCACCGTGCGGCAATGGGATACCACCAGCGCCAAGCAACTTGCTATCGTGGAGGGATTGGGTCAAATCCGGGCCCTGTCGCCGGCTGCGGGTTGTCCCCTCCTGGCGGCTCACGACCACAAGGGACGGGTCTACATCCTGCGGGCCGATTCGCTGGAGCGGGTCGCCGATTTCCAGGCCGCTTGTCCCTGGCCCCTCAACAGTCTCGCCTTCCACCCCAGCGCCCCGCTACTGGGCGTGCTCGCGGAGAAGGATCGTCGTGCCATCGCGCTCTTGGATCTCCACGTCGATCGCCTCCTGGGGAGGGAACCCGGACGGGTTGACCTCCGCTACGCCAATGCCAAGGTGGTGCTGGTGGGCGACACGGGCGTGGGCAAGAGCGGCCTGGCGCATCGGCTGCTCCATGGGGAATTCGTGCCGACCGAATCGTCCCACGCCCGCCGGGCCCACGTGCTCCAGACCGAGGACGTGACCACGCCCGAGGGTGGGGCGATCCGACGGGAGATCGTGCTCTGGGACCTGGCAGGCCAGCCCGCCTACCGGCTGGTACACCAGCTCAGCATGGACGACGCGGCCGTGGCCTGCGTGCTGTTCGACGCCCGCAGCGAGACCATGCCCCTGGAAGCGGCCGAGTACTGGGCCGAGGTCCTCCAGCAGGCCCGGACCAACGCCCCGCTGGTCAGGCTCCTGGTGGCCGCGCGGATTGATGTGGGCGGGCTGCCCGCCAGCGCCGACCGGATCCGCGCCTTCGCCGCCGAGCACGGCTTCGCCGAGTTCTTCCAGACCAGTGCCAAGTCGGGCGAGGGCTGCAAGGACCTCGGCGAGGCCGTGCGCAAGGCGATCCGCTGGGACGACCTGCCGGTCGTGTCGAGCACCGAGGTCTTGGCCGCGGTCCGCGGCTTCGTGGCCGGGCTCACCGCCGAGGACCAGCCGGCCGGCGCCACGCCGCTGCGCACGGTGGGCGAGCTCTACGAGGCGTTCGTGGCCCAGTACCCGAAGGAGGTCGCGACGGCCGATTTCATCGCCTGCCTGGAGCGGCTGGAGCAGACCGACGTGGTCGATCTGCTCGTGTTCCACGCGACCGGCCAGCAGGCCCAGGCCAAGGATTGGGTTCTGCTGGACCCCACGCGGATCGACGCGTACGCCAGCGCCCTGTTGGTGGCTGCCAAGGACGAGCCGGACGGGCCGGGGCACCTTTTGGAGTCGCGGGTCGTGGCCGGCCAGTTCAACCTCGTCGCCTCGGAGCGGCTCGGCGATAAGGAGTCCGAGCGACTGGTCCTCTGGTACGTGATGGAGAGCCTCTTTGCCCGCGACCTGGCCCTGCGCGAGCAGATCCAGGGCCGGGACTACGTCGTCTTTCCGGCGCAGTGCACTACGGAGCTGCGTTTCCCCGGGTCGGGCTCGTTCGGCGTGGCCTTCGGGTTCCGCGGCCCGGTGCGGGCCATCTACGCCACGCTCATCGCCCAGTTGGCCCATTTCGAGGGGTTTTCCTGGCGGGAGTTCTACCAGGACGCCGCCGCGTACAAGGCCGAGAAGGGCGAGCGGTGCGTGGTCCGGCTGCACGACTACGGCACCGGGCGCGGCGAGCTGGAGGTGTCGTTCGACGAAGGCACGCCGCCCAACGTGCGCCAGGGCTTTCTTGAGTTCGTGGCCAGGCACCTGGAGTCGAAGAGCGTGCCCCAGAGCGTCACTCGCAGGCACGCCTACTATTGCCGCAAGCCCAAGTGCCGCAATCCGTTCGAGGATCGCGTGGTGAAGATCCGGCTGGGGAAGCCGGAGAGGGACCTCGTTTGCCCGGTGTGCGAGGAGCGGACGCCGCTGGTCGATCTGCTGGTCCCGGCCACGGCGGCCAGCACCGCGGTGGCCCGGCGCATCGACGCCGACGCCCGAGCCGGGCGCAAGCGGATCACGGCCGCCTGGGTCATCAAGAGCAAGGAGGCCCGCGGCCTGTACGACGTATTCTTGAGCCACAACTCGAAGGACAAGCCGGCGGTCCGGGCGATCGCCACCCGGCTGAAGTCCGTGGGCATTCGCCCCTGGCTCGACGCGTGGGACATGGTTCCCGGCGAGACCGTGGCCGACGCCCTGGAGAAGTGGGTCGACATGCGGGAGTGGGAGGCGGCGGGGAGCGACGCCTTCGGCCGGCTGGTGTGCGGGATCGTGCGGCGGCGGCCCGCCGACGTGCCGCTCGGCGGCCTGACGGCCCGGGACGTCTTCGAGTGGCAGGGGACCTGCGACTGAGTGGGTCAGGCATCCCGGCGGCAAGCGGAAAGGTCGGAACCCTATGCGAACGCGGTGGCAGTTCTCACTGGCTCAGATGTTCGTTTGGGTTGGCCTGGTGGCCGGCTGTTTCTCGCTAAGGGCCTTCTTCCGCAGCACGGGCACCGGGGTGATGGCGGTCGGGCTGGCCGTGTTCACCTACCTGGCCTTGCGCCGGGCCCTGGCTCGGGCCTCTCCCGCCGAGCCGGCAGGGTCGCCATCCGGTCGGCGCTGGGCGAGCTGGCCGTGGCGTGGGATGGTCGTCCTGGCGGCCCTGGCCGGGTTTGGGGTCTTCGGGGTGCACCTCTCGGCGGCAATCGGATTCCTCGATATCTTGGGGGAGCACCTGGGCCCGATCCTGGCTACCCTCCTCTGTCTCCTCTGGTGGATCGGAGGCGCGGCCCTCGGAGTGACGGCCGCCGCAATCGTCCGTCTCTGGACGGGCAGGAGTCTTGGCAGGTGGTACGGCTGCGTCTTCGGGCTGGGGCTCGGCTGGCTGATCGGCTTCGGCATCACGATCGCGGGCGGGTCGCACGATTTTCAAGGCATCGCGGTGCTGCGTCTTGCGGCGGTTCACGAAGGGCTGGTGGTCGGGATCCTGGCGATGTTCGTCTTTCCGCGTTACTGCGGCCATGCCGCGCGCGGCGCGGCCCTGGCCGCCTCGGCCGTGCTGGGGATCATTCTCCTGGGCGCGCTGGCGTACCTCGGCAAGACGTTCATCCAGGCCGGATACGTTCACCTGCGACACCTCATTCTTACCCTGGCCGGGGCCTGGCTTGCGGGGCTGGGCGCCGGGATCCTCGGAGCCCTGGCGGGGGCCGTCGGCGACCGCCGGCAGAGCGCCCTGCCGCAGCCGGCCCTGCCGTCGTCGTCGTCTCGCTCCCCATGGTCTTGGCTTCCCGCAAAGCTCCGCCCGATCTTTGTGAAGAGCATTCTCGGCTTCCTTCTCGCGATGGGATGCCTGGCAATCGTGGACCTCTGGTCTCGGGAGCCCACGGTCTGGGCACTGTGGAAGGGCCTGGGCCCGGCCAGCGGCGAGTTCGACACGGCCGTCTACAATGCCTATTCAGATTACCGGGACGCACTGGAGCAGGAGGCCACGCGGAGACAGACCGAGGAGTTGCCCCCCGTAGACCGGGTGGAAGTGTTTCTCCTTGGCCAGGGCTCTTCGCCGGAAGAGCCGGCCTTTCCGACCCGCCTGTTTCCGATGGCGCGGCGGAGCTATGATAAGGACTACGCCCCGATCCTGCGTCAGGCGACCCTGACAGGTGCGGACGCCGAGGCCCTGGCCCAGCTATGGCGCACCCGGGGGGCCGGCCCGAGCTCGTCGTCTCCGATGTTGCCCGGCCGCTATGGTCTCCGGTTTTGCGCCGGCAGACGGCTGATCCTGGAAGTCGGCCAGGACTATCTCACCGACGGGGGCCTGGCCTATCCATGGTCCTGGTGTCTTCTTGCCGCCGATGAACCCCTTGCCGTCCGGTTACAGCAGCTCGCGCCCCTGCCGGACACGGAGCGAGCTTCTCTGGCGGTCACTCGCGGCTTTGGGTACCTGCGCGGCAGGCGCTACGACGAGGCAGAGGCCGAATTCAGGCGGGCCCTCCAGATCGATGACCGCGACGCCACCGCCTACCTCGGCCTGGGTCGCGTTTTCCACGCACGCGGGATCCCCGACAAGGCCCTGGCCGCCTACGACGAGGCACTCCGGGTCGGCGGGCCCATGGATTATGCTTCCGTTTGCTCCGATCGCGCCCTGACCTATCACGCGATGCGCAACTACGAGCAGGCGTTAGCCGACGTGAACGTGGCAATCGCCGCCCATATCTCGTCGCTCGATGGATCGAGTCCGTATTCCCTCCGCGCCGCGGTGTACCTGGAAATGGGAATGGCCCACGTGGCGCTTGTCGACCTGGCGATGGCAGCCCGGGACGTGCCCCACGACCCCGAGGTGCCTCGCCTTCGGGCGAAAGCCTACCGGGCCCTCGGCAAGCCGGAGGCCGCCGAGCAGGAACTCCGGAAGGCACGCGACCTGGAAAAGGAGAAGCTCGAGGGGCAGTAGCACTCTCACACGCCCGCCCTGTGCACTGCCTCGCGGCATCGGCGAAGCGACCGCGACGTCGTGGGGCCGGCTGCCAACCGGCCCCACGAGCCGGCCCCACGAGCCGTGCCACCGGAGCCCGCCTCACGCCAGGGCCATACGCTGCTGGCACGTTCTCGTCCACTCTTCCCCCTCCGGTATTTGTTAATTGGCCAAATGCCAAATCGCGACATTCCGCAAATGCCCAAATAGCAATTCCGGTCCTTTTTTTCTCGGAGTCGCGTTGCGCCCCTTGACACGCTCGCACCTTCCGTGAAATATAGGCATTCTGCGAGGCGGGGGTGAAGCGAGTCAAGTTGGATGGGGGGTCATTTCGACCCGGGGCCCTTTCCTCCCGCGATATTCGCAAGAGATTCGTTGCAAAAGCGCAGGAGCGATTGACAGGACCGGCAAACCAATCATGCTATGGGGCATGACCGGGGAACCGGGAGATTCAGCGGCTTGGGGACCTTCTAGCTGACGCGACCGCAATTCGCGGAGTTCCACAGTCGCACGACCGCGACCGCACCATGGACTACGACTGCACGAGGTAAGGGGACGTTCGTTGTGTCGCGGCACTGGCACGCGAGCGAAACGTCCTCAGGAATTCCGATATGGGAGGACTGATTGATGAGAGAGTTCCGTTGGATGGGACTTCTTTCCGCCGTCATGATTGGTCTTGCTCTGTTTGCCCTTACGGGCACCGCCGCCGCCCAGTTCTCGCATAAGAACTGGGGGGCCGATGCGTGCGGCATGTGCCATCCGGACGAATACGCAAGCTACATGAAGCACGGGCACGCGTGGCAGCTTGTGCAGACGGCCGGCGCGAATCCCCCGCCCGCCGACTTGTTTCCCTGGGGAGTGCCCCTGCCGCAGCTTCCGGCGGGCGGGACCTGGGACAAGGTCGAGTACATCCTCGGGAACTACAAGGAGGGGGCGGGCAGCCCCGTTTTCAACGACGGGTACCGCAATCCCAATGGCACGAGCGGTTACAGTTGCGGCCGGTGCCATACGACCGGTTACAGTGCTACGACGGCAAAGCAGAGGAACCACCTCGGCGTGGAGATGAAGGGAGTCACCGGCACGTGGGACCTCGACGGCATCCAGTGCGAAGTCTGTCACGGTCCAAAGCAGACGATGCAGGTGAGGCCGACGGTGAAAGAGTGCGGCGCGTGCCATACCGGCGGCGATGCCAAGCTGCGGGTGGCGTTCGACCCCTTGACCGACAAGTTCACCGCCCACCACGCGCAAGGCGACGAGTTCGCCAAGTCGCCGCACAAGCACGACGACTGCAGCTTGTGCCACGATCCGCACCGCTCGGTGTGGCATGAGGACGGCGGCGTGCGCTTCAGCGAGATCACCGGGGTGGGCGACATGTGCGCCATGTGTCACAACAAGCGGGTCTTCGGCGTCATGGGTGATATCGGCCTGGAGTGCGTCGATTGCCACATGCCGTTGACGAGTGCCGCCGGGGGCGGGGCGACGCACCTGTTCCGGATCAACCCCACCGCCCTGGCCGCCGCGGACAATACTTTCCAGGAAGACGGCAAGACGTGGTGGAACGTGGACGGAAACGGCGAGTCGTTCCTCACGCTGGACCTCGCGTGCGGCGGCTGCCACGAGGGCATGTCGGTGGAGAACATGGCCAGGTACGCCCCGTTGATCCACCGTCCGCCCGGACTGGTGGACGTGACGGCCAACGGCGACGACAAGACCGTGACCGTCAAGAGGAATCTCGACGTGGTCTCGATCGACTTCTCCGTCTATGCGGACGTGAAGCCCAAGGGCATGAAGGCCGATTGGTGGGTCATGTGCCAGGGGCCTCTGGGCTGGTCGTCCTGGAACGGGACCAAGTGGGTGGCCGGCAAGCGCGCGTGGCTCAAGAATAGCCCGCTGGTTGACGTGTCCGCCAAGAACGTGCTGAGATCGAGGCTGTCGACGGCCGGCAACTACACGTACTGGGTCTGCGTCTATCCGACGGACGGATCGCAGAACGTCGATACCATCTCGGTCGTCGTCAACAAGTAGGGTTGCACAGCCAACCACGATGTTACGCGATGTTCCGCTGGGTAACCGGAAAGGCGGCCGCTCCGCCTTTCCGGTTGCCCGTTTTGTCGGCCGATGCCCGGCCCCATCCGCCAGGTGCTGCGCCCGCGATCTGAGGACGTCAGTCGCTGACGCCGTAGGCCGTCCGAAAGGTTGTCTGAGAGGCCCGCGGCGAAGGGCGTTTTCGCCGGTTGCCGGGCATCTCTCGAAATACTGGAGTACGACTGTGACGGGACGAATAATCCTCCTGGGCGTGGTCTTGTCCCTGCTGCCGGGTTGCGGGCGCGTCGGGCATCCGACCGTTCGCCAAAGTTCCGCGCAGTCGGAGGACCAGAGCGCCGTAACCCCGGCGTCCAATGCCCTCCAGCCGGCCGACGATTGTCCGGCCGACGATTGTCCGGCCGCCGAAGGCCCGCACCGAATCCGCCCGAAGCGCGACGCTCCGAAAATCGCCGACAACCACCCGGCGATAACCGCCCGCGCGACGGGTCCGAAACCGGCCGGCCCGGACGCCGTTAAGGTGGATGGCGCCAAGGTGCGCATGGGCCCCGTGTACCTTGTTGCCCCGAGCACCTGGACCCAAGAGCGGGGGACGGCCGACTTGCCCGTTGCCGAGTTCAGCCTCCCGCGGGCCAAGGGGGACAAGGCCGATGCCCAGTTGACCGTCGCCGCGGCCGGAGGAAACGACCGGAAAAGCGTCGAGCGTTTGCGAGAACAGCTCAAGCAAAAGCCCGGGGAGGGCTCGGCCGAGCATTTGCAGATCGGCGGCAACGACGTCGTCCTGGCCGACAGCTCGGGAGACTACAGCGATACGAGCGACCCGTTTCCATCGCCGGTCGGCGAAGGCCGGTACCGGGTCCTCAGCGCCACGGTGTTTGTCGGCAGCCAGGTCTACTTCGTCAACTGCACCGGTCCCGAGAAGACCGTCGGCGAGCGGGCCACCGAGTTCCGCGCCTTTCTGCAAACGATGAAACCGGTCGACAAGCCGTGACAGAGTCCCGCGTGACCTCGGCCGTTCAGGTGGCGAAACCCCTCGGGGCCGCCCGTCGTCTGGTGGGCAATCTGGCTCGATTGCTGGCGTCGCTGAGGCTGACCGTCGCGCTCGGGGTGCTCCTGGCCGCGGTGCTGGCGTGCGCCCTGTTCCTGGAAGCGGCCAGGGGCCGCGAGTACGCCCAGTGGCACGTCTACGGCAGTGCAAGGTTCGTCGGGTTGTTGGGCGTGCTGGCGGCGAACGTCGCCGCGGCCGCGCTGGTCCGGTTCCCTCGGCGCTGGAGTCGAGCCGGCCCGGCGATCGCGGCGGCGGGCCTCGTGGCCCTCCTGGCCGGCTGCATTCAGACGCTGGTCCAGGGAATCGAAGGCCGACTGATTCTCTGGCAAGATGAGACCGCCGAAACGGTCCATCGGACGCATCGCAGCCAGCTCACGCTCCTGTCGCCCCGCGGCAAGGACGTGCAATCCACCGAGCTTGGTTTCTCTCCCGGACCCGCCGATTGGCCCAGCGATGCGCCGTTGGATTTCGGCGAGGTGGACGGCATGGCGGTCAAGGTGCTGCGATTCTACCGTCACGCACGCTACCAGGCGGACTTTGTCGCCGACGAAACGGGGCTCGGAAAGCCGGCCATCCAGGTCGGCGTGTCCGATTCGCAAGGCGGCCGGTCCAAGGAGCGCTGGTGCGTGCCCACGGTCTTTCGCGGTCCGCCCGTCGCGGGGGAGCCGGGCGTTTCCATTCAGCAGGCCTCCGTGCAGTCGTTGCGGGACGATTTCCTCGAGCCGCCCCCTCTCAAGCCGGGCAGCCGTGGCGTCCTGTCCGTGCACTACAACAACCGCGCTCAGCGGATTCCGGTCGACGGCAACCTGGGCAAGAAACTCCCGGTGGGCGACACCGGCCTTTCCGTCGAGATTCTCGATTACTATGCCAACGCAAGATCGAGCAAGGAGCAATTCAGTTCCGACGGGGCTGAGCCCAAGAACCCCATGCTGCGATTGCTGGTTCACCTGCCCGACCAGACGAAGCCGCTGCCGGAAATCGCGTACGCCAGCCAACCCTTCGTGAACTACGAGGCGATCAAGAAACAGGCGTGCCCGGCAAAATTCTGGTACCACCATCCGGACGTCCCGGCCGCCTCCGGAGCCGAGTTTCTCCAGACGCCGGACGGGAAGCTGCACTGCCGGGTCGGCGCCGGCGGGGTCTTCCAACCGCGAGGCGAGGTCCACCAGCGCGATCGGATCGACGTCTCGCCCGATTGCCGGCTCACCCTGCTCCGCTACGTTCCCCACGCCCGGCGCGAGGGAACGTTCGCGCCGGTCGAGCCGGCTGCGGGCGAAACCACGGAAGCGGAGGCAGCCGCCCTGGTGGAGCTGACGGCCGGCGAGTGGAGCACGCAGTTCTGGCTCGGACGAAACGATGCTCAGCTCGGCGTCCGGAGACTTGAAACGCCCGGCGGACCTCTCGTCGTTGCGTTCGGGTATGGAAGGTATCCGCTGGGGTTCTCCGTGAAGCTGGCCGGCTTTCAGCGCGACCCGAGCCCGGACTCCCCGGGCGGGGCCTCGTGCGTAAGCCGCGTGCACCTGTGCGAGCGGACGCAAGACCCCGACGTCGTCTCGGCGGACAACCCGCTGCGGGAGATCTCGACGGACCGCCCGCTCCGCTACGGCACGTTCACCTTCCATCAATCCGGCTTCCGTCCGTTGCCCGGTGGAGTCGAACTCTCGGTTCTGCGCGTGACGAGCGACCCGGGGCGGGTGTTAGAGTACTCGGGCGGAGCGATGATTCTCGGCGGGATCCTGTGGATGCTCTGCCTTCGCGCCCTCGTGCGCCGCCGTGTGTTCCCGCAGGACGGGTTGTCAACCCGTCCCGAATCGGTGTAGGGTGGGACGAAGTCCCACCGCCCGCCCCCACCGCGTCGCGGCCATTCCACCGGCCCGGCAACGCTTGCGTGCATGCACGGCAGTGCATGGCCTGGCGACGGTGCGAGACTACTCCGTGCCCTTGCCGACGCGCTGTGTCAGTAACACCCGCCTCACGCCGTTGGCGGAGGGTCGAATACGCCAAGATTCGCCTCCCTGCCCGCCCTCCAGCCGGTTGACTTTCCCGAGGGCTGACGGTATGCTGAGCAGCGTAGTGGCCTTTCGAGGACATGCAAACCACGATGCTCGGCACACCTTTGTCCGCGTTGCGGGAAGGGCTCAGGCAATGCCTGAATTGAGCCGGTTCTTCGGCATTATCATCAGGATGTACGTGGAGGCCGGTGGCCCGCACCACCTGCCGCACTTCCACGCATACTACCAGGAGGAGGTCGCGGTCATGGGCATGGACCCCATCGAGCTGATTGCGGGCAGTCTGCCACGAAGGCAACGTCGCCTTGTGGAGGCGTGGGCCGAGCTGCACCAAGAGGAATTGATCGCGGATTGGGAGCGGTTGCAGGGAGGCGAATTGCCGCTGCCGATCGCGCCCCTGGAGTGAACGATGACGACTCACCCGATTTTCCGTGTTTGCGACGTTGGCATCGTTGGGCCGTACACGCTTCGCGTGGCGTTTGACGACGGAACCGAGCAGGTCATCGACTTCCGTCCCGTCCTCGCAGGCGAGCTGTTTGCTCCTTTGCGCGACTTGAGTTTGTTCAACCAGGTTCGCATTGACCTGGAGGTCCACACGTTGGTCTGGCCCAACGGTGGAGATTTTGACCCTGCCACGCTCCACGATTGGCCCGACCACGCTGAAGCGCTGGCGGCACGCGCGCGCGAGTGGGAAGTCCAACGGGCCTGACGCTTTTGGGGGAGGGGCGAATACGCCGACATTTGCCTCCCTGCCCGGCATCGAGCCGCTTGAGTTTCCTCAGGGATGGCGGTATGCTGAGCAGCGTAGTGGCCTTTCGCGGACATGAAAAGCACGATGCTCGACACACCTGTTGAATCGGCGAGTCCAGGCGGTGGGGACTCCGGCGCACAAGTTCTCCCCGCGGGTGCCGCGGAGCGTCTTGTGCGGATCCGCACAAGAGCGCGCGCGAGATCCGAGACGCGACCGCAACCGTCCGGCCCTCAACAGGTTCCGGCCGACTTCCACCGTGAGCCTTGGGGGTGATATACTGACCAGACTGCCGGCTTCTGGGTTCTTATACGGACCCAGATAATCAATGTTAGCCTGCTGGGATGCGGATAGGAGGCCCTATCACCGATGTTTGTACATGATCCCCTGACGTTCGCGACCGGCTTGAGTGCGAAACTCGCATCTCGGTCGCGTCATGTTTGCGCGTTTCTAGGTGCTGGAATGGCGCGAGCGTGTGGCTTGCCTGACGTGGCGGAGTTGCAGACCAGAGTGCTTGCGGATCTCGACGGCGAGGATCGGACCACCTTGGCCCGCGAGCTGGAACGGGGGAACCTAGAGCAGACGCTGAGTCGCCTCCGTCGCATCGCGGCCCTTCTCACTGGCGACGAAACGCTTGAAGGTCTGACGGCGAAGCGAGCCGAAGATTTGGACGCGGTCGTCTGTAAGGCGATCGTCAAAGAGTTAGACATCGCCCGTGCGGATCTAGCGCCTGTCGACTGCTTTGCTGCTTGGGCCGCGCGCGCAAACTACCGCGTCCCACTCGAGCTTTTCACCGTGAACTACGATTTGCTCCTAGAGAGCGCTCTTGAGCGCCTAGGAGTTCCATACTTCGACGGCTTCGTCGGCACCTTGCGGGCGCGGTTTCACACCGAGTTAGTGGAAGGCACGCCAGGCACCGATGGAGAGTCGGTGCCCGCATTCTTCGTGCGGCTGTGGAAGCTGCACGGCTCTGTGAACTGGGCTCGGGAGGACGACAAGCAGATCGTGCGGCTCGGCCAGCCAATCACGGAGGGTCGGGCCGCCGCAATCTACCCTTCAGACACAAAGTACGAGGAGTCGCGGCGGGTACCGTTCGTCGTGCTGCAGGATCGCTTGCGGCGGGCGCTGCACCAACCGGAGACCCTCCTGATGATTGCTGGCTATTCGTTTAGCGATGCCCATCTTAACGAATTGATCTTCGACGCCGCGACCCGACGGGAACGCTCCGAGTTCGTAGCGTTTTGCTACTCGGAAATTCCTGACGCGCTTGCCAAGCGTGCCAGCACCACACCCAATCTGCAGGTGGTCGGTGGCCGCGAGGCGATCCTCGGCGGCGTCCGTGGCGAATGGAAGCCTCCCGAAGACACGCCACTGAACCTCTGGGACGATGGCCAACTTGCCCTCCGCGACTTCCGCAACTTGGCCGCCTATCTGGCACGGAGCGCGACACGGGAACCCGAGGGTGACACCGTGCTGCGCGAATGGCTCAAGGGGGTTGTCGCGGAGCGCGATGCAGACACGGAGGACAAGGGCGATGGCTGAGCGGGATCCGACTTGTATCGGCAGGGTGCGGCATGTGCTCGGCGCCACCATCACGGTGGCACTGGATCCGGATCTCGCCGGTGTGGCACCGATCTACCGCGGACGCTTGCAGCCCGTCGGCCAAATCGGCTCACTCGTGCGCATCCCGCAAGGCCTCGTCGACCTGATCGCCACCGTCAGCCTCGTCGGCATCGCCGAGCTAGCGGGCTCCCTTGCACCAACGGCGGCCGTTCAACGTGACGAGCGCTGGCTGCAGGTCCAGTTGCTCGGCGAGATTGATCGCGGGACTGGTCGCTTCCAGCGCGGCGTGGGTTCCTATCCCGGTCTGGATGATCCGGTGCATTTCGCGATGCCCGATCAACTCAAATCGGTATTTCCACATCCGGACGACCAACACGTGCGGGTTGGGCGCTTGGCCGCTGCCGAGGAAGTGCCTGTTTGCTTGGAGGCCTCTCGCTTCGTAGTCCGTCACGCCGCAGTCGTAGGTTCTACCGGTTCAGGGAAAACGAGCGCGGTCGCTTCGCTATTGCAGGGCTTCGTCAGCGGGGGATGGCGGGCGGCAAACATAGTCGTCGTCGATCCGCATGGCGAGTATGCCAGCGCCCTAGAGGGCATCGCATCGGTCCGAAGCGTTATTGCAAAGGGAGATAACGCACTGCGTGTTCCCTACTGGGCGCTATCTGCCGCGGATATCGTGCGGATCTTCGCGGGAGCACCCGGGGGCGCCATGTTCGCCAATCGGTTCGCGCAGCTCG
>Ga0315290_10000122_pt1 | contig 45108 bp, 42 predicted proteins | sample YL17G12_0_MG_FD_203627 | JGI IMG/M metagenome (GOLD analysis project Ga0315290, IMG submission 203627) | Sediment microbial communities from Yellowstone Lake, YNP, Wyoming, USA - YL17G12_0 | ecosystem: Environmental > Aquatic > Freshwater > Lake > Sediment | place: USA: Wyoming | collected... | reverse complement strand
TCATTGGGTAACCTCCGTGCTTCGCACTGCGGTGCGCGCCCCCTTCGGAGCGGCCGGGCGGGGGCTCATGCCTGCCCTCCCGGGGTGCGCTGAGTTCCGGTCTCGCGCGGCACGGACTTCATGGGCACGATGCGCAACCGATCAATCTTGCGCGCCCGCACCTGTTGCGAAGGGTCGAGGTACTTCGAGTCTTTGCGCCGCCGCAGCGTCAACGCAATCGCGGCGATGATCGCCACCAGCAGCAGCACAGCGGCGATCTGCAGCGGGTACAGATAGTTCGTGTAGATCTCGATGCCCAGCAGCTTCGTGTTGCCCATCTGCATCTCGTTCGCCGTGGCAGGCACGGCATCGGAGCCGCGGAAACCCGGCAGCAGCACCGCAGCCATCTCGAGCGCGATGACCGCACCCACCGCCGCGGCAATCGGAAAATGCTTCCAGAAGCGGTCGCGGACGGTGTCGGCATTGATGTCGAGCATCATCACGACGAACAGGAACAGCACCATCACCGCGCCGACGTAGACGAGCACGAGCGCGATCGCCAGGAATTCGGCGCGCAACAGGATCCAGATGCACGCCGCGCTGAAGAACGCCAGCACCAGGAACAGCACCGAGTGCACCGCGCTGCGCGCCGTGATGACACGCAACGCCGCAAGCAGGAGCACCGCGGAGAACCCGTAGAACAGCGCGGACGGCGTATTCATCAGCGGTACTTCGCGTCGACGCGCCGCTGCTCGGCGATCTCGGCCTCATAGCGGTCACCCACGGCGAGCAACATGTCTTTCGTGAAGTACAAGTCGCCGCGCTTTTCGCCGTGGTACTCGAAGATGTGGGTCTCGACGATGGAGTCGACGGGGCAGCTCTCTTCGCAGAATCCGCAGAAGATGCACTTCGTCATGTCGATGTCGTAGCGCGTCGTGCGCCGCGACCCATCGTCACGAACTTCGCTTTCGATCGTGATCGCCATTGCCGGGCACACCGCTTCGCACAACTTGCAGGCGATGCAGCGCTCTTCGCCGTTTTCATAGCGGCGCAGTGCGTGCAGGCCGCGAAAACGCGGCGACAGCGGTGTCTTCTCCTCCGGATACTGGATGGTGATCTTGCGCGAAAGGAAGAACTTGCCGGTCAAGGCCATGCCCTTGAACAACTCGGTCAGCATGAAGCTGGAGAGGAAGTCCTTGAACGCGGATGAGACGGCGGCCATGGCATTCACTTCCAGATGTTCCAGGGCGATTCAATCCACAGCCCCACCACCACCAGCCACAGCAGCGTCAGGGGAATGAAGATCTTCCAGCCCAGACGCATGATCTGGTCATAGCGAAAGCGCGGGAACGTGGCACGCACCCACAGGAACAAGGTGCAGATTGCGAACGTCTTCAACCCGAGCCAGATCCAGCCCGGAACTGCATTGAAGATCTGCAGGTCGAAGGGCGACAGCCAGCCGCCGAGGAACATCACCGAGGCCAGCGTCGCGACCAGGATGATGTTGGCGTATTCGGCGAGGAAGAACATCGCGAAGGCCATCCCCGAATACTCGACCATGTGGCCGGCGACGATTTCAGATTCGCCCTCCACGACATCGAACGGATGCCGGTTCGTCTCGGCAATGCCGGCGATCAGGTAGACGCCGAAGATCGGCAGCAACGGCAGCCAGTTCCAGCTCAGGAAGTTCAGCCCGATGCCGGCAAATATGCCCTTGCCCTGCCCGAGCACGATGTCAGTCATGTTCAGGCTCGCCGAGACCATGAGCACGACGACAAGCGCAAAGCCCATTGCGATTTCGTAGCTCACCATTTGTGCCGACGCGCGCAGTGCACCGAGAAACGCATACTTCGAGTTCGAAGCCCAGCCGGCGATGATGACGCCGTACACCTCCATCGAGGTGATCGCCATCAAGAACAGGAGCCCGGCGTTGATGTTGGCCAGGGCCACTTCGGGGCCGAACGGCACGACCACCCAGGCCGCGAGCGAGGGCATGATCGTCATCACCGGCCCGAGGAAGAACAGGGCCCGGTTCGCCGCCGTGGGAACGATGATTTCCTTGAGCAGCAGCTTGATCGCGTCGGCAATCGGCGTCAACCAACCGCGCGGGCCGACGCGGTTCGGACCCGGGCGCAATTGCGACCAGCCGATCGCCACGCGTTCCCAGAGCGTGAGGTAGGCCACGCACAGCATCAAGGGAATGACGACGGCGATGATCTTGATCAGCGTCCAGACGACGGGCCAGGCGCCGCCGAGCCAGCTGCTGCCGAAGGACTGGAACTCGTCGAGCATGGTCAGACAGCCTCGACGTTCAAACGCCCGAACATGGCGCCCAGCGTCACAGTGTCGGGATGGCCGGCGGGAATGCGCACCGTCGTCGCCGCCAGCGTCGCATCGAGCTGCGCCGGCAGCACCGCCTGCGCGGCGCCCTGCGACACGCGCACTTTCGAGCCCGGTTCCAGGCCAAGCTGCTGCCACAGCGCGGCCGGCAACGCCGCCACCGGGGGCCTGGCGTCAGCGGTCATCTGCAATGGAGGCGAGTGACGCACCAGCGAGTCGGTGGCGTAGATGGGAACGTCGCTGATGCGCTCGAACGGCTCCAGGCCGTGCGCGGCGCCGTTCGCTGGCGCGCTGCCAACGCCTGCGGCGAGCGCAGCGCCGGCGTTGTTCAGGCGCGAAGCCACATCGTCAAGATTGCCCAGGGCTTCCTTCTTCACGTCTTCCGAGGTCTCGAACTCGAAGCCGCTCAGTTGCAGCAGATTGCCCAGGACGCGCAGCACCTTCCAGCCCGGCCGCGCGTCGCCGGCGGGTTTGACGACGCCGTGAAAGCTCTGCACTCGCCCTTCGGCGTTGACGAAAGTTCCTGAAGTCTCGGTAAACGGCGCAATCGGCAGGAGCACATCGATGTGTTGCAGTGAATGCAATTGCAGCGGGCTCATCGCAACCACGAACTCTGCGGCGCGCAATGCCGTGTCCGCCGCCGCCGGGTCGGCGGCATCGAGCAGCGGGTCGACATTGAGCATGAGCAAGGCCTTCAACGGCATCGGCGCACCGCCCAGCATCTGCCCGGCGTTCATGCCCTGTTCACCGGGAATCACGCCGATCAGCTGCGCACCCACCGTGTTCGCCGCTTCGGTAAGGTAGCCAAGGCTCGCGCCGGTTCGCTCGGCGATCCATTGCGCCAAGCTCAGCAGCGCGGCCGCTTGCGGGTGTTGTGCGGCTGCGTTGCCGAGCAGCACGGCCTTGCGCTCGCCGCTGAGCAAGGACCGCGCAATCGCCTCGGCGTGCGCGCCGGCCCGGCCCGGCATCGGCGCGGCAACACCCTGGGCCTGGGCAATCGCCTGCGCCACATCGGCCAGGCTTTGCAGCCATTCGCTGGGCGGCGCGACGATGCCCTCACCCAGCCTCATCAACCAGTCGTCTTGCAGGGCGTGGATGCTGTGCAATTTCGCGCCCTTGCGCACCGCCTGGCGCAGGCGCAGCGCGAACAGTGGGTGATCCTTGCGCAGGAAGGAGCCGACCACCAACGCCGCCTGCAGCGATGACAGCGCGGCGATGGGCATTCCCAACCAACGCGCCTTGCCCTGGCCCGCACCATTGCTGAAATCGGCGTGACGTGTGCGGTGGTCGATGTTTTGGCTGCCCAAGCCATGCACGAGCTTCGTCAGCAGATGCAGTTCCTCGACCGTGCTGTGCGCCGAACCCAGCGCGCCAATGCTGTGCGCGCCATCGGCGAGTGAAATCCGGGTCAGGCTGCGCGCCACGTGTTCGAGCGCCGCCGTCCATGACACGGTTTCCCATTCGTCACCCTTCCTGATCATGGGCACCGTGAGCCGCGCGTCGCTGTTCAGCGCCGTGTAGGAAAAGCGGTCGCGATCGGCGATCCAGCATTCGTTCACGGCCTCGTTTTCAAGCGGAACGACGCGCATCACCTTGCCCGACTTCACCTGAACCACCAGGTTCGCTCCGGTGCTGTCGTGCGGGCTGATGCTCTTGCGGCGCGACAACTCCCAGGTGCGGGCGCTGTAGCGAAACGGCTTGCTGGTGAGCGCACCGACCGGGCAAAGGTCGATCATGTTGCCCGAAAGTTCGGAGTCGATCGTCTCCCCGGCAATCGTCGTGATCTCGCTGTGTTCGCCGCGGTGGATCATGCCCAGTTCCATCACGCCCGCAACTTCCTGCCCGAAGCGAACGCAGCGCGTGCAATGGATGCAGCGGTTCATCTCTTGCATCGAGACCAGCGGTCCCGCGTCCTTGTGCAGTACAACGCGCTTCTCTTCGCTGTAGCGTGAACTCGATGCGCCGTAGCCGACGGCAAGGTCCTGCAACTGACACTCGCCGCCCTGGTCGCAAATCGGACAGTCGAGTGGGTGGTTGATGAGCAGAAACTCCATCACGCCCTGTTGCGCCTTGAGCGCCTTGTCGCTCTTGGTGCGAACAATCATTCCCTGCGTGACGGGCGTGGCGCAGGCCGGCATCGGCTTCGGCGCTTTTTCGATGTCGACCAGGCACATGCGGCAGTTCGCAGCGATCGACAATTTCTTGTGATAGCAGAAATGCGGAATGTAGATTCCGCATTGGTCCGCGGCGTGCATGATCACGCTGCCTTCGGCAACCTGCACCTTGCGACCATCGAGTTCGATTTCAATCATGGTGGGGTGTCGGTCTTCCTGCTACCCATCAGCCGGGACCGGGCACGACTTGTGTTCGATGTGATGCACGAACTCGTCGCGGAAGTTCTTGATCATCGCGCGCACCGGCATCGCCGCGGCATCTCCCAGGGCGCAGATGGTGCGGCCTTGGATGTTATCGGACACCGAGTTCAACAGATCGATGTCTTGCATGCGCCCCTGGCCATGTTCGATGCGATACACCATGCGGTACAGCCACCCCGTGCCTTCGCGACAAGGCGTGCACTGACCGCACGATTCGTGGGTATAGAAATAGGACAGTCGCAACAGGCTCTTCACCATGCAGCGGGTGTGATCCATGACGATCACCGCGCCCGAGCCGAGCATCGAGCCGGCCTTGGCGATGCTGTCGTAGTCCATCGTGCAGTCCATCATCGTGGCAGCGGTCAGCACCGGCGCGGACGAGCCCCCAGGGATCACGGCCTTGAGTTTGCGGCCCGCACTCGCGCCTCGAACGCCGCCCGCAAGTTCGAGCAACTTGGGGAATGGCGTGCCCAGCGGCACTTCATAGTTGCCGGGCAGTTCCACATCGCCGACCACCGAGTAGATCTTGGTACCGCCGTTGTTCGGCTTACCGACTTCGAGATAGGTCTGACCCCCGTTGCGGATGATCCACGGCACCGCCGCAAATGTTTCGGTGTTGTTGATCGTCGTCGGCTTGCCGTACAGGCCGTAGCTCGCCGGGAAGGGCGGCTTGAAGCGCGGTTGACCCTTCTTGCCTTCGAGAGATTCGAGCAACGCCGTCTCTTCACCGCAGATGTAGGCGCCGAAGCCATGCGTGGCGTGCAACTCGAAACTGAAATTCGAACCGAGCAGGTTCGCGCCCAGGTATCCGGCGGCGCGCGCTTCGTCGAGCGCCGCCTCGAATCGTTCGTAGACCTCGAAGATTTCGCCGTGGATGTAGTTGTAGCCCACTGCCGTTCCCATCGCATACGCGGCGATCACCATGCCTTCGATCACGATGTGCGGGTTGAACATCAGGATGTCGCGGTCTTTGCAGGTGCCGGGCTCGCCTTCGTCGGAGTTGCACACCAGATACTTGGCCCCGGGGAACAGACGCGGCATGAAGCTCCACTTCAAGCCGGTCGGAAAGCCCGCACCGCCGCGGCCACGCAAGCCCGAGGTCTTGACTTCGGCGACCACTTGTTCGGGTGTCATGCCCGCACCTTCGCCCTTGGCGAGAATCTTGCGCAGCGCCTGGTAGCCGCCGCGCCCTTCGTAGTCTTTCAGCGACCAGTTGCGGCCGTTCAGGCCCTCGTAGATTTGGCCACCGATGTGCCGGCCGTGAAAGCAGCTGAGGCTGCCGTCGGACTGAAAACGCGACAGGTCGAGCATCGCCATCACGCCGTCGCCGCGCCGGTGCGCGCCGGGCTTTGCAGACTCGTTCGCAAGGTGTCGAGCAGGGCATCCAGACGCTCAGGGGTCATGAAACTGCACATCTGCAAGTCGTTCACGAGCATCACCGGCGCGTCGGCGCAAGCGCCCAGGCATTCACTTTGATGCACCGTGAACAGGCCGTCGGCGCTCGTGCCGCCGGTGTCAACTCCGAGGCGCTGGCACAGGTGCGCCAGCGCCTGTTGCCCGTCGCGCAACTGGCACGGCAGGTTGGTACAGACGTTGAGCTTGAAGCGCCCGGTCGGCTGCTGGTTGTACATGTTGTAGAAGGTCGTGACTTCGTGCACCGCGATGGGCGGCATGTGCAAGTATTCAGCGACCGCTTTCTCTGCTTCGCCCGACACATGGCCTTCCTGCTGCTGCACGATCGCAAGACACGCCATCACTGCCGACTGGCGCTGGTCGGCCGGGTACTTTGCGACTTCACGGTCGAAGCGCTTCCGCATCGGATCGGACAAGACGAAGCTCATTGGAGCCCCTCGCCCGGCGAGCAGTCCCGCCGGTCCCTAGGGGGGATGCGGGCCGGCTTCGGATCGGCCCGCCTCATCGATCGATCTCCCCGAACACGATGTCCATCGTGCCGATCACCGCCACGGCATCGGCGATCATGTGGCCGCGTACGATCTCGTCCAACGCCGCGAGGTGCGCGAATCCCGGCGCCCGAATCTTCAGCCGATAAGGCTTGTTCGCACCATCGCTGACGATGTAGATTCCAAACTCGCCTTTCGGGTGCTCCACCGCCGCGTAAGCCTCGCCTTCCGGAACGTGAAAGCCCTCGGTGAAGAGCTTGAAGTGATGGATCAGCTCTTCCATGCTCGACTTCATGTCGACGCGCGGCGGCGGCGCCACCTTGTGGTTGTCGGTGATCACCGGGCCAACGTTCTCTCGCAGCCATGCAACGCACTGCGCAATGATCTTGTTGGACTGGCGCATTTCTTCCACGCGCACCAAGTAACGGTCGTAGGTATCGCCGTTGACGCCCACCGGAATATCGAACTCCAGCCTGTCGTAGACCTCGTAGGGCTGCTTCTTGCGCAGGTCCCACTCCACGCCCGAACCGCGCAACATCGGCCCGGTGAACCCAAGGTTCAACGCGCGCTCGGGAGCAACCACGCCGATACCGACGGTGCGCTGCTTCCAGATGCGGTTGTCGGTGAGCAGGGTTTCGTATTCATCCACGCAGGCCGGAAAACGCTTCACGAAATCGTCGATGAAATCGAGCATCGAACCCGAGCGGTTTTGATTCAACCTCGCCATGGCCTTGGCATTGCGGATCTTCGACACCGTGTACTGCGGCATGCTGTCGGGCAGATCGCGGTATACGCCTCCGGGGCGGAAGTAAGCGGCATGCATGCGCGCGCCCGAGGCAGCCTCGTACATGTCAAAGAGGTCTTCGCGCTCGCGGAAACAGTAGATGAAGATGTTCATCGCACCGCAGTCCAGACCGTGCGCACCCAACCACATCAGGTGATTCAACAGCCGCGTGATCTCGCTGAACATGACGCGGATGTACTGCGCGCGAATCGGCACCTCCACACCCAGCAGTTTCTCGATGGCCATGCAATACGCGTGCTCGTTGCACATCATCGACACGTAGTCGAGCCGGTCCATATACGGCAGCGACTGCATGAAAGTCTTGCTTTCGGCAAGCTTTTCCGTCGCGCGATGCAACAGGCCGATGTGCGGATCGGCGCGCTGAATCACTTCGCCATCGAGTTCGAGCACGAGTCGCAGCACACCGTGCGCAGCCGGGTGCTGAGGGCCGAAGTTCAGCGTGTAGTTCTTGATGTCAGCCATGGGCAGGCACCGGCGCGGGCATGACGCCGCGCTGAAACTCGGCGCAGGCCGACTTCCCGAAAACGAAATCGGGCGCGAGCAGCGGGGGGCCGGAGCTGCGCGTCAGCGTGCAGTTCTTGATATCGACCATGGAAAGTCTGTTTCGCTTGCGCGCGCTCAGTGCAACCCGCCGTATCGCTCTTCGCGAACGATGCGCGGCGTGATTTCACGTGGTTCTATCGTCACGGGCTGGTAGATCACGCGCTTGGCGACCGGGTCATAGCGCATCTCAACATGGCCGGAGGTGGGAAAATCCTTGCGGAACGGGTGGCCGATGAAGCCATAGTCGGTGAGGATGCGACGCAGGTCGAGGTGGCCTTCAAAAATGATGCCGAAGAGATCGAAGGCTTCGCGCTCGAACCAGTTGCTCGAACTCCAGATCTCGCCCAACGAAGCAATCGTCGGCATGTCATCGTCGGCGCAGAACACCTTGAGGCGCAGTCGCCAGTTCTTGCTGACCGACAGCAGGTGCGAGACGACGCAGTAGCGCGATCCCTCCCACGGCTGGTCTTTGTAGCTCGAATAGTCGACCCCGCAGACATCGAGCAATTGTTCGAAACACAGCTCCGCGTGATCACGCAGCAGGGTTGCGCTGGCCAGATAGTCGGCCGGGCCAACCGTGACGGAGATTTCTTCGCGCTCGCGCACCAGGCGCACGACGCGAGTGCCCAGCACCGATTCGATCGCAGCCTGCAGGGTATCGAGTTTGTTCATCGTCGGTTTCAGCGGGCAATCGTCGTTTCACGCCGAATCTTCGCCTGCAACTGCAAAATGCCGTACAGCAGTGCCTCTGCAGTCGGCGGGCAGCCTGGCACGTAGACGTCGACGGGAACGATGCGGTCGCAGCCACGAACCACGGAATAGCTGTAGTGGTAGTAGCCGCCGCCGTTGGCGCAACTGCCCATCGAAAGCACCCAGCGCGGTTCTGCCATCTGGTCGTACACCTTGCGCAGCGCGGGAGCCATCTTGTTGCACAGCGTGCCGGCGACGATCATCAAATCGCTTTGGCGCGGGCTGGGTCGGAACAGCATGCCGAAGCGGTCGATGTCGTAGCGTGCCGCGCCGGCATGCATCATCTCCACCGCACAGCAAGCCAGGCCGAACGTCATGGGCCAGAGCGACCCCGTCTTGGACCAGTTGATCACTGTGTCCAGACTCGTCGTGACGAAGCCTTCCTTGAGGATGCCTTCAATGCCCATGATGTGCGCTCACTCCCAGTCGAGTGCGCCCTTCTTCCATTCATAGGCAAAGCCGACGACCAGAATCAGCAGGAACACCATCATGGCCCAGAAACCCAGCGGACCGATTTCGCGCAGTGCCACGGCCCATGGAAACAGGAACGCGATTTCCAGGTCGAACAAAATGAAGAGGATCGCGACGAGGTAGTAGCGCACATCGAACTTCATGCGCGCATCTTCGAAAGCCTCGAAGCCGCATTCGTAGGGAGAGTTCTTCGCCGCGTCGGGCCGGCGCGGCCCCAGCACAAAACCGAGCACCTGCGGCGCCACGCCCACCGCCACGCCGACCAGAATGAACAGAATGACCGGGAGGTAGGGTTCCAGATTCATGGTCGGTCAGTGAACGCGCGAAGCGATGTCGTGTTGCGGTTTAGCGGCTCGCACAGCGGGTTGGGTTGAAGCGCAATCTCATGGTGCCGACGGCGAGACTCGAACTCGCACAGCTTTCGCCACTACCCCCTCAAGATAGCGTGTCTACCAATTTCACCACGTCGGCGCTGCACTGCGGTCGAAGTCTGGTTTGCTTGAGGTTTCGTGCACCAAACCGCCTTGGATTCTAACCACAACACCCTGCGTGTCCGGGCGGGTTTGGGCAGTGGCGAACGTGGTCTTGCGCCCTCGCAAGACCGCGCCTCGCCACGTCGAGCGCTTGCCGCTATTTAGTCGGGATGGCACCCGCACCCGAGGCGGCCGGCGCCGGGCTCGGCACCGGGATCGTCACCGCACCGATGTCTGCGCCGCCGGCCGTGCCCGGCACCTGGTCGGCGCCGCTCGGAACCACCGCCGAAGCCGCCGCGGCCGGCCGGTCGAGCACGCTGCGGCCACGCGACGGGGTGCGTTCGTTCGAGGTATACGCCAGCGACAGCGTACAGACGAAGAACACAGCCGCGCAGACCGCCGTGAAGCGCGACAGAAAGTTTGCGCTGCCCGTCGCCCCGAACAGGCTGCCCGACGCGCCGCTGCCGAACGATGCGCCCATGTCGGCGCCCTTGCCGTGCTGGATCAGCACAAGACCGATCATCACCAGCGCCGACAGGATCTGCAGTGCGACGACGAGATTCATCAACAAATTCATTGGTTCAACTCCGAGAGGACTTGGGTCCGCGGCTTCACGACGCCGCGCGGCAAATTGCTGCAAAGTCTGCGGCCTTCAACGACGCACCGCCGATCAACCCGCCATCGATATCGTCCTGCGCAAACAGCGGTGCGGCGTTGTCGGCGCTGACGCTGCCGCCATACAGAATCTTCATCTCGCCGGCCTTGGCCGAAGCGGCCGACAACTGCAAGCGCAGCATGGCATGCACGGCCTGGGCCTGCTGCGGGCTCGCCGTCTTGCCGGTACCGATGGCCCATACCGGCTCATACGCGACGACGACCTGCGAAATGCAGTGCGCCAGCGTGTGGATCACGGCCGACATCTGGCGTTTCACGACCAGGTCGGTTTGCCCCGCTTCACGCTCGGCCAGGGTTTCACCGACACAGACGATGGGGGTGAGGTTGTGGGCAAGCGCAAGCTTGGCTTTGTCTGCCACGAGTTGGTCGCTCTCGCGGTGCATTGCCCGACGCTCCGAGTGGCCGACGATGACGTAGCGGCAGCCGAACTCGGCGAGCATCGCCGTCGCCACTTCACCGGTGTATGCGCCGAATTCGAACGCCGAGCAGTCCTGTGCGCCCCAGGCAATGCGGGCGCCTTGCAGCGACAGGGCCACATCCGCCAGGTAGGGAAACGGCACGCACACCGCCACTTCGGCCACCCACGGGCCGGCAGCTTTGAGTGCCGCGAGCAACGCCGTATTCACGGCGCGGTTGCCGTTCATCTTCCAGTTGCCTACCACCAACTTGGATCGTTTCACGAATCTGCCCTTCAGCGCCTGTCGCGCCCGTTTACCACGTCAGCACGAGCTTGCCGATGTGCTGGTTCGTCTCCATCAGCGCGTGCGCCGCCGCTGCTTGCGCCGCGGGGAACACCTGGTAAATGACGGGCTTGACGACTCCGCGTTCAAGCCAAGGCCAGACCTTGCTGCGCAATGCGGCTGCGATGGCTGCCTTGAACGCAATCGGCCGCGGGCGCAGCGTCGAGCCGGAAATGGTGAGACGACGCCGCAGCACCAGGCCTGCGTCGATCTGCGCCTCCACGCCACCCTGCACCGCGATGATCACGAGGCGCGCATCTTCCGCCATGCACTTGATTTCGCGCGCGACGTATGCGCCCGCGACCATGTCGAGCACGACATCGACACCGCGCTTGGCCGTGATGCGGCTCACTTCTTCCGCAAAGTCGTGGCTGCGGTAGTTGATCGCGTGGTCGGCGCCGAGCTCGAGACAGGCCTTGCATTTGTCATCGCTGCCGGCGGTGGCGATCACCGTCGCACCGGCCGCCTTGGCCATTTGAATCGCCGTGACGCCGATGCCGCTGCTACCGCCCTGGATCAGCAGGGTCTCACCCGGCTGCAGCCGGGCGCGATCGAAGACGTTGGACCAGACGGTGAAGAAAGTCTCCGGCAGGCTCGCCGCTTCAATGTCGCTCAGGCCCTTTGGGCTGGGCAGGCATTGCGCCACCGGTGCCACGCACAGCTGCGCATAGCCGCCCCCGGCGACGAGCGCGCAAACACGGTCGCCGATAGCGAAGCCGGCCGCTTTCATCGCCGCAACGTCGCCATCGACGATGACACCCGCGACTTCGAGACCGGGCAAGTCAGAGGCACCCGGGGGCACCGGATAGTGGCCCTTGCGTTGCAGCACGTCGGGCCGGTTCACACCGGCCGCCGCGACCTTGATCAGCAACTCGCCGGCGCCGGCCACCGGGTCGGGCCGCTGCACCAGGCGCAACACCTCGGGCGCACCGTAACTTGAAATCTCGATTGCGTTCATGACAGGCTGGGCGAAATCACGCTTCGCCTTACTCCTGGTGCGCGGGGATCGGCTGCGAGTCGCGATCGAGCAAGGCCTTCATCGACAGTTTGACGCGGCCCTTTTCGTCGGTTTCGAGCACCTTGACCCTGACGATCTGGCCTTCCTTGAGGAAGTCGGTGACCTTTTCGACACGCTGGTGCGCGATCTGGCTGATGTGCAGCAGCCCATCCTTGCCCGGCATCAGGTTCACGAGTGCACCGAAGTCGAGAATCTTCGTGATCGCGCCTTCATAGATCTTGCCCACTTCCACTTCGGCCGTGATCTGCTCGATGCGCTTCTTCGCGAACGCGGCCTTCTCAGCGTCGGTCGATGCAATCGTGATCGTGCCGTCTTCGCCGATGTCGATCGTCGTTCCTGTCTCTTCGGTCAAGGCACGGATCGTCGCGCCACCCTTGCCGATGACATCGCGTATCTTTTCCGGGTTGATCTTCAACGTGTACAGGCGCGGCGCGAACTGCGAGACCTCGGCCTTCGCACCGCCCATGGCCTCGACCATCTTGGCCAGGATGTGCAGCCGCGCCTCCTTCGCCTGCGCCAGTGCGACCTGCATGATTTCCTTGGTGATGCCCTGGATCTTGATGTCCATTTGCAGCGCCGTGATGCCCGTGGTCGTACCGGCGACCTTGAAGTCCATGTCGCCCAGGTGATCTTCGTCGCCCAGGATGTCGGTCAGCACGGCAAAGCGATTTGCGTCCTTGATCAGGCCCATCGCGATTCCAGCCACATGCGCCTTGAGCGGCACACCGGCGTCCATCAGCGCCAGACAACCGCCGCACACCGATGCCATCGACGACGAGCCGTTCGATTCGGTGATTTCGGAGACGACGCGCATCGAGTAAGGGAAGTCGGCCTGGTTCGGCAGCACTGCCACCAGCGCGCGTTTGGCCAGACGGCCATGGCCGATCTCGCGCCGTTTTGGAGTGCCCACACGACCGGTTTCGCCGGTGGCAAACGGCGGCATGTTGTAGTGCAGCATGAACTGCTCGGTGAACTCGCCGGCGAGCGCATCGATGCGTTGCGCGTCGCGCGCGGTGCCGAGCGTCGCCGTCACCAGCGCCTGCGTCTCGCCACGCGTGAACAACGCTGAGCCATGAACCCGCGGCAACACGCCGTTGCGGATTTCGATGCTGCGAACGGTGCGGGTGTCGCGCCCGTCGATGCGCGGCTCACCGGCAAGGATTTGGCTGCGCACGATGCGCGCTTCAACGTCGAAGAGCATGCCTTCGAGCTTGACTTCGTCGAAGACTGCGCCTTCTTCCTTCAACGCCACCTTGGTGAGCGCGTAGGCTTCGCGACAAGCGTGGGTGCGGGCCTGCTTCGAGCGAATCAGGTAGGCCGCACGCAGCGGGGCTTCAGCCAGGGCTGCGACCTTTGCGATGAAGGCCTGGTCCTTCGCCGGAGCTGCCCAGTCCCAGGCCGGCTTGCCCGCGTCGCGCACCAGATCGTGAATCGCGTTGATCGCGATATTGCCCTGCTCATGCCCGAACACCACGCCGCCGAGCATGATTTCTTCGCTCAGCTGCTTGGCTTCACTCTCCACCATCAGCACGGCGGCTTCGGTGCCGGCGACGATCAACTCCATCTGCGAGCTGGCGAGCTGCGTCTTGCCCGGGTTCAACACGTACTTGCCGTCGATATAACCCACGCGGGCCGCGCCGATCGGGCCGTTGAAGGGAATGCCGGAGATCGCGAGCGCGGCGCTCGCGCCGATCATCGCGGCGATGTCCGCTTGAATTTCCGGGTTCAGCGAAAGCACGTGCACGACCACCTGCACTTCGTTGAAGAAGCCGTCCGGAAACAAGGGTCGAAGCGGCCGGTCGATGAGGCGCGAGGTCAGCGTTTCGAGTTCGCTCGGTCGGCCTTCGCGCTTGAAAAAGCTTCCAGGGATCTTGCCCGCGGCGTAGGTTTTCTCGATGTAGTCCACCGTCAGCGGAAAGAAGTCTTGTCCTGCCTTGGCCGATTTCGCCGCCACGACAGTGGCAAGCACGACGGTGTCTTCAATGTCAACCAGCACGGCACCGCCGGCCTGGCGCGCGATTTCGCCGGTCTCCAGCGTGACTTTGTGTTGGCCCCATTGGAACGTCTTGGTGATCTTCTTGAACATGCTCATGCGCATTTCTCCGGTTGGGCTGGCCTGGTGGGCTCAGCGGTTCGGGTCACCGGGCTTCGTGGCGAGATGCCATTCCAGTGGTGTTCGCGATGGAACATCGATGGAATGACACAGCAGCGCCAGGATGATTGCGGTATTCCCGTGGTCTGTGGATCGAAACCGGAGCCTGCGCTGGCGAATTCCAGACAGGCCCCGTGATGCAGGTTTGCGCGGCCTCAGTGCTACTTGCGCAAGCCTAGCTTCTGGATCAACGCCGTGTAGCGATCGGCGTCGGTTTCCTTGAGGTAGGTCAGCAGGCTCTTGCGCCGATTCACCATCTTGAGCAGACCCCGACGACCGTGGTGGTCCTTCAGGTGCGTCTTGAAGTGCGGCGTGAGTTCATTGATGCGGTCGGTCAGGAGTGCGACTTGCACTTCGGGCGACCCGGTATCGTTGGCGCTGCGCGCGTTGCCCTTGACGATCTGGGCGATGTGCGCCGTGGTGGCGGTCATGACTCGTTTCCTGCTTGATGGACCCGAGCACCCTGAGCCACGCATGGGCCGCAGGGTCCGCGGTTCCGATTGATCACTTGCGGTCGCCGGTGAAACCGACCGGCGCCGTGCCTGCCCTCGATGCCTTGCGGAGCGAGGAGCGCGCGATTATAGACGCAGCGCGCGCCTCAACCTTTGCACCCCGTCGCTGAGCCGGCTCGGGTCGCGCGTGGCGAAGCACCAGCGCAGCCAGCCTTCGGCCTGCGGCGCAATGCAGCTCGCTCACATAGGCTGCGATCGCTTCGCGCAACTCAGGCAGGCCGAAGTTGTGCGCGTAAAAGGTTTCGCCCTCGGCGATGGAACGGATTGCAGCTGCACCGACATGGGCCGGGGTCGCTTCGTCGCTTTCGCCGAACCAGAACGCCAGCACGTCACTGCGGCCGATGCCGGCGTTGGACACTTCGCGAATCCTGGACGCCGGCAAACTCTCGATGGCGCTTCTCATGTTTCGGTTTCCGGCCGCGCACGGGGCGTGGAAATGTCGGTCAGAGGCCAACGCGGCCTGACGTCGAAAGCGTAGTGCGTCGATGCATCGGCCAAACCTCGCTGCAGTCGCATTGCAGCGGCCAAGGCGATCATCGCGCCATTGTCGGTGCACAACTCGAGTTCGGGATAGTGCACCCGCGCGCCGCGTTTGGCGCAGGCGGCATCGAGTTGTTCGCGCAGACGAAGGTTCGCGCCGACGCCGCCGCTCACGACAAGACGCGAAAGGCCACAACGCCGAAGCGCCAGCAACGACTTGTGCACCAGCACGTCAATGATGGCCTGCTGCGTCGCTGCCGCCAGATTGGCGCGGTCTTGCTCGCAGACGTTGGCTCCCAACTTCAAGGCCTGGGTCCGCACCGCCGTCTTCAAGCCGGCGAAGGAAAAATCGAGCGTTGGGCTGTGCAACATGGGCCGCGGCAGGCTGAATGCGTTCGGGTCGCCGAATTCCGCCAGCCGCGCCAGCGCCGGTCCGCCGGGGTAGCCCAGACCCAGCAACTGCGCGGACTTGTCGAAAGCCTCTCCTGCCGCGTCGTCGATCGTTTCGCCCAGGAGTTCATAGCGGCCGACGTCGATCACGCGCATCAGCTGCGTGTGGCCACCTGACACCAGCAAGGCGACAAACGGAAATTCGGGCGCATCGCGCGACAGGAACGGCGACAGCAGGTGCCCTTCCAGGTGGTGCACACCGAGCACCGGGCGGTTCAGCGCCGCAGCGAGGGAACATGCCAACCCGGCGCCGACGAGCAATGCGCCCGCCAGGCCCGGCCCGCGCGTGAACGCCACGACATCGATCGCCGCCAGCGACAGGCCCGATTGCGCAAGCACCTGGCGTGTCAACGGCACGATGCGCCGGATGTGATCGCGCGAGGCCAGCTCAGGGACGACGCCGCCGAAGGCAGCATGCATCTCGACTTGACTGTGCAGCGCATGTGCCAGCAGTCGCGGCTTCGCAGATGCATTTGCGGCGTCGACTTGCACAACCGCAACGCCGGTTTCGTCACACGAGGTTTCGATGCCCACCACGTTCATCGTGGCAGTGTAGGGGTCGTTCGGCTGGGCTCGTCGGCAAGGCAGGGCCGCGACGGCACCCGGTCGCAGCCTCGGACCCGTTGTCAACCTCCGCCCTTCTCCTTCGCGTGGTTGATCGAATACTTTGGAATCTCGATTACCACGTCGCGTCGCGACAAGATCGCCTGGCACGACAGGCGCGACGTCGGCTCCAGACCCCAGGCACGGTCCAGCAGATCTTCTTCGCTCTCGTCGATCTCGCCCAATGAGTCGAAGCCCTCGCGCACCACCACATGGCAGGTCGTGCAGGCACAGCTCAGCTCGCAGGCGTGTTCGATGTCGATGTTGTGCTCAAGCAGCGCTTCGCAAATCGACGTGCCAGGGCTGGCATCGATCTGTGCTCCGGCCGGGCAGTACTCGGCGTGCGGAAGGATCGTGATGGTGGGCATGTTGCGCAACCGTGCGTCACACGTCTTCGACGCGCTTTCCCGCGAGGGCGTTGCGAATGCCGCGGTTCATGCGCTGTGCGGCGAACTCCTCGGTGCCCTGGGCCAGGGCTTCCACCGCGGCGTCGATACGGTTCTGGTCGTTGCCTTCGCGCACCACCTGCACCGCCGCCAACAGGCCTTCGACCACCGCGCGCTGCTCTGTGCTGAGCAGGTTGCCGTCGGCGAGCAATGCCGCGCGCGTGGCCAGCACCAGGCGTTCGGCTTCAACCCGCGATTCGCGCAGGCCGCGTTCAATCATGTCCTGTTCAGCGGCGGAAAAGCTTTCGGTCAGCATGCGCGCGATGTCTTCGTCGCCCAGGCCGTAGCTGGGCCTGACGGCAATCGTCGCTTCCACGCCCGAGGTCTGTTCGCGCGCGCTGACGCTCAGCAGGCCATCGGCGTCAACCTGAAAACTCACCCGCACCCGCGCCGCGCCAGCCACCATGGGGGGTATGCCGCGCAGCTCGAACTTGGCGAGCGACCGGCAGTCGGCAACCAGTTCGCGCTCGCCTTGCACCACATGCACGGCGATCGCCGTCTGGCCATCCTTGAAAGTCGTGAAGTCCTGCGCGCGTGCGGTGGGGATGGTGCTGTTGCGCGGGATGATGCGTTCGACAAGCCCGCCCATCGTCTCGAGCCCCAGCGACAGCGGGATCACGTCGAGCAGCAGCAGTTGATCGGCGCCTGAATTGCCGGCCAAGGCGTTGGCCTGGATCGCGGCGCCGACGGCGACCACTTCGTCCGGGTTCAGATTGGTCAACGGCGGCTTGCCGAAGAGTTGCGCCACCGCGGCCTGCACCATGGGCATGCGCGTCGAGCCACCGACCATCACGATGCCTTTGACCTCGCCTTTGTCGACCTTGGCGTCGCGCAAGACCTTGCGCACTGCGCTGACGGTGCGTGCGACCAGGGGTTGCGCAAGCGACTCGAACTCATCGCGTGTGACGCGCACCGACAGCTCGGTGCCTGCGGAAAGCGGACAGGCCAGCGTGGCGTGTTCGGCGCCGGAGAGCTTTTCCTTGGCCGCACGCGCCGCGACCAGCAGGGCGCGCTTGTCCTGCGGTGTGACGGCTGTCTGGCCGCTGCGCTGCAGGGCCCAGGCCGCGAGCGCGGCATCGAAATCGTCGCCGCCGAGGGCCGAGTCGCCGCCCGTGGCGCTGACCTCGAAGACACCGGCCGAAAGTCGCAGCAGCGAAATGTCGAACGTACCGCCACCGAGGTCGTACACCGCATACAGGCCCTCGCTGCCATGCTCAAGACCGTAGGCGATGGCCGCCGCAGTGGGCTCGCTGATGAGGCGCAGCACATTCAAGCCGGCAAGTTGCGCCGCGCCTTTCGTCGCCTGACGTTGTGCGTCATCGAAGTACGCCGGCACGGTGATGACGGCACCGAACAGTTCGTCGTCGAACGTGGCTTCGGCACGCTCGCGCAAGGCGGCGAGGATCTCTGCTGAAACCTCCACCGGCGACTTGTCGCCCGCGATCGTTCGTAACTTCAGCATTCCGGGTGCGTCGACAAACTCATAGGGCAAGCGTTCCCGGCCGGCGACGTCGGCGACGCCGCGGCCCATGAAGCGTTTGACGGAGACAATGGTATTGCGCGGGTCCAGCGCGGCATCGGCCAATGCGGCGGCGCCGATCTGGCGCCGACCTTCGGCCATGTAGCGCACCGCCGAAGGCAAGATGACATGGCCCGCGGCATCTGGCAGACATTCGGCGACGCCATTGCGAACCGCGGCAACGAGGGAATGCGTCGTGCCCAGATCAATGCCCACGGCAATGCGGTGTTGGTGCGGATCCGGCGCGCCGCCGGGCTCTGAAATCTGCAGCAAGGCCATGACTCAATCCTGCAATGCCTCAAGGCGGCGCTCGATGTCAGCCGCAAACCGCTCCAGGAACATGAGACCCCGGACCTCTTGCGCCGCGCTCGGCATGTCTTGCTCGGCGTCGATCAGTCTTTGCAGCCGCTGCGTCGCGGCCTCGCGCTGCAGCGCCACTGCCGCCGCGAGCGATTCGACTTGATCTGCGCCCTGGGCAGCGTCGAGGCTTTCGCGCAGTTCCATCTGCCGCATCAAGAAAACAGGCGGCATTGCCGTGTTTGTTTCGGCATCGATGGCCTGGCCCGCCAGCTCGCACAGATAGGCGGCGCGGCGCAGCGGCTGCTGGAGTCGTTGATATGCTTCATTCACGCGCACCGCCCATTGCAGAGCGACGCGCTTCGCGGCAGCCCCCTCACCGGCAAACTTGTCGGGGTGGATCTGACCCTGCAAGGCTCGCCAGCGCTGGTCCAGGTCCGCCCGGTCAAGGCCGAAGCGCCGCGCCAGGCCGAACAGCTCGAAATCGTCGCTTGCCAGATTCATCCGAGCCGCCTCGCGTAGAAAACGCTGGTGCCGTTTTCTTCATAGCCGCCAAACGCTGCGCGCCTGACGTAGCCACAACGCTCATAGAAGCGCAAAGCCTCGGGCTGGCGATCGCCCGTTTCAAGGGTCGCCAAACGGATACCCCTGCCGAGCAAGCGCGCCTCGAGTTTTTCGAGCAAGGCCCGGGCGACCCCCCGGCCGCGCTGCTGCGGCCGCACGAACATGCGTTTGATCTCGCCATAGGGCTGACTATCGGTCGCGGCCTCCGGTGGCATGACGCGCACCGCCCCGCAGCCCAGCGCGTCACCACCGCGGCGCGCGACCAGGAAGTACACATGCTGGGCAAGCAACTCCTGAACACCCAGGATGTGGTTGTGGTCAGGCTCGTACAACGCCGCCAAATAGTCGTCGAGCTCGCGAAACAGCGCAACAACTTCGGGCTGGTCGGGGCTCTCGGCGCGAATGGCGATGGCGGGCTCGGCGGACATGGAGACTGGAAGCGCGGCTCAGGGCCGCGCGGGCGCGGGCATTGCCGAATCAGACGCGGAACGACTCGCCGCAACCGCAGCGGTCTTTCTCACGAGGGTTGTGGAACTTGAATCCTTCGTTCAGGCCTTCGCGCACGAAGTCGAGTTCGGTGCCATCGATATAGGGCAGGCTCTTCGGGTCGACGAGGACCTTCACGCCATGCCCCTCGAAAACGATGTCTTCGGGGGCGAGTTCGTCGGCGTACTCGAGCTTGTATGCCAGCCCCGAGCAACCGGTGGTCTTGACGCCCAGGCGCACACCGACACCTTTGCCGCGCTTGCTCAGGTAACGCGTGACGTGGCGCGCGGCCGCTTCGGTCAGAGTGACTGCCATCTTCGTTATCTGCCCTGCGTGCTCAATGCACTTGGCCGGTCTTGGCCTTGTAGTCGTTGACTGCAGCCTTGATCGCATCTTCGGCCAGGATCGAGCAGTGGATCTTCACCGGCGGCAATGCCAGCTCCTGGGCAATGTGGGAGTTCTTGATCGTCAAGGCTTCGTCGAGCGACTTGCCCTTGACCCATTCCGTCACCAGCGAACTCGAAGCGATCGCCGAGCCGCAGCCATAGGTCTTGAACTTCGCGTCTTCGATCAAGCCGCTGATCGGGTTGACCTTGATCTGCAGTTTCATCACATCGCCGCAAGCCGGCGCGCCCACCATTCCGGTGCCCACCGTGTCATCACCCTTTTCGAACGAGCCCACGTTGCGCGGGTTCTCATAATGGTCGACGACCTTTTCACTGTATGCCATGCCATCTCTCCAACGATTCTTTCGGTTTCAATTTCAGTGCGCCGCCCACTGAATCGTGCTCATGTCCACACCGTCTTGGAACATCTCCCAAAGCGGCGAAAGCTCGCGCAGCTTGGCGACGCGGTCTTTCAATGTCGTGATCACGTACTCGATCTCTTCTTCCGTCGTGAAGCGCCCGATCGTCATGCGCAGGCTCGAATGCGCCAGTTCGTCGCTGCGTCCGAGGGCACGCAACACGTAACTCGGCTCCAGGCTCGCCGACGTGCAGGCTGAACCCGACGAGACGGCGATGCCTTTGATGCCCATGATCAGCGACTCGCCTTCGACGAAATTGAAGCTCATGTTCACGTTGTGCGGCACGCGCTGGTCCGGGTGGCCGTTCAGAAACGTCTGCTCGATCTGCGACAAGCCCTTGATCAGCCGCTGCTGCAGCATGCGGATGCGTTCGCTCTCCACCCCCATCTCTTCGCCGGCGATGCGATACGCCTCGCCCATGCCCACGATCTGATGCGTGGGCAACGTGCCGGAGCGCATGCCCCGCTCATGCCCTCCACCATGCATCTGTGCCTCGATGCGCACCCGCGGCTTGCGCCGAACGAACAGCGCGCCGATGCCTTTGGGTCCGTAGGTCTTGTGCGAAGCCAGGCTCATCAAATCTACCGGCAAGGTTCTCAAGTCGATCGCAACCTTGCCCGTGGCCTGCGCCGCATCGACATGGAAGATGATCCCGCGCGCACGGCACAGCGAACCGATTGCCGCAATATCCTGGATCACGCCGATCTCGTTGTTGACGTACATCACGGACACCAAAATCGTGTCCGCGCGCATTGCCGCTTCGAGACTGGCCAAATCGAGCAAACCATCTTCCTGAACGTCAAGGTAGGTGACTTCGAAACCCTGGCGCTCGAGTTCGCGCGTCGTGTCCAGCACCGCCTTGTGCTCAGTCTTGACGGTAATCAAGTGCCTGCCGCGCGTCTTGTAGAACTGCGCAGCGCCCTTCAGGGCAAGGTTGATCGATTCCGTGGCGCCCGAAGTCCAGACGATTTCGCGCGGATCGGCGCCCACCAGTTCTGCCACTCGCTCGCGCGCCTTCTCCACCGCCGCTTCTGCCTCCCAGCCCCAGGCGTGGCTGCGTGAGGCGGGATTGCCGAAGTGCTCGCGCAACCAGGGAATCATGGCGTCGACGACGCGCTGGTCCACCGGGCTGGTGGCACCGTAGTCCATATAGATGGGAAAGTGTGGGGACATGTCCATGGGGCACGGGCTCGGATTCAAGCTGGCAGGGGGCTCACTTCGAGAATGCGGCGCCAAACGCGAACACCGAGTTCGGTGCTGTGATCTTGATGGGCTTGACCACGGGCTGGCTGGAGATCGCTCGCTTCATGGGGTGTTCGGCGATCGACACGCCCTTGGCGACTTGGTCGTTGACGAGATTTCGCAGCGATACCGAGCTGAGGAATTCGAGCATCTTCGAGTTCAGCGTGGCCCACAGATCGTGCGTCATGCACCGGCCCGTGTCATCGCCCATGCAGTTTTCCTTGCCTGCGCAGCCGGTGGCGTCGAGCGGTTCATCGACCGCCAGAATGATGTCGGCGACCGTGATTTCGTCGGCTTTGCGCCCCAGCGAGTAGCCGCCGCCGGGGCCACGCGTGCTCTCCACCAGATGCTGGCGGCGCAATTTGCCGAACAACTGCTCGAGGTAGGACAGCGAGATTTGCTGGCGCGCGCTGATCGCCGCCAGCGCCACGGGCCCGGCGTGCTCGCGCAGCGCCAGGTCAATCATTGCAGTGACCGCGAATCGGCCTTTGGTGGTCAAGCGCATAAGGTTCTCCTAGAGCCCGACTGGATTAGTCGAGTATATGTGTAGCCGAGCGATTTGGTCGGGTTTGACCCGACAAGTTCCGTGGGTTCTGGAACCGTTCGCTGCACCACGGCCGCCGGCCTGCTCAGGCCTTCGGTCCAATGGCTCGATTCAAGCTTGGCGTGGCGGCCGGCAGCACCACCTGCTCGACGACACTCGCGCCAAAAACCTGCTCGCGGATGTGGGCAAGTTCGTCGCGAACCCTCGCTGCTTTCTCGAATTCCAGGTTGCGTGCATGGTCGAGCATCTGCCTTTCGAGTTGCTTGATGCGCTTGCCCAGATCCTTTTCGCTCAAACTCAACAGCGCCACGGCGTCGTTCGCCGCCTTGAGATCGTCCTTGGCACCCTTTTCGCTGTAAACGCCATCGATCAGGTCGCGCACTTTCTTGGTGATGCTGCGCGGCGTGATGCCGGCGGCGAGATTGCTTGCCACCTGGCGGTTGCGGCGTCGCTCGGTTTCGTCGATGGCCCGGCGCATCGAATCGGTCACCTTGTCGGCGTACAGAATCGCCGCGCCATTCAAATGGCGCGCGGCGCGGCCGATGGTCTGGATCAGGCTGCGCTCGGAGCGCAGAAAGCCTTCCTTGTCGGCGTCCAGGATCGCCACCAGAGAGACCTCGGGAATGTCGAGTCCTTCGCGCAGCAGATTGATTCCCACCAGAACGTCAAAGCTGCCCAGGCGCAGGTCGCGCAGGATTTCGACGCGCTCGATGGTATCGACGTCGCTGTGCAGGTAGCGCACCTTGACGCCGTTTTCCGCGAGGTAGTCGGTCAACTGCTCGGCCATGCGTTTGGTCAATGTCGTGATCAGAACGCGCTCGCCAAGCTTGACGCGCAAACGGATCTCCTGCAGCACGTCATCCACCTGCCGGGCCGCAGGGCGCACTTCGACGCTGGGGTCGACCAGGCCCGTGGGTCTGACCAGTTGCTCGACCACCTGCCCCGAGGTTCGCTCCTCGTAGGGGCCGGGGGTGGCCGAGACATACATCGCCTGGCGCATCTTGCGCTCGAACTCCTCGAACTTGAGTGGCCGGTTGTCGAGCGCGCTCGGCAAACGAAAACCGTATTCGACAAGCGTCGTCTTGCGCGATCGATCGCCGTTGTACATGCCGCTGAACTGGCCGATGAGTACATGGGACTCATCGAGGAACATCAGCGCGTCCGGCGGCAGGTAGTCCACCAGGGTCGGCGGCGGCTCTCCCGGCATCGCACCCGACAGGTGGCGCGTGTAGTTCTCGATGCCCTTGCAGTGGCCGACTTCCTGCAGCATCTCAAGATCGAAGCGTGTGCGCTGCTCGAGACGCTGCGCTTCGACCAATTTGCCCGCGGCCACCAGCTCTTGCGCGCGGGTTCGCAATTCCTCCTTGATCGTTTCGATCGCCGCCACGACACGTTCACGCGGAGTCACGTAGTGGCTGCTCGGAAAAACAGTGAAGCGCGGCACCTTCTGCCGGATTTGCCCGGTGAGCGGGTCGAACAATTGCAGCGATTCGATCTCGTCGTCGAACATCTCGATGCGGATCGCGAGTTCCGAATGTTCGGCCGGAAAGACGTCGATCGTGTCGCCGCGCACCCGAAAAGTGCCGCGGCTGAAATCGGTTTCGTTGCGCTGGTACTGCATGCGTATCAGCTGCGCGATGGCGTCGCGTTGACCGATCCTGTCGCCCACGCGCAGCAGCATCACCATCTGCATGTAGTCGCCGGGATTTCCGATGCCGTAGATGGCGCTGACGGAAGCCACGATCACCACGTCGCGGCGCTCGAGCAGGCTCTTCGTTGCCGACAGGCGCATCTGCTCGATGTGCTCGTTGATCGAGCTGTCTTTTTCAATGAACAGGTCGCGCTGCGGCACGTAGGCTTCGGGCTGGTAGTAGTCGTAGTAGCTGACGAAGTATTCGACGGCGTTCTTCGGAAAGAATTCGCGGAACTCGCTGTACAACTGCGCCGCGAGCGTCTTGTTCGGCGCGAACACGATCGCCGGGCGGCCGATGCGCGCGATCACGTTGGCCATCGTGAACGTCTTGCCTGAGCCGGTGACACCCAGCAGCGTTTGAAAACTCAGGCCATCGCGAATGCCCGCAACCAGCTGCGCGATCGCCTCTGGCTGGTCGCCTGCAGGCGCGTACGGCATGAACAGCTGGAACGGCGAATCCTCGAACATGACGAACTCGCCTTGGAGCGCGTCGTCGACGGACTCGGGTGCGTGGATTGCGGGCGAAGTGGTCATGGCAGATAAGATTCGCGGCGTTGAGCTCGCTGCAGGCGGCTGAGCAACCGCGCAGATTAGCGGAAAAACACTTCCGCTCGTCTATCACACCGCATCACAAGGACATTGCATGGCTTGGCACCTGTCCGGCGTCGAACTCGCGCCGCGCGACCCGATCCTCGGGCTGACTGAACAATTCAACGAGGACACCAATCCGGTCAAAGTCAACCTGGGCGTGGGCGTTTACGGCGACGAATCCGGGAAGTTGCCGCTGCTGCAATGCGTGCGTGCCGCTGAGGCAGCAATGGTGCAGGCTCCAAAGGCCCGCGGCTACCTGCCGATCGACGGCATTGCCGCATACGACCGGGCGGTGCAGGGTCTGGTTTTCGGCACGCAGACCGACGCGCTGCGCGAAGGCCGCATCGCGACCGTGCAGACGCTGGGTGGGACCGGCGCACTCAAGGTCGGCGCGGACTTCTTGCGCCGCCTGCAACCGGCAAGCCGGCCGCCGGCGCGCGTGTTCATCAGTGATCCGAGTTGGGAAAACCATCGCGCCTTGTTCGAAGGTGCCGGCTTCGTGGTCGAGAGCTACGCGTACTACGACGCCACCCGGCGCGACCTGAACCTGCCGGGGATGTTGGCGGCGCTGCATGCGGCGCCGGAGGGCAGCATCGTTGTCTTGCACGCGTGCTGCCACAACCCGACCGGTTGCGACCTCGATCCGGCGCAGTGGCGCGATGTCATTGCTGCGTTGAAGGGGCGTGGCCTGCTGCCGTTCCTGGACATGGCGTACCAGGGCTTTGGCGATGGCATCGCGCAAGACGGGGCCGTGGCAACGATGTTCATGGCGGCGGGGCTTGAGTTTTTCGTCTCCACCAGTTTCTCGAAGAGCTTCTCACTCTACGGCGAACGCGTCGGTGCGCTGAGCGTCGTCTGCGACTCGAAAGATGCCGCTGATCGTGTTTTGAGCCAGCTCAAGCGCGTGATCCGCAGCAACTATTCCAATCCTCCCACGCATGGCGCACAAATCGTGGTCACGGTGCTGACCACGCCTGCCCTGCGCGTGCAGTGGGAAGGTGAGCTTGGCGCGATGCGGCAGCGCATCCGTGAGATGCGCAAACTGCTGCGGGCCAAGCTCGAAGCGAAAGGGGTTGCGCAAGATGTCGGCTACATCACGAGGCAAAAAGGCATGTTCAGCTACTCCGGCTTGAACCAGGCGCAGATGCAACGCCTGCGCACCGAGTTCGGCGTCTATGGCCTCGATTCGGGCCGGATTTGCGTCGCCGCGCTGAACCACGCCAACCTCGACCGCGTGGTCGACGCCATCGCTCAGGTGCTTTGATTCAGGTGCGGATGCAACCCCACGCTTCGAAATGACCTGGAAATGTCCCTTTACTCGGCATAACTCCCTAGACAACGCGCTCCACTATGAGGCGATAGTCTGCACCCAGCCATACAATGTTGCAGTGCACAAAGAGCGTTGTGTGCGTCGATTGGTCTGCGGGGTTTGGATATCGGGCGGCATCGGGAGAGCATCTCAATGATCTACCAGTGGTATGAAACGCATCGCGCGCTGCTGAGCCCGTTTGCCGAATTCGCCAGCGCTTCGTCCAAGCTGTACACGCATCCGCTATCGCCGTTGTCGCACACGCCGCTGGCACAGCGCGTTTCAGCCGGGCTGGACTTGATGCACCGCCTGTCCAAGGAATACGAAAAGCCCGAGTTCAACATCACTTCGGTGAACATTGATGGCGTGGCAGTCGCGGTGCAGCAGCAGTTGACGCTGGAAAAGCCCTTCTGCCGATTGCTGCGCTTCAAGCGTTTCACCGACAACTCGGCGATGCTGACGCGCATGAAGGACCAGCCGACGGTACTCGTGGTTTCGCCGCTGTCGGGTCACCATTCGACGCTGTTGCGCGAGACGGTCCGCGAGTTGCTGCGCGACCACAAGGTATTCATCACCGACTGGACCGACGCACGCATGGTCCCGGAAGCAGCGGGACCGTTCCACCTGGACGACTATGTTGCCTATGTGCAGGAGTTCATCCGTGCACTGGGCAACAGCGTGAACGTGATCTCGGTGTGCCAACCCACCGTGCCGGTACTTGCCGCCGTGTCGTTGATGGCCAGCGCCGGCGAAGCGATCCCGCAGACCCTGACCATGATGGGCGGGCCGATCGATGCGCGCAAGAGCCCGACGGCAGTGAACAACCTGGCCATGACAAAGAGCCACAGCTGGTTTGAACAAAACGTCATCTACCGCGTGCCCGTCAACTACCCAGGCGCCGGCCGGCGCGTGTACCCCGGCTTCTTGCAGCATTCCGGTTTCATTGCCATGAACCCGGGACGACACGTCGAGTCGCACTACGACTACTTTCTCGATCTGGTACGCGGCGACGGCGACAGCGCCGAATTCCACCGCGATTTCTACGACGAGTACAACGCCGTGCTCGACATGCCAGCCGAGTACTACCTCGACACGATCAAGACAGTGTTCCAGGACTTCGCCCTCGTCAACGGCACTTGGGAGGTGCGTGGGGCTGCCGTACGGCCGCAAGACATCACCGGCACCGCCTTGCTGACGATCGAAGGAGAACTCGACGACATCTCCGGCGCTGGCCAAACCCGGGCTGCACATGATCTGTGCACGGGAATCCCCAAGGCACGCCAGTTCCACTACGACGTCATCGGCGCCGGCCACTACGGCATCTTCTCCGGTCGACGCTGGCGCGAACATGTCTACCCAGAGGTGCGCGACTTCATTGCGGCGCATCAGGACAGCAGCGATGCGCGCGCGCCGGTGGCAGTGCCCAGGAACCGAGGGGCCAACGCGGCGCGTTGACAATCACGGCGTGATCTCCAACGCCAGTCTCGCCGAACGAATCAACGACGCACTGCCCCAAACGCAGTGCCGGCGCTGCGGCTATGACGATTGCCGCGCCTACGCGCTGGCCATTGCCGAAGCGCAGGCGCCGATCAACCAATGCCCACCAGGTGGCCAGGAGGGTGTGGTTCGTTTGGCTGCCATCGCGCGCAGCCCGATCCTCTCTTTGAGTGTTGAGCATGGCACCGAGGGCCCGCTGCGCGTGGCGCGCATCGATGAAGCCGCTTGCATCGGCTGCACCTTGTGCGTCGAAGCCTGCCCAGTAGACTGCATCGTCGGCGCGGCCAAAGGGATGCATGGCGTGATCGAACGTTTGTGCACCGGGTGCGATCTTTGCCTGCCGGTGTGCCCTGTCGATTGCATCACCATGCACGCGCTGGACGAGCACGCGACGGGCTGGCAGGCGTGGAGTGCAACGCTGGCAGCTCAAGCCCGCCGACGCCACGAAGCACGCCAGAGCCGAATCGCGCGTGACCGTGCTGAACGCGACCAGGCCCTTGGCGCCAGGGGCAAAGCTCGGCCGAGCCTCAGCGCAACGCCGCCACCAGCAGCAGCGAGCCGATGAGCACCGGCTGGTGCAGCATGTAGAAACTCAGGCTCCAGCGGCCGAGCAGCGCCAAGCCGCCGATGCCCCTGGGCAGTGAGCCTGTGAGCCACGCCGGATGCCGGTTCAGGATCCAGCGCCCACTCGCCAGACCCCACCACATCACACCCAGCCAGGGCAGAACCGGGGCGTAGTCTTCAGTGATCGGTTTGCGTGTCACCAGGCCGATCCAGTTCGTCCAGCGTGTGTCGAACCAGACGTGCTGAATCAGCTGTGGCATGACTATCGCCAACGCGCCTGCCCACCACAGCCACGCCCCTGCGCCATGGCTCAGCCGAACCAGGATCAGCAGCACCGCGAAACCATGCAGCACTCCGAAGCTGATAAAACTTTTCGGAAACATCACGGCCGAGCCAGCGCTGACGAGAATTGCGCACGCTGCTATCTGCGCCCAGCGCCGCCAGAATCGGTGCCAACCCTGGCCTTGCTGCAACGCAATCGCCTGGCCGACTCCGGCCGTGAACATGAACAGGCTGACAATCACGGCGCGCTGCGCAGTCCAGAACGGGTCGGTGTAGAAGTTCTGCTGGATGAGCTTGAAGTGACCAAGGTCGAAACAGAAGTGAAACAGCGCCATCCAGACGATGGCGACGCCGCGCAAGGCGTCCAGGCGATCGAAACGCCCGACGCGCGCCTCAGCCGACGTCGCCGAGCTCGACCTTGCCTTGCTCAAGCCAGCCACCGCCGGGCGTTGTCGAACATGCGCATCCAGGGGCTTGGAGCGCCAACGTCGCCGCTGGTCCAGCTCATCTGCACGTTGCGAAATACACGTTCCGGGTGCGGCATCAACGCCGTGAAGCGTCCGTCGGGCGTCGTCACCGCCGTCAGGCCCTGCGCGCTGCCGTTCGGGTTGAACGGATAGGTTTCGGTAGGCACGGCGCGGTTGTCGACGAAACGCAGCGCACGGTGTACCGCCGATGGGTCGCCGCGCTGCGAGAAATCGGCATAGCCCTCGCCATGAGCGACAGCTATCGGCATGCGGCTTCCGGTCATGCCCGTGAAGAAAAGCGACGGGCTGGGCAAAACCTCGACGAGGCTCAATCGCGCCTCGAACTGCTCACTTCGATTGCCTGTGAATTGCGGCCACGCGCTCGCCCCGGGAATGATGGACGCGAGCGCCGCCATCATCTGGCAGCCGTTGCACACGCCCAGGGCCAGCGTGTCGCCGCGAGCGAAGAACGCCGCGAATTGATCAGAAAGAAGAGGATTGAACAGAATCGAACGCGCCCAGCCTTCGCCTGCGCCCAGCGTATCGCCGTAGCTGAAGCCGCCGCAGGCCACCAGGCCCTGATACATCTCCAGACAGGCACGCCCGGCCTGCAAGTCGCTCATGTGAACGTCGAAGGTTTCAAAGCCTGCACTGTGCATCGCGAAGCTCATCTCGACCTGGCTGTTCACGCCCTGTTCGCGAAGAATCGCGAGCTTTGGTCGAGCGCTGCTCACGAAGGGTGCGCCGATGCGCTGCGCAGGGTCAAAAGTGAGGTGCAGGTGCAGGCCAGGGTCATCGCTGCGCCCGGCGGCGGCGTGTTCGGCGTCGGCGCATTGCGGTTCGTCGCGCAGCCTTGCGATGCGCCAACTCACCTCGTCCCAGGTACGTTGCAGGTCGTGCAGCGGTGCCGAGAAGACTGATCTGGCGTCGCGCCAAACTTCAACGCAACCTTGCCCGTTCGGGCGGCCGATGACGTGGCTGATCCGGCTCAAGCCGTGTCGGCGCAGCACTGCCATCACGGCGTCGTGCCGGGCGCTGGGAATCTGCACCACCGCGCCCAGTTCCTCGTTGAACAGCGCTTGCAAGGTGAGTCGATCGCGCCGGGAGCTCACCTGGGTCGCCCAGTCCTTCGAGTCACCGTGATCGGCACGGCTGTCGGTGATGCCGTCGCCCATCGTGATCAACATGTCGACGTTCAAGCTCACGCCAGTCTGGCCGGCGAAGGCCATTTCGCAGATGGTTGCCCAGAGTCCTCCGTCACTGCGATCGTGATAGGCCAGCAGCAGGCCGGCCACGCGCAATTCGTTGATCGCCGCAACGAGTGCCTTGAGCATTTGCGCATCGTCGAGGTCGGGGACCTCGTCGCCGAACTGGCCCAGCACCTGCGCCAAGATCGAGCCTCCCAGGCGCATGCGCCCTGCCCCCAGGTCGATCAACAGCAACTGCGTGTCGCCCCGATGCAACTGTGGTGTCAAGGTCGTTCGCACATCGTCGAGCGTGGCAAAGGCGGTGACGATCAGCGACACAGGCGCGGTCACTTGATGCGCCTGGCCCGAGTCGTTCCAGCGGGTTTTCATGGACAGGCTGTCCTTGCCCACCGGCACGCCGATTCCGAGTTCCGGGCACAACTCCATCGCCACCGCCTTCACGGTGTCGAACAGGGCCGCGTCTTCCCCCGGCTCACCGCAAGCTGCCATCCAGTTGCAGCTGAGTTTGACGCCTGAGAGTTCGATCGGCGCTGCGAGCAGATTGGTGATCGCTTCGGCGACCGCCATGCGCCCTGACGCCGGCGCATCGAGCGCCGCCAACGGGCCGCGCTCGCCCATTGCCATCGCCTCGCCGGCGAAGCCCACGAAGTCGGCAAGCGTCACAGCGCAATCTGCCACCGGCACCTGCCATGGACCCACCATCTGGTCGCGACAGCTGAGCCCGCCGACGCTGCGGTCGCCGATCGTGATCAGGAACCGCTTGCTCGCGACGCTGGGGTGGCGCAGCACATCGAACGCGACACGGCTCAAGGCGGCGTCGTCCAGCGCCAGCGGGGTGCCTCGGCGCTGCACGCGCTGCACGTCGCGCTGCAATCGCGGCGGCTTGCCCAGCAACACCTCGAGCGGTATGTCGATCGCGCGTTCGCCGCCGAGGCCGTCTTCCAGGATCAACCGCTCGTCTGCCGTGGCCACCCCGGTCACGGCGAACGGGCAACGTTCGCGCTGGCACATCGCATCGAGCACGGGCAGGCTCTCGGGCGCGATCGCGAGCACATAGCGTTCCTGGCTCTCGTTGCACCAAATCTCCTTCGGCGCCAAACCACTTTCCTCGATGGGCACGCGAGACAAGTCGAAGCGCGCGCCGACACCCGCGCCATGAACGATTTCGGGAAATGCATTGCTCAGGCCGCCGGCACCAACGTCGTGGATCGCCAGGATGGGATTGCTCTCACCCAGGGCCCAGCAATGGTTGATGACTTCTTGCGTACGGCGTTGGATCTCGGGGTTGCCACGCTGCACCGAATCGAAATCAAGCTCGGTGGCATTCGCGCCGGCCGACATCGAACTCGCCGCACCGCCGCCCATGCCGATGCGCATTCCGGGGCCGCCCAGCTGCACGAGCAGCGTACCCGGTGCAAACCGCTTCTTCCTGGTTTGCGACGCGGCGATCGAACCCAAACCGCCGGCAATCATGATCGGCTTGTGATAGCCCCTGCGCACTTCGTTCGCGCCCGTGCCAACCCTTTGTTCAAAGACGCGAAAGTAGCCGGCCAGGTTGGGCCGGCCGAACTCGTTGTTGAACGCAGCGCCGCCCAATGGGCCGTCGATCATGATTTGCAACGCACTGCTGACATGTTCAGGCTTGCCGATGGCACCCCGCTCCCAGGGCTCGTCCGTGCCAGGAAGGCGCAGGTTCGAGACGCTGAACCCGGTGACTCCTGCCTTGGGCCGGGCGCCGCGACCGGTGGCGCCCTCGTCACGAATTTCCCCGCCTGCGCCGGTGGACGCACCGGAGAACGGCGAGATCGCGGTCGGGTGGTTGTGCGTCTCCACTTTCATGAGTACATGCGTGAGCTCGCGTCGGGGGCCATAGGCCGGCGCGCCGGCGAAGCCCTGAGGCAACCAGCGCTGCACCTCGCGCCCTTGCATCACGCTGGCGTTGTCGTCATAAGCGACGATCGTGTTTTGCGGCGAAACGGCTTCGGTGTGCCGGATCATCCCGAACATCGACCACTCCTGCTTCACGCCGTCGAGGATGAACTGCGAATTGAAGATCTTGTGCCGGCAATGTTCACTGTTCGCTTGCGCGAACATCATGAGCTCGACGTCGCTCGGATTGCGCGCGAGTGTGGTGAAAGCCGCGACAAGATAGTCGAGCTCGTCGTCACTCAGCGCCAGACCGAATTCGACGTTGGCCGCTGCCAACGCGGCGCGGCCACGCCCCAGAACGTCGATTCGCTGCATCGGCTTGCCCGACTGCGCATTGAACAGTTGCGACGCGTCAGCGCGCTCGGCAAACACACTCTGCGTCATCCGGTCGTGGAGCAGCACTGCCGCTGCCAGCCATTCTTCGTGACTCAATGGTCGAGTTGTACCGTGCAACGCGTGCGCCAGCGTCATTCGGTATTCAGTCACACGCTCGATCCGGCGCAGCGCAAGGCCGCAGTTGTGCGCGATGTCGGTCGCCTTGGATGCCCAAGGCGACACCGTACCCAAGCGCGGCGCGACCACGATCAAGACGCCGTCGTGCGCGCCGGCATAGGCCGGGCCGTAACGCAACAGGCCTTCGAGCTTGCGATGCTCTGCGTGCGACAAGGGGGCGTCGCTGCAAACCCAGTGCACATGCCGCGCATGCACCGCTGCGATACGCGGATTCGCCTCGCGCAAGCGCGCGAGCAGGGCCGCCGCGCGGAAATTCGACAGTGCGCTGCCGCCTTCGAAATGGGTCAGGTGCTTGGGGAAGTTGAGAGTGGCAGTCACGCTTGGCCGATTCGAGAGCTGAGGCGAGCGGCGCAGCGCCCGGCGGAAACGCCGATTTTACGGGGCCGATGAGATAATCCCAGCTCATGACGATCACGATCAAGAGCGCAGCCGATGTTGAAGGAATGCGTGTCGCCGGGCGCCTGGCGTCCGAAGTGCTGGACATGCTCACGCCGCATGTATTGCCAGGCGTCTCGACGGACCGGCTCGACAAGCTCGCGCACGACTACATCGTCAACGTCCAGGGCACGATTCCAGCACCGTTGAACTACGCACCACCGGGGTACGCGCCGTACCCGAAGTCCATTTGCACGTCGGTGAACCATCAGGTTTGTCACGGCATTCCGAACGAACGGCCCCTCAAGAACGGGGACATCGTCAACATCGACGTGACGGTCATCAAAGACGGCTGGCACGGCGACACGAGCCGCATGTTTGTCGTCGGGGCCGGCTCGATTGCCGCCAAGCGCCTGTGTCAGTTGACCTATGAGGCCATGTGGCGCGGCATCAGCCGCGTCAAGCCGGGGGCGCGCCTGGGCGATGTGGGTCACACGATCCAGGTGTTCGCGGAAAGCAACGGCTTTTCCATCGTGCGCGAATTCTGCGGCCACGGCATCGGCCGTCGGTTCCACGAAGAACCGCAGGTGATGCACTATGGGCGCCCCGGCACGCAGGAAGAGCTGATACCCGGAATGATGTTCACGATCGAACCCATGATCAACGCCGGTCGCCGCGACGTGCGCGAAACCGGCGACGGCTGGACCATCGTGACGCGCGATCGCTCGCTCTCCGCGCAGTGGGAACACACGGTGCTCGTCACTGAAACAGGCTATGAGGTGATGACGCTTTCGGCCGGAAGCCCACCGCCACCGTCGTTCATCACCGGCTGAACCCCAGGGCCATGCCGATGCCAGCCGTGGCGACCGCGCCGACCCTGGCTGACGCAGGCATTGCAGCGCGTCGCGCCCGGTTTCGCGACGGCAAGGCGGCGCTGATCGATGACTTCGGCCGCTCGCGACCCACGGCCACGGCCGCAAACCGACTCCTGCGCTCACTGGCCAGGCACGTCGATCAGGCCGTACTCGAACTCTGGCGCGTGGCGCGCATGCCGGACACGGCGGCCCTTGTCGCCGTCGGCGGTTACGGGCGCGGCGAATTGTTCCCGCACTCCGACATCGACGTGCTGATTGTGCTGGCGCCGGGCTGTGAAATCGGCACTGGCAGTGTGCCGGGCGAAGCCGCAGCCGAGTCCGACAGGTTGCGCCAGGCGATCGAGGGCTTCATCACCCTGTGCTGGGACACCGGGTTGGAGATCGGCTCAAGCGTGCGCAGTGTGGAGCAATGTGTCGCCGAGGCGCAGCGCGACGTGACGGTACAGACGGCGCTGCTCGAATCGCGTTTCTTGTGCGGCTCGCGAGGCATCTTCGACAGTTTTGCCGAAATGACCGTGCGCAGCCTTGATCCGAAGGCGTTCCTTCTGGCCAAGACGTTGGAGATGCAGCAACGTCACCACAAGTTCGAAGACACGCCTTACGCCCTCGAGCCGAATTGCAAGGAAAGCCCGGGAGGCCTGCGCGATCTGCACCTGTTGATCTGGGTCGCACGCGCTGCAGGACTCGGAAAGACCTGGAAAGCCCTGGCTGCCAAAGGGCTGATCACCGAATTCGAAGTGAAGCAGCTGCAACGCAATGAGGGGGTGTTGCGCCTGATTCGGGCGCGCCTGCACATGGTGGCCGGGCGCCGCGAAGACCGGCTCGTGTTCGACTTGCAGACCGCTGTGGCGCAAAGCTTCGGCTACACCCCCAAACCCGGTCAGCTCGTGTCCGAGTTGCTGATGCGGCGCTACTACTGGGCTGCCAAGGCCGTCACGCAGTTGAACCAGATCCTGCTGCTCAACATCGAGGAGCGCATTCAAGGCTCACAGGGGGCACCGATGCGCCCCATCACGCAGAAGTTCCTGGAGCGCGACGGCATGCTCGAAGTGGCCAGCGACGATCTGTACCGCCGCGATCCGCACGCGATTCTCGAGACCTTTCTGACCTACCAGCAGACGCTGGGCATCAATGGTTTGTCGACCCGCACCTTGCGCGCTTTGTACAACGCGCGCGACACGATGGATGCGAAGTTTCGGCGCGATCCGGTGAACCGCGCGAACTTCATGAGAATCCTGCGCGAGCCGCGCGGACAGACGCACGCCTTTCGCTTGATGAACCAGACCAGCGTGCTCGGGCGCACGCTGTGGGTATTCCGGCGCATCGTCGGGCAAATGCAACACGACCTGTTCCACGTGTACACCGTCGATCAGCACATCCTGATGGTGCTGCGCAACGTGAGGCGCTTCTTCGTTCCCGAACACGCGCACGAATATCCGTTCTGCTCGCAACTCGCCGCGACCTGGGACAAGCCTCACCTGCTTTACATCGCGGCGTTGTTTCACGACGTCGCAAAGGGCCGCGGCGGCGACCACTCCGATCTCGGTGCTTGGGAAGTCAGGCGTTTTTGCCGTGACCATGGCCTGCCGCGAGATGAATCGGCCCTGGTCGAGTTCCTCGTCAAAGCCCATTTGACGATGTCGCACATCGCCCAGAAAGAAGACCTGTCTGACCCAAAAGTCATCGAGAAGTTTGCCGCGCTGGTCGGGTCGCAGCAGCGCTTGACCGCGTTGTACTTGCTGACTGTGGCCGACATTCGTGGCACCAGCCCGAAGGTCTGGAATGCCTGGAAGGGCAAGCTGCTGGAAGACCTGTACCGGCTCACGCTGCGCGCATTGGGCGGTGCCAGGCTCAATCTCGACGCCGAGATCGAAACCCGCAAACAAGACGCGCGCAACTCGTTGAATCTGTTTTCGCTGCCGGTGGGCGTGGAAACAGCGCTGTGGCGCACCTTGAGCGTGAGCTACTTCGCGCGCCACGACGCTGCCGACATCGCCTGGCACGCACGTGTGCTGCACGAGCACGTGAATGCCAACGCCGCCATCGTCCGCGCCCGCCTGTCGCCGCTGGCCGAAGGCCTGCAAGTGCTGGTGTACACACCCGACCAGGAAGACCTGTTTGCGCGCATCTGCGGCTATTTCGACACCGCCGACTACAACATTCTCGACGCCAAGGTGCACACCACCGATTCAGGTTATGCACTTGACACCTTTCAGGTGACGAGCACGGTGCAGGACGAGAGCTATCGCGACTTGATCCTGCTCGTGGAGAACCAACTCGCGCGCGTGCTGGCCACCAAGGGACCTCTGCCTGAGCCACGTCGCAGCCGCCTGTCGCGACGCGTCAGGTCATTCCCGGTGACACCGCGGGTGACGTTGCGCCCGGACGAACGCGCGCAGGCGTGGCTTTTGGGCGTTTCGGCGAACGACCGTGCCGGCCTGCTGTTCGCCATTGCCCGCGTCCTGGCGCGCCACCACGTCAACCTGCAACTTGCAAAGATCACGACGCTCGGGGAGCGTGTCGAAGACACCTTCCTCATCGACGGGCCGGAGTTGCAGCAGAACAAGCAGCAGATCGCCATCGAGACCGAACTGCTCGAAGCCATCGGCGCTTGAAGCCATGCCGCTGACCCGTATCGCCGCCGTCGATGCCTTGGCACGGCTCCACACTTTCGACACGCTCATCGACGCGCGCTCGGAAAGCGAATTTGCCGACGATCATTTGCCGGGTGCAGTGAATTGGCCGAGCCTGCATGACGCGCAACGCGACGCCGTGGGGACCGAGTACAAACAGGTCTCGGCGTTTGACGCGAGAAAGCGCGGCGCTCCACTCGTGGCGCGCAATATCGCGGCGCACGTCGAGCGCGAGGCAATGAGCAAGCCCAAGGGCTGGCACCCACTCGTCTATTGCTGGCGCGGCGGCCAGCGCAGCGGTGCCCTGGCCACGGTGCTGAGCCAAATCGGGTGGCAGGTGGAACTGCTTGACGGCGGCTACCGCGAGTACCGGCGTGCCGTGGTCGCTGAACTGCAGACCCTGCCGCAGACCCTGGAACTGCGCGTCGTGTGTGGAACCACGGGGTCCGGCAAGAGCCGGCTGTTGCAGGTTCTCGAAAGCAGCGGCGAGCAGGTTCTGGATCTGGAGGGCCTGGCCAACCACCGTGGCTCCGTGCTCGGACTGATTCCCGGGCAGCGCCAGCCCGGACAGAAGATGTTCGAATCGAGACTCTGGGACCGATTGCGCGGCTTCGACCTCAACCGCTGCGTGTGGGTCGAGAGCGAGAGCAGGAAAGTCGGCGACCTGCAGCTCCCCCCCACCCTTGTGCAGCGCATGCGCGCCTCGGGCTGCGTCAACCTCGAATTGGCACTCGACGCACGGGTCGCACTGCTGCTGGCAGAGTACCGGCACTTCGTCGACGACGTCGGCGCCTTTTGCGGGCGCCTCGACGCGCTTCGAGTCTTGCGCGGCAATCACCTGATCGACGCCTGGCAGAAAGCAGCTCACGCCGGCAATATCGACAGCGTCGTGCGCGAACTGTTGACGACACACTACGACCCGGTATACCTGCAGTCGATGCGCCGCAATTTCCCGGGATTGCTTGCGCCGCTGCTGCAGGTCGATTGGGACGGCAGCGAGCAGAGCTTGCTCGCCGCCGCGCGGCGCATGGTTGCGGCCGGGCTCAGCCCATGTGCAAACCGCCGTTGATGGAGAAGTCGGCGCCGGTCGCAAAGCCCGATTCGTCGGACGCAAACCAGGACACGATCGACGCCACGTCCTGCGGAGTTCCCAGGCGCTTCACGGGAATACCGGAAATGATCTTGTCGAGCACGTCTTGCCGAATCGCTTTCACCATGTCGGTGGCGATGTAGCCCGGGCTGACGGTGTTGACCGTGACGCCTTTGCCCGCCACCTCCTGGGCCAAGGCCATCGTGAAGCCATGCATCCCAGCCTTTGCAGCGGAATAGTTGGTCTGGCCGAACTGACCCTTTTCGCCATTGACAGAGCTGATGTTGATGATGCGGCCCCAGCCGACTTCCATCATGCCCTCGATGACTTGCTTCGTCACGTTGAACAGGCTCGTCAGGTTGGTGTCGATCACGGTGTGCCAATCGGCCGGCGTCATCTTGCGGAACAGCCCGTCACGCGTGATGCCGGCGTTGTTGACCAGCACATGCACGTCGCCATGCTCTGCCCTGACCTTCTCGAAGGCGGCGACAGTCGAATCCCAGTCGCTGACGTTTCCCACCGATGCATGAAACGTGTAGCCCAGTGCCCTTTGTTCACCGAGCCATTTGACATGGTCACGGCTCGGACCGCAGCCGGCGATGACCTTGAAGCCGTCTTTGATCAGGCGCTGGCACATCGTCGTGCCGATGCCACCCATGCCACCTGTGACGTATGCAGTTTTCTGGGCCATTTGTGCCTCCTGTTGAATGTGAAATCAGCGCTCGAGTGTCATCGCCACGCCCATACCCCCACCGATACACAGCGACGCAATGCCGCGCCGGGCATTTCGTTTCTGCATTTCGTGCAGCAACGTCACAAGGATGCGGCAGCCCGAGGCGCCGATCGGGTGCCCGATGGCGATGGCACCGCCGTTGACGTTGACCTTGGTCGTGTCCCAACCCATTTCCTTGTGCACGGCACACGCCTGGGCGGCAAAGGCTTCGTTGATTTCCAGCAGGTCCAGGTCAGCAGGTTTCCAGCCGGCGCGCTCGAGCGCACGGCGCGACGCCGAAACCGGACCCATGCCCATGAGCGCCGGGTCCAGGCCTGAACTCGCATAGCTCGCGATGCGCGCGAGCGGCTGCAAACCCATCCGGTCTGCCGTCTTCGCGCTCATCACGACGACGCCCGCAGCGCCGTCGTTCAGACCCGATGCATTGCCCGCCGTCACGCTGCCGGCCTTGTCGAATGCCGGGCGCAAGCCGGCCAAGACCTCGCCTGTGCTCTTGCGGTTGATGAATTCATCGGCCGCAAACACGATCGGATCACCCTTCTTCTGGGCGACGCCGAACGGAACGATTTCGTCCTTGAAGCGGCCAGCGTCCTGCGCCGCCGCGGCCTTTTGCTGCGAAGCCAGCGCCAGCGCGTCCTGATCGGCGCGGCTCACGCCGTACTTCTTTGCCACGTTTTCCGCCGTCATACCCATGTGGTACTGGTTGTACACGTCCCAAAGGCCGTCGCTGATCATCGAGTCGACCATCTTCCAGTCGCCCATGCGCTGGCCGTCGCGCGAGCCCATCAGCACATGCGGCGCGAGGCTCATGCTCTCCTGACCACCAGCGATCACGATCTCGGAATCACCGTCTCGAATCGCTTGCGCGGCAAGCATCACGGCTTTCAAGCCCGAGCCGCAGACCTTGTTGATCGTCATCGCCGGCACGGTGTGGGGCAGTCCGGCCTTGATCGCGCACTGGCGCGCCGGGTTCTGGCCCGCGCCGGCCTGCAGCACCTGGCCCAGGATGACCTCGCCGATCTGCTCACCGTTGAGTCTGGCGCGCTTGAGCAACTCGACGATGACCGCCGCACCCAGTTCCGGTGCCGGGGTCTTGGCCAGCGTGCCACCGAACTTGCCCACCGCAGTGCGTGTGGCCGCGACAATCACGATTTCATTCATCACCAATTCCCGAATATTTTAAGCAATGGCCTGGGGCGTCAAGCCTTCTGCCTGACGTAGCGGCCAGGCGCCGGTTCAAGCGTCTTGTATTTTCGGCTACCTTGGCTCCTAGGCGCCGGCACCCGCTTGCCGGCCTGGCCCCGCAACCAATCTGCCCAGTCGCGCCACCAACTCCCTGGTACTTCAGTGGCAGCATCCAGCCATTGTCGGGGATTTGCGGGCAATGTGTCGCCGGGGCTCACCCAATGGCTGCGTTTGCCTTTCGCGGGCGGGTTGATGACACCCGCAATGTGGCCGGAGGCGCCGAGCACGAAGCGAACCTTTCCCGCCAGCACCTGGGTGTTGCGATAGGCCGCCTCCCAGGGAACGATATGGTCTTCGCGCGACCCATATACGTAAGTTGGCAGCTCGATCGAACCCAAATCGACCTTCTCGCCGCAAACCTCCAACACCCCCTGCACGAGCTTGTTTTCCAGATAGGTGTTGCGCAGGTACCAACAGAACATGGGCCCGGGCAGATTCGTGGAGTCGGAATTCCAGTACAGCAGGTCAAGGGGCGGCGGCGTTTCGCCCTTGAGGTAGTTGCCCACGAGATAGTTCCAGACCAGATCATTCGGCCGCAGAAAGCTGAACGTTGTGGCCAGTTCCTGGCCCCTGAGCAAACTGCCGCCGCCCGGGCTGTCGGGGCCGAGCGTCAACTCGCGCATCCTGACCATCGATTCGTCGATGAAGACGTCGAGCACGCCCGTGTCGCTGAAGTCGAGCAGGGTCGTGAGCAGGGTCAGGCTTGCCACCGGCCGCTTGCCACGCGCGGCGAGCACCGCAAGCGCCGTGCTGAGCATCGTGCCGCCGACACAAAAGCCCAATGCATTGATCTTCTCGCTGCCACAGATTTCTTGCACAAGTGCAATCGCGCGAATTGCCGCGTCTTCGATGTATTGCTCCCATCCGACTTGGGCCAGGCTCGGATCGGGATTGCGCCAACTGATGACGAACAGTCGATGCCCCTGTTCGACGCAGTAGCGGATCATGGAATTGTCCGGCTGCAAATCCAGGACGTAGTACTTGTTGATGCACGGCGGAACGAACAACATCGGCCTGGCGTAGACCTGGGCGGTCAGGGGCTTGTATTCGATGAGCTGGAACAAATCGCTTTCGAACACGATGCTGCCCGCGCTCGTCGCGACGTTGACACCGATCTCGAAGCCCCTTTCGTCGGTCTGCGACATGCGTCCCCGCTGCACGTCGCTCAGCAGCTGCTGCAAGCCCTTCGACAGGCTTTCGCCCTTGCTGTCAATGGCTTTGCGCAGCGCTTCGGGATTCAAGGGCAGGTAGTTGCTTGGCGCAGCCGCATCGACCCATTGCTGCACGGCGAAGCGCACCCGTTGCCGTGTTCTTGCGTCACCTTCAAGCCGGTCGGCCATCTCCATCAGGGTGCGTGCATTCAGCAGATACATCTGGGCGCAGTAGGCGCTGAGCGGATGCGCGGTCCAGTCGCTGGAGGCAAAGCGTCGATCGGGGATCTTGTCGTGCGGCACACCCGGTGCGTCATTCGGACCGGCATGAGGCGACTGCAGCACATGGTTCCAGAGATTCGCAGCGTCATGCAGATAGCGACCCTGCAAGTCCGCCAGGGCCTGCTGGGGCATGTTCAGGCCGCCCAGGGTGTTTAAGACACCCACCAAACCAGCCATATCCGAGGTCGCTTCGACCGCGTTGCGGCCGCTCTCGGCACGCAATGGCGACACTGGCGAAGCCATGGTGTTTCTCACTCGAACTCCTCCCACCGCTGCCCGACTCCCGATATTCTGCGATCGAGCGCGCAGATTGCCTCTACTGGTTCACCCAGCGATGACGAGAAATACGCGAGGAGACTCAAGGCTCGATCCAGATGGCTGCGGCCATTCGGCCGGTGGTGCGCGCGCGACGGTAGGAAAAGAAGCGCGCCTCATCTTCAAAGGTGCACCACTGCCCGCCGTGGATGTCGCGCACGCCCGAGGCCTTCAGCCGCGACCGTGCCAGCCAGACCAGGTCAGCCAGCCACTTGCCGCTGTCGCGCGCTTCGAAGCCCGGCGCCGAACCGTCCTTCGGGTCGACGCCGAAGGCCTGAAGCACGTCGGCGCCGACTTCGAACCGCCGCGGACCGATGCACGCACCGAGCCAGCATTGCACTTGTGCGCTGTCGCACCGCGCCGCGCTGCAAACTTCGGCCAACGTGGCCTCGAGGACTCCGGCCGCCAGGCCACGCCAGCCGGCATGCGCCGCACCCACTGCCCGCCCTTGCGCAGCAGCAAACAACACCGGCAGGCAGTCGGCGACCAGCACGGTGCAGGCGAGCCCGGGATGTGTCGTGACGCTGGCATCAGCCTCGCGTTGGGTGGTGCCGGGGGCGCTGTCTGATGGTTCGAGACGCAACACCTTGCAGCCATGCACCTGCTTCAAGTAGACAGGCATTGCGCCAAGCGCCGCGGCAAACAACGCCTCATTGCGCGCGACAACAGCCGGATCGTCGCCGACGCGGCGGCCCAGGTTCATGGCATCGAACGGTGCTGCGCTATGGCCGCCGGCACGCGTCGTCATCAGCGCGGCAACGCCCGGCGTGTGCCAGTCCGGAACCAGCCAATCAGGGTCGCGATCGAGCGCCTTCACGTCGCGTCCGGGCACGCCGAGGGCTGGGTCTTCGAGAAGGCGGCCAGGCTCATGCATTCGTCGAAGATGCGCATCACCGTGGGTACATTGCCCAGCGGGCAGTCGAAACGCATCGCGTTGTGAATTTGCGGCACCAGGGCGCAATCGGCCAGGGTTGGCGCGTCGCCGTGGCAGAAACGGCCGGTGGCTGGATGCGCGGCGAGTTGACGCTCCATCACTTCAAGCCCCGATTCGACCCAATGCCGGTACCAGCGATTCTTGTCGTCCTCGCTGAGCTTGAGGTCGTGTACCAGGTAACGCAACACGCGCAAATTGTTCAGCGGGTGGATTTCGCATGCGATGTCGTAGGCCAGGGCACGCACCCGGGCCCGGGCCAATGCAGCGGCCGGCAGCAGGGGCGGAGTCGGGTGCGTTTCCTCGAGGTATTCGATGATCGCCAGCGACTGCGTCAACAGCGTTCCGTCGCTCTCGAGCAAAGGAACCAGGCGCGTCGCGCTCAGGTCGCCGAACTCGGGCCGCAAATGCTCGTTCCTGGCCAGGTGCACCGCCACATAGTCGTAGGCAATGCCCTTCAGCGCGAGTGCAATTCGCACCCGGTAAGAAGCTGAAGAGCGGAAGTAGTTGTAGAGCTGCATTGCGCCTCCAGGTCAATCGGCAGCATCATGCCATGGGGCCGGCGCTACACTGATTCGCATGTTCACGCCGCGCAGTATTCGCCACTGTAAGACTTGCGCTGGCGTGGTTCGCTACGAGGTTCCGGCGGACGACAACCGCGAGCGTGCCGTGTGTTCGGCCTGTGGCGCCATCCACTACGAAAACCCGATCAACGTGGTCGGCACTGTGCCGGCGTGGCAAGACCAGGTGCTGCTGTGCCGGCGCAACATCGAGCCACGCCATGGCTACTGGACGTTGCCAGCGGGTTTTCTGGAACTCGGCGAGACCACATCGCAAGGCGCGATTCGCGAAACGATTGAAGAAGCCGGCGCGCGCATCGAACTCGAAGGCCTGCTCACTGTGCTGAATGTGGTGCGGGTCGGCCAGCTCCACCTGTATTACCGGGCTCGGCTGTGTGACACCGAGTTCGCGCCGGGCCCCGAGACAATCGAGGCGCGGTTGTTCACGGAGGACCAGATTCCCTGGGACACGTTGGCGTTCCGAACCGTTCGCGAAACACTGCAGCGCTACTTCGACGACAGGCGCCGAGGCCACTTCGGCGTGCACTGCGCGGACATCGGCTGAAGCCCGCGGCGGTGACAGTCTTGACCGGTGCGGCGCCGGTTCGACAAGACCTGCGCGCGGCGCTCAGACCTCCAGCGCTTCGGCCGCAACCCCGACACCCGCCCCGGCGAAGCCGTCGACTCCAAGTTCATGCAACGCGATCGCGTCGGCCTGGTCGTCCACGCCCTCGGCATAGACCTCGATCGAAACGCTGTGCAACATGGAGATGACGCCGGCAATGAAGGCGGCTCGGCTGGAGTTCGCGGCCAGCCCCATCGTCACCGAGCTGTCGAGTTTGACGAAGTCCAGGCCAGCGTCGAGCAACCGGTCGATCTGTGACAGGCGGTTCCCCGCGTGCTCCAGGCCGAGTTTCACGCCGTTTGACCGCAACTGCCGCGCCAATTCGCGAACCCGGGCGAACCGGTCGATCGCTGCGCCTTCGCCGACGGCGATCCACAACTGCGTCGCCGCACGTGGTGATTGCAGCAGCGCGGCGCGCAGCCTGGGAACGAATTCGATGTCGGCCAGGGACGCCGGGGCCACGCTGATGCAGCGTGCCCGACCGTCCAGGCCGATCTCACGCAAGGCGCTGGTGACTGCGGTGGTGTCGATGAGCGAGGTCAGGCGCCCTCGTATCGCCAGGGGCAGCCAGCGCGCCGCCACCTCGTACGGCCCGTCGGGTTCGAGTTGCAGGCGCAATGGACATTCGACGTGAACCACGCGATTTCCGGTTGCCAGCACCGGCACGTCGCCCAATTCCAATCGCCCTGCCGCGAGCGCGGCCTGAATGTGCTGGCGCCATGCGGCTTCACCCAGTCCGGCGGCAACGGCCGGCACCTGACCCTGCGCTTCCACGGCGAATCCGCCGCTTGCTTCGGCACGTGCCAGGGCCATATCGGCGGCGTTCAGCAAGGCTGCCATCGACATTTCACGCGAGATCTCGACCGCACTGAAAGCGACGCCGATGTTCGGCCCAAACGCCGGCAGCGCGGCGCGAAGCGCCGCGGCGATCGCTTGCGCCGTCTCTTGCGACATGCCACCCACCGGCAGGCCAAGCGCGAAATCGGAGCCGTTGAGCCGCCCCACCAGACAGCCATGGCCGCTTTGCGTGTAGGTCTGCAAGACATGAGCGATCGCCAGCAGCATTTGGTCGGCGCTGGTGTGCCCGAGGGTTCGATTCACTTCAGCCAAATCGATCACGCGCAGCAACACCAGGCCGGCATAGGCCGCACCGTCTTCGCGCTGCATCGCAACGCCGAGCTGGCCGAGAAAGTGGGAGCGGTTCGCCAGACCGGTCAGGTTGTCGCAATTCGCCTGCCGGCGCAAGGTTTCGACCTGCACCGACTGCGCTTCGAACACCTGCTTGAGTCGCTCCACCATCGAATTCATGGCGCGCGTGAGCCTGCGCAGCTCCGGAGTGCGCGGCTCGCTGAGAGTCACGTACTCGCCGCGCTCCAGGGCCCGCGCCTGCTCGACCGCGGCGTCGATGGGTGCGCGCAGGCGCAGCACGCCCAGTGCCGCGAAGATCGCGGCCAGCGCGCCGACCAGGGCCAGGGCCAGGGTCGAGCGTTGGCTCGCAAGCCACAACTCGTCGTACAAGAACGCTGCCTGGCCGTGAACTTCGACGCTGCCCAGGTCGCGTTGCCCATCGGTGACGCGCGCGACGCCGGGTGGCGCCTCGAGCCGCACCCAGTCGACAAACCATGACGGCGCATGCCTGGGGTTGGCCGCTGCGTCACGTTCGAACGCCACCTCGCCGTCGGCGGCGATGAATCGCAGGCGCCGATAGGTGCCGGCGTCGATCTGCGCCGCCAACACCTTGGCGATGGCCTGGGGGTCGCCCGGCTGCCACGACAAGAATGAAGCGATGGCTGCGGCAGTCTGGCCGTTCTTCGTGCTCAGCTGCGCCTGCAGATAGGCGCGCGAACTTTCGACGTTGACGCTGACGCTGCCCAGCAGCGCCAGCCATAGCGTCGCGAACAACAACAGGCAGATCTGGCGAATCAATGACATCGGCACCTCGAGGGTGCCTATTGGATTCCTTCCGGGGCAGCCACGCCCGCACTCCTGGCGCAACGGGACAGTTGCGCCATCGAATTTGCCACAAGTTCTCGCTGCGTCAGCTACAGGAGCCTGTCGGGCTTTGGGTCG